>Ga0335082_10000110_pt1 | contig 83121 bp, 66 predicted proteins | sample Lox_Sample_41_FD_206718 | JGI IMG/M metagenome (GOLD analysis project Ga0335082, IMG submission 206718) | Soil microbial communities from Loxahatchee National Wildlife Refuge, Florida, United States - Lox_Sample_4.1 | ecosystem: Environmental > Terrestrial > Soil > Wetlands | place: USA... | reverse complement strand
GCCAGAAGGACGTTCTCGCCGTAGGCGAGAAGCGCAACACAGACGATTGCTAGGAGCTTCCGGAAGAACGGAATCGAGCCTCGGCGTCGAAACGAAATGAGCTCCATGGCTTCTCCTTCAGCGCGGCCTACTTCGCGTCTTCGGTGACGGTCCAGGTCTTGTCCGGGTTGTACGTCTTGATGGTCGGCCCGATCTTCGACGTGTTCGGTCCCAGGTCCTTCTGGTACACGACGCCGTCGTGGTTCACCTCGAAGGTCTGGACGCCGGTGACGCCGTACTTCGTCGGCCAGGCCACCATCGCAAATCCGCCGATCATCATCCCGTTGACGATGTAGTTGCGGGCGCCCAGCCGCGCCGCCGGGCCCTGGGCGGTCAGAATGCGGAAGTAGTAGCCGTTGTAGGGCTCGGACTTCTTCGTGTAGCCCGCGGCGAGCGCTTTGGCGATCTCGTCGCCGATGGGCCCGCCCGGGGTGTGATCCGCGTTCCACCAGGAGAGGCCATCGTGCTTGCCCGGAGTGCTGATGGACTTCTGGGCGTACTGGAGCATCCCGGAGCCGTCGTGCGCCTCGGAGGCGTATTCGTGCTGCGCATCGACATAGCCGCGCAGGAACGCGATCGCGTCGAGCTCATTGGCGCCGATCCGACGGGCGAGGATCTCCTCTCGGCCCTGTTTTGCGTCGAACCGCCACTTTCCGCCCTTTTCGACGATCGGCACGGGCATCGGCCAGTCGTCGGCGCCGATGACGAGGACGGCCAGCTTCGGGTCCGCAACATCGAAGGACACGTTCATCTTCTCGTGCGCCTTCGCGGCGAACTTCGCCCGGTTTTTCTTGTCGTCGACGGGATCGCCCGAGGAGACGATGTACTTGCCGGCGGAGCCGAAGATCTTGAGCAGGGCCTTCGCATCGTCGGCCTCGGCCGCCTTGACCAGGGCGTCCGCCGCTTGCTGCGGCGTGTCGAAGGCCTGCGGCGCCACGGCCGGCGTGGCCGCGCGCGCGGACACGGTCAGCCACGCCAGGAGGACGAGGCAGCTCGCCGCGGTCCTCGAGAGGGAGAGCCGAGCAGGTGTGCTTTCGTTCTTCATCATCGCTCCTCGCGGCTACCGCCGCCGCCCTCCGCCGCCGCGCGACATTCCGCCGCCGCGGGACATGCTGCTCATGCTCGACGATCCGCGCGAGCTCGACGCCCTCGCCTGGCTGCCGCTGTAGGATCCTCCGCCGAACGCAGAGCTGTCACGTGAGCTGCTCGGCGCCACGTTGCGGCTTCCCACCCGATCCGCACTGCTGCCTCCGCGGTCGAAGCTCTGGCCCTGGCGCGCCTGCGCCTGGGACTGTCGGGCCTGCGCCGTGTCGCCGCGGGCTCCGCCGCCGTACTTGTTCGCGGTGGCCCGATCCTTGTAGGGAGCGCCGCCGCGCTGCTGGGCGTTGTGCTGCCAGTTGCTGTTGCCGCTGCGGTTGATGTTGTTCTCTCTGTTGTAATGGTTGACGAAGTTGTTGTTGTTGTTGATGTTGATCGTGTTCCCGCCGCCGTGCCATCCGCAGCCCCAGCCCCACCCGCCGCTGATGCCGATCCCGATCGCGATCCCGACTCCGAATCCGAGCCAGGCTCCGCCGTAGTAGGGAGGGTAGTAGAGCGGGGGATAGGGGTAGTACATCGGTCCCCAGATGACACTCGGGCTGTAGGTGGGCACGTAGACCACCTCCGTGCTCGCGGGCTGGATCTCGATGACCTGCTTGGATTCGACGGTCGTGGTCTCGACCTTCTGCTGCTCGGTGGACTCGAGCTTGCCAGCCTCCTTGGCCTTCGCGCGCAGGCGCTGGACGGCGTCCATCACGTCGTTTTGCTGCGCCAGGAACGCGTCGCCGAGGTTCGTCGTCCACTTGATGTTCTCGGCGAGCCGCTTGAGCGCGTCGGGCACGAGCACCATGGCCTGAACGCTCGGGTCCCAGTTCTGCTTTTCGGCGGCCGCGGTCAGCTCTTCTCCCTTGAGATTCTGATTCTTGGCGAGCCACTGCTGGGCGTCGACGACGTCGAGCGGATAGGTCGAGGCCACCAGGCACTGAGCGAGCAACGGGTCCGGATAAAGGGCGATCGGCGCGACCAAGGATTCGAGCTCCTCGTTCGAAAGCTTCGAGGATTCCTCCGTCCCGGCGGGTGCTTCCTGTGTCGCCTGCGCTTCCTGAGCGAGCAGGCCCGGGGCGGCGAGCCATGCGCAAAGGAACGCGACGAGGACCGCCCCCGGCGCGCTCTGGAATCGGTCACGGAGAGTCTGAAGCTTGGGCACGTTTCCTCCGTTTCTCGGGGACCTCGCCGCTGATGCGAACTTCCCGCCGCTGCCAGTTATATCCTCGGTCGAGTGATGGCGGCGCTCGTCGGCCCGACCATGACAGTGTCCCAGGGCGTTCACGATAGACGGCCGCATCGACGATGCAATTAGATCACCGATTTTCGTCCCCGTTGCGAATGGGTTTTCGAGAAGCTGGTGGGCGGATGGCGGACGCCCCTTGACGTTGTTGGTCATCCTCGTCGCGCTCCTCTTCTTCTACGGGCTCGCCTCCGCTTGGTTCGAGCGGACCGTCATCACCGCGCCGATCGTTTTCACGGCTGCCGGCATGTGCCTCTTGGTCGTTGTGCCGAGTCTCGGCGAGCGGCAGGGGAGCCTCGAGATTCTCCTGAGGCTGGCCGAGGCCGGTCTCGTGCTGTTGCTCTTCACCGACGCGAGCCACACCGATCTGAAAGTGTTGAAGAGCATTCGCAGCCTGCCGGCGCGTCTGCTCTCGACGGGGATGCTGCTGACGATCCTGGTCGGAGGTCTCGGCGCGCTGGTCCTGTTTCGGGCGCTCGCGATCTGGGAGGCTGGGGTTCTCGCCGCGATTCTCGCCCCGACCGACGCCGGCCTCGGCCAGGTGATCGTCTCGAGTCCGCGCGTGCCCACCGCGATTCGCCAGGCGCTGAACGTCGAGGCGGGATTGAACGACGGGCTGTCGGTGCCGTTCCTGCTGTTCTTCGCCGCCTTGGCGGAAACGGGCGGGCGCGGGGGCGAAGTCCATCTCTCGCGCTTTCTGGTGGAGCAGCTGGGGTTCGGCGCGGCCATCGGGCTTCTGATCGGCCTCATCGGCGGATGGCTCCTGGGGTTGGCGGACCGGAAGAAGTCGATGGCGCCTTCCTTCCGCCAGGTCTGTGTGGTCGCCTTGCCGCTCCTCTGCGCGGTGGCCTCGGAGGCAACCGGTGCGAGCATGTTCATCGCCGCATTCGTGGCGGGACTCGCGGTGCAGGTGTTCTTCAAGGAAGCCGGAGCGGAGAGCGTCGAGTTCACCGAGCAGTGGGGACAACTGCTCAATCTCTCCGTCTTCTTCCTCTTCGGGCTGCTGGTGGCACGTTCCTGGCCCCACTTCACGGGCGCGATGCTCGTGTATGCGGCGTTCAGCCTGACGGCGGTCCGCATGCTGCCGGTCGCGCTGGCGCTCGTCGGCACTCGCCTTTCTCGGGCGAGCGTGCTCTTCATGGGATGGTTCGGGCCGCGGGGCCTCGCCTCCATCGTCCTCGGCCTCGTGTACCTCGAGCGGGAGGCGCACCTGCCCGGCGAAGACACGATCCGATTGACGGTCATGGCGACCGTCTTGATCTCCATCTTCGCCCACGGGTCGACCGCGATGCCCGGCATCCGTCTCTACGCCGCGAGGATCGCGGGCCTGGACCCTGGCGCACCGGAATTTCAGGCCTCTCTCGCCTCGGGGGCTGTTAGGCCCGCTCCCATGGCTGCTCAGCATCCCTGACCCCGTCCACAAGTCGGTCGACACCCAGCTGAATCAAATGCATCACGCGCGCAAACGTTCCGCCGGGGATGCTGTCGTTGCGCCGGAGGCTCCAGCGTCCGAATGGGCCTCGCCTCAAGGCGTCGAAAGGGGAGGAGGCCTATATGACTGTCGACAAGCAGCCACGACGGCGTCTGGTGCCTCGCGTTATCGGCATTGCGGCGCTCTTGCTGATAGCGGCGCAACTTGTGCAGGCCCAGTCGAGCTCCGGCGCCGTGTCCGGGCGCGTCGCCAATGAAGCGGGCGCCGCGATCTCGGGCGTCGTCGTGACGGCTCGGAACCTGGCGAATGGGTTTCGTCGGTCCGCGATGTCGGACACGTCGGGCGCCTTCCGCATCGAGGACCTTCCGCCGGGGACGTACGACGTCACGGCCGAGGTTTCCGGCTACGGGACAGGGCTCGCGACCGGCGTCGTCGTTCACTCGTCCGAATTCACGAACGTTGCCTTTGCCCTGAAGCCCGTGTCGGCGCAAGCCGCGCCCGCTACCGTGGTCGCCGTTCAGGAGCCCCAGGGGCAGGCGGGCGCGCCGCCTCCGGACCTCATGAAGAAGGGGCCGCGGATGCAAATCTACGGCTTCGTTATGACCGACGGTATCTACGACATCAAGCAGGTCAATCCGGACTGGTTCGATGTCGAGCGCCCGACGAAGCTCCCGTCATTTCCGAACGAGTTTGGCGACAACGGCAACACCTGGTTCAGTGTTCGCCAGACGCGCTTCGGCGTCCGCGGGTGGCTTCCGACGGGGTGGGGGGAGGTCAAGACGGAGTTCGAGTTCGATCTCTTCGGCGTCGGCGTCGACGCCGGCCAGACGACGATCCGCCTGCGCCAGGCGTGGGGCGAGCTCGGTCAATTCCTCGTCGGGCAGACCAACAGCGTCTTCATGGATGGGGACGTCTTCCCGAACACTGTCGAGTACTGGGGACCGAACGGGATGGTCTTCTTCCGCAACGTCCAGATTCGGTGGACTCCGATCCAGGGCGAGACGCGCTTGATCTTCGCCCTGGAGCGGCCGGGAGCGTCGGGTGATAGCGGCAAGTACTCCGACCGCATCGAGCTCCAGAACATCAAGGGCCACTTCCCGTGGCCGGACTTCACCGCGCAGTTCCACTACGGGGAGAAGTGGGGTCACGTGCAGCTTGCCGGAATCGTCCGCTACATCGGCTGGACCGATGCCCTTCAAGACCAGTTCAACCTCTCGGGCCACGCCATCGGCTGGGGATTCAACCTGAGCTCGGTCATCAAGTTCGGCAAGTCCGGCAACCTGAGGCTCGAGGCCACGTACGGCGAAGGCATCGAGAACTACATGAACGACGCCCCCGTGGACATCGGGATCCAGACGAACTCGGGCGATCCGACTCGCCCGGTCGTGGGCAAGGCGCTTCCCATCTTCGGCATGGTCGCCTACTACGACTTCAACTGGAGCGAAAAGTTCTCGACGGCGATCGGCTACTCGCGGCTCGACATCAACAACAGCGACGGGCAAAGCCCGAACGCCTTCAAGAACGGTCAGTACGCCAGCACGAACCTTCTCTGGTACCCGGTCAAGAACGTGATGACCGGACTCGAGCTTCAGTGGGGCCGCCGGGAGAACTTCTCGGACGGCTTCGCCGTCAACGACTATCGCATCCAGTTCTCTGCGCAATACAAGTTCTCGTTCGATCTAGGAGGTAGCAAGTGAGCGCCACATCCAAGCCCAAGGTCCGCGTCGAGCACGATCTTCTGGGAGACCTGCCGGTTCCGGCCGACGCCTATTACGGCGTCCAGACCGCGCGGGCCCTGGAGAACTTTCACATTTCGGGCGTCGAGCTGCGGCTGTATCCGAACCTGATCAAGGCGTTTGCCATGGTGAAGCTCGCAGCGGCGCGGGCCAACTACGACTGCAAGCAGTTCTCGAAGGAGATCCTCAAGGGCATCGAGGGGGCCTGCAAGGAGCTCATGGAGGGGAAGCTCCACGACGAGTTCCGCCTCGACGTCTTCCAGGGCGGTGCGGGCACCTCGACCAACATGAACGCCAACGAGGTGATCGCGAACCGGGCCCTCGAGCTGATGGGCCACAAGAAAGGCGAGTACAAGTACTGCGACTCCCACGACCACGTCAACCGCTCCCAGTCCACCAACGACGCCTATCCCACGGCCCTCCATGTGGGGATGGCCCTCGGCAACGTCGAGCTCGTCAAGGAGGTCAAGGAGCTCATCGCGTCGTTCCGCCGAAAGGGCAAGGAGTTCTCGAAGATCCTCAAGATGGGCCGCACACAGCTCCAGGACGCCGTGCCGATGACGCTCGGCCAGGAGTTCGAGGCTTTCGCGGCGACGCTTTCGGGCGAGGTCGAAGCGCTCGAGCGCATCCAGCGGGTGCTCTGCGAGACCAACATGGGGGCGACCGCGATCGGCACGGGCTTGAACGCGCCGGAAGGCTATGCACAGAAGTGCACGGAGCATTTGGCGAAGATCACCGGCTTTCCGATTCACCTCGCCGAGGACCTGATCGAGGCGACTCAGGACACGCAGGCCTACGTCCTGTACTCCTCCTGCATGAAGAGCCTCGCGATCAAGCTGTCCAAGGTCTGCAACGACCTGCGGCTGCTTTCCTCCGGGCCGCGCTGCGGTTTGAGGGAGATCAATCTCCCGGCCAAGCAGCCGGGCTCCTCGATCATGCCGGGGAAGGTCAACCCGGTCATCCCGGAGGTCGTCAACATGGTCTGCTTCCGCGTCATCGGCAGCGACCTGACGGTGTCGCTGGGCGCCGAAGCCGGGCAGCTCCAGCTGAACGTCTTCGAGCCGGTCATCGCGGCCTGCATCTTCGAGGCACAGACGATGTTCATCAACGCGGCGCGCACGCTGCGCGTGCACTGCGTGGACGGCATCACGGCCAACCCGGACGTCTGCAAGCACTATGTCGAATACAGCATCGGCACGGTCACCGCGTTGAACCCGGTCATTGGCTACGACCGCTCGACCGAGCTCGCCGCGGAGGCGATGAAGTCGGGCCGTGGCATCCTCGAGCTGATCCGAGAAAAGAAGGTTCTCTCGGAGGATCAGATCGCGAAGGTCCTAAACCCGGCCGCGATGACGGGGCAAGCGCCCCAGGCATGAGCCTCGGGGCGCCCGTTCGCGCGGCGCTGCTGGCGTCGGCCGTCGGCATGCTCGTTCTGCCCGCGCACGGCGAGCAACCGGCGCCCGGCGGCTGGCGGCCATTCACGGCGACGTGGGCCCTCTCGGGACAGAGACAGCTGCTCGCGACCGAAGGCGAGCGTTCCGCCTCGATTGTCCATCTTTCTGGCCCCCTGACCCTCACGAGCGGGGAGGGGCTCGGCCGAGGGCTGCTCAGCGAGATGATCGGGTTCGACGACGGAGGAACGCTCCTCGTCGGACGGGCCGTCTTCGTGGACGAGCACGGTGATCGGGTCTTCTGCGCCATCAAGGCCGAGCCGATCGGAACCGGCCGCCGGGCCACGGCGACGATTACGGGCGGCACCGGGCGCTTCGCCGGGCTCGAAGGGACTTTCTCGTTTGCCTGGCAGTACGTCGTGGACGAGGAGAGCGGCGAAATCAGCCTGCGCGCGGTGAGCGTCGAGGGCCGCACCCGACGCGGGCCTTCGACTCGCGGAGATGGTCCGCGATGACCCCGGGCGCGAAGACGCTCGTCGCCCGCCTGGGCGTCGTGGCTCTCGGCGCGGCGATCTGGTTCTGGCCCGTGCCCGAGGGGCTCACCGCCCCGGCGTGGCATCTCTTTGCGATCTTCGCCGCGACGATCGCCTCGGTGATTGCCGGCGCCTTCCCCATCCTGACGGCCTCCGTTCTCGCGGTCGGAATCTCCGTCCTCTCGGGAGTCCTGACTCCCGCCAAGGCGTACGCCGGGTTTGCGAACGGGACGATCCTGCTCATCGTCGTCGCGTTCCTGGTCGCGCGGGCGATTGTGAAATGCGGTCTCGGCCAGCGGCTCGGCCACCTCGTGGTGAGGCTATTTGGGCGATCGACGCTCGGTCTGGGCTACAGCATCTTTCTGCTGGACGCCGTGATCGCGCCCGCGTTCCCGAGTGACACGGCGCGCTCCGGAGTCCTCTACCCCCTGGCGCTCTCGCTCGCCGAAGGCGGCGGCTCACGGCCCGACGAGGCGACGCGCAAGAAGATGGGGGCCTACCTCATGTTCTGCGGCATGGCGACCCTCTCCCTCTCTTCGGCGCTGTGGCTCACGGCGATGGCGGGCAACCCGCTTGGAGCCGAGATCGGAAAGTCGATGGGCTTCCAGATCTCTTTCGGCTCGTGGCTACTCGCCTCGGCGGTCCCCACGCTGCTCTCGCTCGCTCTTCTGCCGTTTCTTCTCTACAAGGTCTTCCCGCCGGAGGTGAAGGCGACGCCCGAGGCACCGGCCGCCGCGCGCAAGGCGCTCGCCGAGATGGGTCCCTTGAACGCGCAGGAGAAAATCGTGGCGGCCACCTTCATCGTGATGGTTGTCCTCTGGGGGCTTGCCGGGACGCTGAAGCTCGACCTCACGGCGGTGGCGTTCCTGGGACTCGGGGTGCTCCTCGCCTCGGGCGTCTTGACCTTGAAGGACATCGGGCAACAGGGCGACGTTCTGGCGACCTTCATGTGGTTCGCGATCCTCTACACCTTGAGCGGTCAGTTGAACTCCCTGGGCTTCATGGGCTATCTCGGCCAGCGGCTCGGAGGGTCTTTGGGCGGGCTCCCCTGGCTCGCCGCGTACGCGATTCTCGTCGTCGCGTACGTCGTCCTCCACTACCTCTTCGTCAGCCAGACGGCGCACGTCCTCGCCTTGTTTGGCGTCTTTCTCGGCGTCGGCGCGCAGCTCCACGTTCCACTGCCTCTACTCGGTTTCGCTCTGCTCTTCTCGACGAGCTACATGTCCACGATGACGCCGCAGGCCTCGAGCGCGAATGTGCTGGTGGTCGGGAGCGGATACCTGACGCAGGGCGAGCTCTATCGGCTTGGCACCATCACGACCGCCTTCAACGTCCTTCTGCTCCTCCTCGTGGGGACGCCGTGGCTCCTGCTGGTGGCGCGGTGAGGTGAGGAGGCGGCGTGGCGTACTTGACGGAAGCCCTTCGCCGCAATCCCGAGCTCGCCATCTTCCTGACGCTCGCTCTGGGATTCGTGCTCGGGCGCCTTCGGATCGGGAGCTTCCAGCTCGGAAACGTCGTCGGGACTCTCCTCGCCGGCGTCCTCATCGGGCAGCTCGACATCCGCGTCGATCCGGTCGTGAAGATCGTCTTCTTCGACCTCTTCCTCTTCGCGACCGGGTACAAGGTCGGCCCCCAGTTCATCCGCGGACTCGGCAAGAGCGCTCTGCCGCAGGTCGCGGTGACGGCCGTTCTGTGTCTCACGAGCCTCGCGACGACGGTCGCGGCCGCGAAGATCTTTCGTTACGACTGTGGGACGGCCGCGGGCCTGATGGCCGGGGCCTTCACGGAGTCGACGGTCATCGGCACGGCGGGCGAAACGATCAAGCGGCTCGACCTGCCGGAGGCGGAGAAGACCCGGCTCCAAAACAACATCCCCATCGCCTATTCGGTCTCGTATCTCGTCGGCACGGGCTTCGTCGTGTGGTTCCTGTCGAGCCTGGCGCCCCGGCTCTTCAAGGTGGACTTGAAGACCGAGAGCCGCAAGCTCGAGAAGGAGCTTTCGGGCGGCCAGGAGTGGGGACCTGCCGGGCCGTCGGCTAAGCGCGAGTGGGACCTGCGCGCTTACCGGATCGACGACGCGGCGTGGGCGGACCGAAGCGTGGGCGAGCTCGAGAAGTCCTTAGCTCCGGAGAGGGTCTTCGTGGAGCAGATTCACCGCGGGGGAGAGATCCTCGAGGCGGCTCCGGAGACGGTCCTTCGTCGCGGCGACGCCGTCGCGGTCGCGGCTCGCCGAAGGGTGCTCGCCGGAGGCGTTCCGATCGGCATCGAGATCGAGGACCACACGCTCCTGGACTTCCCGGTCGAGGCCCTCGACATGGTCGTGACCAACAAGGCCCTGGCCGAGCGGCCCCTCGCCGAGATCGCCGAGCGGCATGGCCGCGGTGTCGCTCTCCTGAAGCTCGTGCGCGGGGGCGAGGAGATTCCCTACGTGCCCTCGACCGTCATCAATCGCGGCGACCTCATGACGATCGCCGGCGCGACGCGCGACCTCGAGCGAACCGGGCAGGCGCTGGGGTATATCGAGCGGCCCTCGAGCGCCACCGACGTCGTCTTCGTCGGCCTGGGGGTCGTCGTGGGCGGGCTCGTCGGGCTGCTGTCCGTCTCCGTGGCCGGGCTCCCGCTCTCCCTGACCGCGAGCGGGGGAGCGCTCATCATGGGTCTGGTCTTCGGCTGGCTCCGCTCGGTGAGGCCGACCTTCGGGCGGATCCCCGAGGCGGCGCTCTGGGTCTTCGACACGATCGGGCTTGCGGTCTTCATCGGTGTGGTCGGCCTCGGCGCAGGCCCCGGATTCGTCGACGGCCTTCGAAGGACGGGGCCGAGCCTGCTGCTGGTCGGCCTGGTGGTTGCGGTCACGCCGCACATCACGGCGCTTCTCTTCGGCCGGAGCGTGCTCAAGATGAACCCCATCATTTTGCTTGGTGCCTGCGCCGGCGCCGGGACGGTCACGGCCGCCCTGCGGTCGATCCAGGACGAGGCGCAGAGCAAGCTACCCGTGCTCGGCTACACCGTGCCCTACGCCATCGGGAACATTCTGCTGACGGCGTGGGGGCCGGTCATCGTTCTCTTGACGAAATAGGAGGCAGTCATGTCTAGACGCATCACGTTCTTCCTGACTTTGACTCTTCTGCTGACCGCCGCCGCCGGGCCTGCGATCGCGCAGACGGGCGCGGGAGCCGCGAAAGGCCCACTCCCGAACGTCGTCGTGCTCGCCACGGGCGGCACCATCGCCGGCGCGGCAGCAACCGACGTCCAGGCCGGCTACACCTCCGGACAGGTTGGCGTCGAGCAGCTCCTCGCCGCCGTGCCACAGGCCAAGAAGCTCGCCAACCTGAAGGGCGAGCAGATCTCGAACATCGGCTCGCAGGACATGAACGACGAGGTCTGGTTCAAGCTCGCGCGGCGCATCAACGAGCTCACGGCGATGAAAGACGTGGACGGCATCGTCATCACGCACGGCACGGACACGATCGAAGAGACGGCGTACTTCCTCAATCTCGTGACCAAGTCGCGTAAACCGGTCGTGCTGACGGCCGCCATGCGCCCCTCGACGGCGCTGTCGGCCGACGGCCCGCTCAACTTCTACAATGCGGTCGCCGTGGCCGCGAACAAGGATGCGGCAGGCCGCGGCGTGCTCGTGGTCGTCAACGACTGGATCCACGGCGCCTCCTCGCTCACGAAGGCGAGCACGACCGCGGTGCAGACGTTCCTCTCGCCGCTGCGGGGCCTCATCGGCACCGTGGCATACGGGGAGGCCGAGTTCTACCGCGGCCCGGTCGGCCGCAACACGATGGACTCTGAGTTTTCGCTCGACGGCCTCACGTCCCTCCCGCGCGTGGACATCGTCATGGCCTACGAGAACATGGACGGGGCCCTGATCGATTGTGCGGCCGCGGCGGGAGCCAAGGGCATCGTGATCGCGGGCGTGGGCAACGGCAACATGACGCAGGTTGCGTTGAACGCGCTCGGCGCCCAGGCCAAGAAGGGTATCGTTTGCGTGCGCTCGTCGCGGGTCGTTACGGGCCGCGTGGGTCGCAACGTCGAAGTCGACGATGACAAATACGGGTTCGTCGCCTCGCTGGACCTGAACCCCCAGAAGTCGAGGGTGCTGTTGCGGCTGGCGCTCACGAAGACGAAGGATGTCAAGCAGATTCAGCGTTACTTTGACCAGTATTGAAGGACGTTCCGTCGCGGTCCGCGAGCTTCGGGCCGTCCGGGTTATCCGGGCGGTCCCGAGGATCGGGCCGGCGTCCGGGATTCTGGGTTAAGAAGATAGCGGCGCTGCGGCGCGGGGAGGAGACCGGATGAGTCAGGCCCCAGGGTTTCTCGGTTCTTCGATTGGGCGCAAGGTGGTCATGGCGGTCACCGGCGCGATTCTCTTCGGGTTCGTCCTCGGCCACATGATCGGCAACCTGCAGGTCTATCTCGGGCCCGAGGCGCTCAACCACTACGGCGTGTTGCTTCGCCAGCTCCTCCACGGCGCGGGCCTCTGGATCGTCCGCGTCGTGATGCTGACGGCCGTGTCACTGCACATTTGGTCGGCGACTTCCCTCACACTCGAAAGCCGGCGGGCACGCCCCGAGGGCTACCGCGAGCAGAAGTGGAAGGAGTCGACCTACGCCTCGCGCACCATGCGGTGGGGAGGCGTCATCCTGCTGCTCTTCGTCATCTATCACCTTCTCCACTTTACGACCGGCACGGCACACCCGGATTTCATCGAGGGGGACATCTACCACAACTTCGTGACGGGCTTTCAGAGTGTGCCGGTTTCGCTCGTCTACATCTTTGCAATGCTCGCGCTCGGCCTGCACCTGCGGCACGGCGTGTGGAGCATGTTCCAGACGCTCGGGGTCTCTCACCCCCGCTACATACGCATGGCCCACGCCGCAGCCTGGATCTTCGCGGTCATCATCGTCGCCGGAAACATCTCCTTCCCGATCGCGGTCCTGGCCGGGATCGTGAAATAGCCCGAGGAGGTCGCATGGAACTCCGCTCCAACATCCCGTCCGGGCCTCTCGAGAAGAAGTGGGAGAAACACCGCTTCGAGATGAAGCTCGTCAACCCGGCCAACAAGCGCAAGTACAGCGTGATCGTCGTGGGCTCGGGGCTGGCGGGGGCCGGCGGCGCCGCCTCCATGGCGGAGCTCGGATACAAGGTGAAGTGCTTCTGTTACCAGGACTCGCCCCGGCGCCCGCACTCGATCGCGGCGCAGGGCGGCATCAACGCGGCCAAGAACTACCACAACGACGGAGACAGCGTCTTTCGCCTCTTCTACGACACGGTCAAGGGCGGCGACTTCCGCGCCCGCGAGGCGAACGTCTACAGGCTGGCGGAAGTCTCGGGCAACATCATCGACCAGTGCGTCGCTCAGGGAGTGCCCTTCGCGCGCGAGTACGGAGGGCTGCTCGACAACCGGTCCTTCGGCGGGGCGCAGGTCTCGCGCACTTTCTACGCGCGCGGGCAGACCGGGCAGCAGCTGCTGCTGGGCGCCTATCAGGCGCTCGAGCGGCAGATCGGCTTGGGCTCGGTCGAGATGTTTCCCCGGCACGAGATGCAGGAACTGATCATCGTGGAGGGCCGTGCCCGCGGCATCGTTGTGAGGGACATGGTCACGGGCGAGGTCGAGACGCATCTGGCCGATGCCGTGTGCCTGGCGACGGGCGGATACGGCAACGTGTTCTATCTGGCGACGTACGCCAAGGGCTGCAACGGCACAGCGATCTGGCGCGCCTACAAGAAGGGCGCGGCCTTCGCGAACCCGTGCTTCACGCAGATTCACCCGACCTGCATCCCGGTCACCGGCGAGTATCAGTCGAAGCTCACCCTCATGAGCGAATCTCTTCGCAACGACGGCCGCATCTGGGTGCCGAAGGCCAAGGGCGACAAGCGTGCCCCGGGAGAGATACCCGAGGAGGAGCGCGACTATTACCTCGAGCGCATGTACCCGAGCTTCGGCAACCTCGCTCCGCGGGACATTTCCTCACGGGCCGCCAAGCGCGTCTGCGACGAGGGCCGCGGCGTGGGACCGACGGGGCTCGGGGTCTATCTCGACTTCGAGGACGCCATCAAGAGGCTCGGTCGGAACACGATCGAGGAGAAGTACGGCAACCTGTTCGAGATGTACGAGCGCATAACGGACGAGAACCCGTACAACGTGCCGATGCGGATCTATCCCGCGACGCACTACACGATGGGAGGCCTCTGGGTGGACTACGACCTGATGAGCACGATTCCCGGCCTCTTCGTCTTGGGCGAGGCCAATTTCTCCGACCACGGCGCCAACCGCCTCGGCGCCTCGGCCCTGATGCAGGGGCTGGCCGACGGCTACTTCGTCATTCCCTACACGATCGGCAACTACCTCGCGCGGGAGAAGTTCACGCCGGTGCCGAGCGACCACCCGGAAGTCCGCGCGGCGGAACAGGCCCTGACCGAGCGGACGAAACGGCTTCTTTCGATCCAGGGCAAGCGCACGCCGACCTCGTTCCACCGGGAGCTCGGCAAGATCATGTGGGAGCACTGCGGCATGGCGCGGGACAAGAAGGGCCTCGAGCAGGGCCTCGCGATGATCCCGAAGCTCCGTGAGGAGTTCTGGAAGAACCTGCGAGTCCCCGGCAGCGGCGAGGAGCTCAACCAGTCGCTCGAGCACGCGGGCCGGGTCGCAGACTTCCTCGAGCTCGGCGAGCTCATGTGCCTCGACGCGCTCGAGCGGGACGAGTCCTGCGGCTCCCACTTCCGCACCGAGCACCAAACACCCGACGGCGAGGCGAAGCGCAACGACAAGGACTTCTGTCACGTCGCCGCCTGGGAGTTCCGGGGGGAGGGAAAGAAACCGACCCGGAACGTAGAGCCCCTCGTCTACGAGAACGTGGAACTTGCCGTGCGGAGCTACAAATGAAAGTCACACTCAGGGTCTGGCGCCAGAAGGACGCGAAAGCCGAGGGACGCTTCGTTACCTACGAAGCCGGCGATATCAACGAGGAGATGTCCTTCCTCGAGATGCTCGACGTCGTCAACGAAGGCCTGATCGGAAAGGGCGAAGACCCGATCGCCTTCGACCACGACTGCCGGGAGGGCATCTGCGGAACGTGCGGCGTCGTCGTGAACGGCCGACCCCACGGTCCCCGCGATCGAACGACCGCCTGTCAGCTCCACATGCGGAGCTTCCACGACGGCGACGTGCTCACGATCGAGCCCTGGCGCGCCGCCGCTTTTCCCGTCGTCAAGGACCTCATCGTCGACCGAGGCGCCTTCGACCGCATCATCGCCGCCGGTGGCTTCATCTCGGTGCCCACGGGCAGCGCGCCCGATGGAAACGCGATCCCCGTCCCGAAGGAGAACGCGGACTTGGCCATGGACGCGGCCGCGTGCATCGGCTGCGGCGCGTGCGTCGCGGCCTGCCCCAACGCCTCGGCGATGCTGTTCGTGGGCGCAAAGATCTCGCAGCTCGCTCTCTTGCCCCAGGGCCAGCCCGAGCGGCGCGACCGCGTCCGAAGCATGGTCGCGCGGATGGACGCCGAGGGCTTCGGGACGTGCACCAACCACGGCGAGTGCGAGGCGGCCTGCCCCAAGGGCATCCGCATGGAATTCATCGCCCGGATGAACGCGGACTTTCTCCGCGCGGCGCTCACCGCCGGCCGGCGAAAGAGCGCGGCCGGCGAGGGCGGCGGCGGTTAAGACGGCCGCCAGGCGATCCATCGCCTGGCGCACTGTGTTCGACCGGTACGTCCCATGGTCGCCGGTTTCGGTGATCGCCGCAGCCCTGCTGTGGATCGCCGGAGCGGCTTCCGCGGCGGCGCAATCTGGGTCGGGCGTTCTCGAGGGGCGAGTGCTCGACGAGAGCAAGGTCGCCGTTTCCGGAGTGACGATAACGGCTCGGAACCTGGCTTCCGGGTTTCGTCAGTCGGCTGTCTCGAACGCGTCGGGCCTGTTCCGTATCGGCGGCCTTCCGGCGGGCGCATACGATGTCACTGCCGAGACTTCGGGTTTCGGCACGGGACTGGTGAGCGGCGTCGCCGTTGCGGCCTTCGTAGCCACGAGCGTCGACTTCGTCCTCAAGGCTGCGGCTCCGGAAACCGTCGAGGCGCCCTCGGCGGGGTCTCCGGTGAAGCCGGAACCGAAACCCGGGCCGCGCCTGCAGATCTACGGATTCACGGTGCTGAACCTGATCTACGACTTCAAGCAAGTGGATCCGAACTGGTACGACATGGAGCGCCCGTCGAAGCTCCCGGCCTTTCCGAACGAGTTTGGAGAGAACGGCAATTTCTGGGCGAGCGTTCGGCAGTCCCGCTTCGGCGTCCGTTCCTGGCTGCCGACGGGCCTCGGTGAGGTCAGGACGGAATTCGAGTTCGACCTCGTGGGAGTCGGTGCCGACGCCGGCGAGACGACCTTTCACCTTCGTCAGGCATGGGGCGCGCTCGGACCGTTCCTCGCCGGCCAGACCTACAGCGTCTTCATGGATTTCGATGTCTTCCCGAGGTCCCTGGAATACTGGGGGCCGAACGGGATGGTCTTCTATCGAAACGTCCAGCTTCGCTGGACGCCGATCCAGGGAGACAAGCGCCTGCTTTTCGCCCTCGAGCGGCCCGGAGCGAACGGCGACAGCGGCGAGTTCGCGGGCCGGATTGAGCTCCAGAACATCCAGGGCCACTACCCGTACCCGGACTTCACGGCGCAGTACCACTACGGCGAATCCTGGGGGCACGTGCAGCTTTCCGGAATCGTCCGATACATTGGCTGGACCGACACGCTCGAGGATGCCTACGACCTGTCGGGGCACACGATCGGCTGGGGGCTGAACTTGAGCTCGGTCCTCAGGCTCTCCGGGACGAGCAAGTTGCGGCTCGAAGCCACCTACGGTCGGGGGATCGAGACATACATGAGGGACGCGCCGGTGGACGTTGGAGCCGAGCACAACTTCGGCGATCCGAGTCGGCCGGTCGTTGGCAAGGCGCTGCCGGTCTTCGGTATGGTCGCGTTCTACGATTTCGATTGGAGCGATCGTTTGCGAAGTGCCGTGGGCTACTCCCGACTGGACATGGAGAACAGTGACGGTCAGCTGCCGACCGCCTTCAAGAGCGGGCAGTACGCTCTGGCCAACCTTCTCTTCTATCCTGTGAAAAACGTCATGACGGGCCTCGAGTTTCAGTGGGGTCGCCGGGCGAATTTTTCCGACGGCTTCCAGGTCGATGACTACCGCATCCAGTTCTCGGCGAGGTACGACTTTTCATTCGAACTGGGAGCCAACCGGTGATCCCGGAATAGGTGAAATGTTCTGGGATTCAATATACGCTCCAAGTCCTACGACCTCCGTCGGGAGGGAAGCGGTTGAGCCGGCGCCCGTTGCGGGCGGCCCTACGACGAGAATGAAGATCGGTCCAATCGCCACTCGATGCGGGAGGAAGGAAAAAGAACGTGAAGAGCGAAGACGTGGAAGAAGGAAGAGCTGGGGAGGGCGAGGCCGCTCGGCCGCTGAAGCTCGATAACCTCATCGACCGTGCGCGAAAATTGGCACGGCACTATCGGGTGAAGGACGGCGAGAGGTTTCGCCTCAACGACGTCGATCCGGGGGACACGGCCTGGCTCAAGGCCGAGGACAAGCGGATCTCCAAGGAGGCGTTGCAGCAGGGCATCGACCTCCTGGCCGAGCTCCAGGACATGCTCTATGCCCAGGACCGCTGGGGGGTGCTCCTGATCTTCCAGGCCATGGACGCCGCCGGAAAGGACGGCGCGATCAAGCACGTCATGTCCGGCGTCAACCCGCAGGGTTGCCAGGTCGTCTCGTTCAAGGCGCCGTCGGCCGAGGACCTGGACCACGACTTCCTGTGGCGCTGTTCCAAGAACCTGCCCGAGCGCGGCCGAATCGGCATCTTCAATCGTTCCTACTACGAGGAGGTTCTGGTCGTGCGCGTGCACGAAGAGCTCCTCCAGAAGCAGAAGATGCCGCCAGAGCTCGTGACGAAAGACATCTGGAACGAACGCCACCGGGACATTCGCGCCTACGAGCGGTATCTCAACGACAACGGCATCGTCGTCCGAAAGTTCTTCCTCCACCTCTCGCGCGCGGAGCAGAAGCGGCGCTTCCTGGCGCGCATCGAGGACAAGGAGAAGAACTGGAAGTTCTCCGCGACGGATGCGCAGGAGCGATCGTTCTGGAAGGACTACATGCGCGTCTACGAGGACATGATCCGCAACACGGCCACCAAGCGCTCGCCCTGGTACGTCATCCCGGCGGACAACAAGTGGTTCACGCGGATCGTGGTCGCGGCCGCCGTCATCGACACACTTGCCTCGCTCGGCCTCAAATACCCGAAGGTCGGCAAGGAGAAAATCGCGGAGCTCGCCAGAGTCCGCAAGGCGCTCCTCTCAGAGAAGTAGGGCCGTCGAAGGGGAGCGGTGCCGGCCCGATTTTCTCGGGCCTGTCCCGGTTCCGGTTCGAGACTCTCGGCTGCCGGTCGCTGTGCGACCGCCGCAGCCGAAAGCCTCAGTTGTGGGGTTCGGGTGCCTTCGGCACGTCGCCGGGCGCGCTTTGAACCGCAGCGGGCGGCGCCCAGGCGTCGGTCACCCCGGGAACGCCCATGTAGAGCCAGTTGGTCGGCTGGCCGGGGGCGCCTGCAGCCGAGCCCTGCGCTGCCGCGGGCGCGGGACCGGTCGCCGAACCCTCCATCGCCAGATTGGCGATCGGCTTCGCGCCAAATAGCTGCAGATAGGTCCTGAGGGCCTCGAGCCCGGAGAGCCGCGTGACCTTCTTGACGTCCGCCTGCTTGACGCTCATGAGCGTCCCGCCGCTCCACCGATGGAAGGTGTAGGTCGTGCCCTGAAGCACCGGGTTGTCGCGCGCATACATCTGGCCCGTGGGGGCGAGATCGATCCGGTAGACGACCTGGTTCTGGATCTCCTTCGTTCGAGGAGCAATGTTCTTGACCTTCGATTTCGGAAGACGCACGGTGGACTGGTCCGGCCAGACCTTGAACACGTAGACGTTTCCCTCCAGGACCGGCTTGGTCATCGCGAACCCGCTGCCGGTGGGAATGAGGTCGATCTGATAGAGCTCCTGCGGCGCGGCGGCCGGGGCCTGTGCTGCGGGGGGTTGTGGCTGTGCCTGCGGCTGGGGGCTCTGCGCCTGCTGGGCCGGCGAGACGGCAGCGAAGCCGAGTGCCGGGAGGAGGAGGATTCGCGCGTATCGCATGCTGGATTTCTCCTGGTCCTATTGTAGCCCCCACGCGGATTGGAGCCCATCGATCCGGAGTCCGACCGGTTCAAGCGGGCTCTTGCGGCTCGCCCCGAGACGCGGCTGCCTCGTCCCGTTGGTATTTCTCCACGGCTACCTCGACGTTGAAGAACATCCGCTCGCGACCGAGCGCGGTGCCGAGCGAAGAGTCTTGAACGGGTCGCCGTGCGACCGCTGGAGCCGAAGTCTCAGTTGTGCGGTTCGGGCGCCTTTGGCACGTCGCCCGGCGCAGCTTGGACGGCAGATGGCGGCGCCCAGGCATCTGTCACACCGGGAACTCCCTGATAGATCCAGTTGCCGGGAGCTTGACTCGCGCCTGGAGCGGCCGAGCCCTGGGCGGCGGAGCCCTGACCGGCCGAGGGCGCTCCCCCAATCGTCGTAACGGTGCCGCCTCCCTGCATCGGCAGGTTGGCAATCGCCTTGGCGCCGGATTGCTGCATATGAATCTTGAATGCATCGAGCCCGGTCAGCCGGGTGATTTTTTGCACGTCCGCCTGCCGCAGGCTCACGAGTGCTCCCTCTTTCCAGCTGCGGAACTGGTATGTCGTTCCCTTCAGTGTGGGCTGGTCGCGGGAGAACATCTGGCCAGAGGGCACGAGATCGACCTGATAGACAACCTCGTCGCTGACGTCCTTCGTTCGCCGGACCATGTTCTTGACCTTCGATTTCGGAAGGCGCACGGTCGCCCGATCCGGCCAGACCTTGAACACGTAGACGTCTCCTTCGAGAACCGGCTTGGTGAGAGCGAAGCCCGTCCCAGAAGGAACGAGATCGATCTGATAGATCTCGAGCGGCTCCTGCGCCTGGGGCTGCGTCCCGGCGGGCTGCTTTGCCTGTGGCTGCTGCGCCGGGGGCTGCTGGCTCTGGGGCTGCTGGCTCTGCGCGCTGGCGGCGAGGACCAACGACACCAATACGAAGACGCTCGACCGCTTCATTTTTTGAACTCCTGATGAGCCTAGTGTACGCGCTTTACGCAGGCTTTGGGGGTTCGGGACGGGGCGAGGCGGACTCGTTTCGCTGGTATCTGGCCACGGCCATCTCGAGGTTGAAGAACATCCGGTCGCGGCCCAGGGTCTGGCCGAGAGGCGAGCGCTGAACCATCGCCAGGACATCCGGGTTCAGACCCACGAGCCACAGTTGGATGCCCCGGTCGCGATTCCTCTTCTCGCCCTCGGTCAGCATCTTCAGGGCCGTGTACTCGAGATCGAATACGGCGCTGAGGTCGAGCGCCACGACCCGTGGTGTCGTCTCGGCGATGAACGACTGTGCTTTCTGTCCGATCCGCTCGGCGTTGGCGAAAAAGATACGACCCTCGACCCGCAGCAGGAGCAGGCCCGGAAAGGTCTCGTCCTCGGGGTGCTCTTTCGATCGTGGCCGGAAGGCGTTTGTGCCGGGCTTTCGCCCCAGGACGTGGACGGGCGGATCGGCCACCTGGTGCGCGAGGGCCACCAGCGACAGGATGATCGCGACGACGATTCCCCTGAGCGTTCCGAAGAGCATCACTCCGGCGAACGCCGCGAGCGCCCAGACGAACTCCGTGCGGCGAATTCGCAGGATCGAGCGGAACTCCGCCGGCTTGATCAGCCCGATGGAATAGACGACGACGACCGCCGCCAGCGTGGCCTGCGGCATGAGGCCGATCAAGGGAGCCAGGAAGAACATCGTCGCGAGCGTGACGGCGGCGGTGACGATCTCCGCGAGCTGCGTGCGAGCGCCCGCATGCCGGTTGACGGCCGTCTGGCTCGTTCCGCCGCCCGACGGCATCGCACCCAGCAACGCGCCGATGCCGTTCCCGAGGCCGGTGGCGAGCAGTTCGCGGTTTGCGCGGGGCGGCGGCTCGTCGCTTCGGGTGAAGGCGCGGCCGGCGGCGACCGTCTCCGTGAACGACATGAGAGCAATGCCGATCGCGCCCGACCAGAGCACCGAGGCGAGCGAGAGATCCGGCATGGTCAGAGGCGGAAGTCCGGTCGGGATGTGGCCGACGAGCTCGATGCCCCGCGCTTTCAGATCGAGCAAACGCACACCCCCGATCCCCAGGGCGACGGCGACGAGCGGCGCCGGAACGCGCGGGAGCCACCGCTCGAAGCCGATGAGAATTGCAAGCATGGCGATTCCGACCGCGAGCGTCGGCAGCGACGTTTGCGGCATCTGCTCCACCGTCGCGACGAGCTTTCGGAGAAAAGTGCTCCCGGCGACGTGGAAGCCGAGAAGCTTCGGGATCTGGTCGCACACGATGACGACGCCGATCCCCGCCTTGAAGCCGACGAGCACGGGCTCGGAGATGAAGTTCGCGACGAAGCCAAGCCGCAGAATCCAGGCCGCCACAAGGATCGCTCCCACGAGCAGCGTCAGCGTCGCTGAGGCGCGCAGCAGGACGGCCGTGTCGCCCGCCGAGGTGGCCTGCACGAGATCCGCCCCGGCCAGAATCGCGAGCGTCGTCGTGGTGCTGACGGAGAGCACGCGCGACGTGCCGAGAACGGCGTAGACGAGCATGGGAAGAAATGCCGTGTAGAGTCCGACCTGCACGGGCAGCCCGGCGACCGTCGCGTAAGCCATCGCCTTCGGAATGACGACGGCCGCGGCGGTCAGGCCCGCGACGACGTCGGGACTCAGCCATTCCGCCCGATAACCCTTGAGCCACGCCGCGGGCGGGAGTCGATCGCGAGGATGGCCGGGGAGGTCGCTCATTGCTTCAGAGACCCGACGGGTCCCCGAAAGCGGGCGTGATCGCGATGAAGGCATAGAGCCACGAGATGGGCGGCTTGAGCCTCACCGTCTAGCCTCCTTCCGACGTCGGTTCTTGACCCCGGAGCGGGATCCTACAGTGTCGGCCTGCCGAGCAGGGCGCGGGTGTGCCGGGCGATCATCAATTCTTCGTTCGTCGGGATCACCCACGCCGTCACGCGGCTATCGGTCCGGCTGATTCGCGGGCCGCCTCGGGAGTTGGCCTCCTCATCGACGTCCAGTCCCAGCCAGCTCGCGCTCCGGCAGACGCGCTCGCGGATCGAGGCGGCGTTCTCGCCGATGCCTCCGGTGAAGACGAGGGCATCGAGCCCACCCAGGGCCGCCGCGAGCGAGCCGAGCTCGCGTTGGATGCGGTAGACGAACAGGTCGAGAGCCTCTGAGGCCCGGGCGTCGGAGCTCGCAAGCAGCTCGCGCATGTCGCTCGAGATCTCGGAGACGCCAAGGAGCCCCGATTGCTCGTAGAGAAGTCGCTCCAGTTGCGTCGCGGTCATGCCATGCCGGTCGATCAAGTAGAGCAGCACGCCGGGGTCGATCGCGCCGCACCGAGTGCCCATCATGAGCCCGTCTAAGGCCGTGAAGCTCATCGTCGTTGCCACGCTGCGACCGGCGGCCATCGCGCAGAGGCTGGCGCCGTTGCCCAGGTGCGCGACCACGGTCCGCCCCTCGGCCGCGCGGCGATCGATCCGCGGAAGCACCGAGGCGATGTACTCGTACGACAGACCGTGAAACCCGTAGCGCCTCACTCCTTCTTCCGCATAGCGACGCGGCAAGGCGAAGGCCTGCGCCAGCGGCGGCTGGGTGCGGTGAAATGCGGTATCGAAGCAAGCGATCTGCGGCAGATGCGGTGCCCTCTCTTGGACCGCCTTGATCGCGGCCACATTGTGCGGTTGATGCAGGGGAGCCAGCGGGACGAGGGCCTCGAGCTCGGCGAGGGTGTCGGCGTTCACGCGCACCGGCGTCGTGAATTTCACGCCGCCGTGCACGACGCGGTGACCTGCCGCGGCGAGAGTGTGCCCGGCCATGGGGCCGTCCCGACCCCATGTGAACAGGTACTCGATCGCTCCCGAATGTCCGAGCCGGGTCCCGGACGGCCACTCCTTCTCGCCGACAACGGAGTCACCCTGGCGCGCGACGAAACGCGGCTCGCTCAGCAGCCCTTCGAGCTGGCCGCGAAGCAGAGGCTCGGGCGGGTCTCGATCGAGAAAGACCGAGAACTTCAGGCTCGAGGAGCCCGCATTGAGAATGAGCAGCGCGTCGGGCATGTGTCGCGGCTCAAGCCACCGGGGGCGTCAGTATGGCCAGGCCCAGTTGGCGATCTCCGCCCGGTCGGTGCCCTGCTCGTGCGCGTAGTGCATGTTGTCGATGATGGCGTTCTTCATCTCCTCTTTCAGATGGGCGGCCTTCGTGCGCAGCTTCGGCACCCGGTCGATCACGTCGATGACGAGGTTGAAGCGCGAGGTCTCGTTCAGCATCGCGAGCTCGAGCGGCGTATTGATGTTTCCCTTTTCCTTGTAGCCGCGCACGTGCATGTTTTCGTGCCCCTTGAAGCGGTACGAGAGCTTATGGATGAGCCACGGATAGCCATGGAAGTTGAAGATGATCGGCTTGTCCGTGGTGAACAGGCTGTCGAATTCGCGCTCCGTCGAGCCGTGCGGGTGCTCGGACGTCGGCTGCAGCTTGAAGAGATCGACGACGTTGACGAAGCGGAGCTTCAGGTCGGGCGTTCGCTCGCGCAGGATCGCCGCTGCGGCGAGGGCCTCCATGGTGGCGACGTCGCCGCAGGAGGCCAGGACGACGTCCGGCTCCTCGCCCGCATCGGTGCTCGCCCGCGCCCAGATGCCGAGCCCCTTGGCGCAGTGAATGATCGCCTCGTCGATCGTCGTGAACTGCAGGTGCTTCTGCTTGTCGGCCACGATGACGTTGATGTAGTCGGTCGAGCGCAGGCAGTGGTCGGCGACGGAGAGGAGAGTGTTGGCGTCGGGCGGCAGGTAGACGCGCGTCACCGAAGGGCTCTTGTTCGTGACGAGGTCGATGAAGCCGGGGTCCTGATGGGAGAATCCGTTGTGATCCTGGCGCCAGACCGTCGAGGAGAGCAGGATGTTCTCGGAGGCGACGGAGGCCCGCCACGGCACGTAGTTCTTGCTGATGTCCAGCCACTTCGCGTGCTGGTTGAACATGGAGTCGATGACGTGGGCGAAGGCCTCATACGTGTGAAAGAAGCCATGCCGGCCCGTCAGCAGATAGCCCTCCAGCCAGCCGACCAGGGTGTGCTCGGAAAGCATCTCCATGACACGGCCATCCCGAGCGAGCTCGCCGCCGTCGGCGTCCTCCGGCAGCATGTCCGCCATCCAGGTCTTCTTGCTCACTTCGTAGAGAGCCTGGAGCCGGTTGGAGGCCGTCTCGTCCGGGCCGAAGACGCGGAAGCGATTCATGTTGTTTCTCATGACGTCGCGCAGGTACTCGCCGAGCGGTTTGGTGTTCTCGTATTCCACCGAGCCGCGAGACGGGACGTCCACGGCGTACTGGCGAAAATCGGGCAGCGAGAGCTCCTTGCGCAGCAGCCCGCCATTGGCGTGGGGGTTGGCGCTCATCCGGCGATTCCCCTTGGGTGCCAGCGCCTTGAGCTCGGGCCGAAGCTTGCCGGCCGCGTCGAAGAGCTCCTCGGGCTTATAGCCCTTCATCCAGTCTTCCAGGAGCTTGAGATTCGCCGGATTGTTGCGCACGTCGGAAAACGGAACCTGGTGGGAGCGCCAGAAGCCTTCCACCTTGTGTCCTTTGATCTCCTTCGGCCCGGTCCACCCCTTGGGAGAGCGCAGCACGATCATGGGCCAGCGGGGACGCACGGGGTCGTTCTTCTCCCGCGCCGTCTTCTGCAGAGCGCGGATCTCGCCGATGGCCTGCTCCAACGTGGCGGCCATCTTCTGATGCATCGCGGCCGGGTCGCTCCCTTCGACGAAATAGGGCTTGTAGCCGTAGCCGACGAAGAGGGCTTCCAGCTCTTCATGGCTGATTCGCGCGAGAATCGTGGGGTTGGCAATCTTGTAACCGTTCAGGTTCAGGATCGGCAGCACCGCGCCGTCGCGCACGGGGTTGACGAACTTGTTGGAGTGCCACGCCGTGGCGAGCGGGCCCGTCTCGGCCTCCCCATCCCCCACGACGCAGGCGACGATCAGATCGGGGTTGTCGAGCGCCATTCCGTGGGCGTGGGAGAGGCTGTAGCCGAGCTCGCCGCCTTCGTGGATGGAGCCCGGGGTTTCGGGCGTGACGTGGCTTCCGATATGGCCGGGGAAGGAGAACTGCTTGAAAAACTTCTGCATCCCTTCCTCGTCCTCGCTCTTGTCCGGATAGAGCTCCGAGTAGGTGCCCTCGAGGTAGGCCGGCCCCAGCACGCCCGGCGCGCCGTGGCCCGGCCCCGCCACGAAGATGACGTCGAGGTCGTGCTCGAGGATCATGCGGTTCAGGTGCACCCAGACGAAGGAGAGCGCCGGGCTCGCGCCCCAGTGGCCGAGGAGCCGGTGCTTCACGTGTTCCGGCTTCAGTGGCTCCTTGAGAAGCGGATTGTCCTTGAGATAGATCATCCCGACGGAGAGGTAATTACAGGCACGCCAGTAGGCGTTCATGCGCTCGAGCTCTTTGTCGGTCAATGGATTGTCCATGACTCTCCTCCCTTCGGGTTGCCGGCGTACGGAAGATGGGCTCTCATCGCGCGGCTGCGGAGAACACCTTGTTCAGGAGCGCTTGAGCTTCCTGCTGAATTCGGGCGAGGTGCTCGCGGCCCCGAAAGCTCTCGGCATAGAGCTTGTAGACGTCCTCGGTGCCGGACGGGCGCGCCGCGAACCAACCCTGCGCCGTGACGACCTTCAGGCCGCCGATCGCCGCGCCGTTGCCGGGCGCCGTTGTGAGCATCGCCTGAATCGGGTCGCCAGCGAGCTCGGATGCCTTGACGTCCGCGGGCGAGAGCTTGAGAAGGGCCGCTTTCTGTTGCGCCGTGGCGGGTGCATCGATGCGCTCGTAAGCAGGAGCGCCGAGCTCGCGGGTGAGGTCGAGATAGAGCTCGGACGGATCGCGGCCAGTCGACGCCGTGATCTCGACGGCCAGGAGATTCATGATGATCCCGTCCTTGTCCGTCGCCCAGACCGTTCCGTCGCGCCGCAGAAACGAGGCGCCCGCGCTCTCCTCACCCCCGAAGCCGAGCGACCCCTCGAGGAGGCCCGAGACGAACCACTTGAAACCCACCGGCACCTCGAGGAGCGAACGCCCGATCTGGGCGGCCACACGATCGATGATGCTGCTCGACACCACGGTCTTGCCGACCGCCGCATCCGCGCGCCAGCCGGGCCGGCGGGTAAAGAGGTAGAAGATCGCGGCTGCCAGGTAGTGATTCGGATTCATGAGGCCGGCGCCGCGCGTGACGATACCGTGCCGGTCGTTGTCGGTATCGTTGGCGAAGGCGATGTCGAAGCGATCCTTGAGCCCGATGAGCTTGGCCATCGCGTACGGTGAGGAACAGTCCATTCGGATCTTGCCGTCCCAGTCCAAGGGCATGAAGGAAAAGGCGGGGTCGACCGTGTCGTTGACGACCTCCACGTCGACGCCGTATTGCTCGGCGATCGGCCGCCAGTACCCGACACCCGCTCCGCCGAGCGGGTCGACACCGATCTTCAGCCTGGCGCCTCGGATGGCCTCCATGTCCAGAACGGAACCCAGATCGCCCACGTACGATCCGACGTAGTCATAGGCGTGGGTGGTGGCCGCGCGGCGGGCGGTCTCGTAGGTGACTCGCGCCACGCTCTTCAAGCCGCTCGAAAGGAATCCGTTCGCCTTGTCCTCGATCCAGCGGGTGACATCGGTGTCCGCCGGCCCGCCGTTGGGCGGGTTGTACTTGAAGCCGCCGTCTTCCGGCGGATTGTGCGAGGGCGTGACCACGATACCGTCCGCGAGACCCGAGGTTCGGCCGCGGTTGTGGGTGAGGATGGCATGGGAGACCGCGGGCGTCGGCGTGTAGCCGTCTTCCCGGTCGACCATGACCTCAATTCGGTTTGCCGCGAGGACCTCCAGGGCTGTGACAAAGGCCGGCTGGGAGAGCGCGTGCGTGTCCTTCCCGATGTAGAGAGGCCCGGTGATGCCCTGGCCGGACCGGTATTCGCAGATCGCCTGAGTGATCGCCAGAATGTGCGCCTCGTTGAACGCGCCGCGGAGCGACGAGCCTCGGTGGCCACTGGTGCCGAAACGAACCCACTGAGCGTGATCGCCGATGTCGGGCCTGCGCGCGTAGTACTCCCTTCGAAGCCGATCGATGTCGACGAGGACGTCCTTCGGTGCCGGCTTACCGGCGAGAGCATGGATCGTCATTTCCTCACCCAGCCGTGAGGCGATGAAGAATACTCAAGAGGAGGTGGTCGGTGTTGCCGGCGCATGACCTGCCATCATCCTCCACGGTCGGGTACAGATCCCAATGGTCTAGAATCCGCGCCCGGGCTTCGAGAACGGGAGGCGGAATGAGAAAGGGTCTTCGGGTCGCGGCCGCCATGATGCTCACAGGTCTGGTCGCCTGTGCTTCGTCGCCGGACATCAAGGCCGGCTGGGACACGAACGTCGATTTCTCGAAGTACTACACGTGGGAGTGGAAGCCGGACGGGTCCATCCGGGACGCGGTCTGGGCGAAGCGTTGCCAGAGTGTGCTCGGGGATGTGCTCGCGACGAAGAAGCTCGCGCCGATCAACGTCAATCCGGACCTCTGGGTGGTCGTGCATGCGCGTCTCTCCTCGGAAACGGTGGTGGTCCCGTACGACTCGTCCTGGGGCTACACCTGGGGGGCCTGGGCCATGGCGAATTTTCCGGGCGAGGCGCAGATCCCGGTGGGCACGATCGTCGTGGATCTGGTCGATGCCCGGCGGAAGGTCCTCGTCTTTCGAGGCAGAGCGCACGGCGCCATCGCAGCAGACAAGACCAACGAGCAGCGCGAGCAGAGGTTGACGCAAATCCTGACGGAGATGTTCGCGGGCTACCCGCCGACGAGTTCCGCATCAAAGCAAGCCGCGCTGGGCGCCCCCACACCCTAGATTCGGGGCCGCCGTCCGCCCGCCGTATGATCCGCCGAACAGTCGGCTGACCGCGGGAGACAGGGCCAAGCGGCAGACGGGAGGAGTTCCAACGATGGGGGGGGTGTTCGATCGGCTCGACGCCTGGATGGTGGCGCTCGTCCTCGCGGCCGTGATGATCACCGCGTGGCGACTCGGCTGGAGGAGCGGCCGTGCTCTGCATGCGCGCGGCGAGGACCCTTCGCTCGGCAAGTTGGACGACGCGAGCATCGCTCTTCTCGGTCTGCTTCTCGCCTTCTCCTTCTCGATGGCTCTCGGAAAACACGATCGGCGCAGGGAGATGGTCGTCGCCGACAGCAACGCGATCGGCGACTTCTACACTTGTGCGAGTCTGCTGCCCGACCCGGTGCGGAGCGAGCTTCAGAAGGTGATACGGGAGTACACCGAGCATCGGCTCGAGCTTGTTCGCCGACGCGCGCTCCTCGAAGAAAAGCTCGACCAGGAGCTTCGACGGATGTACGAAATGCAGGGACGAATGACCGATCTCGTTGCTCGGGCCGTGAATCAGGGAACGCCGGTCGCCGTCCCCCTGACCAATACGTTGAATGGACTGACCAGCAACCATGCCGCACGCCTGGCGGCGATCGAGGATCGCTTGCCGCCGACGATTGTCGCCACTCTGTTCTTCGCGAGCATCGTGGCCACGGCCCTCGTGGGGCGGAACCAGGGAGCCTCACCGCATCCCCGTCTGACCGGCACGCTGACCTTCGTCATCCTGGTGACTCTCGTGATCTATGTCACCCTGGACCTGAACCAGCCTTACCGGGGCTTGATCGAAGTGAGCCAGGCGCCGATGGAACGCGTTCTTCGGTCGATGACGCGCTGATGCGGGAGACGACTCTCGACAAAGCGGGAACGGCCTCGGCGGCGGAAAGCGGCGGTGCGTTCGAGCGCGTGCTCGGCCACGCGGATCTGGTCCTCTTCTCCGTCTGCGCCATCCTGACGATCGACACGCTGGCCTCGGCGGCTTCCATGGGAGTCGCCTGGTTCAGCTGGTGGGCGATCACCATGATCGTCTTCTTCATCCCTTACGGCCTGATCACCGCGGAGCTCGGCGCCGCCTGGCCGGGCGAGGGCGGCGTCTACATCTGGGTGCGCGAGGCGTTCGGGCCGCGCTGGGGATCGATGGCGGCCTGGCTCTACTGGATCAACAACGCCTACTGGATTCCCTCCGTCTACCTGATCTTCGCCGGCACCTTCGAGACGATCTTCCTGCGCACGCGCTCGACCTGGCAGGAGGCGGGCATCGCGATCGTCCTGACCTGGATGACCGTCGGGCTCGGAGTCGTGCGGCTCGAGATCTCCAAGTGGGTTCCCAATCTGGGCGCGGTCGTGAAGGTGTTGATCTTCCTGGCGCTCGGGGCGCTCGGCATCGGTGCGGCGCTGCGCGGCCGGCCGCCGGCCAACGACTTCTCCTTCGGGAGCCTCCTCCCGCACTGGAACGACACCCTCGCCTACCTGCCGGTGCTCCTCTACAACACCTTCGGCTTCGAGCTGATGAGTTCGGCCGGCGAAGAGATGCGCCACCCGCAGCGCGACGTGCCGCGCGTGATCGTGCTCTCCGGGGCGATCATCGCCGTCGTCTATGCCCTCGGCGTGGGCGGGATCCTTCTCGCCGTGCCGCTCGCGAAGCTTTCGATCGTGACGGGGACCTGGGACGCGCTGGCGGTGCTTGGCCGGGAGTGGGGATCGGCCGGTAACACGGGCGTTCTGCTCCTCGGCCTGGGCTTCCTCTACGCTTGCATCGCCAACATCGTGACCTGGAGCCTGGGCGCCAATCGTGTGGCGGCGGTCGCCGCGGAGGAAGACATGCTGCCCGCCGGGCTCGGGCGCCTTCACCCGCGCTTCCGCACTCCGCACGTGGCGTTTGTCGCGATGGGGTTCGTGTCGACGGCTCTATTGATCGGGAATGCACTCCTCTCCGACAGCCAGTCAAACATCTTTTGGATGACCTTCAAGCTGTCGGGGCTATGCCTGCTGCTTTGCTATCTTCTCGTCTTTCCCGCGTTTCTCGTGCTGCGGCGCCGCCGGCCCGATCAGCCACGCCCGTACCGGGTTCCGGGAGGACCGGGTCCAGCCGCTCTGGCGGCTCTCTGCTGCACCCTCTTTATCGCAGGCGCGAGCGTGCTTTTCTTCGCTCCCTCGCCGACGAGCCAGGCGCCCTTGAAGGAGGGAATCCTGCTCGGCATCGAGACGGTCGTCACCCTCGTCGTCGGGTACCTGTTGATCCCGCGGTCGTCGCGCCGCGGGGCCGGGCGAACGAGTTGAGAGACCCGCTTCAAATCGTGTATCTGGCCCGGCACGGCGAGACGGCTTGGAGCCTTTCGGGCCAGCACACGGGATTGACCGACCTGCCGCTGACCGAGCGCGGCGAGCGCAACGCCCGCCGGCTGGGAGAGCGCCTCAAGGGTCTCGCGTTCGCGCGAGTCTTCACGAGCCCGCTGCAGCGGGCGGCCCGGACCTGCGAGCTCGCTGGATTCGGGAAAGCTGCCGAGGTCGATCGCGACCTCGTCGAATGGAATTACGGCCAGTACGAGGGTCGCCGCACCGAGGAGATCCTCGCCGAGCGGCCGGGTTGGCAGCTCTTCCGCGACGGCTGCCCCGGCGGGGAGTCGCCGGCCCAGGTCGGCGACAGGGCCGACCGGGTAGTCCAACGGGTGCGCGCCGTCCGGGGCGACGTGCTGCTCTTCTCGAGCGGGCATTTCCTTCGCGTGCTGGCGGCCCGGTGGCTCGAGCTCGAGCCCGCCGGCGGCCGATACTTTCTACTCTCGACCGCGAGCCTCTCCGCCCTCGGCTTCGAGCACAACCCTTCCGAGCCGGTGATCCGCCTCTGGGACGACACGCGGCATGTCGGCGCGTGACGCCTGGGGGGCTGGCCCTTCGGGAAGCACGCCGACGAGGGCCTCTGAGATAGGGTGGGTGGGAGAGGAAGGACCATGACCGCAAAGATCCCGCCGCTGACCGCGCGCCCGGCTTGGAAGGCCCTCCAAGCCCACTTTCAGAAGATCCAGCCCCTGCACCTTCGCCAGCTCTTCGCCGAGGATCCCGGTCGTGGCGAGCGCTTGACGGTCGAAGCCGCGGGGCTCTTTCTCGATTACTCGAAGAATCGCGTGACGGAAGAGACCCTGAAACTCCTCTTCGACCTCGCCGAGCAATCGGGTCTTCGGGCGCGGATCGACGCGATGTTCCGGGGCGAGAAGATCAACGTCACCGAGAACCGCGCGGTCCTGCACGTGGCCCTGCGGGCACCGAAAGGCTCCTCGATTCGAGTCGACGGCCAGGACGTCGTGCCCGAGGTCCACGCCGTGCTCGACAAGATGGCGGACTTCGCGAATCGCGTCCGGACCGGCGCCTGGAAGGGGCACACGGGCCGGCGCATCCGCAGCGTCGTCAACATCGGGATCGGAGGCTCCGACCTCGGCCCGGTCATGGCTTACGAGGCGCTCCGTCATTACAGCGAGCGCTCGATGACCTTCCGCTTCGTTTCGAATGTCGACGGCAACGACTTCGCCGAGGCGACGCGCGACCTCGATCCGGCCGAGACGCTCTTCATCGTCTCCTCGAAGACCTTCACGACGCTCGAGACGATGACCAACGCCCACACGGCGCGGGAGTGGGCGCTCGAAGGCCTCGGGGGCGACGCGAAGGCCGTGGCCAAGCACTTCGTGGCGGTCTCGACGAACGCCGCGAAAGTGTCCGAGTTCGGAATCGACACGGCCAACATGTTCGGGTTCTGGGACTGGGTCGGCGGGCGCTACTCCATGGACTCGGCGATCGGCCTCTCGACGATGCTCGCCGTCGGGCCCGAGAACTTTCGGGCGATGCTCGCCGGCTTCCACGAGATGGATGAGCACTTCCGCACGGCCCCGTTCGAGAGAAACCTGCCGGTGCTCCTGGGCCTCCTCGGCGTCTGGTACACGGACTTCTTCGGCGCGCAGACCGTCGCGGTCCTGCCGTACGACCAGTACCTGAAGCGCTTCCCGGCGTACCTGCAGCAGCTCACCATGGAGTCGAACGGAAAGCACGTCACCCTCGACGGAGCGCGAGTGGGCGCCGACACGGGGCCCATCTACTGGGGCGAGCCCGGCACGAACGGGCAGCACTCCTTCTACCAGCTGATCCACCAGGGCACGCGCCTCGTCCCGTGCGATTTCATCGTGTTCGTCGAGGCCTTGAACCCGCTCGGCCGGCACCACGACATGCTCGTCGCGAACGTCTTCGCGCAGGCCGAGGCACTCGCATTCGGTAAGACGGCCGAGCAGGTGAAGGCGGAGGGAACGTCAGACTGGCTCGTGCCCCACCGGGTGTTCGAGGGCAACCGACCGACGAACACGATCCTCGCGCAGCGGCTCTCGCCCGAGACGCTCGGGGCGCTGGTGGCCCTCTACGAGCACAGCGTCTTCACGCAGGGCACGATTTGGAGCATCGACTCCTTCGACCAGTGGGGTGTCGAGCTCGGAAAGGTCCTCGCCCAACGCATCATCCCGGAGCTCGAGAGCCCGGCGGAGCCGGCTCTCTCCCACGACGCCTCGACGAACAACCTCATTCGCCGCTATCGGCGGCGGAAAGGCCACGCGTCGTGAAGGTCGAGATCCTCGTCGACGCCGATGCGGCCGCGGCCCGAGCCGCCGCAGTCGTTGCTGAAGACGCCCGGGCATCCGTAGCCGCTCGGGGCCGTTTCGTCATGGCGGTCAGCGGCGGCCACACGCCCTGGGTCATGCTCCGGGCGCTGGCCGGCGAGGATGTGCCCTGGAAGAGCGTCCACATCGCACAGGTGGATGAGCGCGTGGCGCCGGCGGGCGATCCCGACCGCAACCTGACGCACCTGCGCGAGAGTCTTCTCTCCCACGCGCCGCTGCCGCCGAGCCAGATCCATGCCATGCCTGTCGAGTCTACGGATCTCGAGGGCGCGGCCGCGGCGTATGCGAAAACACTCGAAACCCTGGCCGGGACGCCCCCGGTGCTCGACCTCGCCCACCTGGGCTTGGGACCGGACGGCCACACGGCGTCTCTCGTGCCCGGGGACCCGGTGCTCGGGGTGACTGACCGCGACGTTGCGCTGACGGGGGTCTACAACGGGCGGCGCCGGATGACGCTGACCTTCCCGATGTTCAATCGGTCGCGACGAATTCTCTGGCTCGTGACCGGCGGCGAAAAGGCTGCGATGCTCCCGCGCCTCGAAGCCGGGGACACCACGATCCCCGCCGGGCGCATCCGGCGGGACGCGGCATGGATCCTTGCCGACCGCGCGGCGGCAGGCCAGGCGTAACCCGTGGCGGCGGCGTCACAACGGAAAGGAACTGCGGCCCACGGGAGGTGGGCCCGGTTCCTTGCGTCCGCAGGGTTCCTCCTTCTGGGGCTCTCCGAAACGGTCCTCGGCCAGCAGACCGACCTGGTCGTGCTGCGAAACGGCGACCGGGTGACGGGTTCGATCCTCTCCTACTCCGCGGGCAAATTGACCGTTGATACTTTCGCGGCGGGCAAGGTTTCCGTGAAGTGGGAGCGGATCGTCAGCATCACCTCGGACAAGTGGTTCGAAATCGAGACGGCGGGTGCGGTTTACCACTACGGGACGCTGGAGCCTTCGACACCTCCGGGAAAACTGGTCGTCGTGTCCTCGAGCGGTGCCGAGGAGATCGCGTTCCTGGACGTCATCCGCTTCACGCCGCTCTACGCGAGCTTCTGGAAGCGCTTTGACGGTTCGCTCAACCTGGGCTTCAACTACGATCAGGCGAGCAGCATCGTTCAGTTGACGCTCGACGCCAACGCCACCGCGCGCAAGCCGACCTTCGCGACCACGACCTCGATGTCGGTCTTCTACAACAAGCAGGAGGGAGTCAGTGCGACCCAGCGCGCCAATCTGTCGTTCGGTTACGAGAAATTCCTGAAGGACCGCTGGCTGTTGGCGGGCGCCCTCGCGTTCGACCGCAACATCGATCTGGGCGTCGACTGGCGTGTTTCGCTCGGCCTCGGTGTCGGAAGAGAGATCATCCAGACCAACCAGTCCCTCTTGCGGGTCGGGATTGGCCTCTCCGGGGAGCGCGAATACCCCACTGAGGGCCCGCCGGACTCGAACCTCGCCGCTCTCGTAAGCGCTTCCTACGGGTACTTCATGTACGGTTTTCCCACGCTGAAGTTCGGGGCGTCCCTTCAGGTTGTCCCCTATCTGACCGAGGCGGGCCGCGTCCGGCTCCAGTTCAACACCCAGGTAAAGCGCGACATCATCTCGGATTTCACCCTGACGCTGTCGATCTTCGATAGCTACGACAGCCGCGATCCCGTGACCGGAACGGCGAAGAACGACTGGGGCCCGGTGCTCACCGTCGGCTGGACGTTCTGAGGACGGAGCCTCCGGTCAGCTGAGGCCGGCGGCAGAATCACTGCTTCGGGGGCGTCGATGCGACGGCCGGAGAGAACCAGGTTGGGTTCGGACTGTCCGGCTGAAGGTTCCAGCCGCCCCCGAGCGCCTTGTAGATGTCCACGAAATCGAGGAGCAGATCGAGGCGCGCCCGCGCCAGAGCGATCTCGGCCGGGTAGAGCTGCTGCATCGCGTACAGCACCTCGAAGTAGCTCGAGAGTCCGCTGAAGTAGCGCAAGTTGGTCAGTCGGACCATTTCGCCGTAGTCGTGGACCGTCCGAGTGAGCTCCGCGACGGTGTCGGCGATCTTCTGGCGCGCGTAGAGAACGGTCGTCGTCTCGGCGAAGGCGTTCGTCACCGTCTGCTCGTACTGGACTCGTGCCTGCTCCCACTGTGCATAGGACACGTCGTATTCGCTGCGGAGCCTTCCGCCCTGGAAGAGCGGTCCGAGCATCCCGGCAGCGATCGTCCACGTCTTGCCGGCAGGGTAGAGGTTGCTGAATTGCGGACTGACGGCTCCGAAGAGCCCCGTCAGGCTGATCGTGGGGAAGAAGTTCGCGACGGCGACGCCGACGAGCGCATTGGCGGCGATGAGCTGCTCCTCCGACTGACGGATGTCGGGACGGCGCTGCAGGAGCTCGGAGGGCAGACCCGCCGGAATCTCCGGAGGGACAGTCTGCGCGGAAAGAGTCTGGCCCCGCGGAACCGAGCCGGGATTCTTTCCGAGGAGGAAATTGAGCCGGTTCTCCGTTTCTTCGATCCGGCGCTCGAGCTCGGGCACCTGCGCCGCCACCTGACCGAGAGCTGCCGACGCGTACGAGGTCTCGAGCGCCGAAGCCGCACCCTCGGCGAGCTTGCGATTGAACAGGTCGGAAGTTTGCTGGAAGGCCGCGACCGTGTTTTTCGCGATGGCGAGCTCCTCGTCGAGCTCACGGAGCTGGAAGTAGGTCGCCGCCACGTCCGAAACCAGCGACAGGAGCACACCGCGGCGGGCCTCTTCGCTCGCGAGATACTGAGCCTTCGCCGCTTCGTTCAGGCGGCGGATCCGGCCCCAGAGGTCGAGCTCCCAGCCGAAGTTGACGTTGACGGTGTAGAGGTTCGAGGTCGCCGTGCTGTAGGGAGGCACGTAGATCGAGTTGCGCCCGCGGGACCAATCTCCGCCATAGTTGATCTGAGGGAAGAACTCGGAACGGGCGATTCCGGCCCGCGCGCGGGCCTCGTCGACCCGCCAGGCAGCGAGCTGGACGTCGTAGCCGTTCTGGAGCGCCACGTCGATCAGCTGCTTCAAGATCGGGTCGCCGAAAACGTCCCACCACGGCTGGTTGGCGAGCGACGGGACCGATGGGGAGGGGCCCTGGACCTCGACGTAGGCGGGGGGAGAGGCGACGGCCGGCTGCTCGTAGTTTGGTCCAACGGCACAGCCGGCGAGAAGCGGCAGGAGGAGAACAGGTGCGAGCCGTCTCACGTCAGTGCCCTCCGCCCGCCGGGCTGGGCTTCGGGACCGGCGCGGTCGTCGCGGGCAGCGCGCCCTCCGCTTCCTTCGGCTTTCCCTTTCCGGCAATCTTCTCAACCATCACGAAGAGCGCGGGGATGAGGAAGATCGCGATGCCGGTCGCGGCGAGCATGCCGACGATGACGACGGTGCCCAGCACCTTGCGGGAGACAGCCCCGGAGCCGGCGGCGGTCCAGAGCGGCACGCAGCCGAGGATGAAAGCGAAGGACGTCATGAGGATCGGCCGCAGCCGGAGCTTCGCCCCCTCGAGTGCCGCATCCACCAGGCTCTTGCCCTCCTTCTGCTGCAGAACGGCGAACTCGACGATCAGGATGGCGTTCTTGGCGGCGAGCCCGATCAGCATCACGAGGCCGATCTGGCCGTAGACGTCGAGGTTGAACTTGCGCATCAGGAGCCCCAGGAAGGCGCCGAAGACCGCGACCGGCACGGAAAGCAGAACGCCGAATGGGAGCGACCAGCTCTCGTAGAGGGCGGCGAGGATCAGGAACACGAAGACGATCGAGAGGACGAACACCCGAGCACCCGCGCCCGCCGCCTTCACTTCCTGGTAGGACATGTCGGCCCAGTCGTAGCCCATCTCCCGCGGCAGGACCTCTTTCGCGACGGCCTGGAGCGCCGCCGTGGCCTGCCCGGAGCTGTAGCCCGGCGCCGGGACTCCGGTGACCTGCGCGGCCCGGAAGAGGTTGAAGCGGTTGGTGAACTCGGGCCCCGCGACCCCCCGGGTCGTGGCGACGGCGGAGAGGGGGACCATCTGGCCGCTGTTGTTCTTCACGTAAAACTGGTTGACGTCCTCGGCTTTGACGCGGCCCGCCGCCTCGGCCTGCAGGAAGACCTTCCACTGGCGGCCGAAGCGGTTGAACTGGTTCACGTAGATGCCGCCGAGAAAGGCCTGCAGAGTCTGGTAGACGTCCCCGACCGCGACGCCCTGTTTCAGGACCTTGTCGCGGTTGATGTCGGCGAAGATCTGGGGCACCGAAGGCCGCCAGACGCTGTTGACGTTGGCGAGCTCGGGGCGCTTTCTCGCGGCCTCCAGGAACTTCTGGAGGTTCTGATTTAGAAACTCGACGCTTCCACCGCTTCGGTCCTGCAGCCACAGGGAGAATCCCCCGCCCGTGCCGAGGCCCTGGATTGCCGGAGGGGGAAAAGCCACGGCGTTCGCTTCGAGAATCTGGGCTCGAAGGACGCCGTTCAACCTCTGCATGATCGGCCCGACCTCCATCTCCTTGCCCTTGCGTTCGTCCCAGGGGTCGAGGGTGACGAAGTAGAACGCCGTGTACGGTGCCGAGGCGCCGGAGAGGAGGCTGTAACCCGCCACCGTCGTGGCGTACTTGACGCCTTTGGTCTCCGCGAGGATCTTTTCGATCTTCTGGCACACGGCGTCCGTCCGCTGAAGCGAAGAGGCGTCGGGAAGCTGGACATTGAGGAAGAAGTAACCCTGGTCCTCGTCCGGGAGGAAACCCGAGGGCAGCTTCTTGCCGAGCAGGCCGGAGAGTGCGACGAACCCGCCGAGGATCAGGAGGGTGATGACGACCTTTCGGATCAGGTGGCCGGAGAGGCCGACGTAGCCTTTCGTTACCTTTTCAAAGCCGCGGTTGAACCAGCCGAAGAACTTGCCGAGAGGCCCCTTCGACTCCTTCTTGGGTTTCAGGATGAGGGAGCAGAGCGCCGGCGATAGCGACAGCGCGTTGAAGGCCGAGATGAGCACCGAGACGGCGATCGTGATGGCGAACTGCATGTTCATCCGTCCCTGGATCCCGCCCATGAAGGCCACGGGGATGAACACGGCGGAAAGGACGAGGGCGATTCCGATGACCGGCTGGGTGACCTCTTCCATCGCCTTCAACGTGGCGTCCTTCGGCGAGAGGCCGTGCTCGATGTGGTGCTCCACGGCCTCGACGACGACGATCGCGTCGTCCACCACGAGGCCGATCGCGAGGACCAGGCCGAAGAGGGAGAGCGTGTTGATCGAGAAGCCGAGCGCCGGAAAGAACATGAACGTGCCGACGAGCGACACGGGGACCGCAAGCAGCGGGATGAGCGTCGCGCGCCAGCCCTGCAAGAACAGGAACACGACGACGATGACGAGGGCGATCGCTTCGAAGAGGGTGTGCTCGATCTCCTTGATGCCCTCGGTGACCGGAAGAGTCGTGTCCAGAGCGACGACGTAGTCCAGGTCGTCCGGGAAGCGCTCTTTCAGCTCCTTCATGGTTTTCTTGACGCCCTCGGCGACCGCGATGGCATTGGAGCCCGGGACCTGGAAGACGCCGATCGGGCAGGAGGGCTTTCCGTTCAGGCGGGCGCGCTGCTGGTAGTTCAGGGCGCCGAGATCGATCCGGCTGACGTCCTTGAGGCGAACCATGGACCCGTCGGGGTTCAGGCGCACGACGACGTTGCCGAATTCCTCCGCCGTGACGAGGCGCCCCTGGGCGCGGAGCGTGTAGGTGAACTCCTGGCCCTTCGGCGCGGGCTCCGTGCCGATTCCTCCCGACGGGTTGACCGTGCTCTGCTGGTTGACGGCGTTCATCAGATCGGGGACCGTCAGGCCGAGGCTGGCAAGCCGCTCGGGCTTGACCCAGATGCGCATAGCGTAGTCGGCGGTTCCGTAGTTCTGGATCTGGCCCACACCCGGGACGCGGTAGATGGCGTCGTTGACGTTGATCGTCGCGTAGTTGCCGAGGAAGAGCGCGTCGTAGGTTCCCTTGGGCGAGTAGAGAGAGACGATGAGCAGGGGATTGCTCGTGGCCTTCTTGACGGTCAGGCCGAACTGATTGACGTCGGCCGGGAAGTTCGGCTGCGCCTGAGAAACCCTGTTCTGGGTGTTGACCTGGTCGATGTTGATGTCCGTCTCGACGTCGAACGTGACGTTTTCCGTCATGGTCCCGTCGTTGGCGTTGATGGACTGCATGTAGATCATGTTGTCGACGCCGTTCATCTGTTGCTCGAGAGGCGTCGCCACGGACTGCTCGATCGTGAGCGCGTCGGCGCCCGTGTAGGTCGTCGTGATCTTGATCTGGGGCGGCACGATGTCGGGGTACTGGGCGGTCGGGAGCTTCGTCATCGCGACGCCTCCCGCCATTGTCATCAGGATCGCGATGACGATCGCGACGATCGGACGGCGGACGAAAAAGGCACCCACGGCCCTACTTCCCGGCCTCTTTGTTGGCGTCCGCTTTGGGGACTTCGGCCGCGGCGGCGTCGGCCGCGGGGCTTGCGGCCTCCTTCGGAACGACCGTCATGCCGGACTTCACCCGCTGGAGTCCCTCGACGATGATCCGATCGCCGGGTTTCAGGCCCTCGTCGATAACCCACATGGTTCCCTCGACCGGCCCGGGCTTCACGACCTTGATCGTGACCTTGTTGTCGGCCCCGACGACGGCGACCTGGTAGCTGCCCTGCAGCTCGGAGACGGCCCGCTGCGGGACCAGGATCGCTCCCTTCTTGACGTCCATGGCGACGCGCACCTTGGCGTACTGGCCCGGTCGCAGGAGGTTGCCCGGGTTCGGGAACGCGCCAGCGAGCTGGATCGTACCGGTCTTCACGTCCACCTCGCGGCCGACGAGGATCGCCCTGCCGTGGTGCGGGAAGACGGAGCCGTCCGCCAGGATGAGCTGCAGGGGGCCCTTTTCGAGGTTCTCGCCGGCCCGAAGGGTCTTCTCGGGCGGACCGTGCTTGGCGACCCAGGCCAGGTATTCCTGCTCGCTCGGGTTGAAGTTGACCTTGATGGGATCCACCTGCGAGACCGTGGTCATGACGGTCATCCGGTTGACGAGGTCGCCCACCTGGGACTTCGCGATGCCCGCGATGCCGTCGATGGGCGAGACGACTTTCGTCCAGTTGAGGTCGAGCTTCGCCTTCTCGAGCGACGCCCGCGCGGACTCGACGTTCGCCTGCGCGGTGCGCTCCCGGGTCTCGGCGTCGTCGAGTTCCTGCTGGCTGATGGCCTTCTGCGCCGCCAGCGGTCTGTAGCGGGCTACGGTCGTCTTCGCGTTGGCGAGCGTCGCCTCGTACTGCGACAGCGTGCCACTGGCCTGGTCGTACGTCGCCTGGAACTGTCTTGGGTCGATCTCGAACAAGGCCTCGCCGGCGTGAACGAGGAAGCCCTCCTGGTAGTTCCGCTTGAGGACGTAGCCCTCGATCTGAGGGCGAATCTCGGCGTTGACGAAGCCGTCGAGCGAGCCGATCCATTCCTGGATAACGGGGACGTCCTTCTGGACGACTGGGGCGACCTCGACGGCGGGAGGCGGCGGAGGCGGCGCTTCTTTCTTAGCGCAAGCGGTTACCAGGACCGCTGCCAGCGGAGCTGCAAGCCAGCGAGTCGATGGCCGTCGAGCGTGTAGCCGCATGTGCCCCCCAAGGCGCTCTTAGGCGCGGCGCGAATATATCGGAAAACCCCGGCCTTCCACGGCGTTGTCGAAAGAGGCTCGCTTCGGCCCTATGGCGGCTGCGGTGGGGCGGCGCCCCCCGCGGGGATCACCTCACGGCGCGGGCACCACGGTGTAGACGACGCCGTTGGCTCCGGAGCTCGGCAGGTACCAGATGCCGTTGGAGACGTAGTACGTCGCACCGTTGATCGTCGTGTGGACGGCGCCCGACGGGAGCGTGTAGACGACAGTGCCCTTCGGTTGGCTCGCCATGGCCGCGGCTGTCGCCACACCGGCCGCGTAGGCGTTCGACGTCGCGGCGGCGGTGCTCGCCGATCCGGCGGCGTAGCCCGACTGATACGAGGCGGCCGACGAGGCCTGCGCGCTCGAGGACGCCGCGGCGGCGCCGACCGCCGCTCCCGCCATCGCCGCTCCGGCGACGGCCCAACCGCAGCCGCTGCAGGAGGTCGTCGGGTAGGGGTAATGATAGGGGTAGGGGTAGTAGGCCGTCGGCGGGTGGTAGTAGGCGCCGCCGTAGTAGCCGGGCGGGTGGTAGGCCGTCGCGCCGTAAGGAGTCGTGTGGTACGCGCCCGCGCCGTAGGCGCCGGTGGTGGTGCCTCCATAGACGTTGGTGTGGCTGGTGCCGCCGTAGTAGCTGTGCTCGGTCGAGCCACCGTACGCGTTCGTATGCTCCGTGCCCTCGCCGTACTCATGCGTCGTGCTGCCACCGTAGGCGTTCGTGTGAGTACCACCCGACCCGTACGAGCCGGACGAGTGGCCTCCATAAGCGTTCGCGTGTGACCACCCGAGGGCCGGCAGGCACGTGAGCCATGCGATCAGGAACCCGGCGACGCTCGCTTCGATCTTCTTTCTCACGGGATTTCCCTCCTATTGGGACTTGGGAGTGGGTTGAGGCTTGGGCTTCGCTGCGGGCTGCTTCGTGGAGCCAACCGGTTTCACGGCCCCCGGGAGATCCGACTTCATCTTCGGGTGGTTGAAGGGGATCTTGTCGGCGCTGGCGGCCTTGGCCGACGTGAACTTCTCCGGCGCCGCCGGCGGGTCGAGCTGCCAATTCGAGAACTGTACCGAGTGCCGCAGCTGCAGCGGATCGTCGAGGTACATCGCGCGAGCCATGCGCGGCAGCTTGTCGTCCTTGCCGATCCACATCTGGATGAAGACGCCGTTGGTCTCGTAGGCGACGACGTCGGTCGTCGTTCCGCCGATGAGGATGGACTCGCCTACGGTGAAGGCGCCCGTGAGCCCGGTCGACATGTCCTTCCAGGGATCGGCGACGATGACGTCGGTGAAGGGGAAGTAGGTGCCGGCGATGCCGTAGAGCTTGTCCAGCGCGGCGTCGATCGTCGGCGGAGCGTCCGCGATCGCGACCAGATTCTCCGCGGGATGGAAGCTCATCATGACCTTCCCGTCGTCGTAGAACTCGCTGCGGGCGCCGTCGCCGATCGTGACGACGGCGAGCTTGTCGGGCCGCTGTAGCACGACCTCGGAGATCCGCCCGTAGATCAAGGGCGGGCCCCAGAGGCTCGGAACCTCGTAGGCCGCCAGGGCGGTGAAGGACATTGAGCCCGCCGCCGCGAGCTTCGCGCAGGAGGCCTTGAGGATCTCGATCGCCCTGGCCTCGGGCTCGGGGAGGCTGCGGGCCTTCGGGGCCGCTTTCTTTGTCGCCGGCTTCGGCGTCGGCTTCGCCGCCGAGGCCTGGGCCAGAACCATCGCGGGAGCCAAGCTCAAACTGAGCGCGAAGACGAGCCCACGCGCCAAACGCATCTTTCGAAGCATGGCTACGGGATCATCCCGCACTCGAACATCTTGTTCGCGATCGGGGCCGCAATCTTGTTGATGAAGTACTGCCGCATCTGGGGGTCGTTCTTCAAGGCCTGGATGATGCGCTGTTCCATCTGCGCCTTCTCGCCGGTGGGCTTCTCACTCTTCATTTGAGCCAGCTGCACGCAGGTCGAATTGTTGTACTTGTCGATGATCCTCTGGGCGAGCATGTCGGCCATCGGGTATGGCGACTGCTGCTGCGCGAGCACGGAGCCTACGTTCAGAAGCGCGAGAAGGATCAGGGGCGCCGAGAGCCGTTTGATCATCGTGTTCTCCTTTTTTCCGAGTCGAATCGCCGATTTCGCCTCAGTTGTTCTTGTTGTAATTGAAGTTCGAGACTTGGACCTCCATCTGCTTGGCCGGGATCTGGATGTCGGCATAGTTCATGTAGTTGAGTCCCGTCGAAAGCGTGTTGAAAGTTGCGTTGAGGGTGATCGGGTCACCCTGATAGGTCGTCGCTATGAAGATCTTCGTGGCCTTGTGGGACGCGGCGTTGACCCACACCGTCATCGAATCGCCAGGCGACACGACGCTGCCGCCGGAGAGCGCGACCAGTCCGCTCGCATCGGGCCCGCTCACCTGGGCCTTGTTGAAGAACGCGAGGATCTGGCCGCTCGAGCCGAGCGTGTATTGGTCGAGGAGCGACTTGATCCCGGACAGGTACTCCTTCATCTCCTTCTGCTTTTCCTCCGCGATGCGCTTGCGCAGGCCAAGCCGCGGCAGCGAAGGCCCCTGATCGCTCACGAGGCTCTTCTGGTACTGGCCGTTGACCCAGTTGACCATCTCGACGCGCGTGTCCTTGACCGTGCCGTCCTCGAGCAACTCCGTGCGCTGGTCCCAGGTGTACTGCTGCATCGCCGTGGCATTGGCCTGGCGCGCCTGGCTGACCTGGTTGGCGATGTTGGCCCGCAAGGCTTGATTGGCGGCGTCTTGCTGCGCCGTGAGGGGAAGCGCGAGACCGAGTAGCGCCCCGGGGAGCGTCGATGCGAGCAGGGACTTCACCCGGAGAGTCTTCATCGTCATTCCTCCTCGAGCTGTCCTGCGGCCTGAACGGCGAGACGGATCCTATCAACCCCGGGGTTAAGGCTGCCTCTGCCGAGCAGGCGCGGAGTGTGGGCCCACTTGCTCGTTGTTGACCGGGGAACACGCGAGTGATTTGATAGCGATTCGGCGCCGTGAACCTCTCAGCGGGAATTCGCCCGCGAGCCCCTTGCGCGAGATCGCACGAAGCCGACCTCCAGTTGCAGAAGGGCTGCGGGACCAACACGAACCATCAGAAGAGCTCGATGTAGAAGCCGGCGCCTCATCACGTGGCGACGGCAAGGAATGCCCAGGAGATGAGGAGGGGAGAATCATGGGACACCAGCTCCGGTTCAGAGCAATCGCGGGTGCGCTGGGGGCGTTCGTCCTCTTCGGTGTTCCGTGCATTGCTCAAGAGGGCTCGGCGCCGGCCGGGTCGCCTGGGGCGACGACGACGATCGATGGCAAGCAGCTGCCGCCTCCCGACCCTCCGTTCGGTGGGGTCATCAAGGACAACGCCCTGCAATCCAAGCCCTGGTGGGCGCCGCGCGTCGTGCCGCCCAAGGGAGCGCCCAACGTGCTCCTCATCATGACCGACGACTCGGGCTACGGCGTCCCGAGCACCTTCGGCGGCGTCATTCCGACGCCCGCTCTCGACCGGATCGCGAGGGCGGGACTGCGGTACACCAACATGAACTCGACGGCGCTCTGCTCGCCGACGCGGGCCGCGCTCATCACGGGCCGCAACCATCACTCGGCCGGCTTCGGCGTCATCTCGGAACAGTCGACTGGCTTTCCGGGCTACAACAGCGTGATCGCGAAAGACAAAGCGACCATTGGGCGGATCTTGCTCGAGAACGGCTACTCCACGTCCTGGTTCGGCAAGGACCACAACACGCCGACTTACCAGGCGAGCCAGGTCGGGCCCTTCGACCAATGGCCAACCGGCATGGGTTTCGAATATTTCTATGGTTTCGTCGGCGGCGACACTAACCAGTGGGAGCCGAACCTCTTCCGCAATACGACCCAGATCTACCCGAACGTCGGCCATCCTGGCTGGAACCTGACGACCGCCGAGGCCGACGACGCGATCGAGTGGCTGAACCGCATCAACCAGATCGATCCCAGCAAGCCCTTCTTCTGCTACTACGTCCCGGGCGGCACGCATGCGCCGCACCACCCGACCCCGGAGTGGATCAAGAAGATTTCCGACATGCATCTCTTCGACAAGGGCTGGAACGCGCTGCGCGAGCAGATCTTCGAGAACCAGAAGCGGCTCGGCGTGATCCCGAAGGACGCGAAGCTGACACCTTGGCCGGAGCACCTCTTGAAGCGCTGGGAGCAGCTCACACCCGACGACAAGAAGATGTTCCTGCGCCAGGTGGACGTCTTCGCCGCCTACGTGGCCTACACCGACTACGAGATCGGCCGCGTCATCCAGGCGGTCGAGGACATGGGCAAGCTCGACAACACGCTCATCATCTACATCAACGGCGACAACGGCACGAGCGCCGAAGGCCAGTTGATCGGCACGCCGAACGAGGTCGCCATGTTCAACGGCGTTCAGGTTCCCGTCGCCGACCAGCTCAAGTACTTCTACGACGCCTGGGGCTCGGACAAGACGTACAACCACATGGCGGTCGGCTGGGCCTGGGCCTTCGACACGCCGTTTAAATGGACCAAGCAGATCGCCTCGCACTGGGGCGGGGTCCGACAGGGGATGGCGATCTCCTGGCCGGGCCACATCACGGATGTGGGCGGCATTCGCCATCAGTTCCACCACGTCATCGACGTCGTGCCGACGATCCTCGAAGTGACGGGCATCCGCCAGCCGGATTACGTCGACGGTATCAAGCAGAGCCCCATCGAGGGCGTGAGTTTCGCCTATACGTTCGACGCGAAGAACGCCAACGCGCCCTCGACGCACCACACCCAGTACTTCGAGATGATGGGCGACCACGCCATCTACCACGACGGCTGGATCGCCTCGACGAAGGTGATTCGTCCGCCCTGGGTCGTCATCGGTCCGGTCAACCCGGATCCCTTGAATAACGTGACGTGGGAGCTCTACGACGTCACGAAGGACTGGACCCAGGACACCGATGTCGCAGCGAAGGATCCAGAGAAGCTCAAGGAAATGAAGGAGCTGTTCCTGACGGAGGCCCGGAAGTACCAGGTCCTGCCGCTCGACGCGTCCGTGGCGACTCGGCTCGTCGCGCCGCGGCCCAACATCACGGCCGGCCGCAGCGAGTTCGTCTATACGAAGCCGATGGTTGGACTTCCGCAAGGGGACTCGCCCCTGCTGCTCAACTGCTCGTATACGATCACCGCCGACATCGACGTGCCTCAGAGCGGCGCCGAGGGGATGATCCTCACGTCCGGTGGCCGATTCGGGGGCTACGGTTTCTATCTCCTGAAAGGAAAACCGGTGTTTCTCTGGAATCTCGTCGATCTGAAGCGCATCCGCTGGGACGGTCCGGATGCGGTCACGCCGGGTCGGCACACGGTCGAGTTCGACTTCAAGTACGACGGTCTCGGCCCCGAAACTCTCGCCTTCAACAGCATGAGCGGAATCGGCCGGAGCGGCACGGGAACGCTCAAGGTGGACGGGAAGGCCGTCTCGACTCAGAAGATGGAGCACACGATCCCACTGATCCTGCAGTGGGACGAGAGCTTCGACATCGGCTCGGATACCGAGACGGGAGTCAACGACGCGGATTACCAGCCCCCGTTCCGGCTCACCGCAAAGCTCAATAAGCTGACGATCAAGGTCGATCGGCCGCAGCTCTCGCCGGCGGACATCAAGAAATTGGAAGCGGCGATGCGCAACAACAAGGCGAGCGAGTGATTGCCGTTCCGCCACCGCTCGAGAGAGGGGAGAGAGAAATGAAAAGGCTGGCATCGATTCTGTTTCTCTGCACGGCGTTTTGCCTGTCTGGCGCCGCATCGCTTCTGGCGCAAGGGACATTACAGAGCCCTGTCAAGGTGAGCCCCCCGGCCTCCGTCCGGAACAACACGGCCCCGAAGCCGCCGGCCGGCGCCACCCCGTCGAAGTCGATCGGCAAGAGCAAGGTCGCGGCGAATACGGCGAACTCGCCGTCCGACACCGACTCGCTGTGGGTCGAGAAAGTGGACATCGACGGTGACGGGACCGTGGACGAGACGACCATGCTTTGGGACGACGAAGACAAGGTGCTCTACCTCTACAAGGAGGGCACGTTCGCCTGCGCCAATGGAGGCACCGGCACCGGTGGCATGCTGATCGCGGTCTACGGCAAGGGCAATACGCACAACAAGCCGGCCGGGTCCGGCTGGTGGGCGGTCGAGGTCGACAAGGACGAGTGTGCGGCGAAGGCGGCTGGCGTCTACGGCTGCAAGTTCGACGTGTCGGGCGCCTCGACCGCCTGCGGGATGGCCGTCGTGGACGACAAGAACGACGACCTCGTGATCGCAGCGGCCAAGATGTAGGTCGGGAACAGCTCCCACGGAAGGCCGCTTCGACGGGGCCTTTTTCTTTTTGTTCTCAGAGGGCGGCGCTCGACACTGTCTGGGAGCCTGCCGGGGTCGAGCCTCGCAGGCTAGAACGGCAGCGGCATCGCGAACTGGACGTAGAGACCAGGTCCCTGAGTCGAGAATTTTCCTCCGTATTCCCAGAAGTACCGAATCGTCAGGGCGCCCTTGAGGGTCGTGAACTCGGGACCGACACCGTAGATCGTCGTCTTGTTTTCCCGCATGGCGAGCGGCGCATCGGCGCCCGTCGTCGAGGTCACCTGCCATTGACCGTAGCCGGTGACGCCGACCCACCCGCTGAAGAGGCTGTCGGAGCCGCCGTAATCGCGGCCGAGCCCTCCCATGAAGGTGAAGGGATTTCCCGTCGTCCAGTTCAGGTCCTGCTTCTTGCTGTTGATGTCGTAGAAGAGCGCCGCCGATCCGTGCCAGGCCTTGTCCTTGTCGAAGAAGGCCGTCAGCCGCGCCGCAAGCTCGTTGCACCACATGCCGAGGGAAGTGTTCGTCGGGTCGGTCGTGGGGCCGTTCGGGGTGTGGAGGACCGTGTACCGGCCCGTCGGAGCGTAGAACGCGTAGTGGAAGATGATGTCGGCGCCGCCGGGGGACAGGGGCAGCGGGTCTTTGATGTGCCAGCCGAGAGAGAACGGAATGACATAGAGCTGGCTCAACGCGATACCTGTCGATCCGCTGAAGTCGTGGAGACGCGGTAGATCGAGTCGGAAGTTCGCGAAGGGAATGCCAACGACGGCGGCGTAGTTGGCGTCGAGAATCTTGAAGTTCGAGACGTACATGACCAGGGGACCGAAAATCTCTTCGTTGAGCTTGGGACCGTGGATCGTGTCGCCGTTGGGAGTCTTGAGCTCATCGGCCCAGGTGAAGTCGCCGAACATGCCGGCGTAGAGGCCGGGCGGCGCCATCGTACCGGCCTTCATGCCGTACATGCCCTTGATGATGAGCTGCTGGGCGTTCGCCTGCGTCCCTGCCAGCGCAAAGCCGACGGCGAGGATCCCCGAGACCAGAAGTCGTTTCTGCTTCATCGGTTGACTCTCCTTTCCTCGAGCCCGGCGTTCCGGATTACGCTCGGCATCGCCGCGTCGGACCGACTCGGTCGAAAAGAACCGTCTGTGGCTTGCCGGTCGATGCCGTCTCGAAGGACGCGTCGAACGCGTTCTCGAGGCCGTCCTGGACGATGCGCGCGTTTGCGTTCGCCAGAATCTTGTAGAAATCACCGAGCGCTCTCACCGGCGATGATTCTTATTCGGATGCGGGAGGAAGGGAATCCGTGGCCTCCCTCACTGCGTAATCTCGGCGAGGATCTTCGCCTTTCCGGCCTCGTAGTCGCTCTTGGTGATGAGGCCCTGCTTGTAGAGCGACTCGAGCTCCTGCAGCCTCTGCGCTGGCGTTTGCTGCGGTGCCGCGGCCGCCGCCGCCTGCCCTGCCGCCTTGTTGGCGGCGGCCGCGGCCTGGCTTGCAGCGGCGGCAGAAGCCTCGGCGGATGTCGCCGCTTCGGACTGGGCGGCCGCCGCGCCTGAAGCGGCCGCACCGTAAGCCATGCTTCGGTACGCCGTGCGGCGCGCCACACCGGCGAAGGACAACGGGGTAAAGGGCAGGCCGATGATGTCGATGAAGACGGCAGTCGCGCCGCCCTCCGCGGGCGGCTTCCCCTGGATCAGTTTGATGTCGTACTTCATATCGTGGCCTGAGAGCCGAGGATTCCGGAGCGTGACGACGACGTCTGTCGGATCGGCATCGGCGCGCGTGAAAATCGACACAACGGCATTGGGCGGATCCTTCAGGAAGCTGTCGCGGCCTTCGGTCCATGCCTTCAGATATTCGTCGTTCGTGTAGTGGCCGGCGATCCGCTCGGGCCGCTCGGAGAAGAAGAGTGTGGAGGGGCTGATGTCCTTGAGAGTCAACGTCTCCCCCTCGAAGACGACGTTGCGCGCCGACTGGACGAAGAGCACTTCGACCGTTTTCACGTCCCCGGCGAGCGCGGCGGCGGCCGGAATAGCGGCTGCCAGAACGAGGGAGAGCAGGGCGACACGGGACCATCCCCTGGGCTGCATAGGAAATCCTCCTCGTCTCAATTCAAATACCGGGCGAGCGGCGGAAACATGTTTTCGACCGGGCGGCGTCGAAAGAGGCCGGCGGCATCTTTGCCTGCCGCCGGTCCTCGGGTCTCGAACCTGCCTACCTACTGGTGGGGTGAGTGGGAATCGGCAGCGAAGCAGGTGGTCGTTCCGTACTGGCACATGACCACGTACACTTCCTTCTTGCCACAACCCTGAACGCCGACCGTGTACTCGAGCCGGGTAACGCCTTCGCGCCCCATCCAGACCCCGCCCTGTACCGCCGGCTGGATATAGTCGCTCGAAAGGACCTCCCCGGTTGCCTCCGGGCAACTCATGTCGAACTGCCCGCGCTTGACGGCGGTCTGGAGAGCGGCGGGCTGACCCTGCGCCAGGACCTGCGACTGGCTGGCGCAGCGTGCGGTGAGGATCAGAGCGAAAAACCCGAGGAGCATCCCGGTCTTCTTCATCTTTATCTCCTTATCCGAATCATATTCAATTGTCTGAAAGCTTTCCTCGATCAGTCCGACCTACTCCCTTATGTGGTGCCCCGTTACCGGCGGAAGCCACCGCCGCGGAAGCCGCCTCCGCCCCAGCCGCCGGAGCGGCCTCCCCAGCCGCCTCCCCCACCCCAGGAGCGGCCGCCCCAGCCGCTCGAGCCGAAGTCGCCCCAACGGCTGGCACCCGAGGATCGCGCCGAGTCCCAGCTACTGAGGTCGTTCGTTCGAGCGCTGTCGGAGAAACTGTCCCAGCCCCCGCTGCTGTGGTTGTACTGGGACCAGCCCTGGCCGCCACCACCCTTATAGATGTTTCCATCGTGGTCGGCGTAGACGTTGTTGCCGACCCGGGCCACACCGCTCTGATCGTTGTGAATGCCGGCGACCGACGTCGTCTGGCCGCCCGGGCCCGTGACTTCGCCGCGGCCGCCGGTGACCGACTGACCCGTGTAAGCGTTGCCCGCCGTGCCCCGGAAGCCCGTGGCACTCGCGCCCGTCTGCGTATTCGTGACCGTACCGCGTTCGCCTGCCGCGTAGTTGCCGGTGTAGGCGTTGTAAGCGCCGCCTCGCGCTCCGGCGCCGGCCACTCCCGTTGCCGAGTTGTAAAACGACCCCTCCTGTCCCCGCCAGGCGTTGCCCGTCCAGGCGTTGTAGCCACCGCCGCTGCGCGTGACGGCGCTGGTCGAGCCCCACTGGCTGTAGACGTTGCCCGAGGACCAGCGTGCGTAGCCCGGACCCCAGACCGCTCCGCCGCCGTAGCCCCAGGCCGCCGCACCGTAGTGTCCGTACCAGCCCCCGCACGCTGCGCCCCAGCCCCAGCCGTAGTAACCCCACCCGTATCCGCACATCGCGGCGCCCATGGCGAAACCGCAGCCGATCCCGAACGCAAGAGCCCAGCCGGTGTACGGCGTGTAGGCCACGTTGACGCCGTAGCCGTAGGTCACCGGGGGCCCATACCAGACCGATCCGATCCAGGGCGTGTACGTGTAGCCGGTGCCGTAGAGGACGATCCCGTTCGCAACGATCACACCGTAGTACCCGGGCGTGTAACCGACGTAGACCACGCTCGGTGTCGAGCCATAGACCTGAACGTACGTGAGGTTGTAGAGGGGTGAAGAGGGGGGAATCGTGTAGATGGAAGGGGGCACCCAGGCGGCGACGGTCCAGGGCCCGTTGACCGACGAGGACGAGAACCAGATGGCGCCCTGACAGGTGTAGTAGGCATAGGGGCCGGTCATGATGATCGGCGTCGAGGCGTTGGCGACGTACTGCAGCGTCGTGCCCTCGATGGGCTTCCACTGCGGAGCGCCGTCGAAGGTGATCGGGTGGGCGATGGACGCCGAGCGCTGGACCGCGGCGGTCTGCGGGATGCTGTTCTCGATGGCTGCTTCCTTCGCCTGCGTCGTCCCCGGCACCGAGGCCTTGACGTTCTCCGTGGGACTCTCGTCCGGGATCTTGGCGAAGTCGGGCGGCAGGCTGGCCGGTGGAACGTACTGCCAGGGGCCGGCCGTGCTCGCTGCGGTAAACCAGCGCCCGGCGATCAAGACGTACGTGTTCTGGTTGTCGATGTCCTTGAACACGCGCCCGGTCGTGTTGGTCACGTAGAGAAGCTGGGTATTCGGGATCGGGTCGTAGTTGGGCTGCCCGCTGACCACGATCAACTCGGTCGGCTGCGTTTCCATGTAGACGACCGGCACCGGCTTGGTCTTGAGCGAAGGTTTGGGAGCGTTGGGATCCGAAGCGGATCCGCCCGTCATGGGATCACCCGTATGGGCGGCCAGGATCTGTTGGTAGGCCTTGTCGATCTCGTCCTTCCTTCCGAGGTGAGGGTCGGCGACCTCCCAGGGTCCCTGGATCGAGGAGGCCTTCAGCCACCCGTCGAAGAGGTGGAAATAGAGCTCGCCGCTCCCCGCCTGCAGGACGATCGCGCTCGTGTTGATCAGCCGCTGCAGGTCGGTGCCGGAGACGGCGCGAAAGACCGGAGCCCCGTCGACCAGCACCAGGACGGCCGGCGCGTTGGAGAAGATGATCTGCGGCGGGGCGTTGTTCAAAGGCCGCGACTCGCCGGTCTTCTGCGCCGTGACGATTCCCAGGTCTGCCTCGAGCCGGTCGAGCGAGATTGCCTTCGACTTCTTGCCGGGCTGGTTTTCCTGCAGGAGGGCCTGCCAGGCCGCGGCGTTCCCCGGAGCCGAGGGGAAGCTCGAGCGCGTGATGTTCAGGTCCTCCAGATAGACGACGCGATTGACCTTGTCGACGTCGGTGCGCGCCGTAAACCAGATGACGCCGAATGTTGGATCCTTGGCCCCGGCCGGCTGGACCGACACGGCGGCGTGCGCCTCGAGCGCAACGCCCGTCCAGCTGTCGACCTGCGGCTGATAGATGAGGAAGGTGGTCAGGGCGGTGCCCGTGCCGCTCACGATTCGGCGGGGCCAGGGGTCTCCCGGTGGAGGCGCGGACTTCGGCGCCGTCGTCTGAGCCTGCAGCCGCGCCGTGGTGAAGAGAGAAATTGTCAGAATCAGCGCGAAGCTCAAGGTCTTACGAAGAATCTTCATGCCTCGTCTCCTCGAAGAACTCGGGGAATGGAGTCCGTGGCCAGCCTTGACGCCGCGAATCGTATAACAACGAGCCATTCTTCTGGGCGTGTCGCGGGGCTTAGGATTCTCGTGGGCCGAGCCGACGGGGCGCCCTCGGATAGAATCGCCGCCGAAGAATCAAAGGAGGGGACTCATGCGCAGAATGGCACGGTGGACGACGTCAGCGGGCCTCGTTGCATGCCTCGTGCTCGCCGTCTCGACGAGCGCTTCGGCTGCGGGCAAGGATCGGTACACGGGCCTCATCGTGTCGGGAGGCACACCGACGCAGTTGATCATGTCGATCAAAGGTTGGACGACAGAGGCCGAGGCGAAGTCGCTCAAGGCGACTCTCGAGTCCGGCGGACCCGACGCCGCCCAGAAGGCGCTCGAGAAGCTCGACCTCGGCTACATCTCGCTCGTCGGCTCGCTCGGCTGGCCGATCAACGCCGCGCGGTCGTACCCGATGGCAAACGGCGGCCAGCAGATCGTCCTGCTCACCAATCGGCCGATCGGGTTCGTCGAGGGCATGGCTCAAGGCGCTTCGCTCAACTATCCGTTCGGCATCATCTCTCTCGAGGTGGACGCCAAGGGAGAGGGAAGGGGGAGCATCATCGGACGGGCGAGGATCACGATCGACGACAAGGGTGTGATCCACATCGATCCGTACGCGGGGTACTCCTACGAGATTACCCGCGTCCGCCACGAGAGCTAGCGACCAACGGCGTTCTCGGCCCTGCAACGACAGCTCCGTTCGACGCAAATTCCTGGCTGGCGGGAGCCGAGGCGCTCATCGAGTGCACTGATCGAGGCCCGAAAGATGCTCGACGAGGGACGAGGAGCATTCTCGCGTGAGTGACCCAATCTTCCTGCATCGCCTGCAATTCGCCTTCACGGTCATCTACCACTATCTCTTCCCGGTCCTGACGATGGGGCTCGCGTTCCTCATCTTCGTGATGAAGGCGCTGGGACTGCGCTCGGGCGGGGATCGCTGGAACGACGCGGCGCGCTTCTGGATCCGGATCTTCGGGATCAATTTCGCGGTCGGGGTCGTGACGGGGATTCCGATGGAGTTTCAGTTCGGAACCAACTGGGCGCGCTTCTCCCGCTACGCCGGCAACGTCGTCGGGCACACCCTCGGGATGGAGGGGCTCTTCGCCTTCTTTCTCGAGTCGAGCTTCCTGTCGCTGCTCGTCTGGGGAGAGAAGCGGCTTTCCCGCGTCGGCCACTTTCTCGCCGCCACCGCGCTCTTTCTCGGAAGCTGGCTCTCGGGCTACTTCATCACGGCGACCAACGCCTTCATGCAGCACCCGGCGGGACACGCGGTGGGACCCGACGGCGTTCTCCATCTTTCCGACTTCTGGGGCTTCGTGCTGAACCCGTGGGCGCTCGCCCAGTACGCGCACAACATGATCTCGACGGTCGTCACGGCGTCCTTCGTCGTGGTGGCCCTGGGCGCCTTCTACCTTCTTCAGGGTCGGAACAGGGACCAGGCGCGCCTCTTCCTGAAACTGGGGCTGACCGCCGGCCTCGTCTCGAGCATTCTCGTCGCGTTCCCCACGGGGGACACTCAGGCCAAGCTCGTGGCGCGCTATCAACCGGTCGCGCTGGCGGCCATGGAAGGGCGCTTCCGAGGCGGCGAGCGGGCGCCCATCACCATCATTGGCCAACCGAACGTCCGGGAGCGGACGCTCGACAACCCGATCGCCGTTCCGGGAATGCTTTCGTTTCTCGCGTACGGCCACTTCTACGCCGACGTGCGGGGATTGGACGAATTTCCGGAAAGGGACTGGCCCGACAACATCGCGCTCCTCTACTACGCGTTTCACATCATGGCGGGTCTCGGGACGATCCTCATCGGCATCATGCTGCTCGCCAATCTGTTGGCTTGGACGGGGCGCCTGGAGAGAAGCCGGGCGATGCTCGGGGTGCTCCTCTTCTCCTTTCCGTTTCCTTACATTGCCGTCGTGGCCGGTTGGATGACGGCCGAGCTCGGACGGCAGCCCTGGCTCGTCTATGGGCTCTTCCGGACCGCCGAGGGATCGAGCCCGACGGTTCACGGCGGCACGGCGCTCTTCACGCTGATCGGTTTCTGCGGCCTCTACACGGTCCTGTCCGTGCTCTTTCTCTTCCTCGTCGCCCGGGAGATCGGGCATGGTCCGACATCTCCGGCGGCGCCGACCGCCGCGCGGGCGGAGGTGACCCATGCCTGAGACCTGGTACGCCATCACCGTCTTCATGCTGACGGCATACGTCGTGCTGGACGGCTACGACTTCGGCGCCGGGGCGCTCCACCTGTTCGTTGCCCGCGGGGACCGGGAGCGGCGGCAGGTCCTCGCCGCGATCGGCCCCTTCTGGGATGGCAACGAGGTCTGGCTGCTCGCGGCGGGCGGCGCGCTCTTCGTCGGGTTCCCCCGGGTGCTCTCCTCCGGAATTTCCGGCTTCTACTTCGCGATCTTCCTGGTCCTCTGGAGCCTGATCCTGCGCGGCGTGTCGATCGAGTTCCGCAGCCACGTCAACGATCCGGTCTGGCGCGCCTCCTGGGATTTCTTCTTCTGGGCGCCGAGCCTGCTCCTTCCCGTCTTCTTCGGCGCCGCCCTCGGAAACCTGATTCGCGGCGTGCCGCTGAACGCCGAGGGCTGGTTCGAGCTCGCCCTCTTCACGAACTTCACCGCGCGGGAGCCGGTCGGCATCCTCGACTGGTACACCGTGTTGGTCGGGGTCTTCGCGCTCGTCGCGCTCGCGGCCCACGGGGCCGTGTACCTCGCCTGGAGGACGGAAGGTCCGGTGCACGAACGAACCCGGCAACTGGGCCGCCGTCTCTATGCGGCGGTCGCCGTCCTCTGGCCGCTCGTCACGGTGGCCACCGTTGCCGTCAACGCCGGCTTCCTCTCGTCGCTCGCGGCGCGCCCGGTCGCGTGGCTGCTCGCCGCCGTGGCCCTGGGGGGCCTGGTGGCGGTCTTTGCGGGACGGGCGCGAGGCGGCGAGCGGACGGCGTTCCTCGGCTCCTGCGCCTTCCTCGCCGGGCTCTCGACCGCGACGGCGGCCTGCGTCTTTCCGGTCATGCTTCGAGCGACGGGAGCGGAGGCTCTTTCGCTGACCGCCTACAACTCGAGCGGAGACCCCGCGGGCCTTCGAACGGCGCTCGGCTGGTTCGCGGTGGGGTTTCCGCTGGTGGTCCTCTACTTCGTCATCGTGCACCGCCTTCACCGCGGGAAGGCCGTTGCGGCCGCGGAAGGGGAGGGTTACTGACGCCCGCCAGGTGGACGGCGACCGCGCGTGTCGGGAGTCCTCTCCTCTAGGCGTAGGCTCGGGCCGCGTATTGCTGCACCATTCGGTGCGAGTTGAAGAACGAGGCGTTGAACGCGATGGTCTGCTGCATGATGCGGATCCAGTCCTCCGCGTTGCGGTAGTAGAGAGGAAGAATCACGTCCCCGAGCTTCTGGTAGAGCTCCGCTGCGTCCCGCGCGTCGATTTCAGGAGTCTCGATGCCCTCCGGCGAAGTTTCGTCCCCGATCGACCAGCCCGTCAGCCCCTCCATGTGCCCCTCGACCCACCATCCATCCAGTACCGAGAAGCTGGGCACGCCGTTGTGCGCCGCCTTCATGCCCGAGGTGCCGGAGGCCTCCAGCGGTCGCAGCGGCGTGTTGAGCCACAGGTCGACGCCGGAAACGAGGATTCTCGCAAGCTCCATGCCGTAGTCCTCGAGGTACACGATCTCGACGTCCCCTCGCAGCCGCTCCGCGACGCGAAAGATCTGGCGGATCAACTCCTTTCCCGGCTCATCGGTGGGATGAGCCTTTCCGGCGAAGACGAGTTGAATCGCGCCCGAAGCGCGGCAGATGCGTGAGAGCTCCTGGACGTCGAACAGGACGAGCTCGGGCCGCTTGTAGGCGGTCGACCGGCGGGCGAAGCCGATCGTGAGGGCGTCGGCCGAGAGGACGCGGGAGCTGCGGCGGGTGATCTCCGAGAGCAAATGCATCTTGGCTTGCCGGTGCGCCTGCTCGATCTCCGGGCGGGGAATCTTGAGAGCGTAACGAAGAGAAAAGGGGTCCTGCGCCCAGCCGGGGATGTGGCGGTCGTACAGGGCGCGGAAGCTTTCGCAGGTCCAGGCGAAGGAGTGAACGCCGTTGGTGATCGAGTCGATCGGATAGCCGGGAAACATCGCCTGTGAGACGTCGCCGTGGCGCTTGGCGACTCCGTTGACGAATCCCGAGAGGTTCAGCGCGAGGAGCGTCATGTTGAGGTCTTCGTGGCCGCCCAGCATCTGGAGCTCCGAAATCGGTATCGGCTCGCCCAGAACCTCCCGAACGAGGCTGTAGGGAAAGCGGTCGTGGCCGGCGGGGACCGGGGTGTGCGTCGTGAACACACATCGGCGCTTGACGTCCCGGATGTCGAGCGCGACCGCCGCCTGATCGGGCTCCGCCGCGAAGAGCTCGAGGGCGAGCAGGCTCGCGTGCCCCTCGTTCATGTGGTACTTCTCGATGCCCGTGTAGCCGAGCGCGCGGAGCATCCGGACCCCGCCCATCCCGAGCAGGATTTCCTGGGACAGCCGATAGCGCTGATCTCCTCCATAGAGAAACGAGCTCAATTCCCGATCCGCATCCGAGTTTTCGGCGAGGTTGGTGTCGATCAGGATGAGCGGGACGAGGTGACCCGTCGAACCCATGACGTCGTACCGCCATGCGCCAAGGACCACGCGGCGCCCGGCGATTCGAACTTCCGCCCGGGGCGCAAGCGGCCGAAGGAAGTCGGAGGGATTCCAATCCACCGGATGCTCGGTTTGGTTTCCCTGCGGATCGAGGCTCTGTCGGAAGTAACCCTTCCGATAGAGGAGCGTCACGCCGACGGCCGGCACGCGCAGGTCGGCCAGTGAGCGCAAGGTGTCTCCCGCCAGAACTCCCAGACCACCGCTGTAGGTCGGCAGACGGGAATCCGCGCCGACTTCCATGGAGAAGTACGCGATGCGCGGTGAGGCGGGATCCTCCTCCGGCTCGGGAGGCCTGGCGCCGCGGAGGGCGCGCTCGGGATCGGCGAGAAAGGCGTTGCGGCAGAACTCGGCGTCGAAGAAGTACGTGACGCCCCGGAATTCGGCGGTCAGGCTCGTCTTCGGATCGACCAGCATCCCGCAGACGGGGTCGCGGCGAAGATCCGTCACGAGTCCGCCCCGGGACTCTTCACGGGGACGCGTCGCTTCTGGCCTGCGACGGCCGATTCGGAGCGGCTTCGCCGCATGGAGCCCTCCTTTGATGACGCCGCGGCTGAGACTACATCCGGGTGGGCCAGGGAGTGGAGAAAGAAAGGGAACGCCCGACCGGGGCGGTCGCTACCGAGGAAGCGCAGCCGTCCGCGTCCGACCCGTGCCGACCGTCCTCATCGGCTCTCGTTCCACAGCTTGAGTTCCTCGGCGAGTAGGTGGTCGACGCCCACCGCGGTCAGCGGGGGGCTCACCCAGTGGCCCTGCATCTCGTCGCAGCCGTATTGCTGAAGGCGCAAGAACTGATCCTTGGTTTCCACGCCTTCGGCGATGACGTTCAACTTCGTGCCGTGCGCCATCTCGACGATGGCCCGCACGATGCCGGCGTCCGCGGCGCTGTTGGGGAGATCCGTCACGAACGAACGGTCGATCTTCAGGGCGGTGACGGGGTAGCGCTTGAGGTAGTTCAGCGAGGAGTAGCCGGTTCCGAAGTCGTCGATGGCGATGCCGACGCCCATGCCGCGCAGCAGCCGGAGATTCCCGACGACGATTTCGGCGCTCTCCATCGCGATCGACTCCGTGATTTCGACTTCGAGGTGACGGGGATCCAGGTTCGCCTCCGAGAGCGCCGCGCCGACGACGTGGACGAGGTTGTCCTCCCGAAACTGCCGGGCGGAGAAGTTGACGGAAACCCGCAGGTCCGGGAGCCCGGCGCCGTGCCACTTCGTCAACTGAAGACAGGCCGCCTGCAGGACCCATTCCCCGAACGAGACGACGAACCCGGTCTCTTCGGCCGCCGAAACGAACGCGCTCGGCATGACCAGGCCCTGCTGCGGGTGCTCCCAGCGCGCGAGCGCCTCGACGCCGACGACCCGTCCGGTGACCAGGCTGACGATCGGCTGATAGTGGAGCACGAACTCGTTGCGGTCGAGGGCCAGGCGCAAGCCGGTCTGCAGGGCCAGGCGCTCGACGGCCCTCGATGTCATCTCGGGGGTGCAGAGCTGGAAGTTGTTCCTTCCGAGCTCCTTGGCGCGATACATCGCGGCGTCGGCATTGCGCAGGAGCGTCTCCGCGTTGTCGCCATCGTCGGGAAAAGTCGCCACACCGATGCTCACCGTGACCGGGACGGTCTGCTCTCCGAGTTGGAAGGGGCGGGCGACCGCGGAGAGCAGCTTCTGCGCCACACCGGACATCTCCGTCGAGGGCCGGGCGTCGGGCATGAGAATCACGAACTCGTCCCCGCCGACACGGGCCAGCGTGTCGACCTGCCGGAGGCACCGCTTGAGCCGCAGCGCGAGAAACTGCAGGAGGAGGTCGCCCTGAGAGTGCCCGCGGGTGTCGTTGATGAGCTTGAACCGATCCACGTCGAGGTAGACGACGGCGAGTCTTCGGCCGTGGCGGCGCGACTGCGCGAGGGCCAGCTCCAGCCTCTCCATGAAGAGCGTACGGTTCGGGAGCTTGGTCAACGGGTCGTTGTAAGCCTGCTCGATGATTCGGGCCTCCACCCGCTTGCGGTCCGTGATGTCGAGAATCGTGCCGATGATGGCGGGCTTGCCGCCGACCTCCGCGGCCGAGCCATGCACCTCGATCTCGATCGACTCGCCGCCCTTGCGAATTCCGCGGAAGGTGTAATGGATCGTCTGAAGCTCCCCATCCATTCGCTTCCGGATGTTCTCCAGGACGGTTTCCCGATCCTCCTCGGCGACCAGCGCGAGGATGGAATCGAGGCGCAGGATCTCCTCCTGCGTGTAGCCGAAGATCGCGGCGAGCTTCGGGTTGACGTAGCGGTAGCGCCCGTCTTGGATCACGTACATGCCGACCAGCGACTGCTCGACGAGGGTCCGAAACTGCGGCCCGATGTTGCCCGACGCCTGTTCAATCCGCCTCCGGTCGCTGACGTCGCGAACGACTCCGACCACGCCCAGGATCTTCCCGGCGGGATCACGGTGCGGGGAGTATGTCGCCGAGAGCCAGTGCGTCCCTCCCGCTGGGCTGGCCTGATACAGGATGTCCTGAGCCGTCACGGTCTCGCCGCCAAGCGCCCTCTCGAGCAGGTCGGCGATTCCCTGCAGGCGGAGCTGTGGAAAGAGCTGAAGGGCGCTGTGACCGACCATGTCCCGGGCGGAGAACCCGGTGAACCGCTCCATGGCCTCGTTCCAGACCACGTGCCGAAGCCATCGGTCGTAGACGACGATGCCCTGGCCCGCGCTCGCAATGATCTCGCTCTGGAGCTGCTGGGAGATCTGAAGCCGGCGCGCCTCGCCCTCGATCGCCTGCAGCGACCGAACCTGCTCCTCCTCGCGCAGCCGCAGCCGGAGAAGCGTCTCGACCTGACGTCCGAGCGCCTTGAGACACTCCGCTTCTTCCTCTCCAATCTTTCGCGGCTCATGGTCCATGACGGCGAGCGCTCCGAGAGGCGCGCCGCCGGAGTCGAGCAACGGCATCCCCGCGAAGAATCGGATGCTCTCCCTCACGAGGGGGTCGTCCCGAAATCTCCGGTCCCGCGCGACGTCCGGCAACACCAGAAGCTCCGTCCCGGCCGAGGCCTCCTTGCAGAGGGCGATGGCGCGGGGTGTCTCCGCCACGCTCAGGCCGCCGCGCGACTTGAACCAGTGATGGCCTTCCCGCAGCAGGCTCAGGGCAGCCAGCGGAGCGCGGCACGCCCGCAGGGCGAGCTGTGTCGCGTCTTCGAACAAACCCTCGAGAATTGCCTCGAGCGGCTCTTCGCCCTCCGCGTCGGGTCGCGCGAGGGGTGTGCCGTCGGCCTGCAGACTCATCGAATTGCCCTGGGATAGAGCGGTGCAGTCCGATTGTAGCTCCAGAGGGTCTCCGGCGAGGCGACCTTGAGCCGCTCTTGGCACAAAAGTGGCGTGATTCCGAGGGTCAAGCGATTTCTACAGGACGGGGGCCAGGAGCCGAGCGGCCCCGTCGGCAAGAGCGTGGAACCAAGGGCGGCGCCGCCAGCGGGCGATGGTCGCCTCCTCGGCGTTGGCAAGATCGTTCTCGAAAGCGGCGGAGAACGTTCGGCCGACTTCTTCGTCCAGGATCACCAGGTTGCACTCCGCATTGAAGTGGAAGGATCGAAAATCGAGATTCGTCGAGCCGACGACGGAGACCTCGTCGTCGGCGACCAGCGTCTTGGCGTGGAGGATCGCCGCGCGGTACTCGAACACCCGCACGCCCAGTTCGAGCAGCCGTCGGTAGTAGCCGTGACCCGCATGGCGGACCAGAGGGACGTCGCTTCGGCCCGGCAGGAGCAACCGGACATCGATCCCGCGTGCGGCGGCCTTGCCCAGCATGTCGACGGCGCCCTGCCGGGGGGCGAAGTACGCATTGGTGATCCAGACGCGACGTCGCGCGGCGGCCACGATCGCGGCCAGCGCTGCGGCCGTCTCGCCATGCCCGCGCCCCGGCCGAGAGTCGAGCGTCAGGATCCGAACGCCTCCCTCGGGGTTTCCTTCGAGCGGCTCGAGGGCGATCGACCCTCCGGAGCGCCGCCACGCCTCCGAGAAGACGACCGCCATCTCCCAGGCCGCCGGCCCCTCGACGCGCGCCTGCGTGTCGCGCCAGGGTCCGTGCCGTGATCCGCCGCGGGCCGAGCCGTACTCGTCGGCGATGTTCATGCCGCCGGTGAAGCCGATCTGCCGGTCCACGACGAGGATCTTGCGATGGTCCCGGAAGGGCTGAAGGAGCAGGTGCGGGAAGAGGGGATTGAAGAGCCGCACGTGGATGCCGCGCCGGCGCATCAGACTCCAGAAGCGCGAGTGCGTCGCGAAGGAGCCGAAGAAATCGGCGAGGACCTTGACGGCGACGCCGCGCGCGGCGGCTTCCGCGAGCCGGTCGCCGAAGGCGCGCCCGGTGCCATCATCTTTGAGGATGTAGGACTCGAGCAAGACTTCGAAGCGGGCCTCGGCGATGGCGTCGCACATCGCGCCGAAGGCCTCGTCGCCCCGAACGAAGAGGTCCACTCGATTGCCGGCGAGAATCGGCCCCTGATCGATTCGGCGGAGCAGGTCCGAGAAGGCGGCGTCGCGAAGGCCCCCCGGGCAGGCCTCGGCGAGGCGTCCGACGTTCTCCGCGCGGAGCTCCGCCGGGAGCCGTCGCCCTTCGTGCGGGTGCACGATGGGAAGCCAGCGCCGCCGACGCCTCATCGCCTCGGGACTCCGGACGCGCGTCCGGACCAGGCTGCCGCCGCTATCGTGGGGTTGCCGTGCCGCGCGAGAGGCGGCGCGGACCACTCCACAACGTGAGGAGCTCGAACCAAAGCACGCTCACGATACCTCCCCCGAGAAAGATCGCGACGTCGATCGGGTGCAGCACCGAGAAGTGGAAGAGGCGTCGAAGCGGCGGGACGGCCAGCACGAGCGCCAGAAGGCCGGCCGCGCTCCCCACGATCCACCAGAGGGACGCATTGGGTACTCGAATCCTCTTGCGGATCGAGCGGCTCGCCGAGCGGTTGGAGAGAATCAAGGCGAGATTGGCGACGACCAGTGTGGCGAAGCAGAGGGCGCGCGCGTCGTCTTCCACGTGGCCGAGCCGGAGCGCCGCGGCGTAGACCGCGAAGACGATGACGAGAATCCCCGCCCCCTGGGCCAGCGCAGACCGGACCATCCTGCCGTCGAAGAGCGGCTCCCGGGTCGAGCGCGGAGGACGGCGCATGACGTTCGGCTCCGGGGGTTCGGCCTCGAACGCGATCGAACAGGCGGGATCGATGACCAGCTCCAGGAACAGGATGTGAATCGGCATCAAGACCAGGGGCCAGCGCAGGAGGACCGGAGCGAGCGACATCCCGGCGATCGGGACGTGAATGGCCAGAAGGTAGCTCATGGCCTTCCGGAGATTCGCAAAGATTGTGCGGCCCAGCCGGACCGCCGACACGACCGACGAGAAGTCGTCGTCGAGCAGCACCAGGTCGGCCGCCTCCCGCGCCACGTCCGTGCCCCGACCTCCCATCGCGATGCCGATGTGCGCCGCCTTCAGGGCCGGCGCGTCGTTGACGCCGTCTCCGGTCATGGCCACGATGTCCCCGCTCTTCCGGAGGGCCTCGACCAGCCGCAGCTTCTGCTCGGGCACGACCCGGGCGAAGACCTGCGTTTCGCGCACCCGGCGCGGCAGCTCGACGTCGGGGATCGCATCGAGGTCGGCGCCGGTCAGCAGGTTCTCGGCGGGCAGGCCGATCTGCCGCGCGATGCTTACCGCCGTCGCGGGATAGTCGCCCGTGATCATGGCGACTCGAATCCCGGCCTCGTCGCAATCCCGGATCGCGTCGGGAACGCCGGGGCGAACGGGGTCGGCGAATCCCAGCAGACCCAACCATTCGAACCGGTAGCCGCGCGGGCTTTCCGGGAGCGGTCCGGCGCCGGCGTCGGCCTTCGCGACGGCCAGCACGCGGAGCCCTTCGGCCGCGAGCGCCCCGACCTGGCGAGCGTGCGCCTGCCACCGTACCGCGTCGAGGTTGCAGAGCTCGGCGATCGCCTCGGGCGCGCCCTTGGCCGCCACGACGAGAGACGGCCTGCCGGGCGGCTCCCACACGCGGGTGAGGGCGAGGAGGCCCGTCGAGAGCGGGTATTCGCGCCGCAACCGCCGGCCCTCCAAAGCGTCGCGGCGCCCGAGTGCGCGTTGCGACAGATCCTGGATCGCGAGCTCCATCGGATCGAAAGGAGCGGTCTGGCCGGCGAGCCGGGCGTACTCCAGAAGCTCGGAGAACGGCGCGGAGAGCTCCGGGGTCTCGCCCACGACGTCGCGTTCGCTTTCTCCAGCGACCAGATGCGCTACCGACATCCGGTTCTGGGTGATGGTTCCCGTCTTGTCGACGCAGAGAACCGTCGCGGAGCCGAGCGCCTCGATCGCCGCCACGCGCCGTGTCAGGACCTGCTTGCGCGAGAGCCGCCAGGCCCCGAGCGCGAGGAAGACCGTCAGCACGACCGGGAACTCTTCGGGAACGATGGCCATTGCCAGCGTCAGGCCGGCGAGCAGGCCGCTCAGCCAGGAGCCGCGCGTCGAGCCGTAGACCCCAGCCACGACCAGGCAGAGGGCCAGGCCGATCAGGGCGATGACCCGGACGATCCGCGCCGTTTCCGTCTGCAGTCGGGTCTGCTGGATGGCGACGGTTCCGAGGATCTGTCCGATCCGTCCCATCTCGGTGGCCGCGCCGGTCTCCAGAACGCGCGCAACGCCCTGGCCTCCCGTCACGAGGGTTCCGGAGTAGACGAAGGGCAGGCCGTCCCCTCCGGGGCGGCCCATGGCCGCCGGCGCGCGGACGCCGACGGCCTTGCGCACGGGGACCGACTCGCCCGTCAGCAGCGATTCGTCCGACGTCAAGTTCAGCGACTGGAGCAGGAATCCGTCGGCGGGAACACGGTCTCCTTCGGAGAGCACGAGCAGATCGCCGCGCACGACCTCGCGGCCAGGGATTCGGCGGCGCTGTCCGTTGCGAAGGACCAATGCGCGCGGGCTCGAGAGGTCCCGGAGCGCCTCGAGAGCCCGTTCGGTCTTGTGGCTCTGATAGAGGGAGATGCCGGCCACGGCCAGGATCGAGGCGAGCAGGACGAAGGCGTCGCCCGGGTCGCCCAGCAGCAGATAGATCGTCCCGCCGGCGACGAGCATCAGGATCATCGGCTCGCGCAGGACCCCCGCGGCGATCCGCCAGAGACTGCGCGGCCGGGAGGAGGGCAGCTCGTTGGGTCCGTCTGCGGCGAGACGCCGCGCGGCCTCCGCGTCGGAAAGGCCTCCCTCGAGCGACCGAGTCTCGCGGTCCGCCGGATCTGCTCCGGCGGCAGGCCGGCCGAGGCAGACGGGCGGTGACGGCACGCTCCCTCGCTCCGGGGGGCTCATCGCGGCAAGATCATCGCCCGAAGCGGGGCGTCGTGGAACGCCGTCCCTCCCGGGCCCGCCGTCTCAGAACCAGGGATCGACGCGCAGGTGGTCCGTGACGGAGTGAACTCCCGGCGCGTGGGCGACGGCGCCGGCCACCGAGTCCCGCTCCTGCCACGAATGGACGCGGCCCGTCAGGGTCACCGTCCCCTTGTCCACCTGCACACGGATGCGGTCCGCTTCGCGCTCCGCGCGGCGCTCGAGAGCCTCCTCGATGCGTCGGCGCAGTGTCGCCGAGTCCGCTTGGACCGGCTTGACCTGGATCTTGTTGACCACGCCCCGCACGCCCTTGAGCCTGCGGATGGCGTGGTCGGCGTCTTCGCGCTGGGACAAGTAGTCGACCTGGCCCTCGAGCGTGACGAAGCCTTCCGAAACCGTGGACTGGATGCGCCGGTGATCCACCGACACGTCCCACTCCAGGGCCCGTCGCACGGCCTGCGCGAGATCCGTGTCGGTCAAGACGTCCGGGCCTCCATAGTGGACGTCGATCTCGTCGGCGACATCGAGCACGCCGCGCACGCGGTGCGCCGCGCGGGCCGCGGCCAGCTTCTGGCTGTAGCTGCTCACGGTCCCCGTCAGCGTGACGACACCGCGATGAACGTGGACTCCCACCTCGCTCTTTGCCACTCGGGTATCCCAGTCGAGCTCCCGAAGGACATCCTTCAGGATCTCGGCGTCGGTTCGGATCGCCACCGTCTCGGTTGTCGGAGTTTCCATGATCCTCCTCCTGCTGACGGCGATCCTCTCGCCGGCAAACCTCCGGCGAATGATGCAGAGACATCAAGTGGTCGATACGGCGCGTCTAGTACGCGATTCGACGCGAGGCCGGAGGCGGGGGACGGCGGTCGACGCGGATGCGAGCATCCAGCACGACCGCGCCCCGGGAGAGCACGGAAACGGGATTCAAATCCATCTCGCGGACCTCCGGGCACGCCTCGGTCAAGGCCGAGACCCGCAGGATCAGGTCTCGCAGCGCCGCCTCGTCGGCCGGCGGAGCGCCCCGCCAGCCCCGCAATCGCGCCGTGCCTCGAACCTCGTCCAGCATTGCGGCGGCGTCGGCATCCGTCAGCGGGCGCAAGCGAAAGGCGATGTCCGCGACGAGCTCCACGAGCGTGCCTCCGCTTCCATAGAGAACGAGAGGGCCGAACCTCGGATCGAAGGTCGCCCCGACGATCACCTCGACGCCGCCCGGCACCTGTTTCTGGACGAGCGCTGCCGTCATGGCCGATCCGAGGCGGTGGGACAGCTCGGAGAAGGCGGCGCTGACGGACGCCTCGCCCGACAGGTCGAGCCGAACACCCCCGACTTCCGTCTTGTGGACGATCGTGGGACCGACCGCCTTGAGGACGACCGGGAATCCGAGGGTCCGGGCTGCCTCGACGGCCTCACGCTCGTCGCGCGCCAGACGCGTCGGCGCGACACGGATCCCAAAGGACGAGAGGAGCGCCTCGGTTTCCTGCGGACCGAGCCATCCTCCCCCGCGGGCGAGCGCCGCGTCGATCGACTCCCGGCCCCGCTCCGGCTCCACGTCGGAGAAGCGCGGGACTCTTCCGGGCGGCTCGCGCCGCCACTCCCCGTAGGAGGCGGCTCGGGCGAGCGCGACAGCGGCGCGCTCCGGAAAGGGGTAGCTCGGGATCCGTCCGAGCGAGGGGGGCGCGCCCTCTTCCCCGAGGAAGGTCGCGAGGACCGGCTTTGCGGGAGTGCTTCCGGCAGCGCGAACGATCGCCCGTGCCACCTCTTCGGCTCCGGTGACGATCGGCGGAATGAAGATGGCGAGCGCCGCATCGACCTGCTTGTCCTCGAGCAGAAGGCTCAGGCAGCGGCGATACTGCTCCGCCGAGGCGGAGGCGAGCATGTCGATCGGATTTCCGAGGCCGGCCTCGCGGGGCAGGCCCGCGGCGAGTTTCTCTCGTGTCGATGGGTCGAGGGGCGCGATCGTCAGGCCGTGCGCCTCGCAGGCATCGGCGGCGAGGATTCCGGGGCCGCCGGCGTTGGTGAGGATCGCCACGCGCCGACCGCGCGGAACGGGTTGGTGCGCCAGGAGTGTGGCGACGTCGAAGAACTCCTCCAGAGTGTCTGTCCGAATGACGCCGGCCTGTCGGAAGAGGGCGTCCACGACGGTGTCGCTCTCGGCGAGCGCTCCCGTGTGGGACGAGGCGGCGCGGGCACCCGCTCGGGACCGGCCCGCCTTCACGGCAACGATCGGCTTGCGGCGGGCGACGCGTCGGGCGAGGCGCGCAAAGAGGCCGGCGGACCCAAAACTCTCCAGATAGAGCAGGATGACGTCGGTGCGCGGATCCTCGGCCCAGTACTGAACCAGATCGTTTCCCGAAACGTCCGCCTTGTTGCCCACCGAGACGAAAGTCGAGATCCCGAGATTCAGCCGCCGCGCGTGGTCCAGAAGCGCGATGCCGAGGGCGCCGCTCTGGGAAGACAGGGCGACGCGTCCCGCCGGCGGTTGGACGGGAGCGAAGGTGGCGTTCAGACGGACCCGCGGATCGGTGTTGACCAGGCCCATGCAGTTGGGGCCGACCATGCGGATCCCCGCGCCCCGGACCTTCTCGAGGATGGCCGCTTCGCGGCGGCGGCCGTCCTCCCCGGTCTCGCCGAAGCCGGCGCTGATGATCACGAGACCCTGTACCCCTTTGGCAAGGCAGTCGTCCACCGCGGCCTCGACCGCCGGCGCCGGAATCGACAAGACGGCCAGGTCGACGGGCCCGGGAATCTCGCTCACGCTCGCGTAGCAGCGGCGGCCCGCGATGCGGGACGCCCGGGGATTGACGGGGTAGACCTTCCCGCGAAACTTCGCGGCGATCAGATTGTGCAGAATCTCGGCGCCGATCTTCCCGCGTTTTCGCGCCGCTCCCACGACCGCCACCGACGTCGGCTCGAAGAGCTTCTTCATGGAGGCCGCCGCGGCGCGCGCCGACCGCTCGGCGGCTCGTTCTTGAAATGCGGGTGTGGCCTCGAGCGAGATGATCACGCGGACGACACCCTCCTCGACCCGCTGCTCGACGGCGAAGCCGCAATTGCGGAAGACCTCGAGCATCCGGCGGTTTTGAGGATGGACGTCCGCGACGAACGTCGAGATCCCGCGCTCGCGGGCGATCTCGGCCAGGCGCTCGAGCAGCCGCGTGCCCACTCCCTGACCCTGGACGGCGTCCTCGACCGTGAAGGCGACCTCCGCGCGGCCCGCGCGCTTCGGCTCGACGTAGTACCCGGCCGTCGCCACGATCCGGTCGCCGGACTCCACGACGAGCACGACCTGGTTCAGGCCGTCGGCGCCGCAGATCCAGGCCGCCTTCCTCGCCGCGGCGTCGCTTCCGGGCGAGCCCAGAAAGCGGAAATAGAGGCTCTCCGGAGAAAGGCGCCGGTGAAGCTGCTCGACGGAGGCGGTGTCGGTCGGCCGGATCGAGCGCAGGCGAACCGTAGCCCCGTTGCGGAGGACGACGTCGGACTCGGCCGGCGCGGAAACGGGAGTTGTGCGGGAGGAGGCGGCGAAGGAGTCGCTCATCGAGTGGCGCGTTTACGCTCGCCGATCGAATCACCGCGAGCTTGATGTAATTGAATCATTACCGCGGAGAGAATGGGAACCTAGGATCCACGAGGAGGAGAAGGATGAAGATCCTCGCCGCCACCGATGGGTCGAAGCATGCGGAAGCGGCCGTGCGATTCGCGGCCTGGCTGGCCTCGTCCCTTCGCGGGGCCCGGCTCGAAGTCGTGCTCGTTGGGGATGTGGGAGCCGACCTGCTCGGCCAGGCGGGGGGCCGAGCGTTCCGCGTTCGTTCACCCATGTTGGAGGAGTACCGGCGCTGGGCGCGCCGAGCCCTCGATCGGGCTGCTCGCGAGGCGCGCCGGTATGGGGTTGCCGCCCGGTGCCACTATGTGGAAACGAACTTCGCCCCGGTCGCCACCGTGGTCCTGCGCGCCGCCGAAGCGCGACGCGCCGGCCTGGTCGTCGTCGGGAGCACGGGGCGAGGAGCGGTGGGGCGGGCGCTCCTCGGGAGCGTTGCGCGCCGCATCATTCACGTGGCCCGGCTTCCCGTCGTCGTGGTGCCGGCCCGGATTCCGGTCCGTCGGGGCGAAAGGATCCGCCTGCTCGCCGCAACGGACGGCTCGCGAGGCTCGACCCTGGCGGTGCGCACCGCCGCTTCGCTCGCCCGACAGGCGCGCCGGGCGCGTCTGGACGTGATTACCGTGAGCACGCTGCGGCGAGACCTGGCTCTGGGCTTTTCGTCGGCCGTGGTGTCGTTCATTCCCGTCGGCGACCTTCGGAAAGCCGATCGCCGGGCGGCCGATCGGATCCTGCAGCAGGCGTCGCGCGCGGCGCGTGCCCGCGGAGTCCGAGCGCGGCTTCGTTTCCTGGAGCCGCGAACGACGAGTTCGGTGGCGGATTCCCTGGCCGCCGCGGCCCGGCGCGACGGCGTCCACCTGATTGCCGTCGGGAGCCACGGGCGAGGAGCCCTGGAAGAGTGGGCCCTCGGCAGCGTGACGCGGCGGTTGGTCTCCGTGTCTCGGCGTCCGTTGCTCGTCGTCCGGGCGCCGGCGGTTCGGGCCGAGCGCCGGCGGAGGAGATCGGCATGATCTTTCGGGACCGTCGGCAGGCGGGTCAGCTGCTGGCGAAGTCGCTGCGTCGTTACGCCAGGCGGCCCGACGTGATCGTGCTCGCTCTTCCGCGGGGCGGCGTGCCCGTCGGCTACGAAGTGGCCCGCGCGCTCGACGTTCCGCTCGACGTCTTCCTGGTTCGGAAGCTCGGCGTGCCCGGCCAACCGGAGCTCGCCATGGGAGCCATTGCGAGCGGAGGCGTTCGCGTGCTCGACGCCGAACTGGCCCGAAGGTGCGGCGTGACGCGCGCCGAGATCGACGAGGTGCAGGCACGGGAACTCGAGGAGCTCCTGCGGCGCGAGCGCGCTTACCGCGGCCGCCGGCCGGCCCCCGAGGTCGCGGGCCGAACCGTCATTCTGGTCGACGACGGGGTCGCCACCGGGTCCTCGCTCAAGGCCGCCATCGCGGCGCTTCGCCGGCGGGTGCCGGCCGCGATCGTCGCGGCGGTTCCCGTGGCTCCCGCTTCGACCGTCCAGGAGCTCTCGTCTCTGGCCGATGAAGTGGTCTGTGTGGATACGCCCGTGCCGTTCTATGCCGTGGGGAACTTCTACGACGATTTCTCTCCGACCGAGGACGAGGAGGTGCGCGAGCTGCTCGCGCTCGCCGCGCCCAGGGCGCCGGAGGGGGACCCGGTTCGGGCGGCGGGCTGAGGCCGGACGGCGCGACCGACAGGAGGATCAGATGCGAAACCGACAAGTCCCGCGCACCGAATGGGTCCGCTTCTTCGAGGGCTTCACCCGGAGGCACCAGGGCTGGCTCGCCACCGTGCGGGTGGTGGATGCGCGCCTGGGCGCGCAGGTGCAGGCGAAGGACCTGCCGCTCGAGGGAATCGTGGTGGATGCGGCGGCCGAGGGTCCCATCTCGATCCTGCTCGGCAGCGGTCCGCAGGCCAACGTCGAGCATCCCATCGAGAAGCCGGAACAGGTCTGGGTCGAGATGACGGAGGGCGGCGCCGAAGCCGCCCTCGAAATCGAGTCCGCCGGCGGCCGGAAGACCATCCTCGAGTTCCGCGCGGCCGTTCTGCCGGAGATGGTAGACGGTCTGGCGAGCGAGCCCGCCTCGGGCGCTTGAGCGCGGAAGGGCGCGGCGACGCCGCGCCGCCGATCGCGACGGTCACGATGAACCCCGCGATCGATGTGTCGGCTTCCGTCGGTCGTGTGGTCGCAGACCGAAAGCTCCGTTGCGGCGCGCCGCGGTTTGAGCCCGGGGGCGGCGGCATCAACGTCGCCCGCGCCGTCCGGAAGCTGGGCGGCGAGGCCGTCGCGGTCTATCCGGCGGGAGGGCCAGCGGGCCGCCTGCTGGGGGACCTCCTTTCACGGGAGGGCGTCGCCCAGATCGTCGTTTCGGTGTCCGGCTGGACCCGGGAGAACCTGAACATCCTGGAGCAGGAGACCGGCCGCCAGTTCCGCTTCGTGTTGCCGGGCCCCCGGCTCGAAGAGGGAGAGTGGCGCCGGTGTCTGGAGGCGCTCGAGGCGCTCCGCCCGTTTCCCCGATTCCTCGTGGCGAGCGGGAGCTTGCCGCCGGGCGTGCCGGAGGACTTCTTCGCGCGGCTGGCGGAGCTGGCTCGGCGGCGGGCCGCCCGCTTCGTCCTGGACTCCTCGGGAGCGCCGCTTCACCGGGCCGTAGAGGACGGGGTCTTTCTCTGCAAGCCCAGTCTGCGGGAGTTTCAGGAATGGACCGGCGAGGCGAGTGCCGACGAAGGGCGATGGCGCGAGCTCGCCCGCGAGGTCGTGGCGAGGGGAGGCTGCGAGGTCCTGGTCCTGTCTCTCGGTTCGGCGGGCGCTCTCTGGACCACGCGCTCCGAGCAGGAACGGCTCACGGCTCCGGCGGTGCCCGTCTCGAGCAGCGTCGGGGCGGGCGACAGCATGGTCGCGGGGATCGTCCTCTCGCTGTCCCGAGGACACACGCTTCGCGAGGCAGCCCGCTTCGGTGTGGCCGCCGCGGCGGCGGCCGTCATGAATCCTGGCACGGAGCTGTGCCGGAAGGAGGACGCGGAGCGGTTGCTCGGCCAGGTGGTCGCAGCGACCGTCTGAGGAGGCGACTCCTCCTGTAGAGTGCGCGGCCATGAAGCCGATTCTCGAGGTGGCGCGCGGTCTCGGTCTCGCACCCGAGGAAATCGAACCTTACGGATACGACAAGGCGAAGGTGCGTTCCGGCGCGCTGGCGGTCCGCCCTGCCCGCGGGGCCCTCGTCCTGGTGTCCGCGATCACACCCACACCGGCGGGGGAGGGGAAGACCACGATCTCCATCGGCCTCGCTCAGGGACTCGCCCGGATCGGCGTGCGATCGGCGGTGGCGCTGCGGGAGCCCTCGCTCGGGCCGTATCTCGGCGTCAAAGGGGGCGGCACCGGCGGCGGCGCCTCACAGCTCTTGCCGGCCGAGGACATCAATCTGCACTTCACCGGCGACATTCACGCGGTTTCCACCGCCCACAACCTTCTTGCCGCGCTCGTGGACAACCATCTACACCACGGCAACGCCCTGGGGCTCGATTCGCGCCGCGTGACGTGGAAGAGGGTCGTTGACTTAAACGACCGGGCGCTCCGGGACATCGTCATCGGGCTCGGGGGTTACCGCGAAGGCGTTCCGCGGGAGACGGGCTTCGACATCACGGCCGCGAGCGAGGTGATGGCGATTCTCTGCCTGGCCGCGGACGTCGCGGATCTCAAGCGGCGACTGGCCCGAATCGTCGTCGGCTACCGGCCCGACGGCTCGGCCGTCACGGCCGCCGACCTCTCGGCGGCGGGTGCCATGGCGGCTCTCCTGCGCGACGCGATCAAGCCCAACCTCGTGCAGACGACCGAAGGCGTGCCGGCATTCGTTCACGGCGGCCCCTTCGCAAACATCGCCCACGGCACCAACTCGATCGCCGCGACGCGGGCCGCCTTGGCCTGCGCGGACATCGTCGTGACGGAAGCGGGCTTTGCCTTCGAGCTCGGGGCCGAGAAGTTCTTCGACATCACCTGTCCCTACGGCGGTTTTGCGCCGAGTGTGACGGTCTTGGTCGCCACCGTTCGAGCGCTCAAGATGCACGGGGGCAAGCCCCTCGCCGACGTTGGCGAGGCCGACGTGGCGGCCGTCGAGCGCGGCATGGCGAACCTCGAGAAGCATGTGGAGAACATCCGCAAGTTCGGGCAGCCGTGCGTCGTCGCGATCAACCATTTTCCGAGCGACCGGCCGGAGGAGATCGACGCCGTGCAGCGACTCTGCGGCGCGCACGGCCTCGAGGCCATCGAGGCGCGTCCCTTCACGGAAGGGGGGCGAGGGTGCGAGGCGCTTGCGGATTCCGTCCGCGCCATGGCCGCGCGTGGGCGCCCCTTCTACCGCCCGCTCTACGACTGGGCGGCCTCGATCGAAGAGAAGATACGCACGGTGGCCCACGAGATGTACGGCGCCCAAGCCGTCGACTACACGGCGCGCGCGCGGCGAGACCGCGCGCAGCTCGAGCGGCTGGGCTACGGCGGGTTTCCGGTTTGCATCGCCAAGACGCAGCAGTCGCTGTCGGACAACCCGGCCCTTCTCGGCCGCCCGAAGGATTTCCTGGTCACCGTCCGGGAGATCCAACTGGCGGCGGGAGCGGGCTTCGTCATCCCGATCACCGGAGAAATCCTGCGCATGCCCGGGCTTCCCCGGGAACCGCTCGCGGCGCGGTTCGATTTGGGACCGGACGGCGAGATCGCCTTGCGGACCTGAGCGGAGCCGGGGCTCTAGGTTCGGTTCTCGAACCGGCGGCGGGGCGATGCCTGCGCGGGCGTGCCCTTGACCCGAATGCGGTTGTCGATGCCCGCGACTCCCGTCAGGTGCCGCACAACTCGAGCCGCGTCTTCGCGCTCCCCGAGCGTCTCGACCTCGCCCTCGAGCGTGACCTTGCCCCGCGCCACGCTGAAGTGAATCTTGCGGTCCGGCACGAATTCGTCGAATTCGAGCGCTCGGCCGACGGCGTCGGCGAGCTCGCGGTCGGTCCGTGCGGCGGAGCCGGGCAAGCGGACCTGGATGTTGTCGGTCAGTTCGGGAACCCCGGCGCCACGGTGCGCGGCGGCACGCGCCGCGAGCTTCTTCGCATAGCTGTCGACCGTGCCGGCGAGCGTGACGCGACCGTCCTGAACTCCGAGCCGCAGGCCTCCGAGACCCTCGCGCTCGAGCTCTTTCAAGATCTTGGCCCGAAGCTCCCGATCGCTCCTTCGCTCGACCATCTCACCCCACGCCCGATTGGACATTATGCGCCTTCTCCTCGCAACGATCTCCTTCGCAAACGGCCCACCGTCTACAAGGATCGGGCGGGCGGCTCCCATCGTCATGATTCAAATGAATCCCGGGTCGTGGAGAGGTTCCCGTTGGAACCGCTTCAGCCTCCCGGGAGGTGGTCGGGGCTGGCGATGCCGGGCTGCCGCCGATGGCGTGGCGCCCGCCGGGCGGCCGGTAGGAATTCGCGTGCAGGGCCGGTTTTGATGCGTTCGCATCAACCGCTCCGGAATTTCGCTTTGAAACACTGGGATCGCCTCGGCGGATTGTGACCGCCGAGCCCGGAAAAAGGAGGAAGCTCATGGTTCGCTCTGGATCGCCCGCCTCCCGGGCCCCTCAAAAGGTGCTCCCCAAGCAGCCCAAGGCCGCGGTCACGGGGCGGCTGCGTCCCGCCGGCCGGCTCGTGCGCGACCTGATGACCGAGAAGGTATTCACCCTCTCGCCCTCGGACAACCTCGTTGCGCTCGAGGACTTGATGGACGCGCGACATGTTCGGCACGTGCCGATCGTGGACCGCGAGGGAGACCTCGTCGGCCTGGTCACCCATCGCGACCTCTCGCGCAGCTTTCTCGGGCGCCTGGACGACCTGCCCGTCAGCGTCGAGCGAGATCTCCTCCGCGGCCGCCGAATCCGCGAGATCATGACGACGGAGCCCGAAACGGTCGAGCCCGACGCCACCCTGAAGGAGGCCGCGTCCATCCTGTTCGAGAACAAGATCGGTTGCCTGCCGGTCGTCGAGGGATTGCACCTGGTGGGCATCCTGACCGAGGCGGACTTCGTCCGGGATTTCCTGGAGAGGGGCTGACGCGATGCCGCGCCTCGCGGCCGTCCTCGCGACGTCGCTCTGTCTGGCCGGCGCGCTCCTCGCCCAGCCGGCGAGCGAGCCGATCGACCATTTCCTGCGAGTCGACGACCGCGTCTGCACGGGGGGACAGCCCACGGCGGCGCAACTCGCCGAGCTCAAACGCAATGGTGTCCGAACGATCATCTCGCTGCGCGAGCCCTCGGAATACGATGCTCGGGCGGAGACGGAGGCGGCGAGAGACCTCGAGCTCGGTTTCGTGAGCATTCCGGTTCAAACCGCCGATCCGAAGGACGATGAGGTGGTGGCGTTCCTTCGCGTCACGTCGAAACCCGAGATCTTTCCGGCGTTCATCCATTGCGGCTCGGGCAATCGCGTGGGCGCCTTCTGGATGATCCGGCGAGTCCTGGTGGACGGTTGGACAGTGGAGAAGGCGGAGGAGGAGGGTCGACGAATCGGGCTACGCAGCCCGAACCTCGTCGAGTTCGCCGCCTCGTACATCGAGCGCCATCCCCGGGCGCATTGAAATGTTCCGCCGCATCCTCGTTCCCGTGGACTTCACTCCGCGCAGCCGCCGCGCGGCGCGTGTCGCGGCTCGGATGGCCGCCTCCTCGAAGGCGGAGACGACGCTCTTGCATGTCATCGAGCGCATCGATGCGGATGCGCCGGGCTCGCTCGCCGGCTTCTACCGGAAGCTCGAGCGCAACGCCCGCGGAAAGCTCGCCGAGCTGGTAGAGGACTTCACGACGCGGGGACTCGAGGCTCGCGGCGAGGTTCTGTACGGAGGCCGCGTGAACGAGATCCTCCGCTTCTCGCAGGAGAATGCGATCGACCTGATCGTCATGAGCTCCCACAAGCTGCCCCTTCGGCGCGGGGGCGAGAATTGGGGCACGATCAGCTACAAGGTCGGCATTCTGTCTCGCTGCCCGGTGCTCCTGGTGAAATGAAGGCGGGCCCGCGAGCGGTTTCCAAGAGTTTGCAGGGTGCCGGTTGACAAAGGGGGTCGATCATGAGGACGCCGCGGAGACTCGCGATCCTGGGGGCATTCATGCTAACGGTGGCTGCGAGGGCGCTCGGCTCGCCGGGGAGTCGCTACGACCCCAAGACGGAGATTACGGTGAGCGGTACCGTCGATGAGGTCAAGGTGTACTCACGCCAGGGTAGTGTCGCCGGCGGCGTGCACTTGCTTCTGAAGACGTCCGACAGCGTCCTGGACATTCACCTGGGCCCGTCTGGCTTTCTCAAGGAAAAGAGCTTCGACGTCGTGAAGGGAGACGCGATCGAGGTCATCGGCTCGAAGGTCAAGGTGAACGACAAGGATGCGGTCATCGCCCGGCAGGTCAAGAAGGGCGAGAAGAGCTGGACGCTTCGGAGTGCCTCGGGGGTGCCGGAATGGTCGGGCGGGCCGAAGGGCCGGTGAGCGCGCCGGCAAGCGCGCCGACCGGTCTGGGGATTCGCAAAATCCTCGCCGTTGGATACGCGGAGGCGCTGGCGACCGTTCCGGCGGCTCTCCAGGCCGAAGGATTCGGCGTTCTGACGGAGATCGACGTGCGGGAGACGCTCAAGAAGAAGCTCGACGTCGACTTTCGACGCTACAAGATCCTCGGCACCTGCAATCCGCCTCTCGCCCACCGGGCCCTCCAGGCGGATCGCGAGGTTGGCCTCATGCTCCCCTGCAACGTGATCGTCTACGAAGGAGACGACGGGCGCGCGGTGGTCGTCGCCGTCGATCCCATGCGGACGGTCGCCGCGCGGGAGAATCCCGAGATCGCCCGTGTGGCGGAGGCCGTTCGCGCCAAGCTCGAGCGCGTGCTCGACCGGCTCTGATCGAGGCGGGCCCTTTGCGGAAGTCGGCGGCCGCTCGGGACGTCAACCGAGCCGCTTGACGTAGATCTCGGCGGCGATGGCGGGATCGACGGCGAGCGCCGTCTCACCCACCCGAAGAACCGCCGCGGGGCTGATCTGTTGGAGGGAAATCGTGGCGCCGGGCACGATCCCGAGGGTCGACAGCTTGATCAGCCTCTCGGGCTCCCGCGGGACGATATAGACGATTCGGCCGCGCTCTCCCACCGCCAGCCGGTCGAGGGGCTGGACGAGGGGTTCGACCTGCCGCGTCAGGGAGCGGCAACAGGGGCCCGGCGGGATCGGCTTTCCGTGCGGGCAGAATCGCGGGTGCCCCAGGAACGCGCAGATCGAGTCGGTCAATCCGTCGCCCAGAACGTGCTCCATCACACAGGCCGTGCGCTCAACGGCTTGCTCGTTGCGGACCTCGAGTACGGTGGTGAAGAGCGTTTCCCCCAGACGGTGCCGGCGGACCTGCAGCTCCGCGAGCGACCGTCCTTGGGGTGTCAGCCGAACGCGGTCGCCCTCCATCCGGACGAGGCCGCGCCCGACGAGCTTCTCGAGAGCCGCCCCGAGGTCGGCGACCTGAGTCGTCTCTTCCAGGTCTTGGCGCCGGTCGCGTCCCTGCTCTCCGAGCGTCCACAGCTCCTCGGCAACCTCCTCGACGTCCTGGTCGACGAGATCTCGGTCATGGCTCATGACGGCCTCCGGATTCGCGCCGCCAGCCGGCGCAACCACGTCACCAGTCGGGAGGAACGAGGGTACTGGAATCCGCAGTGAGGGCACTTCACCAGATCGCAGCCGGTCGACATCGGGCAGGAGCCGCAGGCCCTCCCTCCGTGTTCGAACCGGCCGCCACAAAGCGGGCAGACGAACGCGGTGCCGGCCGGCTCGGAAACCAGGGGCCGGAAGGGCTCCTCAAGCGGGGTGTCCCGATCGAGCGCGCTCATCGCAGACTCACGGGGAGGGCGCGGAGCAAGAGGTTCAGGCCGGCGCCCACGCCGATCGCAAAAGGAAAGATGAAGCCCGCGATGGCCAGAGCCGTCTTCCACCCCCGCTCCTTCACGATCATGAAGAAATTGGCGATGCACGGAATGAAGAGCGTGATCGTCACCATGGCGACCAGGATCTGAACGGGGTCGAGCCCGCCCTCGCGCGCCAGCTGGAAGAGGCCGGCGGCTCCGAAGTCGCGACGCAGGAAGCCGACGACGAAAGCCTCGGCCGTCTGTCGCGGAAGTCCGAGCATCCCCGTCAGGAGCGGCTCGGCCGCGCGCTCGACGAGGCCGAGAAGGCGAAGACGGTCGGCGAAGAACAGAAGGAGCGTCCCGAGCACGAAGAGCGGGACGGCCTCCCGCAGATACCACTCGATGCGGGCCAGGGTCTTCACGCCGAGGTTGCCGGGGCGCGGCATCCGCAGCGGGGGCAGCTCCAGGACGAAGTCGCTGCCTCGTCCGGGCAGGACGCTCGCGGCGAGCCTTCCGACCGCGACGATCACCCCGATCACGACTCCCAGCCAGATCACCATGGCCCACGGCGACAGTCCGGAGAGCATTGCCATCACGACGGTCAGTTGCGCCGAGCAGGGCACCCCGAGGGCGAGCAACAGGATGACGATGAGGCGCTCCTTGGGAGTCTCGAGAATCCGTGTGGTCAGCGTCGCCATGGTGTCGCACCCGAGCCCCAGCACCATCGGCAGCACGGCCTTGCCGTTCAAGCCCATCTTCTTGAAGACGCGGTTGACCATGACGGCCAGGCGCGGCAGGTATCCCGAGTCCTCGAGCACTCCGAACGCGAGGAAGAAAGTGCTGACGATCGGCAGGATGAGGGCAAGGGCATAAGCGAGCGCCATGGTGATCAGGCCGTAGGGCCCAACGAAGAGGTCGCGGACGAAAGTCCAGGGCACCCACCGGTTGGCGGCCGCCACGGCCGCCGGCGAGAGAATCCGGCCGAAGAGCCCGTTTTCCAGGAGGTCGACGAGGATCTTCGCCCCGAAGACGCCGACGAAGAGGTAGGAAAGATACAGCACGGCCAGCAGGAAGGGCACGCCCCAAATGGGGTGAGTCGTCGCCCTGTCCAGATACCGGCCGAGGCGTGAGCTTGCCGGAAGCGGTCGGGAGTCGGAGACGACCACTTCGCGCCGAAGGCGGTCGGCCGTGCGCAATCGCGTCCGGTTGACGGCGTACGCGAGCGGCTCGGAGAATTCCGCCCGCAGTCGCATCCCGACGTCTTCGACTCGGGCCAGTTCGTCCGGACTCATCCGCTCGGCGAGCCACGCGGCGAGCGTCCGATCCCCGCACAGCGCCATCAAGGCCAAGGCGCGCGGAGAGACAGACGAACGGGGAAGGAGCGGAATCACGCTCGCGATCGCCCGTTCGATCGGCGGGCCGTACTCGCCGCGAATTCCTCCGGCGCGCGGCGCTTCGAGCGCCGAGATCAGGCGAGCAATTCCTTCTCGGCGGACGGCGACGGTCGAGACCACCTCGGTTCCCAGCCGGCGGGCCAGACCCGCTTCGTCGATCCGAAGGCCCGCCGCCCGCGCCTCGTCCATCATGTTCAGGCAGAGGACGAAGGGCACTCCGGTCTCGGCCACTTGGAGCGCGAGCAAGAGCGTGCGCTCCAGGTTCTTGGCGTCGCCGACGACCAGGACGGTCCGGGGTCGCTCCGAGAGGAGGAGATCGCGAGTGACGCGCTCGTCCTCGGAGGAGGGAAGAAGAGATGCGGCGCCGGGAGTGTCGATGACCGCGACTCGGCGTCCGCCGAGGACCGCGTGTCCGGTCGCCACCTCGACGGTCGTCCCGGGATAGTTGGAGACCGTGACGTACGCGCCGGTCAGCGCGCCGAAGAGGGCGCTCTTGCCGACGTTCGGATTTCCGACCAGAACGATTTCGTCCGCGGCGGGAGCCGCCGCGCGGCGTTCTTCTTGCGGCAATTCGGGTTCGGTCAATCTCACGTGTCGAGCCGGTAATGTGCCACAAAGAAGCCCTGGTTGATGTAAATGTATCAGGCGACGCGCCGCTTTCGGCGAGAGCCTGCCCAAGGGGTGGTGAGATGAAGCGAACGCGAATCATTCTCGCGACCGACTTTTCAGCAGCCTCCGAACCCGCAGTTCGGCGCGCTCTGGAGATGGCGGAAGCGGAAAGGGCCCCTCTACTGATCACACACGTCTTGGAGCCGCCCGTGTCCTTCTCGCCGGACGGGTACGTGCTGCCGCGCATTTACGACGAGATGGCGGCCGCCGTGCGAGCCGACGCCGAGAAGAGGATGCGGCTGCTGCTGGCGCGGGCGCGCAAATCGGGGGTCCGCGCCCGTGGCGTCCTGCTCCGCGGGGCTCCTCATGAGGCCATCCTGCGCGCCGCACGCAAACACCGCGCGGATCGGCTGGTCGTGGGAACGCATGGCCGCCGCGGGTTTTCGCGGCTGTTCCTCGGAAGCGTGGCCGCGCGAGTCGTCGCGTCTTCACCCTGCCCGGTGTTGGTGGTGCCGGCGGGGCGAAAGGGAGGGAGGTCGTCATGATCCGGTTGAGCGACGTCATGAAGAAGTCCGTCGAGAGTGTGTCGCCTCGCGCTTCCGCTGAGGCGGCGTGGAATCAGATGCGCGCCCGCCGCATTCGCCACTTGGTCGTGCTGGACGGGGGCCACGTCGTCGGCGTTCTGTCCGACCGCGACGTGGCGGGCCCGGGTTCGCTGCGCCAGGTGGAAAGTGTGGGCGACGTCATGACCTCTCCGGTGGTGGTTGGGTACCCGGAGATGACGCTGCGTCAGGCGGCGAATCAGCTCCGGGGACGTTCGATCGGGTGTCTTCCGGTCATGGAAGACGAGAAGCTCGTCGGAATCCTCACGACGACGGACCTGCTGGAGCTGCTCGGTCGAGGGGTACAGCATCCCATGTCGAAGGGAAAGCGTGCGACCCTGGCGAAGCGCGGTCCGCGCCGCAAACCGTTCGTGCCCCGGGCCGCCGTGAGGCGCTGAATCGCGGGCGGCTCGGCGCCACCCTCGCCCGACGAAGCGCGTGGGCTGACGGCCTCCGAGGCATCACAGCGCCTCGCCGAGTTCGGGCCCAACGAGGTCGGAGTCGCGGCGCGCGCCGGATTTTTCCGGCAGGCCCTCCCGGCATTCGGCAATCCCCTCGTCCTGATCCTGCTGGCCGCGAGCGTCGTCGCAGCGGTCGTCGGCGAATTCGTCAACGCCGGGATCATCGTCGCGATGGTGTTGCTGTCGCTGGCGCTGAACCTGGTCCAGACGTATCGGTCTCGCCGGGCAGCGGAGAGGCTTCGTGAACGGGTCGCCGTCACGGCCACGGTCCGGCGCGACGGTCTGTGGACGTCGGTGCCGCGCCGCGAGATCGTGCCGGGAGACGTGGTCCGGCTCTCGCCGGGCGACCTCGTCCCGGCGGACGGCCGCCTGCTCGAGTCCCGCGGCCTGCACTTGCACGAAGCGGCGCTGACGGGAGAGTCCATGCCGGCCGAGAAGCGGATCGCCGTCGTGGGAGAGGGCGGCGCGGCGGCCGAGCGCGAGAATCGGATCTTCCTCGGCACCTCGGTCGTGAGCGGTACCGGCCTCGCACTCGTGACGGCGACGGGGCACGAGACCGCCTTTGGCGACGTGGTCGCGCGCCTGGCCTCGCGGCCTCCCGAGACCGAGTTCGAACGTGGAACCCGCCAGTTCGGCTTCTTCGTGATGCGGACGGTCGTCTTCCTGGTGCTTTTCGTCGTGCTCGTCAACCTGATCCTGCGGCGTGACCCGCTCGAATCGCTTCTCTTTGCGCTCGCGTTGGCCGTCGGGCTGACACCCGAGTTTCTTCCGATCATCACGACGGCCACCCTGGCGCAGGGCGCCGTCCGGATGGCTCGCCGCAAGGTCATCGTCAAGCACCTGGAGGCGATTCAGAACTTCGGCTCGATCGACGTGCTCTGCAGCGACAAGACCGGCACGCTGACGGTGGGCGAGATGCAGCTGACGTCCTCCTGCGACGCCGGCGGGACGGCCTCCGAGAGGGTGCTCGAGCTCGCGCGATTGAACAGCCGATTCCAGACGGGCATGGGGAACCCACTCGATGCCGCGCTCGCCGGGGGCGAGGAGTCGGACTTTGCCGGATACGTCGCGACGGACGAGCTTCCCTTCGATTTCGAGCGCCGCCGCGTGTCCGTGGTTCTCTCGCGGGCCGGCGTCGAAACGCTCATCACCAAGGGCGCCCCCGAGACCGTTCTCGCCGCCTGTCGCGACTACGAGGATGGGTCCGAGCGGCGCGCCTTGGATGGGGTGGCCCGTCGCCGCGCGGAGGCGATTTATCGGGGGTTCTGCGAGAAGGGGTTTCGGGTGCTCGCCGTCGCCACCCGCCGCGTCGAAAGAGGCCAGGCGAGCACGGCGCGAGACGAACGCGATCTGACGCTGGCAGGATTCGTGGCGTTCACGGATCCGCCCGCGCCGGGCGCTCGGGAAGCCCTTCAGACGCTCCGGCGCGACGGCGTTCGGGTCGTGATTCTAACGGGCGACAACGAGCTCGTGGCTCGCCACGTGTGCGGGCAGGTGGGCTTGGAGGACGACCGGCTCGTGCTCGGCGAGAGGGTCGATCGCATGACGGATGCCGCCCTGGCGGTGGTCGCCGAGCGCGCCGCCGTCTTCGCGCGAGTCTCGCCGGCGCAGAAGAACCGGATTCTCCTCGCCTTGAAGGGCCGCGGCCACGTCGTCGGATATCTCGGCGACGGCATCAACGACGCGCCCTCCCTCCACGCGGCCGACGTCGGCATTTCGGTTTCGGGGGCCGTCGACGTGGCCCGCGAGGCGGCCGACATCATCCTGCTCCAGAGGAGCCTGCGCGTCCTTCACGAGGGCATCCGCGAAGGGAGGAAGGCCTTCGGCAACGTCATGAAGTACCTGCTCATGGGGACCAGCTCCAATTTCGGCAACATGTTCAGCATGGCGGCGGCGGCGCTCTTCCTGCCGTTCCTGCCGATGCGGCCCACGCAGATTCTCCTGAACAACTTCCTGTACGACGCCGCCCAGGTGACCATCCCGACCGATCGCGTGGATCCGAGCTACATCCGGAAGCCTCAGCGCTGGAACATCCGCTTGATCCGCGACTTCATGCTGTTCATCGGCCCGATCAGCTCGGTCTACGATTTTCTGACGTTCTTCGCTCTCTTGCGGCTCTTCCATGCCTCGGAGTCGTTGTTTCAGACGGGATGGTTCGTCGAGTCCCTTTCGACCCAGACGCTCGTGCTGTTCGTCATTCGAACGGCCGGCAATCCCTTCCGCAGCCGCCCGAGCGCGCCGCTCGCGGTCACGACGATCGGTGTGGTCGCCACGGGGATCCTGCTGCCTTACACGCCGCTCGCCGGCGTGCTCGGGCTGGTACCTCTGCCGGGGGCGTTCTACCTCTTCCTGCTCGCGGTAACCGGCACGTACCTCGGGTTCGTCGAGCTTGCGAAGCGACGGATCCTCGCGCGTCCGGCGGTGCCCCCTCGCGCACGGGTTTGATGCGCTTGCATCAGGACGGGCGACTCCCGCCCCCGTAGCGTGGGAATCGGGGGAGAGGGATCCGGAGCTGGTCGGTGAAAGAGAGGGCTGGCGATGAGATCTCTCGGAGCAACATGGAGTCCGCCTTCCCGCTCGAAGTGAGATTTCTCGCGCGCTGGAGCGTTCGGTGGGTTCGCCGCGCGGTCTGGGCGGTCGGCATCCTCCTGGCGATTGGCGTGCTGCGCCTGACGGTTTTCCGCCCGGCGTCGGTGGCGGTGGCCGTCTTTCGAGCGGCGGGCGGGCGCGTCGAGGAAACCGTCATCAACAGCAAGGCAGGCACGGTGCGGTCGCGCCGACGCGCCACGCTCTCCTCCGAGGTGGGCGGTCGCGTGGCCGAGCTGCCGGCGCGCAAGGGGATCCGCGTGCGCGGGGGCGACGTTCTGATGCGCATCGCCTCGGCGGACTACCGGGCACAGGTGGCGCTGCAGCAAGGCGCGCTCACGGCGGCGCAAGCCTCACGCACCGAGTCGTGCCGCGCGGCGGAGCTCGCCGAGCGAGACCTGGCCCGAAATCGGGAGCTCGCCCGGGAACAGCTCGTCTCCGTCGAGATCCTGGATCAGCTCCAGACGCGGTTCCTCGGCGCGACCGCAGCGTGCGAGGCGGCCCGCGCGCGAGTGGGTCAGGCGGAGGCGGGTCTGGAAGCCGCGCGGGTCAATCTCGAGAAGACGGTCCTGCGAGCCCCGTTCGACGGTGTGGTGGCGGACGTCACGACGGAGGTGGGGGAGTGGATCACGCCCTCTCCTCCTGGCCTCCCGATCCCGCCGGTCATCGTGTTGTTGGACGACCAGTCGATCTACGTGAGCGCCCCGATGGACGAGGTCGACGTCGGCAAGGTGCGCGTGGGGCAGCCCGTGCGCATCACGATGGATGCCTACCCGGATCGCTCCTTCCCGGGGAAGGTCACCCGGGTCGCTCCCTACGTCGTCGATACGCAGGAGCAGAGCCGGACCTTCGAGATCGAGGCGGAATTCGACGATGCGGCCTTCGCGCGCCGGCTCTCGCCCGGAAGCTCGGCCGATGTCGAGGTCGTCCGAGACGTTCGGGAGGGTGTGCTGCGGATTCCGAGCGACGCGCTGATGGAAGGCGGAAAGGTCCTGGTGCTGCAGGGGGGGCGGCTCGCGTCGAGGAAGGTGCAGACCGGCCTGAAGAATTGGCAGTTCACCGAGATTCTGGAAGGCCTCGCGCCCGGTGATGCCGTCGTCGTCTCGCTCGACCGCGCGGGCGTGCGGGAAGGGGCACGGGCCTCGGTCGAGGCCGAGACGACCAAGTGATCGAGCTCTCGGGCATCGGCCGCGACTACGAGGTCGGCGGGCGGCCGGTCCACGCCTTGGTCGGGATCGACCTCGAGATTCCGGACGGCGACTACCTGTCGGTGATGGGACCGTCGGGCTCGGGCAAGTCCACACTCTTGAACGTCCTGGGTTGCCTCGACCATCCGACGGCGGGCTCCTACCGGCTGGACGGCAAGGAGGTCGCGAGCCTCGATGAGGAGGCGTTGACCCAGATTCGCCGTCATCGGATCGGATTCGTCTTCCAGACCTATCACCTGGTCCCGCGTCTGACCGCGGCGGGCAACGTTGAGCTGCCGATGGTCTTCGCCGGCGTCGAGCGCCGCGAGCGAGCGCGCCGGGTCAATGAGGCGCTCGCGGCAGTGGGGCTCTCCGGGCGCGCGGACCACGGGGCGGAGCAACTTTCCGGGGGCGAGCGCCAAAGAGTCGCGATTGCCCGCGCAATCGTCATGGGGCCCGAGCTCCTGCTCGCCGACGAGCCCACGGGCAACCTGG
>Ga0335082_10000109_pt1 | contig 84988 bp, 70 predicted proteins | sample Lox_Sample_41_FD_206718 | JGI IMG/M metagenome (GOLD analysis project Ga0335082, IMG submission 206718) | Soil microbial communities from Loxahatchee National Wildlife Refuge, Florida, United States - Lox_Sample_4.1 | ecosystem: Environmental > Terrestrial > Soil > Wetlands | place: USA... | reverse complement strand
GCTGGTAAAAGCCCTGAACCGTGGCCAGGAGGGCTAATTCCCATTTCGGATCCTCGGCCAAACTCGCTCCTTTGGCGGCAAAGTCCCAGTCTTCTTCTAAAAGGGGTTAGCCCTAGTAAAACCGAAAGCGGAATAGGGCGCAATTAGTTACGTGGTTACGGAAGTGACGCGACGGTGGAGCAGTTCTCGGCTGACGGCTCATGGCACACGGCGAACGGAAATCAGCCGTGGGCCACTACTGAAACACCACAGTCTTGTTCCCGTACAGCAGAATGCGGTTCTCGACGTGCCACCGCACGGCGCGCGACAGCACAACCTTTTCGATGTCACGACCCTTCTGGATCAAGTCGTCGATTGTGTCGCGGTGGTAAATCCGGACCACATCCTGCTCGATGATCGGGCCGTCGTCGAGTACTTCCGTAACGTAGTGCGCTGTGGCTCCGATGAGTTTTACCCCTCGCTGGAACGCCTGGTGGTACGGACGAGAGCCGATGAACGCCGGCAGGAATGAATGATGGATATTGATCAAATTCCTGGTGCCAAGGGAGGCGGTGAACTCGGTCGATAGAACCTGCATGTAGCGGGCGAGTACGACGAGAGTGCACTGATGTTCTCGAATCAGCGCCACTTGTCTCTGCTCCGCCTCACGCTTGTTGTCTTTCGTGAGCGGAATGACAACATAGGGAACATGATAGAAGTCCGCGATGCGCTGGTTGTCGGGATGATTGGAAACGATCAGGGGAATTTCGCAGTGCAGTTCACCGCTCTGGTGGCGATAAAGGAGATCCTGCAGGCAGTGGTCGTATTTGGAGACGAAAATCGCCACCCGCGGTCGATCGGCGGATTGGGCCAGACGCCAGTCCATTTGAAATTCCCTGGCAATCGGGGCGAAGTGCTCGGCAAACTCGGAAATGCCGAAGCCGAATCCCGAATGATCGAATTCCACCCGCATCAGGAAGAGGTTGGATTCTTCGTCTCCATGCTCGTCGGCGAACAGAATGTTGCCGCCATTTCGATAAATGAAATCCGCGATGGTCGCGACGATGCCTTTGCGATCAGGGCAGGAGACGAGCAGGATGGCGGAGTTGTACATGAGTCACTTGTTCCCTGTGATCCCTGTGTCCTCTGCGGTTCAGAGTTTCTTCACCACTGGGGACAGAGAAGCCACGGGGGAAGGCTACTACTTCTTCAGGGCCGTTACGATCTCACGCGCCGCATTCGCGCCCGATCCGCCGGTTAGGCCCGTCCCCGGATGCGTGCCATTGCCGCATAAATAGAGACGCTCGATCGGAGTGCGATACCGTGCCCAGTCCAGCAGAGGCCGCATGGTGAAAAACTGATCGAGCGCAAGCTCCCCGTGGAAAATATGCCCGCCCGTGAGCCCGTAGGTTTCTTCCAGGTCTTTGGGCGTGATGATCTGGTGGCGGAGAATCTGCTGCGGCAGTTTCGGTGCGTACTGCGCGATTGTCTTCACGACTGCCTCGCCGAGAGCGGCGCGCTGTGTCTCCCAATCCGTGTTCTTCAGCTTGTACGGCGCGTACTGCATGTAGATGGACATCACGTGCTGTCCGGCGGGCGCCAGCGATGGGTCGGTCAGCGTGGGGAACGTGATTTCCAGGTATGGCGCGCGGGAGAAACTTCCGTACTTGGACTCATCGAACGCGCGTTCCAGGTAGTCAATTTCGGGGCTGATCTGAATCCGGCCTTTGAGGAGTTCGCCGTTGCCCTTCGCCTTCAGGGCAGGAAATTCAGGCAGGCCCGAGAGCGCCAGGTTGACCTTGGCCACCGTCCCCATCGAGCGATAGTTTTTGATCTTCTGCACGAAATCGGGAGCGAGATGCGTGGGGTCAACCAACCGCAGCAGAGTGCGTTTGGGGTCGGCGTTCGAGACGATCGCCCCGGCGGAAATTTCTTCGCCCGAAGCGAGCACGACGCTAGTGGCGACACCGTCTTTCACGCGAATCTCGACGACGTCGGCATTGGGACGAATCTCGGCACCTGCCTGGCGCGCTGCGGCAGCCATGGATTGCGTTACGGTGCCGACGCCCCCCGTGGCGAACTGAACTGTGCCCACTGGCGCGGCGTCGGAAGCGGCACGCAGCAGCAAAACCAGAGCACTGCCCGCCGACCACGGCCCAAGGAACGTTCCGAAGATGCCGCGCGCGGCGATGGTGGCCCGTAGCGCTTCCGTGTCGAAGAACTCGGTCACCAGGTCGGCGGCAGCCATCGGCCCCCAGCGCAGGACTCGATACATGTCCTTCTTGCCGAGTTTGCGAATGGACCGCCCGGTCTTCAACATGCCCCAGAGGTCGCCAGTCGAGGGGTCGTCGATGTTGGGCGGAGTGAGCGTGAGCGCTTCGCCAATGACCTTGCCGATCTTTGCCAACGCCTTGCCGAATTCGACGTATCCGGCGGCATCCTTCTGGGACCACTGCGCGATTTCCTGCGTCGCCCTTTTCTGGTCGGAATAGAGGACCAACGCGCGGCCGTCGGGCAGGAGCGAGGCCGTGCCGACTTCCGGTGTGGTGAGTTCCAGTCCGTGCTGTTTGAGTTGCATGTCGCGGACGACGTCGGCGCGAAGCGAACCCGCATTGTGAGTCAGGGTCGAGCAACGGAATCCGGGATGAAATTCCTCGGTGATGGCGGCGCCGCCGATCTGCGGCCGGCGCTCCAGCACGAGCGGCTTGAATCCGGCTTTGGCGAGATAGAAGGCGGTGATCAGGCCATTGTGTCCGCCGCCGATGATGATGACGTCGCGAGTGCCGGCCATCGGCTATGCCGCCTTTCCGTCTTTGAGAATCTCGAGCGCGGCCAGACGCCCGGGAGCGCCCATGATGCCGCCGCCGGGGTGCGTCGCCGAGCCGCACATATACAGGTTCTTGATGGGCGTGCGGAAGGCGGCATATCCCGGCACAGGCCGCAGAAAGAATAGTTGCTCCAGCGAAAGTTCACCCTGAAAAATGTTGCCCTCGCTCAGTCCCCACTCGCGTTCGAGGTCGAGCGGCGTCACGACCTGGCGGTGCAGGATGATGTTCTTGATGTTCGGCGCGTACTCGGCAATCGTGTTGACGACCGCATCGCCGAACTTTTCTTTCTCCGTATCCCAATCCAGGCCGGGCGCGAGCTTGTAGGGCGCGTACTGACAGAAGCAGGACAGGATGTGTTTTCCCGGCGGCGCAACGGACGGATCGGTCAGCGTCGGGATCACCATGTCAATGTAGGGATGCGACGACCAGTGCCCGTACTTGGCTTCGTCGTAGGCCTTCTCCATGTACTCGACGCTGGGCGAAATTGACATCGCCCCGCGCAGGTGCGAGCCGAATCCCGGCAGGCACTTGAACTCGGGCAGAGCGTCGAGCGCCATGTTGACCTTGCCTGACGAACCGCGGAATTTGTAGCGCTTCACACCTTCCATGAATTCGTCGGGGAGATGGCCGGGCTCGATCATCTTCACAAAGGTCAGCCGCGGATCGACGCTGGAGGAAATCACGTCAGCGAAAATCTCGTCGCCGTTCTCGAGCGCCACGCCGACCGCACGATTGCCTTTGACGAGGATCCTCGCAATCGGAGCTTCCGTGCGAATTTCGACGCCCGCTTCGCGCGCTGCGCCGGCAATGGCATTCGAGATCGCGCCCGTGCCCCCGCGGGCGAATCCCCAGGCACGGAAGGCGCCGTCAATCTCGCCCATGTAGTGATGCAGGAGGACATAGGCCGTGCCGGGCGAGCGCACCCCGAGAAACGTTCCGATGATTCCCGATGCCGACATCGTAGCCTTGAGCACGTCGGTCTCGAACCACTGGTCGAGAAAGTCGACAGCGCTCATGGTCATGAGCTGGACCTGGTTGTACTTGTCCTCGCTGGTCATGCCCTGAAAACGGCGACCGATGAAGAGCAGCTTCATCAGTTCGCGCGGGTTGAGCGTCGAGGGGTCGGGCGGAACCATGCCCAGGATCGGCTTCACGAAGCGGCACATGGCCTGCATCGCTTTGCCGAATTCGTCGTAAGCCTCGGCGTCAACGCGCGAGTGGCGGGCAATCTCGCGATGCGTTTTGCCATGATCATTGACGCGCCAGAGATAGTCGCCGCTCGGCATCGGGGTGAACGTGCCATCGAGCGGGAGGATCTCAAGTCCGTGGCGCGGCAGATCGAGATCGCGAATGATTTCAGGCCGGAGCAGAGACACCACGTAAGAGCAGACAGAAAACTTGAAGCCAGGAATAACTTCTTCCGTGCAGGCCGCTCCACCGAGGACGTAACGCTTCTCGAGCACAAGCACCTTCCTACCGGCTTTGGCCAGATAAGCGGCGGTGGTAAGGCCGTTGTGGCCGCCACCAATCACGATCACGTCGTATTTCTTGTTGCCATTCGAAGCAGGCATAGCGGTCCCAGAAGGCGAGGAAAACTCTACTGAAAATGACTCGTCATTCTATCGAGAAAGTATATTTTTGTCTCTAGTTTACGTGCTCGCACTGACCTCAGGTCAATGTGATTTCTGGGCTTGCTGAGAGAGCGCGTGGCTGCATATAATCCGGCGTTCGGGTTCTTTCCCCTGTGACCCCTGTGTCCTCTGTGGTTAAGAAAACCCACCACCACAGAGGACACAGGGATCACAGGGGAAACCAGATGCACACGAGGTCTGCCTTGCCTGTCGGAACCGCATTTCACGAGAGAACGTTGGCCCTCTGCCACAGCCTCAACTATCGCGAGTGGTCGGGATATTACACCGTCAGTGTGTATGAGGTGCACCACGAGCACGAGTACAACGCGATCCGCAACGCGTGTGCGTTGATCGACATCTCGCCGCTCTACAAGTACCTGGTCACTGGCAAGGACGCCACCAAGCTGGTGAACCGTATCATCACACGCGACATCAACAAGGTCGCAGTCGGTCAAGTCATCTATGCCTGCTGGTGCGATGAAGACGGCAAGGTCATCGACGACGGCACCGTTACGCGCCTCGAAGAAAACAAGTACCGCTGGACCGCCGCCGATCCCAGCCTGCGCTGGTTCCGACAGAACGGTCTGAACATGGACGTGCAGATCGAAGATATCTCCGAGCAGACGGCCGCGCTGGCGTTGCAGGGACCCACTTCGGGGAAGTTACTCAAGACCGTGTCCGATGCCGACATCGCGAACCTGAAATATTTCCGCAAGACCAGCGGCAAGATCGCAGGCGTACCCGTAGACATCTCGCGCACCGGATACACGGGCGACCTCGGCTACGAAATCTGGATTCCCTGGAACGACGCCGTTAAAGTCTGGGACGAACTGATGGCCAAGGGCAAGCAGTTCGACATTCACGCCGCAGGCATGTTGGCGCTTGACGTGGCGCGGGTGGAAGCTGGACTGTTGCTGATTGAAGTCGATTACACCAGTTCGAAAAAGGCGCTGATCGCGTCGCAGAAGTATTCCCCCTACGAGTTAGGCTTCGGCAAGATGGTGCACCTCGACAAAGAGAACTTCATCGGCAAGAAAGCGCTGCTGCGCGATACGAAAAACGGCGTTGCGCGCCAACTTGTCGGGCTCGAGGTGGATTGGGTGGAAGTCGAAGAACAGCATGACAAGTTCGGACTGTCCCCGGCTGCACCAAGCCAGGCCTCGCGGGTGGCCGTGCCGGTGTACAGTGACGGGCAGCAGGTCGGAAAAGCGACCACGACCGCCTTTTCGCCGCTGCTGAAGAAGTTGATCGCCCTGGCCAGCGTGAAGGGTGAGTTCTCCAAGCCCGGGACCAAACTGCAGATGGAATTGACCATCGAAGCGCAGCGCCTCAAGACGACCGCCACGGTCGTGCCGCTGCCCTTCTTCAATCCGAAGAGGAAGACGGCAACGCCGGTGTAGGGTTCTTTCTCACCAAGGAGACACGGAGGCACGGAGAAAAACCGTGCCTTTTCTAGTTCATGCCGCAATTCGAGACTGCGGGATGGCCGCCGGTGTCTAATTTGTTAACGGGTATTCGTGTCGGCGAGTATCCGCATCTCGGAGACCACTATGCATCAATTCCCGGATGGTTGGGATCTGATATCGCTCTGGCATCAATTCGGTAGGAACGATAAGTTCTTCGCGCTATATCTGGCGTTAATGGGTGGGTTTTCGTTCTTTCGATCATTGCGGCTGGCACGGAGTCTCTGGTCTTACTCCTTCCGAAGCCGTATTAGGTCCCACGATAAAGAAAGCGATCCTTCAGATCTGCTCGCTGCAAGCGCTTTGGCCAACAAACTCTCCCTCACGAATGACTTGCTCAGCAGGAGCGATGTTCTTTCAACCGTCAGCGAGACTCGTGAAAAGCGCTTAGTGATTGTGGAAGCTGCCGAATCCAGATTCCAATATCTGTGGGCGAAGACTGGTGCGCAGGTCGCGGGCATAAAGAATTTGGCAGTGCTGACGATCATCCTCTCAGCATTGACGGTGTCCTACAACATCATGAAACTCATAGCGGTTTGGCCCATCCCGAAATGTGGCGATTGCTCTGGTGGCCCGGCCGAATTGTTCATCCCGTTCATTGTCGGACTAACGGTTTCGGCCGTTTTCTTTGCGCTTTCCACTCTGTTCGCAAGCGCGCTTGCGCGGAGGCGGGCCGAGTGGACTCTATTTGTCGCGAGGGCTAACAGTCAGAAGAAAGTTGAGTAGGGCCCTAGACTCGTCTCAGCCGAGGAGCGGCGGCATGAGATAGCCCGGCGCGGCAGCGCCGGGTAGGCCAGGAGAATTCCGCGAGTCCCGCAGGGACGGCACTCGCGGCTTATCCGAATACCTGCTCCGGGTCGAATTTGATCCCAGTCTTTCGGAGCAGCGCAATAAACTCATCCTCGAATGATCGGCGGGCATGGTGTTGCTCTTGCCGCGCGATGTACCTCCGCACCCGAGCAACATGCGATGGACTGACGCTGACCGCTCCGTAACCTTCCTGCCATGCGAATGCGATGCCGTGCTCGCCGATCCAGCGTGACGAGTTGGCCTTAAGCACCTGCACGGTTTTGGCGATTGTGACATCGGTCGGGAGTGCGACCAAAACATGAACATGATTCCGGGTTCCGCCCGCGGCGAGAACAGGGATTCTTTGGTTCCGGCCAATGCCTGCGAGATATTTCCATCGAGTCGAGAGGAGTTCTTTCGGAATAAGATCGCGACGCTCTTTGGTGCTGAAAATGATGTGGATGAGGACATTGGGAAATTTGTGAGCCATGACTGTGCCGTCCCTCCGGGACTTGCGCTAATGGCAACCTGCTCCCCGGCACTGCCGTGCCGGGCTATCGCATACCGCCGCTTTGCGGCTGTTGTATTTCGCGCGCTTGATCTTTGAGGCTAGCGGGTACGCGATTCTGTGTCAGTGTCGGCAATCACGTGCACTTTGGTCGGTTTTTTCATGTCAATCAGAACTGATTGCCGCCTGAACTCACCTCACTTCCTTCGGCCTGCCCGCCTTTTTCCGGCCCGGTACAGCCACACACCGATCAGCAGTAATGCCCCGCATCCCCCGACGATCTTGAAGATGGCCAGCGGTTTGTTGGGTTCATCCGGCGGTGGCAGCACAGACAAGGCGATTGTGAACAACGTTGTCAGAAAGCCGATAATCGAGAGTGCATACGCCACGGGCTTCCCTCCGGGCACGCGGATGATATCCGCGCCGGCCGGCTCGCTTTGCAATTTGAACATCGAAGCAAATAGATACAAGTAGGGAATGAAATACGTAATCACGCCCATGCTGACGAGCACGTCATAGGCGCCTTTCACCGATGTCCCGGCCTGTCCGAGAAAAATGAAGATGACGCCAATGACCGTCTGGGTCAGAATCGCGACCCACGGCGTTCCCCATCGCCGGTGAAGGGATCCGAATGCTGGCGGCAGGAAGCGATCAATTCCTGCGACGAACGGCAGCCGGGCGCAGGCCGCCAGATATGCGCCCGAAGCGCCAATGTTGCTCAACGCGATCAGGAAGGCAGCGAGCGGCAGTACTCCCGGCATGCCCACGCGTTCCGCGGTCTTGGCGATCGCCTGCACGAGTCCTTGCAGGCTGCTGACTTCCGACGATGGCAATGCGAGCAGCACACACACCGTGCCGATGATGTAACAGAACGTGACCGTCACTCCGGCGACAAACAGCGTGAACGGGATCGTGCGTCGTGCGTTCTTGATTTCTTCTCCCATAAACGACGCCGCTTCACAGCCGCCAAACGCGAAGGTCAGCACTGACCAGAAGATGATGTCGTTGAGGCGCACGCTGGGCGTCATGGTGTGAAGAGAGAAAGTCGTGGCGGAGCCGAAGCGATGCCACGCCAGCAGGCCCATGCCGATGACAATCAGCACCGGAACCCACATGGCCAGCGCACCGATGTTGTGCAGCCATTTGCCGACGTCGAGGCCGACGATGTTGAGCAGAGTAGCGCCGACCAGCGTGAGCAGCGCGAAGGTGATGTAGAACGTGGCGTTCCCCGACAGGTATCCCCATTGGTCTTGCCGCATGTAGAGGATGTTGCTGGCGGCGAAATACAGAACGGCAGGGAAGTAGGGGAGATTCGAGGTCCAGTATGTCCAGGCGGCCATGAAGCCGGAGAAGTCTCCGAACGCGCGCTTCGACCAGACGTAGAGTCCGCCTTCGTTGGGATAGCGCGACGATAGCTCGATCACCGAGAGCGCCAGCGGTGTGTAGAAGGCCAGCCAGGCGCCGATCCAGATAACGATCGAACTCGGTCCGGCTGCGGCGGCGGTCGCGATCCAGCGCAGGCTGATGCCGGTGACGACGTAGAACAGCAGCAGGTCGCGGAATCCCATCACCCGCTTCGGGCGATTCGGATCCTGAGCTTCGGCGATGGACACGCCGGATGCGACTAGGGTAGCGGTTTCTGGCTCTGGGTCACTCACGCGCTAGGGTGCATTCGCCGTCGAGTAGCGAGCGGTAAGGATTACAGAGAGCGACGATTCCGGCAACAAGATTCCGCCAGCGGTTACGTGATTTCCGGATGTGATGGCGCGAAGTAGTCAGGGCCGGCGAGGAATTTCTGGTAGCACTCCACGCACACCCAATCGCGGCCATTAGTGTAGGCGGTGCCGTGGTAAGGTTCTTTCTCCGATTCAAACAGTTCCCAGTGGCAGATGGGGCAGTGATCTTTCTTCCATTCACCCCGCCGCAGTTCAAAGCCTTTCTCGCTCTCTGCGAGGCTCACATCGAAAGAAATCCTGCCGTCTTTCCCTGTCGCCAGGTCGCGCGCCTTCCACGGTCGCTTCTGCCAGTGCCAGTGGAATTCGCGGAGAACCTTCACGCGTTCGCGGATGGCGTCGGCGGGCCAGGAGAATCCGTGAATCTCGACCCGAGCGTCGCTCCCCTGGGGACGGGGGACGTTGTTGACCTCCGCGCTCGACATTTTGGCAAAGCGTTGCCGTAACTCTTCCAGCGAGAGGCCGCGTTCGCGCAGGATCGCAGCCGCAAAACAGCCTTGTTCTCGAAACAGTCCGAGAAAAAGGTGTTCGGTGCCGATGTGGCGATGCCCGAGCCGCTCCGCTTCCTCCGCCCCGTAGGCAAGAACGCGTTTGCCTTCGTTGCTCAAAGGCAAGTCCACCGAGGTCGACACACTTTCGCGCATCAGAGTGTGCGCTTCGATCTGCTGTCGAATGGAATCGCCCGCTCCGGCCGGTAGCAGACGGAGCAGTTCCCGATTTTCGCGGAGAAGACCCAGCAGGAGATGTTCCGTCTCGATGTAGGGCGAGCCGAACTGGCTGGCCTCGTATCGCGCAAAAAAGATGGTTCGCCGCGCTTTTTCGGTGTAACGCTCGAACACAGGGCTACTCCGGAGCGGCTATTCTACGACTCTTCCGCTTCCAGTAGAGATATCCGGGCACACCGACGAGAACAACGATGGCGCTGGCGAGGGCCTCGGTCGGCCGACGGATCACGGTATTAAGAATCCAGATGGAGCCGAGGAGAACGTAGATTGCGGGGAGCCACGGATATCCGGTGCAGCGATAAGGCCGAGGCACATCGGGACGCTTCCAGCGCAGAACGAAGAGGCCGATCACCGTCAGGGTGTAAGACAACACCATGCCGAAGATGACGTAGGTATAAAGCTGATCGTATCGGCCACTCACGGTGAGCAACGCCGCCCAGATCCCCTGGCCAATCAAACTGAACGCCGGAGTACGCCACTTGGGATGGATGCGGGCCATACTGGGGAAGAAGGCACCATCCTGCGCCATGGCGAGATACACGCGCGATCCCGAGAGCGTGCAGGACGCAGCGGCGCTGAAACATGAGACGGCGATCATGGCCGAGAGCCACACAGCCGCCTGTGGCGAGAAGAGCGCGGCCGCGGCAGCGTGGGCGATCGTCTCGTACTTTGCCACTTCGTTCAGCGGCAGGGCGTAGACGTAGGTCATGTTCATGGCGAGATAGATCGCACCCACCGCCAACACGCCCAAGACCATCGCCAGCGGGACATTCCGTCGAGGCTCCTTGACTTCGCCGGCCACCCAGGTGATGTACACCCATCCGTCGTACGCCCAGAAGACTGCGATCAATCCCACGCCCAGCGCGGAAATGAGCTGCCCGGGGCTCAGACCCATACTGAGGCCCCCGGCCGGCGGCGTGGTGAAGTGCGACCAGTGTCCCTTGCCGATCACGAAACCCAGACCCACAAAAGCGGCCATCGCCGTGAACTTGGTCCATGTGGAAACGTTCTGCAGCAGCGCGCCCCAGCGCAGTCCGACGACGTTGACGTACGTGAGCACAGCGATCAGCAGCAAGCCCACGGCATGGGCGCGAGTGAACGCGATGCCGAGCAGGCTGAAGATGACGTGATCCTGCGAGATAGCCGGCACGATTCTTCCCATGTAGGCCGCAGACGCGACCGAGAGCGCCGCGATCGTTCCGCCGTTCGCGACCGCGAACAACATCCATCCGTAGAGAAATGCGACCAGGTCGCCGTACGCTTCGCGCAGGTAGATGTATTGGCCGCCCGAATCCGGGAACATCGAACCGAGTTCAGCAAACGCGACACAGGCGCACAACGAAATGGCCCCGCCCAGGACCCAGACCAAAAAAAACCAGAAAGGATGCGGCAGGGGGCCGGCGATATCTTTGGCGGTCAGAAAAATCGACGACCCGATGATGCCGCTGACCAACAATAACACCGAATCGAGCAGACCGAGACCGCGAATGAGACTGGGCTGCTGGCCTGGTTTCTCCGATTGCGGAGCCGGGAAAACGGAAGACGAGGTCATCAGCTATCCCATGCCCAGTTCATCGGGAGATTCGAGCGGGGTGCCGCAACGGCGACAGATCACGGCCGAACAGTCGCCACACGTGAGCGGGTCATCCACTTCAACCGCGCAGACGGGGCAGTAGAGGATGTCGGGAGATTTCTTTGCGGCGGGGGCCCTCTCCTGGCTGGCGTCCATGAGCAGAAAACTGTAGCACAGTTGGGAATGCAGAGTCGGTGTTGGGATGGCCGCCCAGCGATTTGCTAGCGTCGGCGCCGCTACTGGCAGTTGCGGGGACCGCCCTCTCTCCCGCCATCCGTTGAGAGATGCCGTGATGTTACTCGTTGCGCTTGCGGAGAATCAGGTCGCCTTCCGTCGGTGGCAACGAAAACGGAAACTGGTAGACCCGATCTTTCATCCACACGTGGAGAATGAGGTCCTCGCGCTCCTTCCACGATCCGAGCCACTTGTTCTTGGTGGGAAAGAAGACCCAGCCGTGCGCTTCGGGATTTCCCGGCGTCAGGATGGTCGGCTCGAGGCTCTGTGTACTCAGGAACTCGATGAACTCCGCCACTTCCTTTTGGAACTCGCGGGCGCGGTTCGTCTTTTCCTCGGACTTTTCGGGATGTTTCTTGATTTCGCGTTCGGACTCGAAGACCAGGGTGTCGACATCGTTCTGCATCTGGGTGGAGAACTCGGTCGGGTCGAGGAAGCCCTCCGTGACATTGTGATGCCGCACAAACTGCATCCGCAGGTCGGCGGGGAAATCGAACTTGCCCTGTCCTTTGTAAGTCACGCTCAGAAATATGCTTAGTGGTTTGTAGAGGCGGTGGCGGCTCTTCGCCAATTCCTGGGAATCAACCAACAGCATCATGTCGAGATCGTCGCGTACCCAGTGCCAGCGGTAGCGGCCATCGTCCCCACGCTGGAACTCGCAGCCGGGAGCGTCAGCGCTCCATCGCACGGCTGGAGGCTGTTTTTTTCTGGCCTGGACAGGGACCGCCGCGAGGAACACGCAGAGGCTCGGGGCAAGCAATCGGCGCAAGATGCGTGGGCCCGGCATCAAAAGATACGCTCACCTCAGAGTACCGACTTGGGGTGGAAATGGGCAAGGGACGGGTCTTTGAGCTTGGTTCTGCCGTTGCCTCCTGATAGGATCAACGGCGGGAAAAACGGCAATGACGGCTTTCCTTTGGACCGTACTGATTCTGATGGCACTCGCCCTGGTCGCGGAGATCCTGGCCTGCGTCGGAATCGCGGTGGTAACGAGCCGCTCGTCTCGCCGTGCGGCGGAACTCAGCCGGCAGGTTTCCGAGAGCTTGCAGGCATCTGTCCGCCTGGTGAACGAGTTGAAATGCACGCTTCAACCCCACGTGCAGACCATCACCGAGGACAGCCGGGAAATGGGATCGCTGCTGACGTCGCGCTTCCGCGCGATCCAGGCAGTTTGTTCGGATAGCAGCCGCCGAGCCGAGCGAATCCGCCTGCGCCTCAACGACAGCGTACAAACCGTAGACCAGCACCGCCGCGGCGTGCAGCGCGAAGTGGCCGAACCTATTCAAGCAGCCAGCCATGTGCTGCGCGGTTTGAGGCTGGCATTTTGGTTCTTGCGAAAAGTTGCGTGATCCTGGTTCAGTGCAACTATTTGTCGATCAGGATTTCCGAGTAGCTCACCATCCAGCGGGACAGCGGCGTGTTCACCTTCGCCCACTGCTTGAATCCGTAGAAATTGCGGTAGGTCCAGCGCAGCCGGCGAATGGCTAAAGACCGATCATTGGCGCGCGCGGGGTTGGAGAGCGTGTAACCGCGTTCTTGCAGATAGCTTCCGACGAGGCGTTCGAACCACACCAGTTGATCGGCAGGGAACTTCTCTTTCCAGCGCCCGACCGGGCTGAAGTGACCTTCCGTCAAATCTTCCTTAAACGACGTCAGCGGCTTTTTGACCGACCCGACACTCGCTTCCTGAATGCGCGAATAGTCGAGCGGTTGATGGAGAAACTCGCCGATTCTCAGCAACGCTTGTTGCGGCTGGTTCACCAGTTCCTCGTAGTGAACCTCTAGGTATCTCGGGCCAAGGGTCGCTCCGTTAGCGCGTCCTTGGCGGACAATCCATTCCCAGTAGAGTCCGGCGGCCAGCAAGCTGCGGCCCTTGTCCCAGGGCAACGGCCGGCTCCAGTGGCGCTTGTCGAGCGAGAGGGCGACGTCGCGCGCATCACGAATAATGTGAATGAACTGCGCTTCGGGAAAGTCGCGGGCGATGCGCAGCATGTGCGGAATGTTGGTCGGAGTGGAATCGATCCAGCGATCGACACCCTGTTTCCGTGCCACGTCGTCCATAACAATACGAATGAAGTCGCTGGCGTTGCGGCAGTCCGCCATCACCTTGGCTTCAATTTCGTCGGCTTCCAGGCCGGAAACCGCGAACGCCTTGCTACGCAGCCATTCCTGCATCATTTTCTTCTTGTTCGCAGGTGAGCTGAAGTCGCCGAAGATCGGTTCCAGTACGTCGAACACATTCATCTGCGTGTGAAATCGGGCGAAACCCCCGGCCGAAAGGAGGAGGTGGTAAAGAAAGCTTGTTCCCGAACGGGGACAGCCAACGATGAAGACCGGTGGTCTCATGGGCGTGAAGACTGGAAGTTGTTCCGCGAATACTGGAGCGGCGAAACGACAGTGTATCAGCCACACCGCGCTGCCCCGGCGAAGAACAATCGAGCGGGCGGGATATGTTAGATTGAAAGGAGTGTGGGCGCGTAGCTCAGGTGGTAGAGCAACGCCCTTTTAAGGCGTGGGTCGCAGGTTCGAATCCTGCCGCGCTCACCAACTCGACGGATCCCGCATCTGAAACCGCATTGCCGCATGAATCGCCGGGATTTTCTCGTCTCCATTCCGAAGCTGTCCGCGGCGGTCTGGCTGGTTCCGCACGTGCTTGCCGGTCCCGGCGCCGATGTCCCGCCTGAGATTGACCGGCTGTATCGCACCGCGATCGTCATTGACTCCCTCTGTGCGCCACCTTTCATGGACGCGGAACATCCTGCGACCGCCGATGCTCTGGCCGCAGTTCGTCAGTGTGGCATCACAGCGGTAAATTTCACAGTCTCGGAGGCGACTTTCGAGGACACAGTCGACAGCCTTGCGAACGTCCAGGGCTTGGTCGAACGCTATCCCGATCTCTTCCTGATCGTACGCCGGCACTCCGAGATCGCACAGGCCAAGCGCGAAAACAAGATTGGCATCCTGCTCGGATTTCAGTACTCCTCTCTCCTGGAAGAAGATCAGGCGCGGATCGGCGTCTTTCGCAGGCTGGGTGTTCGCATCATGCAGCTGACCTACAACAAGCATGGTGCGTTCGGCGACGGTTGCCTCGAACCAACGGACGGTGGCCTTACAGGTGCAGGACGATTGGCGGTGCACCTCATGAACGATTCAGGAATCGCGATCGATCTGAGCCACTGTGGCTACCGCACTACGTCGGATGCAATCCGCGAATCGTTGAAGCCCGTACTCATTACGCATTCCGGCTGCGCGGCGGTTTATGCCCACCCGCGCAGCAAGCCGGATGGCATCCTGAAGGCTCTGGCAGACCGCGGTGGATATTTCGGCGTTTACCTGATGCCCTATCTCGTAGCGTCTCCGACGGTCCCGACCCGCGAGCACGTTCTCGCGCACTTGCTGCACGCAATCAACGTCTGTGGCGCGGATCACGTCGGAATCGGATCTGACGGCGGGATTGAAAAGGTAGTTCTTACGGCCGAACAGAAGACTGCCTTTGACGCCGACGTGGCCCGACGCAAGCAACTCGGTATCGGCGCGCCCGGCGAAGACCGGTATCCTTACGTACCCGACCTGAACGGGCCGGACCACATGGAAGTCATCGCTTCGGAGTTAGCGAAGCGTGGCCAGCCATCGCCGGTGATTGAGAAAGTGCTGGGCGCAAACTTCCAGCGCGTAATCGGAGACATCTGGGGAACAGCCTGAGGCAAATCCTGATGAGAAGACACACTGGGGTTTCAGCGTTCGCCGTAGCTTTGGTGGCCGGCCTGATTCTTGCAGGCAGCGTTTCAGCGCAGCAATCCAACGAATCTGCCAGCGCGGTCCCGGCTCTGCCTTCCGACATTCCCGCCAACGCGCAGCGTTACTCGTTTCTGATTATGGGGAACCTCGCCGGGCAGCAAGCGGTGTGGACCGCGGCGGACGGCAGCCTTCACATGTTCTATCAGTTCAACGACCGCGGACGCGGCCCGAAGATCACCAGCATTCTCAAATTCGGTGCGAACGGAACTCCGGTAGCGGAAACCGTTCGCGGCAACGACTATCTGAAGTCTCCCGTGAGCGAAGAGTATTCGCTTGACGCTGGAACCGCGCGATGGAAGAACGATTCCGAGAAAGGCGAGAAGAAGATCGCCGGACGCGCCTTGTACGTCCCCATCAACAGCGTGCCCGCGGAAGTCGGCGTGCTCGCGCAAATCGCGCGAGCCAATGGCGGCAAAGTGGCGCTACTGCCCGAGGGAGAATCGCGCGTGGAGCGGGCCGCCGAACTCGATCTCGAGAACTCCGGGCAGAAGAAGCACGTGACGATGGTCGCCATCGAAGGACTGGACTTCTCTCCGACCTACGTCTGGCTCGACGACCGCGACCAATTCTTCGCTTTTGTGAATCCGTGGAGCACGGTGATCCCGGAAGGCTGGGAAAAAGCAGCAGCATCCCTGATGACCGTGCAGGATCGGGTCGCCCAGGCACGAGCTGCCGAGCTGGCAGGCAAGCTCGCGCATCGCCCGCCGAACGGGATTCTCTTCAAGCATGCCAACATTTTCGACAGTGAGTCCGGAAAGATCATCGAGAACCAGGACGTTTTCGTTTCTGGAAACCGGATCAAGAGCGTTGCGCCATCGAACTCCGTCGATGTTGCCAATGCCGAAGTCATCGACGCGACCGGCAAAACACTGCTGCCCGGCCTGTGGGACATGCACGCGCATGTGGCCGACAACGACGGCCTGCTGAATCTGGCGGCGGGTGTAACCACGGTTCGCGACCTCGCTAACGACACGGAGACGCTCCTGGCGCGTCGCAAACGCATTGAAGAAGGCAAGGAGATCGGCACTCGCATCGTCATCGCCGGCATCATCGACGGCCGCGGTCCCTACCAGGGCCCGACGAAGGTTCTGGTTTCCACCGAGGAAGAAGCGCGGGCGGCGGTCAAGAAGTACAAAGAGCTCGGCTACGTGCAGATCAAGATTTACAGCTCGGTGAAGCCCGAACTCGTGCCCGCGATCATCGACGAAGCGCACAAGAATGGCCTGCGCGTGAGCGGGCACATCCCGGCGGGGATGACCGCAGCAGAGTGCGTCAAGCTGGGATTCGACGAGGTGCAGCACGCGAACTTCCTCATGCTGAACTTCATGCCCGATGTCAAAAACACGAACACGCCAACCCGCTTCACCGAAGTGGCCAAGCGCGGAGCGGATCTCGACCTGAATTCGCCGGAAATGAAGTCGTTTGTGAAACTGCTCCAGGACCGTCACACGACGCTGGATCCGACCCTGAGCGCGTTTGAAGACATGTTCCTGACGCGCGCTGGAGAGATTCCGCGCGGTTTCCAGCCGGTCGCGAAGCGACTGCCGCCGCAGGTTCGGCGCGGTCTGCTCTCGAGCGGCCTGACTCCGCCGGCGGGCATGGATGAACGCTACAAGCAATCCTTCGCCAAGATGGTGGAGCTGGTCGGGGTCATGTATCGCGCCGGTATTCCGATTGAAGACGGCACCGATTCGGTGGCCGGCTTCGCCTACCATCGCGAACTCGAACTGGACGTGATGGCGGGCATCCCGCCGGCGAAGGTCCTGCAGGACGCGACTCTCAACTCGGCGCGCATCATGAGCCTTGATCGTGAACTCGGCTCGATTGTTCCGGGCAAACTCGCCGATCTTGCCCTCGTCGATGGCGATCCAGTCGCGGACATCAGTAACGTGAGAAAGACGACCCTGGTCGTGAAGGACGGCGTGCTGTACAAGTCGGCGGAGCTCTATTCCGCATTGGGAGTTGAGCCATAACCGTAAGTGGCGCACTCTCCGTCGCTAACTGAGGCAGGATTCCGCTTGCGTCGTTAGTGGAGGTGTGACACCATGGTGCCCTCTTCCCCGTAACAACCCCTGGTCATTCGAAAATTCACGGCGCGCTCTCCGGGAGCGGCCCACCCATGCTTCACTGGAGGATTCGATATGAAGACTTACTGCGTCTTTGTGTGGGTTCTGGCATCTGTGTTCGCGTTCAACATGCCCGGCTTCGGCTGGGAAAACGAAGGCCACATGACGGTCGCCTATGCGGCCTATCAGAAGCTGACTCCCGCGGCGAAGAAGCGTGTGGCAATCCTGATCAAGCTCAACCCCGACTACAAGAACGGGAAGTGGACGAAGATGATTCCCGCCGGCACTCCAGCGAAGTTCCGTCCCATGATGTTGTTCATGATTGCGGCGACCTGGCCCGACCAGATCAAGAGTGAAACCGGATATACGGACGATGGACCGGATCCGAACGGGAACCGTCCCGACGGCGCCACCTCGTCCCAGAACATCGGCTACACCGACCACCTTCACCACAAGTACTGGCATTTCGTGGACACGCCGTTTTCGCAGGATGGCACCTCCATCACAGGTTTCACCATTCCCACACCGAACGCGCAGACTCGGATCAAGGATTTTCGCGCGGTGATTGCTTCAACCGATTCCGACGATCTCAAGTCCTATGACCTGGTCTGGCTCCTGCACCTGATCGGCGACGTGCATCAGCCCCTGCACGCGTCGACGCGAGTCACAGCTGCCGAGCATGAAGGCGACAACGGCGGCAACAACGTGTTGACCTGTGGCACGCCATGCAAGTCAAAAACCAAGTTGCATGCTTTTTGGGACGATCTCCCGGGTACCAGCAAGGATCCGAACGCTGCCGTAACTTTGGGAAAGAGTCTGCCCAAGCCGGACGGGACTCTCGCAGCCGATACGGATACCGATCACTGGATCGCGGAAAGCTTCGCCGCCGCGCAGAGTTCGGTTTACGTCAATCCTCCGATTGGCGCGGATGACGGCCCTTTTTCGCTGACTGCCGCATACAAGACCGCGTCGAAAACGCTGGCAAAACAACGCGTTGCTCTGGCTGGTGCACGACTGGCCAAAGTCATTAACGAGGAACTCAAGTAGCGGGCGGCCAAACCCTGTAAATTAGAAAGGATGGCAACAATTCGCTGCAGTGCTCTGCTTTTCGATATGGACGGCGTACTGGTCGACTCCACGCATGTGGTGGCGCGGGTCTGGCACAAGTGGGCGATCGAACATGGCGTGGATCCGGAGAGAGCGGTGCGCGCGGCTCATGGGCGTCCGAGCCTGATGACGGTTCGTGAACTCCTGCCCAATGCAGACGCTGAATCCGAGAACGAGGAAATCGAACGCCGCGAGATCGAGGATCTGGATGGCGTCGTCGCGATGCCCGGCGCCGTCGAACTCGTAAAGAGCCTGCCTCCGAAGCGCTGGATAGTCGTGACCTCGGCAACGCGTCCCCTGGCGGAGGTTCGGCTGCGTGCCGCCGGTATTCCGATTCTGGACGGCCTGATCACCGCGAACGATATCCGCCATGGCAAGCCGAATCCTGAGCCCTATCGGAAAGGCACAGAGCGGCTCGGCTTCGCCGCCTCCGACTGTGTGGTCGTGGAAGACGCGCCCTCGGGAATTCGCGCCGGCAAGGCGGCCGGCGCGCGGGTGATCGCATTTCCCACCACGTCGGATCGAGCCGGTCTGGAGACGGCCGGCGCGGATTGGATCGCGCGCAACTGTGCGGACATCTCAGCGAAGTTGGATGGCGATGGCCTAGTCCTGACTCTCCCGTGAGAGGGACGGAAGCCGATCGGCAGAGGCGTTCTGCTGTGCGAAAGTCATTTACGCACGACCATCCGTTCATCTAGAATCCACAGTTCCTCAGAAGCACTCCGCAAAAGTACGGAACAGGCGGGCCTCTTGATTATCGGTGTTCCGAAAGAAAGTTATCCCGGGGAGCGGCGCGTGGCGATCGTTCCGGCCGTGCTCCCGACGCTGACCAAAGCCGGATTCGAAATCCACGTACAGGCCGGAGCTGGAATCGAAGCCGGCTATCCGGACGCGCAATACGCCGAAAAAGGCGCCAGGGTCGTAGCGGAACGGGCCGCAGTATTTTCTGCGGCAGACATCATCGTGCAGATCCTGTGCTATGGATCGAACGACGTCACCGGCAAAGCTGACGTACCGATCTTTCACCGCGATCAGATCCTGGTCGGTTTCCTCCGCCCGTTCGGCGAGAAGGAAGTTGTGCAGGAGATCGCGCAGGCGGGGGTCACGGCATTTTCCGTGGAACTCATGCCGCGCACGACACGGGCGCAGAGCATGGATGCGCTTTCTTCGATGGGTACGATCTGCGGATACAAAGCTGTGCTCGTCGCCGCGACTTCTCATCTGCGCATCTTTCCCATGCTCACCACCGCTGCCGGAACGATCACGCCCGCGCGAGTGTTCGTCATCGGCGCCGGTGTAGCCGGGTTGCAGGCGATCGCAACCGCACGGCGCCTGGGAGCGGTGACGTCGGCCTATGACTTGCGCCCCGCGGCGAAGGAGCAGGTGCAGAGCCTGGGCGGACGCTTCGTCGAATTGCCGATCGAAGCGAAAGACGCGCAGGATGCACGCGGTTATGCCCGGGCGCAGGACGAAGATTTCTATCGCCGGCAACGCGAACTTCTGGGAAAGGTCGTGCAGGAGAGCGACGTCGTGATCACCGCGGCCGTCATTCCGGGAAAGAAGTCGCCAGTGCTGGTCACGGAAGACATGGTGAAGGGCATGGCGCCGGGTTCGGTGATTCTCGACCTGGCGGCCGAACGCGGCGGCAACTGCGAACTGACCGAGAGAGGCAAGACGGTGATCAAGTACGGCGTAACCATCATCGGGGCAATCAATCTTGCCTCGGGAGTTCCATACCACGCCAGCCAGATGTACGCGCGCAACGTCACCGCGTTCCTGACTCACCTGATCCAAGATCAAAAGCTGAATTTGAACCTCGCGGACGAAATCGTGCGCGAGACGCTGGTGACTCGCGGCGGCGAAATCGTCCATCCGCGGGTCCGTGAGTTTTTCGCTTTGCCGGCGCTGGTAACTGCGAGTTAGCCGGAAGATCGACCGGAGGAGAGATGAGCAGCAGTTCGAACCTGATCGATGCCCTGTTCATATTTGTACTGGCGGGATTCATCGGATTTGAGGTGATCCGCCGGGTCTCGCCCCTGCTGCACACGCCGCTGATGTCGCTGACCAATGCGTTGGATGCGATCGCTGTGGTCGGCGCGATTGCGCTGGTAGGCGAGCATAAGAGTTCGCTCTCCGCCGCCCTGGGATTCATCGCCGTGATTGCGGCGACCAGTAACATCGTCGGCGGCTTCCTGATTACCGACCGCATGCTGCGCATGTTCAAATCCAGCCGTCCCGCACCCAAACCATGACCGCCGAATTCGCAGGAAACCAGGTTGTTATCGAAGCCCTGTACCTGATCGCGAGTGTGCTCTTCATCCTCTCGTTGAAATGGATGAGTTCGCCCACCTCGGCGCGGCACGGCATCTGGGCCGGCGAAGCTGGCATGCTGCTGGCTATCTGCGGGACGCTGCTTCACCACGGGATCATTGACTATCGCCTGATCGCCATCGCGCTGGTCCTGGGCACGATCATCGGTATTCCACTTGGGCGGGTGGCGATGACCGCCGTTCCGCAGCGAACCGCGCTCAGCCACGCCTTCGGCGCGCTTTGCGTCACGCTGGTCGGTTCGGCGGAGTTTTATCTGAGGACCCCGGACATCTCGCGCTTCATGATGTCGGTGCTCTCGATCGAAGTGATCCTTGGTGGCTTGACCTTTACGGGAAGCCTGATGGCTGCGGGCAAACTGCAGGAAATCCTGCCGCAGCGGCCTCTGACCTACAAAGGCCAGAACCTGGTGAACTTCCTGCTGCTGGCCGTCGCCCTGGGCATCGCGGTGTTTCTTGTCATGCATCCGGGGGCGCGGAACCTGTTCCCATTCATGATCCTGATCGCGCTCGCGTTCGGTGTTCTGTTGATCATCCCCATCGGCGGCGCGGATATGCCGACGGTGATCTCGCTCTTGAACGCCTACGCCGGACTGTCGGCCGCGGCCATGGGTTTTGTGCTCGACAGCAAACTGCTGATCATCGCGGGCGCGCTGGACGGGTCGTCCGGCTTGATTCTGTCGATCATCATGTCGAAGGCCATGAACCGCTCGTTCACGAACGTTCTCTTTGGCGCGTTCGGACAAGTGCAGACGTCGGCCGCGGGGGGGCAGGAGGAAAGAGCCGTCCGCAGTGCGACCGCCGAAGAGGCGGCCGCAATTCTCTCCGCTGCGAACAAAGTCATCGTGGTTCCGGGCTATGGGATGGCGGTGGCCCAGGCGCAACACAAAGTGCGAGAACTGTATGACGGTCTCAGCAAGCGCGGCGTCGACGTGCGATTCGCTATTCATCCCGTGGCCGGCCGCATGCCGGGGCACATGAACGTGCTGCTGGCCGAAGCCGACATCCCCTACGACCGCCTGGTCGAAATGGACGAAATCAATGGGGATTTCCCCGCAACAGACGTTGCGCTCGTAATCGGCGCCAACGATGTTACCAACCCCGCCGCGCGGTCGGATACGACCAGTCCCATCTATGGCATGCCGATCCTCGACGTCGACAAAGCCCACACCGTCATGGTCATCAAACGCAGTATGAACCCCGGATTTGCCGGCATCGACAATCCCCTCTACTACCTCGATAACACGCTTATGCTCTTTGGGGACGCCAAGGCCTTTGTTGGCAGCATCGTGCGCGAGTTAAGCGGTGGGCATGGCTAGGCTTATCGAGTTATTTCCGTTCGGCCTAAGAACCTAACGGGGAAGAAAAAATGGTCCCTTTTCAAGGGACCCTTTTTTACTGACAAGGCGGGCAGCAAACCGTGCCAGGGGAAGTGTCGCATGGACTGCGGCCCGCTCCCGGCTAAGCGGCCTTCTTCATCTGCCGCATCTTGGCCCAGCGTGCTTTTTGGGCAAGAGAAATTCTCCTTCGTCCTGCCGCGGAAAGTACTCGCTTGGCACGGCCAGGCACGCCGGCAGCGCCTTTCCCTCGCGTCAGCTTTTCCAGAACGGAAATCGCCTCCGTGAGTTGTTGTGCTTGTCTTTGCGCGTCGCGACGATCCTCGCGGAGCCGGGCTAGCGCTTTAGCTATATTCGTCATTATTGAACCCCCTCGGGTGAGTTACGTGAAGCATTCTAGTGGTAACTCTGAACTTATGCCAGTCAATAGTCAAGCCGCCAGGCGCTCCTGAACCGATTTAGGGGAAAGCGGGGCGCGCAGACGTGGGGAACCTTCGAGACCCTACCCAAGCGGAGGCAGCAGACCCGACGAACCGAAAAGAAAGAACGTTCCGACCGCCAAACTGTAAATTGCGGTGAGGGCGGTGACCACATACTGAAATCGCGGTATGCGGGAACTGATCCCGAAAAGACCTACCGCCGACGCAGTCATGGCAGTGTTCATTGCGAGCAGCCCGGCGATGAACATACTCAAGCCAAGGAAACCCTTGCCCACTCCTCCCAGGTTGGCGGTGAGCAGAAAAATCATCAGTTGACTCGGGGTTTCAGCTCCCAGTCCGTGAATGACTCCAATCATCAAGACCGACTTCGCCGAGTAGTTCAACTGTGTCGCAGCTGGCCGCGGGATCTCATGATCGTGGCCGTAGCTCTTCATCTTCCAATGCATCCAGCGCAGCGCGCTCGCCACAAGGTGAAAACGGCTGCGCGGTGCTGAATTCCCACGGAATAGCGATCCCAGGACATACACGCCGAGAAGCAGCAGCGTGATGCCCACTAATCGTTCGGCAACCCTGTCCATTCCATGCGGAAGGGAAAGTTGAAACAGGATCACTGCGCTTCCCAGCAAGGTGACGGTGGCAGCGTGACCGAGCGCGTAGAGTAAGCCCAAACGCATGCCGCGCCAGCGATTGCTCTGTACGCTGGTAATGTCAGTGATGGCGGCGATGTGGTCGTAGTCGAACCCATGATGCAGCCCCAGTACCAGTGCGGAGAACAAGGCAATCTGGAGGCTGCTGGCCGAGCCGGTCATGAAGGTCCCACGGGCGGTCCGCGCCCCGGATTGTTCATTGTTCCACACCAGGCCCGGAATCAAAAGTTGACGCCAGGATGGGAGCGTTCGCGAGATTGCTACGACGCCCCATCAGCAACAGAACACCCTTCGTTACTGTTCTCTCCCTCCGAGCGAACTTCCGTACTTCTTCGAAGGGTTACCGCTGCGTTTCTGGGCCTCAGCGGGAATATAGGCTCTGCGGCAAAAACGTCCTAAAATGAGTTAACCCTAACCCCAAGGAAAGCAGCTACAATAGCGGCAATTTCTGCAACCGGAGGTCGCTGTGAAGCGCAAGCATGCGGTTGGTGTGTTTGTGGTCTCCATGTGTGTACTGGTGTTGATTTCCAGCCCCAGTGCTCAAGACAGCCCGAATCCCATGCGGATCGGACTTCCTCAGGATTGGACCCAACACCACATTCTATTCACCCGGGACGGCCTGATGAAAAATCCCGGCCTTCTCTATAACGAGCCTCGGGTGGTCCACCAGGCCCTGATGCGCTGGCCTGGCGCTCGGCCGCAACTCGCGGAGGGCAACGGCGGAGCAGACTTCACTCCAGCGCCCCGACCGCAGCGTGATTGGAACGTGTCGCTGAACAATGGCCGCATCGCCCCCAATATGTTTCCCGCCAAGTATTCGTTCGACCCGTCTGCGGCGCCAGACTGTACCAACGACTATGTCGTCTTTGGCCTGAACCATGCTGGAGCTGCCGCCCAGGCCAATCTGGTGGCATTCAATAATCTCTATGCTGGCAGCGCGCCTGCGGGAATCTGCGGGGCGGCGCCGACTGTATTGTTCGCTTACAACATCAGTACGGTCACGGCCGGCAGGATTTTGACCTCGCCGGTGCTCTCCCTGGACGGCAAGAAAATCGCGTTTGTGGAAAGTGGAAACATAAGCGGAAATCAACTCTCCGTTTTTCATGTTGTGACCTGGGCCAGCGGCGCCGGCAACGGCACTGCAGCGAACCACCCTGCAGTCCCGGGAGTGGGCAACACGGCCAGCATGACCAGCCTTACGTTCGCCGCGGACCTAGACACGCGGTCCTCTCCCTGGGTCGACTACAGAAGCGACACTGCGTACGTCGGCGCCGATGATGGCAAGATTTACAAAATTCTCAACGTCTTCGGGGGGACTCCCACACTCGCGGGAGCGCCTTGGCCCGTGACAATCAGCCCCAACACTCGCGCTTCGGCGCCTGTTTTCGACAACCGACTCGGCTTGGTGATGGTCGGCAGCCAAAGCGGGACGTTTTACTCCATCAACGCCACCACGGGTGCCGTCAAGTCTCTAGTGGTCGGTAGCGGCACCAACCACGGCATTCTCGCACCGCCGATTGTGGATGTTGGGAATGGCACCAGTTTCGTGGTCAGCGCCAATGACGGCACCTCGGGCGTGCTGATTCAAGTGGACTCAGCCACGATGACGCGGATGGCCAGAGGCCGCATTGGGCTCGCTTCCAAGTCGGGCACCGCAGTCAACCTTTACCAGCCGGCATTCAGCAACGACTATTTCAACAATCCTGCGTCGGGTGTTGCGCGTCTGTGCGGTACTGGCGCAGCCGATACCACTCCGTGGCAATATGCCTTCGGTTTCACCGGGATCACCATGAACACGACGCCGGTTTCGTCGGCGCAGCTATTAACCTCGACGACAGCGGGCTGTACCGGCTGGACGGAGTTTTTCAATCCCAATGTCGGCGCGGGAGGCACCGATTTTTTCTTCTTCGGACTGACGGCTGACTGTACCGGGGCGGGAACGTCGGGTTGCGTGGTGGCGCGCAATGCGAATGGAACGCTGACGACCGCGAACATCACGGGCGGGCCCACCGGAGTCGTGGTCGACAACTTCAGCAGTCAGGCGCAAGCTTCCAGCATCTATTTCACAGGAGCCGCGACGCCAAATACGGCGTACAAGTTCACTCAAAACGGGCTACAGTAGGGAACAATACAAGAAAGCCCTGCAGCAGGCTGCCCATCTTGGGCAGACGGCAGCAGGGCTCTTTTTTGTTCCGGATCCCAGCGTCGATCTTACTCTGTCGCGATCTTCCAGCCCTTGTCGACCTTCACGAGTCCAACCACAACCTTCGTCGGTGCGTCGTGGTAGAAATTCGCGCCGTGTTTATCGATCAGGGAAGAGCGGTCCCACGTGTTGAATGCTTTGACCGCAGGGCCAGCTGCATCGAACAGGTCGCCGGCCTTGTTGGTTTCCCATTTCCAGGTGTACTCGACCGTCGCCTTGGACGGAGTGATCATGGTGATCGTTCCGATCTCCACTAGTTTGCGCTGCGCCAGCGGAACGGTGTAATCGTCGTTGTCATCTTTGTTACGGACCTTCTTCACGCCCGTCAGATCCGCCAGGAAAGCTTCCCCCTGGGGCGTGAGCGCAACCGGCGTCTTCAGCTTCGCTTCTTTGCCGATCTTGAGATAGCCGGCTTTCTCCAACAGCCGATAGTGCGGATCGTGTGGATCTTCGCGACCGCCGGCTTTGAGCATTCCCGTCGAGAAACGAAGTGTAGGGGAACCCTGGTTCTCGATGCTTGCCAGGATTACGGGAGCGGCCTCAGCGGTCGTGAGAACTTTCCGGCTTTCGGCCACGAAATACAGGGCGACGCCGACAACCGCAACGATCATGGTCACAATCAGAAGCAGCGGAACGATGGACGATTCCTTCTTTTCCATCTCAATCTCTTGCTCGAACATGGCATCCTCCGGCGGATTCGAGCTTTTGGCAGATCGCGCCGTAGCTCACTGTTATTCTCCGCCCGACTGCTTCCATCACCCAGTGACGTAGCTCACAGCACGATGTTGGTCACGTCACTAATGGGGTCCGAACGAGGATCGGACTTTCACTGCGAATGATTTGCAACCCCTTTCACTATCACCCTGCAGATTCTCGCCAACCCGAGATACAACTCAATATTTATCAGCAACTTAGCCTTAAACCATCGCTGGAAGCTCAATTGCCCTTCTCCATCGTGACGTCGTTCTCTCTGACTGGCCGCATGAGATACGCGATGATCCGCGGGTTGCTGGCCCCGAGCCTCTTCACACTGGGCTTCGGTGTCGCCTTGCTGGGCTGGAGTGCGACTCTGCACGCTTCGCGATTGGAAGGGCGCCAAGTTGCCTTCGAGCGAGTGGAGGAGAATTTGCGCCGTGTGCCAGCACACATCTCCGAATTCACTCCTGTTTCTGAACCTTTGGCCATCCCTCGCTGCGGAGACGTACGCCCGCCCGAGGCGCTGGCCACGCCCGATCCGTTGCTCCAACTCGACCAGGAAGATCGGCGCGTGCGTGTCAGTTTCATCGTAGGCGCCGACGGACGCGTCTATAGCCCCTTCATCCTCGATAGCGGGGGACCTCGGGAAGATCAGGTTGTGTTGCGTGTCGTCCGCCGCTGGCGCTACCGCCCCGCCCTTTGCAATGGCGTTCCGACCGATTCCGAGGCCCGCGTACAATTCGACATCCAATAGTGGACAGATTCTCCTACAATGGCACCGGTGAGGTTGCCTTGAACCCTGAAAAGCCGACGTCGCCGGATCCCTCCGGCGGCTCTCCGGATGGTGCCCCGGAAAATCCCGAACTGGAGGAGTTCTTTCAGCGTCTGCCGGCCAACTTCCGCTGGCCCAAACCCAGCGCGGAGGCCGTGGCCGCAGCGGTGGAAGCGATTCAACGGATGTCGGGCGGTGGAACTGCAGAAGAGGCCACTGAATCGCCCGGCTCCGTTCCTCCCTCCTCCACTCCAGCGCCCGAGGACACGTGTGCGGGGTGCGGCGGTTCCCTGCCGCCGGGCGCGCGTTTTTGTGTCTGGTGCGGGAAGGCGAAACTCGCCGGAGATTCCGCGTCGGCAGGTCAGACGTCAGGCGGAACACAGCATCATTATCACCATCACTACCATCACATCGTTCCGGCGACGGGTGGCGCAACCAGTGCTTCCGCTGCGGACGCGGTCGCCCCCGCGCCGCGCGGCAAGGCCCCCAGCACGTCGTCGGGAAACACCCCCCCTGGGCGCGCCGAGATCGCCGCCAAGCAGGTCGTGCAGGATTGGGCGCAGGCCTGCAACACCAGGCATCTGGATGACCTGCTCGAGCTCTACGCTTCCGATGCCACGGTCATCCGCTCCAGCCTGCCCCCGGTGCGCAGCCTCCCTGCGATCCGCGAATTTTTGTTTTCACTGCTCGAAGCGGGATTGGGTGACGTTGAGATGGAATCCTTGCGCACCGACGTCATGGGGGAAGTGGCGATGGACCTGGGCCGCTGCAAAATGTTGGTGCCGGTCGCCATGGGCAAGCGCCGCGAGGAGCGCGGCAAATATCTGGTCGTCCTGGTGCGCCAGCCCTCCGGCGCGTGGAAGATTCTCGCGGATTCCTGGTCCAGCGACCTCGTGGTAAGCGCGGCTCCGGTTCCTGACGCTGGCCGCAAAGGGACCGAGCCCCCTCCCGCCCGAAAAATCCGGTAACAACGTGCTCGCAGCAACGAAAAGCCCCGATCCGAGAATCGGGGCTTGTTGGTTGGTGATGTGGACGGTTTAGTAAGTGCGCGTGGCAAACAACTGACGATAGCCCAGCGTATCCACGTCGCGGAACAGCGGCGTTCCCGGCGGGAGTCCGCCCGGCAATGCAAAATCCGCATCGAAGCTGTAGTTACGCGTCGGAGGCGAATAGACCACGGTGCAGCACTTGAAGGGCGCGGTGAGATAAGTGGAATAGTACAGGCTCACCAACGACCCCTTGTAGTTGAGCGTCTGTCCTCCCCAGTTTTCCAGATAGCGGAGGAAGTTGTGCGTCCCTCCATCCGTGCCAAAATCGTTGGCACCCCATGCGGGTTTCGGGAAGTTCATATTCTTCCCGCCTGCGATGGCCAACCGGTAGTAGGTCGTGGCAGCGTTGCGGTTGCCGACCGTGGTTGGATTGGCAAAACTGTTCAGGTCCGACCAGGCGTTCGAAAGAAGCGTGACCGAGTCGGCGATCACAGAAGCGGCCGCGTGTCCGGCCTTATCCGCGCCTCCAGCCCAGGTGGTATCGGCCGCGTCGGAGTTGAAGTTGCCTTGAACATAGACAGGGTTTTCCGAAGCGACGGTTAGGCCGCCAGGGCTCTGCAGCGTTCCGCCCATGGCTGCCGTCCGGTACGGCACGTTCCCGAATGCCCCGTCGACGAGCTTCAGAGCGTGGCGAGCACCGCTCACCCAGTTCTTCCGTCCCGTGCTGAGGCAACTCGTAATGCGCGGCAGATACGGGTTGTTCGAAGCCGCGATTCCGCCCGCACCGGCGTTGACGTTGGTGGCTCCGTTATAGAAGCCCAGCCCGAGGTTCTTTGGGCCAAAGTTGTCCAGTACGGTGTTTTGGTTGTCATCTTCAGGCGAGAACTTATTTCCACCTGACTTAGGCTCCAGAACTCCGTCCGGGACGCCGGCAGCAGAGCCGGAATTGATCGAGTCTTCCAGTCCCGAGTCGCCCGACTTCACTCCGTTGTAGGGCGGGTTCGGATTCGGCAGCATGCCGCGGCGATCGGAGAAGTAGAGCACCCAGCCATTTTGAGTCTGGTAGTCAGCGTTGGCGCCGCTGACCCCGATCTGTCCCCAGAGCCATCTCTGCAGGTTGCCTACGTCGAGCTCAACCGCGTTCATGACACCGACCGCGGCACAGGAGTTGTTCCCCGCAGCCACGTCGCGTGTTTCGCCTTCGCGCGTGTCGTACGTGTTGATGGGGTACCAGTTGTACATGCTCATGCTCTGCGCCACTGTGCCGCCACTCGTGATGCCGAAGAATGCACTGTTGCTCCCGGCACCGGATGCGGTCAGATCGCTTACCACCTCCGGCGGCCGGCCGTTCTTCCAAGTGTTCCATTTGCCATTGGCGGCCTTCGTCTGACCCACGGGCGCAAGGCCAGCTTGGTCGATCGCTCCATCCCCGTTGCGGTCGGCCGGTTGTTGCAGGAGCAGAATCGCATTGGGATTCACCGGATTCGCTCCGATTGCATTCGGCGCTGCGGTTCCTCGGGCAAAACCCAAGCCCAGCCACTCCGTCGTGACAGGGTTCCAGTTGCCGGCCGCATTTTTGTATTCAACGCGCAGCCAGCCGTCGATCAAGTTCCATCTGGCGGCGTTGCCCGGCAGAGGATAGGGCGCCGCTCCGTTCGTCGCATAGTACGGAACCGCGGGCGCGGCCGGGCATCCTGCCGGCACGGCCGCGTTGATGTTGGCGGGAGGGCAAAGTGCAAATGGCGGGGCGGCAACTCCCGGGTTCGTAATAATCGGAGCGGTTGCCGGTATCACGTTGTCGCCGACTGGGTGCGCGGCCGGGGCCAGCGCCCAGTCGTTCGGCATCACCGTCGGTGCGGCATTGGTTCCGCAGTTTGTGTTGGCGCAAGGGGTTTCATCCGGCAGGCCCTGGCTCGCAGCCGCAAAGTACAGGTTATAGGTCGATCCTGCAGCCAGCGCGGGCACCACGCCGCCTGGAAATGCAGCCGCAGCAACCGGAGTTGGGATTCCATACTGGTTGCTGCCTGCGATATTGGCCAGACGCACGTTCTGCGGGTCGCCGCTTCCGCCCGGAAGTTCGGCTGGATCATCAGCGAGCAATACGCGAATCTGCGCCATGTTGTATTCGCGCGACGCCCCCAGCGCGGAACTCGGACTCTCACCGTTCCGAGGCTGGCGAATGATCTCGTAAGGGAAATTCGTGCCGTTGACAAACGGCAGGGAGAGGTTCTTCGCCCCCGTGCCGCCGGTGTTGCCGTAGTTGCCGTCAATCACCTTGGAGTTGTAGTTGCTAAGCGAGACGGTGGGCCAGATTCCGTTTTGCCCCGACTGCGGCGGATTGCCGCCGGCGCCGGTCACGCTGCCTTCGCCCAGGGCAAGCGCTCGGCAGGCAGGTTTGGCTCCGTCACAACCCTGGGCGGCGGTGGGCATCAGTACCGCGCCGTTGTAGTTCGTGGCCGTGGGAAATCCGTTCGCCAGTTGGGCGCGCACGAGGTTGCCGTAGGCGGAGATCTTGTCGTGGAAGGTGAGGGTGCTGCCGCCGCCGACCTCAGGATACAAGTCGCCGTTGGTGTGGACGCGTCCGGCAAAGTCGAAATTGGGACCGCTGAAGAACGAGAGATCGCTGTCAGAAAAAACGCCGAACTGGAATACCGGAATCAGCGCTACTTGCGCGGTGCGCATCATGCTGACTTCCTGACCACCCGCCTCAGCGGCAGTCGCCATCATGCTGACCGGAATAATCTGTGCCCACAGTCCCTGGTTCGGGCCGGACTGGATCTGTCCGAAGTTATTGGTGAGCGGGGCCACACAGCCAGAAGATGGCTGTACCTGGTAGTCCTTCCACGTTACTCCAGCGATGTAAGGCTGATGGGCGCTGAGGGCGCAGATCTGGGCGGGATTGGGCGCCTGGACCGACTGGAACATGGCCGCCAGGTCCGAGGTCATCTGCTCGATGCCGCCCTCGGCATTGTGGTAGGCCACGTTGTTCTGCACGTCTGCGCTGCCGACCTTGCCCTCGGTGTTGACCATCATCATCAATCCGATGGCGATGCCGGACAACAGCAACAGGATCATCAAGCTTGCAATCAGCGTGAATCCCTTTGAACGAACTCTCGTGCTCCTCATCGTGTGGCTCCTCATGATTCGCCCCAAATTCCGTCAATCCCTGTACCGCTGCTTACGGCGAAGACAGCGGATAGTCGTTCTTGAACGTCAGGTCGCGCGCGCTGACCGAGGTTTGCAAGTCCAGCCCCTGGTACCCTTTCGCTCCTTGCATCGTGCTCGCCATACTCATGTGTTTGATATTGATCTTTGTGATCTGGCTGGGGGTCATGCCTTGGGACGCGCCGCCATCGGGCTGTTCCGTCAAGATGGCGCCCGTGTTGAAGTTGTAGAGGTCGTAGGTGAACTGCAGGAACGAAACGTTCTCCACTACCGGCACTGGCGAGTGCCCGCTGACCTGACGCATCAGACGCGTCGGAGTGACGGTCTTGTCGAGGTAGTAGCTGATGACGTTAATCCTGTTCCCGGAGCCCGCCGCGCCCACGATGTTTCCGATGCTGCCCGCGGCCGCCGCCGGCTGGTTCATGCGCAGCGGATCACCGGCGGCGAAGGTGACGTCAAACTTGGTCGGTGAAACCCGCAGGACGTTGGTGACCTCGCCGATGATGCTCGAACTCTGCGCCCCGGCACCGGCGCCGATGGTCACATTGAAAAGCACCAGATCGCCGGGTGTGAGCCCCGTGACGGGATCGTCAATTGCTTGCGGCGCCAGCAGGGGTGGCGGAACAACGCAGGTGACGGGCAGTGGGGCCGGCAGCGTAAAACGGACCACCGTCGCAGTGGTCACCGTCACGTTGTAGCAACTGAGAAGGAAATTGGTGTCCGTATTCACTACCGTGATCACGTCGGTGGGTCCGGCAGCCGCATTGATCGTGGGACCAAATCTCCATCCCGGAACCAGCCCGTAAAGATAGGGAACGTTCACGCCCCCCACCAGCTGGGTGGGATAGGCCACCGCCGTGCCGTTGATATAGCACTTGGGAATCTGATCGCACCCATACACCGGGACAACGGTGCCGGCACCCGATGGCAGAGCAATCTGAACGTTGCTCCCCATGCTGGCTCCGGCCAGGCTGATGTCTTTGGTCAGCATGTTGGCGGCGGCCCGGAAATCCTGCTGCATTTCCGCGCGCTGGGAAACAATCCAGGTCGCGCCCACGCCTTTGCTGTACATCTGCACCGCGGCACCCAGGACGATCATGCCCAGTGCCATGGCGATCATCATTTCCAGTAAGCTGAAACCGCGGTCGCGAATTGTGAATCGTCGGCGCATATCTCCCCTCTTACCGGAACTGTGAAATGAACGAAGTGAGAACATAGGTTTTCGGGAATCGACTCCGGGGAACGTAGTATTGGACCGTGATGTTGATGGCCCGGAGCGTGGCCACGATGTTCCCGTTGACGTCGGTGACAGGCTGAATCTGGATCTGCCGCTGATAGTTGGAGAGCGGCAGCTTGACGTCATCACTGGTGCCGTAAATGCCGTCCGGCCCGGGTTCGGTGATGGTCACATATTGGCCGCTCGCGACGTCGTCTGCGGTTCCCAGAATGCCGTCGCCCCCCGGCAGATACATGGGCTGATAGCCGTTCAGGAAGATGCCGCCATCCGACACGTTCTGGATGGAACTCCACTGCATCTGCGCCGTGTCACGCGCCGTGATGATGCTCTCCAGAGACTCATTGGCCAGCTGCTTGGCGATCATGTTCTGCTGGCTTTCCTGGGTGGCCGAAATCGCCAGGCCAAACACGCCCAGCAGGCTGACCAGGCCGATCGTCAGAACGGCCATGGAGACTACGACCTCGATCAGCGTGAAGCCGCTCTGGCGGGCCTTCCTGCCCGCGCCAATTTCTAAGCGTCCGTTTACTGTCGTACCCACTTGTGGCCTCCTGCTCCGGTGGTTAACAGCCGCCATCCTCGAATCCGGCCGGTGGCTCCCCACACTGTGATTGCACGGGAGCTCATCAGCTCGCCGCGACGCGCCATGTAAACTACCCCGCAATTGAAGTTGCCGGCGCATTGCCCGGCGCCTCCGGCGGCATCTTGCGCCGACCCGTCAGGGCAAAAATAGATGACGTTCTTTCCCCCTACGCCCGTTCCCGATGCGGTATAGCCGAAATCAACGGCTGCCGCACCCGTTCCAAAGCTGTCTGGCGTCTTGGAGTTGGCCGTCGGAATGCCGCTTTCATTGTCGAAGACCACGTCATTCGGGAGTGCGTAGGTGACAGGCTGGAGGGCGCCCTGGAACGCGGCGAACGTCGGGGCCACGGTGATCGTGTGGGGCGTCGTTGTTGTGTCCATGGTGACCGTGTAGGACGTACGCTGCGCCACGGCACTGTCTCGCGCCTGACGCATCGCCGAGAGCACCGTGTTATACGCGTTGTTCACTCGCTGCTGCTTGAGCATGGGTTGCAGGCTCATGAAGCTGATGCTTGCCATGATGATGAGGATCGCGACCACCGTCATCATTTCAAGCAGACTAAAGCCACGGGCCCGACTCCGACGCTGCGACGGATTGCTTCGCGGGATATGCATAAGTGTTGCCTGAATCGGCAGCTCCTGATCCTTTTGCCTGCAAAAAGTCAGCAGCCAGGTTGCAGCGCCACACTGCGGGGAGCGCTTTGGCAACCCAAGGCTGAATATGCTGATGGTAGGAACACTAAGAACGTGCGTCAAAGTACCGGGGTACACCGCACCTTTGCACAATGTCCTTTGGAGATGTAATGCCAGGGAAGTTACAAAAGTCACGAAGAGGCTGCGTGCGAATAAGTGGCAGTCCCGGACTTCGTCGTTCCCCGCCGTGTGCTCGGAACGTATGCGCACGAGCGAAAATCGTAGTGCTCGGCCAGACAATCACCGCAGAGGTGTACTTGATGCACGCGGCATTGAATTACCGGCTCATCCTGTCCGCAGCGATCACAAGTTGCCTTACGGCCTCGTTTGGTGTCTGACACCGAAGCGGCGGCGGCCGATCCGATGAAACGTGCTTTGATGTACACGCTCCCCGCCATTAGCAACAGTCCGCTGGCAAGGATCACCGAACCCGCGCCCAGCATGGTGCGGTCCGGGTCCGGGCCGAATGCCGCGGGCAGAAAGCAGAGACCCACGAACGCGATGAATCCACCGCATGCCATCAGCCACGTGCTCATCTTTCCTGTCATGCCCGCTCGGTTTCCAGTTCTGAGAGTGTGCGGATAACGAAGACCGTGCAATGCAACGTCAGATTAGCCCCGGTGGTAAGGAAACTCCAGATGACTAAAGTTTCCGTGACAGCGGTAACTTGTCCCTGATACCGATGCGCTCCTAGGATGCTCTCATCATGGAATTGCGCGTTCTGGTCGTGTGCCCGGATCAGGATTCGGCCAACCTGCTGAGTCCTGTCCTGGGAGAAATGGGGATGAAAGCGGAGCATACCCCTTCCATCTCGCGTGGACTGGAACGCCTTAACGAAGAGCCCTTCGATGCGGTCATACTGGACTATCACGCCAACCAGAGTTCTGAGGACTTTCTCAGCAAACTGCGGCAAAACGGAAAGAACCGCAGCGCTCTCTTAGTCGTCATTGTGGACGGCGATTTCAGTGCGCGTCCGGTCTTCGGGCTGGGCGCGAATTTTGTTCTCTATCGCCCTCTTTCTCCGGAACGCACGCGGCTGAGTCTGCGCGCGGCACGCGGGCTGATGCGCCGCGAACGCCGCCGGACACCCCGCATTCCCGTGAATTCGCTGGCCAGCGTCGCTTATCCCGGCACTGAAGACTTGCGCGCCACGCTGGTGGACTTGAGTGATGGTGGAACTTCGCTGCGCAGCGGCAATACGTTGCCTCCGGCCTGCAAGGTTTATTTTCAGTTTTCCCTCCCGGGGCAGCAGCAAGCCGTGCGCCTCTCGGGCGAAGTAGCCTGGCAGGACGCCAGTGGGCGGACGGGAATCCGCTTCGTGGACGTGCCCCAATCCTCCCGCCGCCTGATGCATGCATGGCTTTTGCAGAACAGCTTCCGTCAGACCAAAGGCCAAGCCGCACCGCCCGCGGCGCCGGCGCCGCAGCCCGACCGCGGGACTAAACCGGCGGGCAAGATCAATCTGGGCAACCGCCGCGGAGAACGTCGATTCCCCTGCAAGTTGGGAGCGGAGGTCTACCGTCTCGGCTCCAACGTGCCCAACCGCTGCACTCTCTCCGATCTCAGCGAAGGCGGTTGCTATGTGGAAATGCCATCACCTCTCGACGGCCAAAGCAGCGTGGAGATTGTGGTGCGCACGGGGGAGATGAAGCTTAAGATTCGCGGACAAGTTCTGGCCGTCCATCCCGGTTTCGGGATGGGTGTGCGCTTCATATTCGAAGACGATGCTGAACGCGAGGAGATCTTGCGTCTGCTCGGGGTGCTCGCCGCCGGTCCTTCGCTCGATGAATTGCCCCGCTAGCGAACCGCGCTCTCCCGCACCGCCTTGCGAAAATAGTCCAGAGAGAGCGTGAGGCCTTTGTCCAGCTCCACCTTGGGTTCCCATCCTAGTAACTGACGGGCTTTGGAAATATCGGGACGTCGCTGCTTGGGGTCATCCTGGGGTAACGCTTCGAATTGCACCTTGCTGGTTGAACCCGTAACCGCGATCACCTGTTCCGCACATTCCAGAATGGTGAACTCATTCGGATTACCGATGTTCACGGGTCCGTGTTCCGGCGAACGCGACAGGCGGACGATGCCGTCGATTTCATCACTCACGTAGCAGAAACTGCGAGTCTGGCTCCCATCGCCGTAGACCGTCAGGTTCTCCCCGCGCAGGGCCTGGCACATGAAGTTAGGGATCACGCGCCCGTCGTTGATCTGCATGCGTGGGCCGTAGGTGTTGAAGATGCGCAGAATCCGCGTGTCGACGTGGTGATAGCGGTGATATGCCATGGTCACCGCCTCGGAGAAGCGCTTGGCCTCATCGTACACCGAGCGCGGCCCAATCGGATTGACGTGCCCCCAGTATGTCTCCGTCTGCGGGTGCTCCAGCGGGTCGCCATAGCACTCCGAAGTGGAGGCCATCATGAACCTCGCCCGATTCTGTCGCGCGATTTCCAGCGCTTGAAAGGTTCCATACGAGCCCACCTTCAGGGTCTCGATTCCGTGTTCGGCGTAGTCGACAGGACTGGCGGGACTGGCGAAATGAAATACGTAGTCCACCGCGCCGCATCGGATCGGCTCGCAGACATCCTGCTCCAGGAACTCAAAACGCGGGTCATTGCGCAGATGCTCGATGTTCGAGAGACGGCCTGTGAGGAGATTGTCGGCGACTACGACAGCGTAGCCTTCTCCTAACAACGCATCGCACAAATGGGATCCGAGAAAGCCGGCTCCACCGGTGACCAACGCACGCGCAGATTTCATCAACTCAGGCTCTCTCCCGTTTGTCCTCGCGCATGCCGGCTTTTGAATTTTCGGCCAGCGCTGCCGGACGCCCGACGCTGTAATATGAGAGCCCTTGCTCGGTCATCTGCGTCGGGTGGTACAGATTTCTGCCGTCAATCACGAGAGGGTACTTTAGCAGCCCGCGCACCCGCGCGAGATCGAGCGAGGAAAATTCTTCCCACTCAGTCAGGATGAGCAACGCATCGGCGCCGGTCGCTGCCTCATACGGGTCGGCTACGTAATCGACGCTGGAGGGAAGAACTTCCTTCGCTCGCTCCATCGCTGCCGGATCGTAAGCGCAAACGCGGCACCCCTCGCGCAACAAATCCTGCACCAGCAGAATCGCCGGCGATTCACGGATGTCATCCGTGCCGCCCTTGAAAGCGAGTCCCAGCACACCGACTTGTTTGCCGCGCAACGTCCATAACACGCTGCGCACTTTCTTCAGGAACCGGTGACGCTGGTCCTCGTTGATGCGAATCACTTCATCCAGCAGCCGGAAGTCATAACCGCACTCCTTGGCGACCGCACGGAATGCCATCAGATCTTTCGGAAAGCAAGACCCGCCATAGCCGATGCCCGGGTTCAGAAAGCGCGGTCCGATGCGGCTGTCGGCGCCGATGCCCTCGCACACCTGCTGCACATTCGCCCCCACCGACTCGCAGATCGATGCCACCGCGTTGATGAACGAAATCTTCATGGCCAGGAACGCGTTCGAAGCGTGCTTGATCAGCTCCGCGCTCTGGGTGCTGGTGACGATCAGGCGCGGGGGAATCTGGGCCCGGTCCGGACGCGGAATGGCGTCGGCGCGTGTGTAGTATTCTCCGCTGGTCAGGGGCGCGTAGACTTCCCGCAGGACGCCGGCACATTTCTCGCTCTCCACCCCAACGACGATCCGGTCAGGATAGAGAAAATCTGTGACGGCCGTCCCTTCCCGCAGGAATTCGGGATTCGACGCAATGTCGAATGCGGATGGGTTCGCTCCGTTCCGGATGATCACCGTCCGTATCCACTGGCTGGTGTAGACCGGGACCGTGCTTTTCTCGACCACCACCTTGTAGCGGTCGACCGCGCCCGAAATCTCGCGGGCCACCGACTCTACGTAGGAAAGATCAGCCTCGCCGTCATCGGTCGGAGGCGTTCCCACGGCGATGAAAACCGCCTCGCACTCGCGTGCCGCAGTTTTCAAATCTCCAGAGAACCGGATGCGATTCCACCGGTGCCGCCCGATCAGTTCCGGCAGAAACCGCTCATGAATCGGCATCTCGCCCGCCCGCAGAGCCGACAACTTCTGCTCGTCATTGTCGACGAGGGTCACTTCATGGCCAAGATCTGCAAAGCAAGCCCCGGTTACCAGTCCGACATACCCGGAACCCACCACCGCGATGCGCATAGATATCTCCTTGGCGTTGGCACGCCCGTATCGTGGAGGGGAGACAACCTAACTGTATCAGTATTCCCCGGGTTCTCCTCGCGCTTTTCACCGCACAAGGTGGATATCACAGGTTCCAGTGATCGTGGTCACCGCTTGTTGGGTCACGCGGATTCAGAATTCATTTCGGGAGGTGCCCTATGCCTATCCTTATGGTAGCTCTGATTGCCCTGGCGGCCTTTGGCTTGATTGGGATCATGCTGGCTCTGGCGGTGACCCTGGAACAGAAAAAGGGCCATGCAAAAGAGCCGCGGCCGGGCAAAATTGCCTGAAGCCTGCCAAATTCTAGGATCGAAACCGCGCCGGACTGCTGAGGCAACAATCGCCGCTCCGCAAAAGTCCGAGCACCCTGAGTCGTCAACCGGGCGCACTCCGTCCTTCCCTGAGAAACTCTTTCCCCTTACTCTCGGGCCCAAGGCTCACCACGAGCGCCAGCAGGATGATGACGGCGATCTCAAATCCTGCCAGGGCCCACGAATACCCGAAATTGTGGTGCAGGACATCCTCGATTCGATTCACCGGCGAGGCGACGAAGGTTCCCAGTTGGTACGCCAACCCGGGAAGCAATCCGCGCACTTCGCCTGGTGACAGTTCGTTCAGGTGTGCCGGTATAATCCCCCACGCTCCTTGTACCCCGACTTGCATGAGGAACGCGCCGACTGCCAGCACTACGAGGGTTTTTCCAAAAGCCCACGCCGGGATAATGCACAGGGCCACCATCGTGGCGGCGACCAGGCTGCGCCGGCGTCCGATCCGCTCGGAGAGCTTTCCGAAGATCAGCGCCCCCACCAGAGCCCCAATGTTGTAGAAGATCGCGATATTGGCCACGGTCGAAGTGGAGAAGCCATGCGTCGATTGAAGGAAATGCGGGTACAAGTCCTGCGTTCCGTGGGAAAGGAAACTCATCAACGCAATGAGGCCGATCAGATACACGAACAGCTTCCAGTGCGCCGCCGCGGCTTTCGCAATCAAGCCGAAGCGTGGCATCCGATTTTGTTTCCAGGCTTCGGTTTCCTTTACTTTCCAGCGAATGTAGAAGGCCAGCAGGGCCGGCAGCCCTCCTGCCCAGAACATCGCCCGCCAGCCCCAAAGGGGCAGTACAACCTTAGCTGCGATCGCCGCCAGGAGATATCCGGAGGAGTAGCCGGACTGCACAATTCCCGAAATCGTGCCTCGCCACTTCGTCGGCACGCTCTCCATCGCCAGCGACGATCCCACTCCCCACTCGCCACCCATGCCGATGCCGTAGATTGTCCGCAAGATCAGGAACATCGTGTAGCTGCGGGAAAACCCGCACAGCAACTCGACCACAGAGAAGAACACCACATTTGCCATCAGCGGTGTTCGTCGCCCGTAGCGGTCGGCGAGAAACCCGAAGACGACCGCTCCCACCGGGCGCATGGCCAGTGTCGCCCAGGTGGTGTCGATGATCTTCGACGCGGATACATGAAACTGGGCCGCCAATGTCTCCACCAGAAAGATCGCCACGAAGAAGTCGAAGGCGTCGAGCGTCCAGCCCAGAAAACTGGCGCTGACCGCATGCCACTGATCGGAAGTGAGCGGGAAGCGTGAGGAGCGATCCGCGGTCATTGAGGGCGTTGCAAGGGAACGGTCAGCATTCTATTTGGGTACCGGCTACTTCGTCATCCAGCGGGAAGCCTGGGGCACATCCGAAAGGCACTGACTCGCCGCCCTCGTCGTAGCAGGGGATGCCGACTTCCGGTGGTTACTGACGGAGATTTGACGATCGAAAGTGCCCATTATAATAAGAAAACGATGCCGGGTTGCACACCCTGGCCGCATCTAACAACGAAGTGAAATACACCCTGTTACACGCCGGAGTCCTGACTCTTTCCCTGCTTGCGCTGGCGTCGGGATCGGCGGCGCAGGATCACTCGGGTGAACTGCATCTCTCGGTATCCGACGCCTCCGGTGCTGCGTTGCCCGCGCAGGGTTCACTCACCAGCAAGGCCAATCACTTTGATCTGAGTTTCGAGACCGGTCCCGACGGCGTATACCTCGCCCGGAAACTGCCTCTCGGAAGCTACAAACTGAGCCTGGAGCACCCGGGCTTCGCTCCCTACACCACGCTGATTGAGATCCGTTCCGAACTGCCGCTGAATGTTTCCGCTTCCATGAACGTGGCTGCAGTGACGCAGACGGTCAATGTCCGGGATTCGGACACACTGCTCGACACCATCAACGTTGGCAATACCTATCAGGTAGGCAGCGCTACGCTGCGAGAGTGGCCCTCGACGGTGCCCGGCAGGCAAGCCATCGACGTGGTGCAGTCGCAGCCAGGCTGGCTGCTCGAAGCGAACGGCGTTCTCCACCCGCGGGGTTCGGAATACGACACGCAGTATGTCGTGGACGGGTTACCGATCCTCAATAACCGCTCCCCTGCGTTCGCGGTCGCTGACGACCTGGAGGATGTCCAGTCGGTGAAGACCTACACTTCCGGGATTCCCGCCGAGTTTGGCCGCAAAGTCGGAGGTGTGATTGAGACCACCACCGAGCGCAATCCCGGTCGTGGAATCCACGGCACCGTGATTCTCGGTGGAGGCAGCTTTGGCACCGCCAACGCCTTCATGGGCAATAGTTACTACGACGGGCGCAACCTTTTCGGAGTGAGTGTGGAAGCCGCCCGGACCGACCGTTTTCTCGATCCTCCGGTGCTGGAGAACTTTACCAATCGCGCCACTGTCGCCGGCGGCAAAGCCAGCTTCGAACGCGACCTGACCACGAAAGACCGCCTCCGCTTGGCGGCTTACTTCAATCGTTCCGGCATGCTGGTGCCCAATGAACTGTTGCAGGAGGAAAATGGACAGCGACAGGACCGCGGCAATCGCGAATTCTCCGGCCAGGTCTCGTATCAGCATGTCTTCACCCCACAAGTGATGGCCTCTGTGCAGGGGCGCGTGCGCGATCTCGAGGCTGACCTGACTTCGAATTCGCTGTCCACTCCCATCGAAGTTTTCCAGGACCGCGGATTTCGTGAAGGCTACTTCAGCGGCACCGTTTCCGCCGCCTTCAAACACCATGAGATTAAGGCCGGCGCCGATCTCATTTATTCCTTTGTTCACGAAGCCTTTTCTTATCACATCACCGCGACCGAAGTGAACGGCGAGCCGATCTTTGATCCTTCTACGCCACTTGACTTTGCGTTCCACCAACCTGGCCATGACCGCGAACAAGCGGTCTTTGTGCAAGACAATCTGCACTTCGGCAACCTGAGCGTCAGCGCCGGGCTGCGCTTCGACCATTACTGCGCGCAGGTGGAGGAATCGGCCTGGAGCCCGCGTCTTGGTTTTGCCTGGTATGTGCCCAAGGCGGGATTGGTGGTGCGGGGTTCCTACGATCGCGTCTTCGGCACACCTGCAATCGAAAATCTCCTGTTGAGCACATCGGCCAATGTCCGCACGCTGGACGAGACCGTGGCGCAGTTGCCGCTGCGGCCGTCGCGTGGCAACTACTACGAACTCGGTGTCACCAAAGAACTCTTCCACCAGGCGCATGTCGCGATGAATGTCTTCCGGCGTGACGTCGAGAATTTCGCCGACGATGACGTCTTGCTCAACACAGGAGTTAGCTTCCCCATCGCGCTCAAGACTGGGAATGTTTACGGCGTGGAGAGTCAATTCGTTCTGCCCCAGTGGGGACCGGTCACCTCTTGGGTGAGCTACTCCTACCAGGTCGCCTCGGCGCAGTTGCCGGTGGTCGGAGGCCTGTTCCTGGGTGACGATGCGGCGGAGGAATTGAATTCGCATGCCCGCACCTGGATCTCTCAGGATCAGCGCCACACCGTGCATGGACAAGTGCGCTACCAGCCGTGGTCGCGTTTCTGGATGGCGCTCGGAGCGTCCTATGGCTCCGGTCTTCCGGTGGAGTTGAGCGGGGAAGATATCTCCACCTTGATTGACGAGTTTGGCCAGCAGGTGGTGGATCGAGTGAATCTGGAAGGCGGACGAGTCAAGCCAGCGCTGGCGGTCAACGTGTCGGGAGCTGTTGAGATCTACCACAAGGAAGGGCGCTCGCTGCGACTGCAGGGCGATATCCGCAACCTCAACGACCGCTTAAATGTGATCAACTTCGCCAGCGTGTTTTCCGGAACCGCCATCGGGGCTCCCCGCGAATACGCTTTGCGACTCCGCTACGATTACTAACCGCTTGCCGGTTCAGCCGCTCTCCACTCCAGTCCAGTGACTCAAAAAGTGCAAACAATTGCAGACCTCCAATTTCCCCGGCGCTGACTCCGATCCTGTGGTATAAGGAAACCACGATCTGAGAACTGCTTAACGACTTAGTTGTCAACCTTCCCCTGGTTTACAACCTGCTCTTTTCCCCCACACGTGTTTCTCGGCACCGAAAACCTAACCTAGTCGGTTGGAGGAGTTTGGCAATGCTGTTCAGGAATTTCGTAAGTCATGTGGAGGATGGGTCTGGCTCTCAGTCTGCACAAACCGGGTGGTCAGGGAAACACCGACTTGGAACCCTCTCCCTGGGTGTGGGGTTGGTTGTTTTGGGATTGCTTTCAGTTGCAGTGGCACAAGCTCCATTCCTCACCAGCCATGGGGACAACACGCGCACCTCGGCGAACACCACCGAGACCCTTCTGGATCCGAGTAATGTCAATAAGACGAACTTCGGACGCCTGTTCAATTACCCCATCGACTATCAGGCGCTTGCGCAACCGCTTTACATGCCCAATGTGGCGATCGCTGGTAAGGGAATCCACAACGTGGTGTATGTGGCAACCATGGCGGACTCGGTATACGCCTTCGACGCTGAGAACAACACCGGCGGCAACGCAGATCCTCTCTGGCATGTGAACTTCACAGATCCTGGCAATGGCATCACCACCGCCAGCGGTGACTTCCTGCCATGCGCCAGCACCGAGGACCGGGGTCCTGGGTTCACCCAGGAAGGGATTGTAGGAACGCCGACGATCGATGCCGGCACGAAAACCATGTACCTCGTTGCCAAGACTCTGGAGAACGGGACGGTCCGTCACAAACTGCATGCGCTTGATCTCGGCAGCGGCGCGGAGAAGTTCGGCGGTCCGGTCACCATTGACGCCACGGTAACGAGCAACGCTGGTTCCGTCGTGCACTTCAACAGTCTTCACCAGAAGAATCGCCCCGGCCTGCTGCTCATGAATGGAGTTGTCTACCTGGCCTTCGGCTCGAACTACTGCAATGACAGCAACTACTCATGGGTGATCGGATACAACGCTACCACCCTGCACCAAAGCGGCGTGTTCAATACCAATCCCGATCACGGCCTGACCTCGATCTGGCAGGCGGGCGGCGGATTGGCAGCCGACGACGAAGGCTTCATCTATCCTTTGACATCGGAAGGGAACTTCGACGTAGACGTGGGCGGTCAGGGCTATACGCACGCCGTGCTGAAGCTTTCCAGCGACCTGGATCTGATCGATTTCTTCATTCCCTGGGATGTTGCTTTCCTGAACAGCCACGACCTCGACTTAAGTGGTTGTTCTCCGCTGATTCCGCCCGATCAAGGGGGCGCGTTTCCTCACGTCATCATTGCGACCGGCAAACAGGGAACGATCTACGTACTCAACCGCGATAATCTCGGCATGTACGCCCCGAACGACAGTCAGATTGTTCAGGAACTGGTCGGGGTCATCGGCTCGATGCGTGGCGCGCCAGCCTACTGGAATGGCCGGGTCTACTTCAGCGCCAAGGCGGATGCTCTGAAGGTATTTTCCATCTCCGGCGGAATGCTATCGGCCGCCCCAATCGTCCAGACACCCACAGTACTGACCGGCGCTCACGCGCCTTCCATCTCTGCCAACGGCACTACGAACGGCATCGTTTGGGTCCTGAATGGCGGCAAGCTCTACGCCTACGATGCCATCACTCTGAAGATGCTCTACAACACCCACCAACTGGCTCGTGACCTCTTGCCCCCCATTTCCCATTTCGTCACACAAACCGTGGCCAACGGAAGAGTATATGTAGCCACTCGCACCACGCTCGAGACCTATGGCTTGATTCACTTCATGGCGGTGAGGGCAGGAGGCAATCAGTCCGCGACCGTCGCCACCTCCTTACCGCAGACTCTCCAGGTCCAGGCGGTGACCGGTTACACCAATCAGCCTTTTCCGGGCGTGACTGTCAATTTCAGCGACGGCAACAAGGGCGGGACCTTCAATCCACCTTCTGGTGTGACCGACGGCAATGGATTTGTCACCACCAGCTACACGTTACCCCAAAAAGTCGGCACCTACACCCTGACCGCGACTGCGTCTGGATTTGGCGACCTTAAAACGACTGCGACCGCGACGGCCGGAGCTGCGGTCGGCATGGTCAATGGAGGCGGCAACAGTCAGACCGCCGCGGCGGGTTCGGTATTACCCCTGTCCATCAGCGCGAAAGTCCAGGATGTTTTCAAGAACGGTGTGCCTGGCGTCACGGTGACCTTTGACGACGCCGGCCAAGGGGGGATTCTGTCTCCGGTGACGGTCGTCAGCGGGCCCGACGGAAAGGCCAGCACGACTTATCAATTGCCCAACATCTCCGGCAAGGTCACCGTGAAGGCCAGCTCCAGCGGACTCAAGACCATCAACTTCGCCGAGCACTCGGTCATCCCGGCAAACGTAGTCATCGTGTCCGGTAACAACCAGACGACCAGCGTTGGCACCGCATTCCCGCAACCTCTCGTGGTCCAGGTCACCGACAGTACAGGAGCCGCTGTTCCGGGCGCCACGGTAAACTTCACCTCTTCCTCTGGAACCTTTACGGGTAATCCAGCCACCACCGACGCCACCGGTACCGCGAGTGTTTCCTACACCGCGGGCTCTGGCACTGGGTCGGTCACGGTGACGGCGACCGCCGCTTCAGCATCGGCTCAGTTCGGCGAGACGGTCACGCCGTAAGTGGGTAGGAAGAACAGCTAAAGCTGCCAGAAGCCGTAAAACAAGGGCCGCTGACGCCAGCGGCCTTTCTGTTTGCAGGCGCAGCACTTTGAACGATTGACTTCCCCCGAGATTCGCGGGAAACTCGCCCCAAGCCTGCTTTCGACCGGCGTCGTTCGCGCCTGGCAGGCCATCGGGACACCGCCATGCTCCCGCAACCCATGTCGTGGTCAGAGCCGCAGGAAGAAGCTTCGAACCCGCTGGCGCAGCCGGACCTGGTGCTGGCGTTGGAGCAGGAAATTGCCGCCGGCTTCCCCCCTGGCCTTGCCCTCGACCTCGTCCTCAATGAACTTGTAGTCCGGGCAGCGACCGCTACCCGCGCGCACGCCGCCGCCCTCGCCCTGAAGCGTGACGACGAAATGGTCTGCCGCGCCGCGACCGGCGAAAACGCTCCCGACCTCGGCATTCCACTGAACACCAGCGACGGCGTCTCCGGCGCCTGCCTGCGCACCCGCAAGTCGCAACTCTGCCTCGATACCGAAACCGATCCGCGCGTTGATGCCGCCACCTGCCGGCGTCAGCACATCCGCTCCATGCTGGTCGTGCCAGTTCTGGACGACGGTGAACTGGTCGGCGTACTCGAAGTCTTCGCCACCGAAGCGGCCGAGTTCGTGGAGAGCGATCAGAACCTGCTGGAGATCTTCGCTCGCGAATGCAACCGCATCCGTCGAGCCGCTCTGGAGATAGGTCAGCGCACGCCCGAGCAAAAGAGACAAGCCAGCTCTATACTGCCCACCTTGACGATGGGGCCCGCCTTCCCCGTCATCAAGACTCGCGCGCCTTACGAGACCTGGACGCTCGTGATCGGGGGACTCGCAATCCTGCTCATCATCGCGTTCAGCTTCATGATCGGATCGCGGATCGGATGGCTGGGGCGAGAACCGGTTCAGAAGACGCCGGTGTCGGCGCCCACGTCGGCCGCGATCCCAACTCCGGCTCCAGCGTCTCCGCGAACGAAGACATCCGGTGGCTCAGCAACAACAAAGAACGCATCCTCCGCCGACACCGGTGGCCTTGTCGTTTACGAGCAGGGGAAAGTGATTTTCCGCATGAAGCCGTCGCCCCCTAAGGGAGTCGCCGCACAGGTTCCGGCTCCGGGAGCCGGCACTCCGGCGGAAATCGCGCGGGTCTGGCTCGCCGCCGATCTCGCGGAAAGCCGCCTCCTCCATCGCGTCGAACCCCAATACCCTGCCGAGGCACGAGCGGACCATCGCTCCGGAGATGTTGTCCTGGAAGTTCTGGTCAACCAGGATGGCACCGTAGCGTCCATGCGTCCGCTGCGAGGCGATCCGCTCCTGGCGACAGCGGCATCCGATGCCGTCCGCAGCTGGCGTTATGAACCGTACAAAGTGAAGGGGCGCCCCGCCGAATTCCAGACCGACGTCACCCTTAAGTTCTCCTTGCCCGACTAGTGCTCCGACTACGAGAACGCCAACTCTTTCGCACGCTGTACGGCCTTCACCACCGCCTTGATTAGCGTGACCCGCAGTTTGCCTTCTTCCAGTTCCATGATGCCGTCGATTGTGCAGCCCGCCGGCGTAGTCACGGCATCTTTCAGCAGCGCCGGATGGTCGCCGGTTTCCAGCACCACGCGGGCCGCTCCGAGCGTGGTTTGCGTGGCTAGCAAGGTGGCGACGTCCCGCGGCAGGCCGACTTTCACTCCCGCTTCGGCCAACGACTCGAGAATGATGTAGATATACGCCGGACCGCTGGCCGAAAGGCCGGTCACCGCGTCCATGTGCTTTTCGTCAACTACTACCGTGCGCCCGACCGCCTCGAAGAACTTGGTCGCGATATCCAGGTGGTTTTTCTGAGCGAAGCGTCCTTTGCAAATCCCGGTCATTCCCGCGCCCAGCACGCACGGTGTATTCGGCATCGCGCGGACCACGGGCACTTCTTTCTCCAGCCCGCGCTCGATCGTTTCGGTGGGCACCGACGCCGCCACAGAAATCAGCAGCTGATTTCGATTCACGTGCGCGCGGATTTCACGCACCACATCCACCACCACCTGCGGTTTCACGCATAGAAAAATGATGTCCGCGTCTTTCACGGCTTCAAGGTTGTCGGTGCCGGTATGCACCTTCAGTTTCTCTTTGAGCGTGCGCGCACGCTCCGGATGCGCCACAGTCGCCCAGGTTTGCGACGGCGACAGCAAACCATCGCGCAACAGCGCCTGCAGCAAAATGCCGCCGATCTTGCCCGCTCCTAATACCGCGACTTTCTTCTTATGAGTGGCACTTTGGCCCATGGTCTCTCCCTGACTTGCCAATAAGAGCATCCAGACTACACCAAGGGTAAGGTCTTTTGCGGAGGGGCGGCGGCAGTTAACCCTGCAAAAATTGCATCGGAACGATCTTCAGAATTTCTCGCCCAATGGGCAGCGAGGCGGTGGCCGCCGGAGACGGGACATTGAGCACGTGCAGGAAATGGTCGCGTGGCACGAACCGGAAGTCGTCCACCAGGTTGCCGTCCGGTGCCAGCGCCATGGCGCGCACCCCCGCCCCCCCTGGAACCAGATCCGCACTACGGACCTCCGGGACCAACTGCTGGAGGGAATGCACGAACTCGCTCTTGCGCAGAGAGCGGCGATACTCCGCCAGCCCATAGCGCCATTGCCGCCATGCCATCTTGCGAAAACCACCGTATGCGAATGTGGCCATCGCTTCGCCCAGGTCGAAGTCCGTACGTTTGTAACCCTCCCGTCGCAGCGCGAGCACAGCATTCGGCCCGGCATCGATCGTGCCCGTGACTCGCCGTGTGAAGTGAACCCCAAGGAAGGGAAAGCGTGGATCCGGCACCGGATAAATAAGGTTCCGCACCAGGTTCGCGCGCTCCGGCACCAGGTCGTAGTACTCGCCGCGAAATGGAACAATCTGCATCTGAGGATCGTGCCCGGCCATGCTGGCGACGTGATCGCTGTACAGGCCCGCGCAATTGATCACGTAGCGCGCGGAAAAATCGCCGGCGTGCGTCTGAATCGCGATTTCCGTCGACGAATTGCGGAACCCTACAACTCCTGCTCCGGTTTTCAACTCCGCGCCCCGCGATGTCGCGAGCTCTGCGTACTTCTGCGCCACCAGCGCATAACTCGTGATTCCGGTAGAAGGCACTTTCAGGGCGCGCACCCCGGCAACGTGCGGCTCGATCTCGCGCATCGCCTCGGACCCCAGCAGTTCGAGACCCGTCAGACCATTGGCCTCTCCGTGTTCGCGCAAGCCGTCCAGTCGGACCGCTTCGTCGGCAGTCGTGGCGACGATGATCTTCCCGCAAACCTCGTGCGGAATCCCATGCCGGGCGCAGAATTCAACCATCTCCCGCGCCCCCTCGACGCAGAGCTTCGCCTTGAGCGATCCCGGCTTGTAATAGACCCCGCTATGAATGACGCCGCTGTTGTGTCCCGTCTGGTGCTGGGCCACGCCCTTCTCTTTTTCCAGGATCAGCAGCTTCAGGCGCGGGAACTGCTCGGCCGCCTGCATCGCCACCGAAAGTCCGACAATCCCGCCGCCGATAATCGCGATGTCGTAGGTTGAATTTGTAATTGGCAATTTGTAATTGGTAATTGGAACAGCCTGAAAACGTGCTCCCCCCACCAAAATAACAGATCGGGCCTGCTCAGCCCGGCAATCGTCCGTAACCTCCGTCCCAGGAGCGCCTCTTTGAAAGCTTCTAGTGTGGACTTCGCGATCCGGGCGGCAGGGAAATTACAAATTACAAATTGCCAATTCCAAAATTTGACTACCTCACTTCACTGTCAACGTCACCGTCTGCGAGTGAGTCACGACGCCCGCGGTCGCACTCACCGTGATGTTGGGGAATGTGCCCAGGATTGTAGGTGTGAGCAAACTGATTCCTCCCGTCCCCGACTTGCTTGGATCTGCCTGTGCCGTGGCGGTCACAGCCACACTGGCGGGGTTGGGAACGATAGCCGCAGCCGTATAGAGACCACTCGAGTCGATCGTTCCGTTAGCATTGCCACCCGCGACTGCCCACGTAACAGTCTGGTTTGTGGCGTTCTGCACCGTCGCCGTGAACTGCTGCTGCGTCGCGCTCGCAGGCCACGCATTCCCCGCTTCGTTCGCGTACAAACTCACTGCGGTGCTCGGGCCTACCGAAATACCAACCGCCTGTATGTTTACGGTCGTCGATCCCGACCTCGACGAATCCGAGGCGGTGATTGTGACCCTGGCAGGCGTCGTACCCGACGCCGGAGCAGTGTACGTCGCCGTGTTCGTTCCCGTGCTTATGATGGTGCCGCCAGCGCTTTCTTTCACTGTCCACGTTACCGTTCCCGCGGCGTTGTTGGCCGTGAAGTTCTGGCCTGCGCCAAGAATCACGTTGGGACTCGAAGGGCTGATCGTAATATTGCCGGGCGGTGGAGGTCCTCCTCCTCCTCCTCCTCCCGCGACTCCTCCGCAGGCGGCCAGCGCCGCCAGGAGTATTGCCAACGCCAGCACCGTCGCTAGCCGGACCTCGCGCGTCAGTCGCTTCCTCTGTATTCCCACCAACACCATGGTCGCAGCCGGCAGCACCAGCAGCCACCACGGTACCCGGCGATCAGCCCCTTGCCGGGCTGAGCCCCCGACGCCACCGTTCGGACCTTTGGTCGTGACGGTCAAGAACACCGGAGTTGCACCGGATCCAGCCGCAATCTGGCTCGGATTGAATGCGCACCCGACAGTAGTGTCGGGCAAGTTGGAACAAGCGAATGTCACGGCGCTGGTGAACGTTGGCGATCCGGTGGGTGTCGCTGTGAAGTTGTATGCAAGAGTACTCTGGCCGGCAAGCACTGTGTGGGAGCCCCCGCCATTCCAGATGAAATCCGGCGGCATTGTCACCGTCAACGTGAAGGACTTGGTCTGTGCCGCAGGGGCTCCAGCCGCGGTGGCTTGGATCGTTACGGTATAGGTGTTCACCGCAACTCCAGCCGGCACGGAGACGATCACACTCACGGTGACCGGCGCGCTTGCCGTGGGATTGACGATCGCCGCCGGAGAAAAGTTGCAGACCGCCCCGGCGTTGATCACTGTTCCTTGGCAAGTCAGCGTCACGCTCCCCGAAAATGCGCCTGCTGCGGTGACCTGAAACGCCGTCGCATTCGACGTTCCGCCTTGAGGCGCCGTCACCGTTCCCGGATTGGGGTTCGTCAACCCGAAATCCACCACGTGCAGTGTGATGGCGGCGTCGTGAGTCATGGAATTGTCGTCCGTCCCCTCACCACGCCCACTGAAAGTGTAGTCTCCAACGGCTCCGCCAGCCGTGATCGTATACGGCGTCCCGCCGACAGCCGGCGTTGCCTGAGTAGGGTTGAGAGCACAAGTGGCTGGCAGATTTCCGGAACAACTCAGGTTAACCGCGTTACTGTAACCATTCTGTGCAGTCAGCGTACCGTGAAACACAGCGTTCTGCGAGGGAAACACCGTTTGCGTCGAATCGGAAACGACGTTCGTGAAGTCCGGCGTCGTTGACGGCGCGAATTCCCACACGCCACGTCCGTAGGTGGATACGCGCAGCTTCTTCGTGTCTCCGGAATTGAACATTCGGAGAGCGGTAACCGCCACATTTGGCAGATAACCGCTCGCTCCCGGTTGAGCATCAGGTCCAACCTCGCCCCAGATCGCACTCGATATCGGACTGCTGAATACGCCAACATCGGTTCCCGCATACACGATTCCCGCGGACGAATCCACGAGCAACGCATTCACTGGCGCGTCCGGCAGACCAGTTGTCGTGTCGCCAAACGCCGTCCAACTCTGCCCCGCATTTGTGCTTTTCCAGATGTGCGCGTTTCCCGCTCCCACAAATCCCATCAGTGCGACATATGCCGTCTTGCCCGTGACGTCGGAATCGTCCAGTGTCACCGACGAGATCGTGTAGTGCAGCGGATTGATGTTTCCGGTTACATGGGACATCTGCGTGCTGGCAGCACTGGTTGTGACCCAGACCTCACCGCCGAATGGCGCTCCGCACGATCCGGCGCAGTTCGGACCCGAGCCTTCGGTTGTGGCATACACCACGTTCGAGAAATTATTCTGCTTGGGGCCTCCGGCCGCCAGGCTGCGCACCAGGTTGAACTCGTCGCCGGTGCACGTCGTGCTGCTCAACATGTCGAAGTTCGGGCTCAACACGGAAAAAGCTGACCCAGCCGTGCTCCCCCTCCAAACCCGGCACGTTCCCACAAGTAGTTCGCCGGTGTTTTGCGGATCCAGAATGTAGGGCGTGTAGAAAGGGCCGGCATCGCCTCCCACCGTGGCGTTCGTCACCACCGGGACAAATGTGGTCGCGTCGCAATCGATCCCGCTGTTGCAGACCTGAATGCTGACATCCGTGTAGGCGGTAAACCACTGCGTCGGGGTTGCCGGATTGATCGCATTGTAGCCGCCATCTTCGCCATTTACCGTCACCCACTGCGACTCCGACGTAGCGGCCGCCGTCGCAGGTGAGCCGTTGCCTTGCGCGCCTCCCAGAATGGTGCTCTGCTCCGTGGGATGCTGCGAAAGAGACACAAACTGGGTCATGGAACCGATCGTCCCGTTCAAGTTGTCGAACTGGTTGTCTCCCTCCGTGTTGCAGGACCCAACTTGCAGGCCGGAGTAACCATCGAGCGCACGCCAGACTCCGCCGTCGTTGGCGAGATACAGAATTGCCTTTCCGTCCACCACTGCAAAATCAATTCCGTGCTGCGCCGGATGAACGTTTGCCTTACTGCTGCAGGTACCGAAAACGTGGGTCAGGTTCAGCCACGAATTTGGCAGGTTGGCATCGACAGTTGCGCACGCCGTCTGGTTGTTCAGCAGCTTGCATTTGAACAGGTTTGCCGCCCCGGCATAAAGGTCGGTGACTCCCGCTCCGTCCGGAACTGCCGTGAGCGTGAGGTTGAAATATCCCTGGCTCGCGCCGCAACCCGCGGGATCACCGCAATTCGTCAGCCCATCTTCCGAAATCGCTATCCACGTCCCGCCATTGATCGACCGCCAAACGCCGCCGTCCACCACCTCGCCGTTGAGGTCAATGTCAATGAACCAGAAGTAGACCTCATCACGCCCCGGAACCACCGCTAGCTGTCCGCGATAGATTGGGCAATTTGCCTGGGCGGAGCATGCTGCGGTCAACACCGGCGGCTGATTAGCTACCCGTGTCCAGTTCGTCCCATCCCCCGACGTGTACAAGCCGTGGCCCCGGACAGCCGCTATAAACTTCCCCGCGCCCGCGTCGTATACGACATCCGTGGCCGAGATCGGCGGGCCGTCGGGCAGCGCCTGATAACTCCACGTCTGTCCGCTATTCGATGACCGGTACAACCCGCGATTGGTGTTCCCAGTGACGGCGCCTTCGTCAAAACCCTTGGCTGTGACGCCCATGGCGGCAACAACAGTATTTGTCTGTCCCGGGGCCGTGCTCCACGCAAACTTCGCCACCCCCAAACCTGCAAATGGATGCGCCCCGCCATCGGCAGCAGGAACCAGAGTCCAGTTCGCGCCCCCATCCGACGACCGAAGAACTCCAACGCCGTAGTAGCTGTCGAGAGAACTATTCGGCTCTCCTGTGCCCACCAGCACCACCGAACCGTCCGCCTTTACTGAGACTGCTCCGGTAGCCAGCGACGCCTGTTGGTCCGTTACCGGACTCCATATCACGCTCGAAACCGGAGTCGCCGCGGCGTTCGTCGACTTCCACACTCCCCCGTAAGCGCCGCCAACGTAGACCGTATTACCAGTTGGATCGCTCCCGTCGATCGCCACCGAAGTCGCGCGCCCGGAAACCAGTCCGTAAAAATTACGGTCCGAGACCAGCGGTGCCGGTCCCAACGCGACCCAACCCGGACTTCCCGCGGCTGGCCGCGCGTTGCTCACCCTGGCTGCGGCCGCTTCGCGTCGCGCGCGCATCTTCTGCCCGTGCGCCCGCACCCGCATCGACGCGGGTGACTGTCCCAGCGGCGCCTCGCGACCGCGCATCATCCACGCCGCACGCTTTTCGGCGTGCGCTTTGTCGTTGCTTAAACTGGAGTCGGCCTGACGGTTGGGGTACTGAGCGGATCCGCTCGGAACCAGCAAGGATAAAATAGCCAGAAATTCAGGAATGCCGTAGAACTGACGACTGCTCATAAGTTTGCGGACGCGTTTATCCGCCAACCCTACAAGCGAATCCGGGCGTGGTCAGTGACTCCAGTCACCCCGAAATTGTTCGGTTTTCGCCGGCCATGATTGGGCGCCGCCTACACCCTTCTCCGCCCATCCGCTATACTGATCAGGCAATGTCCGTGATCAAGAACATCGGCGCCATCGCCCAGGGTATGAGCATCACCTTCAAGGAGATGTTCAAGCCCACCATCGTCGAGAACTATCCCGACGGCCCCGGGCCGCTGAAGGGCGCGAAGTTCCAGGAGCGTTATCGCGGCATGCACGTGCTGCAGCGCGACGAAAACGGCCTGGAGAAATGTGTGGCCTGCTTTCTCTGCGCCGCCGCCTGCCCGGCGAACTGCATCTATATCGAGGCGGCCGAGAACACCGACGAACATCGCGTCTCCGGCGCCGAGCGCTACGCCAAGGTCTACAACATCGACTATAACCGCTGCATTTTTTGCGGATACTGCGTGGAGGCTTGCCCCACCGACGCGATTACACACGGCCATGGGTTTGAACTGGCCTCCTTTAACGCCAGCAACCTGGTGTATCGCAAGGAACAGCTGCTGTCCATTGCGCCGGCGCATATGGGCGCCAACGCGATGTTCAGCGGCGCCGAGCCCGAAGGCGCCATTGCGCCGGGGACGCAAGGGAGCTGACCGACTTCGGAATTTCGCGATCAACCTACGCCGGTCCCCACGCGGGCCGGCGTTCGTGCATCACGCAGCTCCTGGCTTCTAGCTCTTAGCCTCGAGCGGAGCCGATTCAAGCTAAAGGCTAAGAGCTAACCGCTAATGGCTGATTTCCTCCAACTCGTGAACGACCGCGTCGTCGTCTACGACGGCGCCATGGGCACCAACATCCACAAGCGCAACCCCACCCTGGATGACTATTGGGGCAAAGAAAACTGTAGCGAAGTTTTGAACCTGAGCCGGCCCGACATCATCCGCAGCGTACATGCCGGCTTTCTGGAGGTCGGCTGCGATGTGGTCGAGACCAACACATTCGGCGGCATGAGCATCGTTCTAAATGAGTTCGGCCTTGGTGATCGCGTCCGGGAAATTAACGTTGCGGCGGCAAAATTGGCGAAGGATGTCGCCGCTCAGTTTTCAACAAACGGGAAACCGCGCTTCGTCGCCGGATCGATCGGGCCGGGTACAAAAATGCCGTCTCTCGGCCACATTGGCTATGAAGAGATGCTCAAGTCCTACGAGGAACAGGCGAGTGCGTTAATCGAAGGCGGTGTGGACATCCTGCTCATCGAGACTTGCTTCGATCTGCTGCAGGCAAAGATTGCGGCGATTGCTGCGCTCGACGCCATGAAGAAGGCAGGCAGGCGCTTGCCACTGCAAGTGCAGATCACCCTGACGGAATCTGGCGTGATGCTTCTCGGCACAGAGATCAGCGCCGCATTAACCGGTCTGGAATTGCTCGACATCGACATCATCGGACTGAATTGTTCGACCGGCCCCGATCTGATGAACGATGCGGTCCGCTATCTCTCGATCAACTCCCCAAAAGACATCTCAGTTCTTCCCAATGCCGGTCTGCCCGAAAACGTCGCTGGCGCCGCTGTTTTCAAGCTGACTCCGGAAGAGCTCGCAAGGTACCACAAGCACTTTGTGCAGGATTATGGAGTTCGCATCGTCGGTGGCTGCTGCGGAACGACTCCCGAACATCTGAAGGCGGTGGTGGATGCGGTTTCGGGAGCAGAACCGGCAAAGCGTGCAGTGAAGGCGGTCGGCGCAGCGTCCAGCGCATATACGTCCGTGCCCCTCGATCTGGAACCGAAACCGCTCGTCGTCGCGGAAGAGATGAACACCACCACCCGCGTCGAGCACTTCCGCAATCTGGTGCGCGCGAAGAAATACGACGACATCCTGGCGCTCGCGAAGAAACTGGTGAACGAAGGTTCGCACATGCTCGACCTGTGCTGTGCCATCGTAGGTGAAGACGAGAAGGGCTACATCAGTCGCATTCTGGAAAAGATTGCCACGCGCGTGCCCGCGCCGATCCTGGTCGATTCGACCGAGGCCGACGTGGTCGAAGAAGCGCTCAAGCGCATTCCCGGCAAGGCCATCATCAACTCGATCAATCTGGAAGACGGCGAGAAGCGAACGTCCAAAGTTCTTCCCATGGCGAAGCGCTACGGCGCCGCCGTCATCGCGCTCACGATCGACGAAGACGGCATGGCGCTCACCGCCGACAAGAAAGTGGCTATCGCGCACCGTATTTTCGATCTCGCGACGCGAAAATACGGCATCCGCCCCGTCGACATCATCTTCGACGCCCTGACGCTCCCGATTTCAACCGGACAGGAAGAGTACCGCACCGCAGGCATCGAGACGCTGAACGCTGTCAAGCGCATCAAGCAGGAGCTGCCCGCAGTCAGCACCGTGCTGGGCGTCAGCAACATCAGCTTCGGCCTCGATGTTTATCCGCGCCGCGTCCTGAACTCGGTCTTCATGCACGAAGCCGTCGACAACGGCCTCGACATGGCCATCGTCAACTATTCGAAAATCTATCCCCTCTACAAGATTCCGCAGGAAGAGGTTGAACTCGCGCGCAAGCTGATCTATCGCGACGCGTCCAACGGCGATCCGCTTCAGGTCTATATGCAGCATTTCGCCGGGACCAAGGGCAAGCCACAGGCGCAAACGACCGCGCATGTCGAAACGCTCTCGGTCGAAGACAAACTGAAATTCGCCATCATCAACGGCGAGAAGTCGGTCGGAGAGGGCGCCCAGAAGAAGTCGCTCGACGAATTATTGGAAGATGCACTTCAGCAGTACTCGCCGCTCGAACTGATCAACACCGTGCTGCTCGACGGCATGAAGACGGTCGGCGACCTGTTTGGCGCGCGTAAGATGCAACTGCCGTCGGTGCTCGACTCGGCGGGCGTAATGAAAGCCGCGGTGGCGTATCTCGAGCCGAAGATGGAGAAGAAATCCGGTTCGCAGAAGGGAACCATCGTTCTCGCCACCGTGAAAGGCGATGTCCACGACATCGGCAAGAACCTGGTCGACATCATCTTGTCGAACAACGGATACAAAGTCGTCAATCTCGGCATCAAGCAGTCGGGCGACACGATCATTCATGCCGCGCAAGAGCACGGCGCCGACGCCATCGGCCTGAGCGGCCTGCTCGTGAAGTCCACGCTGGAGATGAAATACGTCATCCAGGATCTGGAGCGCCAGAAGCTCGAATATCCCGTGATCTGCGGCGGCGCTGCACTGACGCGCAAGTATGTCGAAGACGATCTGCGACGAGAGTATTCGAACGCAGTCTTTTATGCCGAAGATGCCTTCGCCGGCCTCCACGTGATGGAAGACCTGGCGACCGAAGACGGCAAGCGCGAAGCGCGCCTCCGAGAGGGCAAAACCGTCAGAGAATACGCGAAGGCTGCCGCCGTGGACGAAGAAACCGGCCCCGTCTTCGCCGAGCGCAGCCCGGTGGTCACAGACGCGCCGAATATTCCCGCGCCGCCTTTCTGGGGCGTGCGCGTAGAGAAGTCCTACGACCTGCGCGAGATCTTCAACTACATCAACGACACCGCCCTGTTTAAGAACCAGTGGCAACTGAAGACGGCGTCGCAGGAAGACTACGCACGGCTGGTGGAAGAGAAATATCGTCCGATCAAGAAGAAGCTCGAAGAAGAGGTGCTGGCCAGCGGCCTGTTCGAGCCGAAAGTGGTGTATGGATATTTCCCGGCGCAGGGTGAGGGAAATGACGTCATCGTGTACACGCCGGAAGATCATAGCCACGGGGAACACAGGGGATCACAGGGGAAAGAACTTCTGCGCTTCACCTTCCCGCGGCAGAAAGAAGGGCGCAAACTCTCGATTGCAGATTTTCTGGCTCCGAAATCCTCTGGCAAGATGGACGTGCTCGGCCTCTCGCTCGTCACGATCGGCCCGAAAGCCACGCAGGAAACACAGCGCCTGTTCGAAAATGGCGAGTACACGCGCTATCTCTACCTGCACGGCCTGAGCGTCGAAACGGCCGAGGCCCTGGCTGAATACCACCACAAGAGGATGCGCGAGGACCTGGGCATCGCGGGCGACGACTCGCCGCATATCCGCGACCTCTTCCACCAGAAGTATCGGGGCTCGCGTTACTCGTTCGGATATCCGGCCTGCCCGAACCTCGAAGACCAGACGAAGCTGTTCAAGCTGCTCGATCCGGAGAAGAACGTCGGCGTGCGCCTGACGAGCGGCTTCCTGCTCGAACCGGAGCAGTCGACGTCCGCGATCGTCATTCACCATCCCGCCGCGAAGTATTTTGTCGTGTGAGGAATCCTTCCGCGCACGAACGCCGGTTTACTCGTACCGCAAGGCCTCGATGGGATCGAGACGTGACGCTCGTATCGCCGGGATCATGCCGCTGATCAGTCCGACCAGCGTCAGAATCGCGGTGGAAACGAACACACTTGATGGCGAAATAATCAGTCGAATGTCGCCCATCTCTCCGTGCTGCGCCAGCGAACTGTAGAAGGTGAGGTTCCCCGCGGAGAAGGAAACGACATAGGCGAGCACGATGCCCAACAGGCCGCCCAGAAACGTGATCGCCAGCGCTTCGGACAGGAATTGCACAAGAATGTCAAAGCGGCGGGCGCCCATCGCCTTCTCGACGCCGATCTCGCGCGTTCGCTGCGTCACGCTCACCAGCATGATGTTCATGAGGCCGACGCCGCCGATGCCCAGCGTCAGAGTGCCGATAAAGGCGAGCAATACCTGCAGAGCCATGCTGATGATCCGGAATCGTGAGAGTTGCTCCATCAGGACGAAGACCCTCAAAGCCTGCTCATCGTCGGGACGAAAATTATGCGCCGTCGCCAGCGTATTGCGAATCGACCGCTCTACCCCTTGATAGTCAAAGCCCTGAAAATCCAGCCAGATCATGTCGATATAGTGAATGTCCCGGAAGTCGCTCAGGGTCGGGAACGGAGTGTAGACGACACGGTTGATGCTGTTCTGGCTGCCCCCTTCCTGTGGCCTTGGCTTCAGTATCCCCACAACCTCGTAGGGAATGCCGTTGATGCGAATCCTCTCTCCCAGGGCATAGCGGCCGGAGAAGAGCTTCTCTTTGGATTCCGAGCCTAGCACACACACGCGAGCGCGCAACTGCAAGTCTTCGGCATTGTAGAAACGCCCGACATCTACCTGCAGATTCTGAATGTCCGGTAACACCGGAGTGCTGCCATCGACCTGCCAGGTATAAGAGCGCCCCTCGTAGCTGATGAGAGCTTCGAGAAACGATTCCTGGGTGATCCGGGTGACTTGCGGCACGTTGGCCACGAGGCGGTCCACGTCATCGTTGGTCAAACGGATATTGCTGCCGGCTTTGTTCCCTCCTGCCTGCATGGACGTCCGCCCGCCGACAACGCCAACCGATTGCATGCTGGCATAGGCCTTGAAGATGTTGATGATGGCGGTGGAAAAGCCCGTGCCATAGGCCAGCAACAAAACCACGGTGGCGATGCCCCATGCCATGCCCAGCATGGTGATCGCAGTCCGCCGACGATTTTGCCGGAGTGCGTTGTAGGCCTCCGAGAACACGTCCTTGGCGAGGATCATTCATTGCTCCTGACGAAGCGCTTCGACCGGCGTCAGCAAGGCCGCCTGCCGCGCAGGATAAAGCCCGGCGACAATGCCGGCAGCCGCCAGGCTACCTGCGGCCAGCAGAGCGCTCGCCGGGTAGATGTGCGGCAGTTCGAATCCATCGATCGGCGGCGCCAGTCCGAACAGCCTGGTGATTCCGTAGGCCGCCGCCACGCCAACTCCGCCGCTGATAGCGGTAAGCATCAGCCCCTCCAGGAAGAACTGGAACAGGATGCTGCGCCGCGTGGCTCCCAAGGCCTTTCTCAGGCCGATCTCGCGCGTCCGTTCTGCAACCGACACCAGCATGATGTTCACGACTCCCATGGCCCCCAGGGCGAGCGTTACCAGGCCGACGGCTCCGAGAAATGCGTCCATCGCGTCGGAGATCTTGCCGACCATTTCGGTGATGGCGATGGTATCCATATCATCAAAGGCGTCGGGCGTATCGGGATCGAAGCCATGATTTCGCGCCACGATGCGATGAACCGCATCTTTGGCCCGGTCGTGCTGGTCCCGCGCAATGGGCCGGTAGGCCACATATTTGATGGCCTTTGCGTTGCCTTCTCCCTTCAGCGGAAAATACATAGCCATGGTGTTGTAAGGCATGATCAGCCGCATGTTCTGATCATTGGTGTTGCCGTGGCCGATGCTCTTGATCGTCCCAATTACCTGGAAGGGCACACCGTTGATCAGGATCCTGCTACCCACCGCCGGGTGGCCGGGAAACAGTATGCGCACGAATTCCTTGCCGATAACGCAGACGTTGCTGTGCTCGCGTTCGTCGGTCCAACTCAGCCAGCGCCCCTGGTCAACCGGCTGGTTGCGGATGTCATAGAACTGCGGCTCGGAGCCATCCACGTAACCGTTGCTGCTGCCATACTCACTCACCAGACGCAAGTCGCCGCGGTAAATGACAGGGGCGGCATTCCGGACGTAGGGCGAAACGCGGATGTCGAGATAGTCCTGGTAGTTCAGGTAGTACTGACGAGAGGAAAGCTGGCTGCCGCCAACCGCCGGCACCCGGCCGTTCATGATCTGCATGTAGTCTTCGCCGAAAGCCGCCAGACTCTTTTCAGTTCCCGCGCGAAAACCCTCACCGAGGCCAATCAGGAGCAGCAGCGATCCAACGCCCCACGCGATTCCGAACATGGTGAGGAAGGAGCGCAGCTTGTGCGCCCACATCGCAGCCAGAACTTGGCGAAAGCTATCGGCGAATCGCAGCATACCTTTATCTACGAGTATTAGACGAACAAGGTTCCTGTTTACTCCCGATTCCCAAAGCGGGAAAGGATGGCGAGCACACAACGCTGTGATGGCGCGGACGAGGCCCGGTTTGCCCCCCGTCGCCCCCGCCAGTTACACTCTTACCTTCGGAGTTATCCCATGCTCGTGGTCATGCGCGCCCAAGCCACTGACGAAGACATCCGCGCCGTCTGCCGTAAGGTCGAAGCGCTCGGATATCGCGCCCACCCGATGCCTGGGGCGCAGCGCACGGCCATCGGCATCACCGGCAACCCGGGCGAGCTCGAGACCGGCACGTTCGACGATATGGCTGGGGTCCAGGAGGTCATTCGCGTGTCGAAGCCGTACAAACTGGTGAGCCGGGACGTGAAGCCCGACAACACCGTGATTGCCTTTCACGGCTCGTCCGCGACGATTGGCGGGAAGAGCTTGGCCATCATCGCCGGGCCCTGCGCCATCGAGACCCGCGAGCAGGTCTTCGCCATCGCTGAGCGCGTTGCCCGCGCTGGAGCCCAGTTTCTTCGCGGCGGCGCCTACAAGCCGCGCACTTCCCCTTATTCTTTCCAGGGCATGGGGGAAGAAGGCCTCCGCATCATGGCGGAAGCGCGCGAACGTTACGGGTTGCTGATGGTCACCGAGGCGGTCGACTACGAATCGCTGGAACTGGTCGAGCGCTATGCCGACGTGATCCAGATCGGCGCCCGCAACATGCAGAATTTCTCTCTCCTCAAGCGCGCCGGACGCGCCCGCAAGCCGGTCCTGCTGAAGCGCGGCATCTCCGCTACGCTCGAAGAATTCCTCATGGCTGCCGAGTACGTCATGAGCGAAGGAAACTACCAGGTCATCCTGTGCGAGCGGGGCGTGCGCACCTTCGTCGACCACACGCGCAACACGCTCGATCTCAGCGTGATCCCCGCCGTGCAGCGTGTCAGCCACCTGCCCATCATCGCCGACCCCAGCCACGGCACTGGTAAACGGGAAAAAGTCACGCCGCTCGCCCGCGCTTGCGTTGCCGCCGGCGCTGACGGCTTGATCATCGAAGTCCACAACGATCCCGACCGCGCCCTCTCCGACGGCATGCAGTCGTTATTTCCAGACCAGTTCGACGCGCTCATGCTCCAAGTGAAGCAGATCGCCGCCGTGCTGGAGCGCGAGGTCCTGCCCATCAACGCAGCGTCGTCGCCTGCTTCGAAGAATGTTCCTGAACCCGCGCCCGCGAGGTAGATATGTTGCGCAGATGCCTCTGGATCACCGGCAGCGTGCTGTTCGCATGCACATCCCTGTTCGGGCAGGATTCGTCTTCGGAAACAACTCCCTCGGAAACGACGAAACCTTCCGTGAGCGATTCTCCCGACGATCACGGGATCTATACGAGTGGTTTTGAAGTCCTCGAAGCGGAGAGAAGCTTCGCGGACTTGAAAGTCTACCCCGACCAAATCCTCTTCCGCGTACGACGCAACTGGTACGCGAAGATACCCGACGCAACAGTCGACGGGCCACAAACGCGGCACGACGGCTATCGATTTCGAGATCAGCAGAGACGGTTCGGTGGAGAAAGTGAAGACGGTTGAATCCGCCGGCGATGCCTCCCTGGACGCCGCTGCCTCACAGGCAATCCTCTCATCTGCCCCTTTTGCCCGTCTTCCGGAGCCGTACCGCGAGAAAGCGCTGAAGCTGAGAATGCATTTTGGTTACGACCAGCCCCCCAGCGCAGCAGCGCCCTTCTGCGAAGGTCCGAATTGGGGTGCGCATCCCGCCCCCTACGTTGTGCACCGCCTCAAGGAAGGCCTCACCCCGCCCAAGGCGACTTACTCTCCCGACCCCGAATATTCCGAACAAGGACGCAAAGGGAAATACATGAGCGTAGTTCAGATTGCCGGAACCGTCGATCCGCAGGGGGCTTTCACGGATTTGTGTGTGACCCAGGCCGCCGGCATGGGCTTGGACGAACACGCGATGGAGGCTGTCTCGAAGTGGAAGTTCGAACCAGCCACCTTGCAGGGAGAGCCGGCTGCAATCCGTCTGCAAGTGGAAGTCAGCTTCCGCGTTTATTGATCGACGGTCCGCCCATAGCGTAATCTTTCCACTCCGGGACAATTCGTCCGTTGAGAAAACTCCTCCTCATCGCATTCCTGGTACCCCTGGCCCTGGCCGGCGGCTGGTGGTACTACCACCAACGTACCCTCAGCCCCTACGGCCCGCTCTACCGCGAGTACGCTTACATCACCAACGGCAAGAGCAACACTGTCACAGTCATCGACATGCGCTACCTGCAGCCGGTCCGGACCCTGCAAGTCGGCACCGAGCCCACCGGGGTTGCCGCCAATCCAAAGAAGAATGAGGTCTACGTAGTCAACACTGCCTCCAACAACATCACCTTCATCGACGCCGAGCAGAACAAAGTCGTCGCCACCATCGGAGTCCACGGCCATCCTTACTTCATCGACGTCGCCCCCGACGGCCACCGCGCCTACGTCGCCAACTCCGGCTCCGCCAATGTCTCGGTCCTCGATCTCGACCAGCGCAAGCTCCTGGCCACCATCCGCGTCGGCGGAAACCCCGGCCTGGCGCGCGTCTCGCCCGACGGCGCAACCGTTGTCGTCAGCAACCGCTCCGATAACACCGTCTCGCTCATCGACACCGCGCATCTCAACGTGCGCTCCGCGATCACCGTCTGCCTGAGTCCCGAAGACATCGCCATCCTGCCCGATTCGTCGAAGGCCTTTATCTCGTGCTCGACCTCCGGCCAGGTCGCCGCCGTCGACATCCAGCACGACAAACTACTCGCCCTGCTCGATGTGGGCAAGTCTCCGGTGAGTCTGGCGCTCAAACCCGATGGCGGCGAACTGGTGACCTGCAACTTCGGGGCCGATAGCATTTCCATCGTGGAAACGACGCCCAACGAGGTCCTGAGCAGCTCGCTGATCGGCAGCCAGCCCAGTCACTCCATCGTCTCGCTCGATAACTCCCGCCTTTACGTCTCGAACTTCGGCGCCAACAACGTTGCCGTCTACGACATCGACGTTGGCAAAGTCATCGCCGTCATCCAGACGGGTACTCATCCCGACGCGCTCGCGCTTTCACAGAACCAGAATTACCTTCTCGTTCTCAACTCCGGTTCCGGAGACGTAGCCGTCATCCAGAAACGCAAGCCGAAAAAGTTCGAGCCGTCGGAGTACTCCTTAATGAACATGATCCCGGTCGGCATGCAGCCCAACCAGATTGTGGTGAAATCATTCCTGCTGACCAAGCCGTTGTCTGAGAAGTAGACCCTCCCGCTTTGCCGTATCGCCACACTTATCGTCAATTCATGACACTAGATGCCATATATAACTCCGCAATATGGCATCGGAGCAGTCGTCGCGCGGATCGCCGGCGGTGAGACAAAATTTGCGACGGTCGGGGCGCACTGGAAATCTTAGTGAGCATTGCCGGCGCTCCCATCAAGGAGGTTTCGTCGTGAAGCTCAACCATCTGAACTTGACCGTGTCGAATGTGCCCGAGACCCATCGTCTCCTGGAAAAGCATTTTGGCTTGAAGAGTTATGGCGGCACGGAGCCCAGGGAGGCCATGAGTTTCCTTTCCGACGATGACGGCGCGGTCTTGGCCTTGTTTCGAGCGGAAGGGGGAAAGCAAGTCAACTACCCTCCCGGCTTTCACATCGGTTTCATGCAATCAAGCGAAGAACGAGTCAACGAAATCAATCGGCGCCTGCGCGAGGACGGTTACAACGTTCCCGAACCGGCTCGCCTTCACGGTTCTTGGACCTTCTATTTCAAGTCGCCGGGAGGCTTGACGATTGAAGTCCTTGCCTAGTGCTTGGATCGGCCCGAATTTGAAGCCGTCCACCGCTGTCGCACGCCGGCCATGAACTTTTCTTTGTCTCTCTGTATTTCCTGAACCAGGGCTTGATTCCCCGTATCCTCATGACGCGCCGCCCACAACACCATCTCCGTGAGTACCGGCGCGAGGTCAATGCCCTTCGGAGTCAGCAGATAAATCAGTTTTCGCCCGTCCAGAGGATCCCGTTCCGCCCGAATGATTCCGTAGCCTTCCAGGCGGTGCAGTCGGTCGGCCAGTATATTCGTCGCAATCCCTTCATACGATCCCAGGAATTCCTTGAACGTCCGCGATCCACGCAGCATCATGTCGCGGATAATCAGCAGCGACCAACGGTCCCCCAGCATCTCAACCGATGCATTCAGGGGACATCCGGAACGCCGATTTCCCTTGCCGGCTGTCGGTGTTTTTTTCACAGGTTAGTCGCTTGCATTTTGCAAGTGATTATTATAATCTCCCTCTCCGTGGGGTTCAAGCGCTGATTCACATCCGGGAGTTGTATTTGTGCAGCTGAATTCGCATCTTCACTTCGACGGACAATGCGAGCGGGCATTTCGCTTCTATGAGCAGGTCCTCGGCGGCAAGATCGTCGCCATGCTGACCCATGAGGCGTCGCCGATGGCCGCGCAGGTGCCGCCGGAATGGCGAGGCAAGATCCTTCACGCCACTCTGGACGTGGGCGGGCAGATCCTGATGGGAGCAGACGCTCCGCCGGACCACTATCAGAAGCCGCAGGGCTTCGCCGTAACCGTCGGAATCAAAGATCCTGCCGAGGCGGAACGCGTTTTTCGCGCTTTGTCCGAAAACGGCACGGTGCAAATGTCGCTCCAGGAGACTTTCTGGGCCATGCGCTTCGGCATGCTCGTGGATCGCTATGGCATACCGTGGATGATCAACTGCGGCAAGCCGGCCTGACTGTCGGCCGCCGAACTGAAAAGGTGCTGGGTGATGTCGATTTCCTGATTCCTTACTCGACGTACAGGCAGAGGCAGAGACAGAGACTGGTAGCAGGGGTAAGAATGCAACCTAAGACTCCAAGAGACCCAAGCACGAAGACACTCTCTTCCACTTGTGCGAAGAAGCCGGTTCCGCGACCTGATTCCACTTCGAAGAGCCAGTTCCCCGAGCATCCGATTTTGCAGTACTCGATCTCAAATGACGGAGGTACCATGAAGAAAGTCCCATTGCTGTTATACGCGTTGCTGGTTCTTGCCATCGCCGCATCCGCTCAGACTCTATCGCAGGCCGATCGTGATAAAGCCGCGAAGTATCTCGAGCAAACCCGCGACGGCGTCGTCGCCGCCAACCAAGGCCTTTCCGACGCCCAATTGAAATTCAAACCCGCCCCCGACCGCTGGTCGGTCGCCGAAGTTCTGGAGCACATCACCCTGGCCGAGGATTTCCTGTTCCAGAACATCACCGCCAACATCATGAAAGCGCCTGCCGGCCCGGCCGACCGCGACACCGCGAAAATCGACGCGATGATCCTCGCTGTCCTTCCCGATCGCACCCAGAAAAGACAGGCGCCGGGACCTCTGGTGCCAACCGGCCGCTGGACTCCTGCCCAAACTCTCGATCATTTCCTCAAGAGACGGGCACACACGATCGAGTTTCTCCAATCCACTCCGGACCTGCGCGCGCATGCGTCCGCCGACAACCCGTTCCAGCAACCGCTCGATGCCTATGATTGGATTCTGTTCATCGCAGGCCACAGCGACCGCCACACCAAGCAGATTCTCGAAGTGAAGGCAGACCCCAACTTCCCCAAGAACTAGAAAGGAGACAATACGATGGAATCAAAACCTACACACGAACAGGCACAACTTCAATTGCAGCTGTATGACCTTCGCCGCGAGGCGCGGTTGCGGCAAGCCCGAGACTGGTTCAACAAAAACTTCTTCGTCGACAAACCGGAAGACTTCATGAAGGTCGCCGGTCCCGGAACCGAAGGCGGTACGTTTGCCGGAATGGTGTTCGGCTACTGGGAACAGGCCTGCGCTTTCCTGAACTACGGCCTGCTCCATGAAGACCTTTTCTTCGAGACGAGCGGCGAGTTCTATGCTGTCTGGGAACGCCTGCGAGGAATTACTCCGGCGTTGCGGGAACAGTGGGTGTACAAGCAGCTATTCATCAACCTCGAACAGGCGTCGCTGCGTTATGAGAAGTGGGTGGAGAGCCGTTCCCCCGGACACATCGCCGCCATGCGCGAATTCATGAAACAGATGCGTGGCCAGCTTACGAAAGCGGCGTAAGCTTAGCAGTCTGCGAGTGAGCCTGCGAACACAGGCTCACTCGCCAGATTTTTTTTTGCAAGGAGATCGATGCATGAGCACAGTGCGAGTTCTGGTAGGTACGCGCAAAGGCGCATTCCTTCTGACCTCAGACGGCAAGCGCGAAAACTGGCAGGTTGACGGCCCCCATTTCTCCGGATGGGAGATGTATCACCTGAAAGCTTCTCCGGCGGATCCAAACCGCATCTACGCTTCGCAAACCAGCGGCTGGTTCGGACAGATCATCCAGCGGTCCGACGACGGCGGCAAAACCTGGAATCAGCCCGGCACACCGCCGGGCGCGCCACCCGAGCCCGGTCCGCCCAAAGCCGCGAGTAACAAGTTCGTTTACGACACCTCCGCGGAGACGGGCAAGCCGCTTACCACGCATCAGTTCTACGACGGGACGCAGCATCCCTGGGAATTCAAACGTGTCTGGCATCTGGAGCCGTCGCTCACCGATCCCAACACGCTGTACGCGGGAGTGGAAGACGCAGCCATCTTCCGCTCCACCGATGGCGGCGAGAACTGGCACGAACTTTCCGGACTGCGAGGGCACGGCACTGGCCCCAAGTGGCAGCCCGGCGCGGGTGGGATGTGTCTGCACACGATCATCCTTGATCCCAGTAACCCGCAACGCATCTGGATCGCGATCTCCGCCGCGGGCGCCTTCCGCACCGACGACGGCGGAAAGAGCTGGAAGCCGATCAACCGCGGACTGCGCTCCCAGTACATCCCCGACCCCAATGCCGAAGTCGGACACTGCGTGCACCACATTGCCATGAACCCCAAGCGTCCAGGCGTGCTCTTCATGCAGAAACACTGGGACGTGATGCGTTCCGACGATGCCGGCGACAATTGGAAAGAAGTCAGCGGCAATCTACCGACGGATTTCGGTTTCGTGATCGACGTCCACGCGCACGAGCCGGAAACGATTTATGTCGTTCCCATCAAGAGTGATGGCGAGCACTTTGTCCACGAAGGCAAACTGCGCGTCTATCGCAGTAAGAGCGGCGGCAATGAATGGGAAGCACTCACCAAAGGCCTGCCTCAAAAGGACTGCTACGTGAACGTGCTGCGCGACGCGATGGCGGTCGATTCTCTCGACAAATGCGGTATCTATTTCGGGACTACTGGTGGACAGGTCTACTGCTCACCCGATGCCGGTGACAGCTGGAACCCGATCGTGCGCGATCTTCCGGCGGTGCTGAGTGTGGAGGTGCAGACGCTGGCATGATCCGGGTCGTGTTGCCATATCATCTGCGGACGCTCGCGCATGTCGACGGCGAAGTGACTCTGGACGTCGCAGCGCCCATCACGCAACGGTCGGTGCTTGACGCTCTCGAAGGGCGCTATCCCATGCTGCGTGGTGCGATTCGTGATCACGTCACCCTGCAGCGGCGCGCGTTCCTGCGTTTCTTTGCCTGCGAGGAGGATCTTTCTCACGAATCGCCCGATGCTCCTCTGCCCGATGCGGTCGTATCGGGCAAAGAGCCGTTCGTCGTGATCGGCGCGATCGCGGGAGGATAGCCGCGGGCAATTTTCATGAGGAGAGAGGTGTTCCCGATGAAATCGTCAAGGATGGGGGCTCCGGCGAAGGATATCGATGCCTACCTCGCTACTGTCCCAACCGACGCGCGCGTGACGCTCGAGAAACTCCGCCAGGCGGTCCGGGCAGCGGCGCCGAAGGCGACCGAATGCATCAGCTATGGGATGCCGGCCTTCAAACACCACGGAGTGCTCGTCTACTTCGCTGCGTTCAAGAACCATTGCAGCTTTTTTCCTGGCGCGGCCGCGCTAAAGAACTATCAGGACGAACTCAAAAGCTACGGCACATCCAAGGGAACGATCCGTTTTCCCGTTGATAAACCGCTTCCTGTCGCGCTGGTGAAGAAAATGGTCAAGGACCGCGTGCGCGAAAACGAAGCCCGCATTCGAACGAAATCCGGGGCACGGAACTAGCGGCTTCTCGTGATGTTCGGGCTGTCGAACTCGGGCAGGTGCGGAACCGATTTCAGGAGTACTTCCTGCGTCGTATCTTCCGCATCCTCACTGGCCGCAGAGGCGCATACTAGAGGAGAACACGGTATTTTGGAGCAGAGCCAGAGCCTGCTCCAGGGCCGCATCGTCACCCGCTGCAACAATTGTCGAAAACCATCTTGACTCCTCCCCTGTATCGCTTGGGTTCATGAGTGGACGTTACGAAAGCGACCCACGATTCAGATCAGCCGGATTCGAATCTGAAGCGAGTCACCGCTGCAATTGTGGAGGCTCGGTTGAATCAGAATGCCGTGATTAAAGGAATCGCCACGCGGACCCTGGGAAGTGTGCCGGCGAAACGAAGTTCGAACGAAGCAGCGTCGAGAGTCGTGGTCGGGACAAAACCGTCATACTGCAAAGTGCGCAAGGTGGGGAACACTCGGGTCTGCGGTTCTGTCTTGAATTGTCCGTAACTATCTAATACAATTAGATTTAATGAAGAGTTGCTCGAGGCTGGGTTTGGCTATCGTGCTGGTTCTAAGCGTGATAACCATCTTTGTCTCTCCAGTCACCAACCTGCAGCCCAGCGCATTAAGAGCTCTGCAGTTGGCGAACATGCTCTTCGCGTTCCTCGCCTTAGCTGGGGTCCTAGTCGTGACCCTTTTCAGTCGGGTGGTTCCGCTCGGAATCATTCGCGAACGTGCCCCTGGTTTCCTGCCCGTGCCGGACCTGGTCGATCTGAATTGTACGCGTCTCTGCTAGCAAGTCTTCCTGCCGCCTTCGGTTCCCAGACTGACCTCGAGGAGTTCGATCCCGTGGCCATATTTCGCAACGGAGATTCTTCAAGCCTGCGAACGCCCAAGGAGGAACTTATGCTCTATCTGGAAACACAAGAGATCTCGGAAACGACGCCCCACAAGATCTCGGACTTCATAGCGAAGGTAGCGAGCGCCTCGTCCCGTGCGCTTCTTCTGGACTACGACGGTACGCTGGCCCCGTTTTCCGCAGACCGTCACCACGCAGCCCCCTATCCTGCAATTCCGGGATTGCTGAGTCGAATGCGGAATCTGACCAACACGCGGCTGGTCGTGGTAACCGGGCGCCGCGCCCATGAAGCAGCGACGCTCCTGGGCCTGAAGGACATCGAGGTGTGGGGATGCCACGGCCTGTCGCGATTGCATGCCGATGGCACCTATCAACTGCCATATCTCGATGAGGCCGCGGTGGACAGAATTGCGGAGGCCAACGAGTTGCTTCGCGAAGAGGGACTCTTCGCGCTATTGGAATTCAAACCGGGAGCCACGGCCATTCATTGGCGAGGCATCGAGGAAGCCGCCACCCAAGTGGCGCAAAGGGTGGAGAAAGTATGGTCGAGGCTGCACAGCCATAGAGGCCTGGAACTGCTGAAGTTTGACGGTGGCATGGAGATCCGTGTCGCGGGTCGAAACAAAGGTGACGCGGTTCGCGCGGTACGGGCGGAGATGGGAGGCACAGCGGCCATTGCTTATCTGGGAGACGATCACACGGACGAAGACGCCTTTGAGGCATTGCGCGGACATGGTCTGACCGTACTGGTGCGTAAGGAATATCGTCCGACAAGGGCCGATGTGTGGGTTCAGCCTCCGCATGGAGTCATCGCTTTCCTGGGCGATTGGATCGACGCCTGTGGGGGTGCGTCATGACAACACGCAGAGACCGAATGGTGGTAGTTTCCAATCGTCTGCCGGTTGTCATTGAGCAGAGTTCAGATGGGCTTAAAGTCGAGCCTAGTTCCGGGGGATTGGTTACGGCTCTTGGGCCTCTGCTCGACGATTGTGCCGGCGTCTGGATCGGCTGGACGGGGACCGATGCATCGCGAGAGGTCGAGCGCGTTCTGGAGGAGCAATCCCGACGGCGCGATTTCGCGCTTCAGCCGGTCTTCATGACTCCGGAGGAGCGCTCGCGTTTTTACTGCGGTTTCTCCAACGAGGTCGTGTGGCCTTTGTTTCACGATCTGCAATCGCGCTGTAACTTCGATCCGGCATATTGGGACACACACCTGACGGTGAACCGCAGATTTGCGGAAAAGACGGCGCACGAGGCGCAGCCCGGTGACCTGATCTGGGTACACGATTACCACCTGATGTCCGTCGCTCTCGGTCTTCGCCAACTCGGGGTCAAGGAGCGACTTGCGTATTTCCATCACATTCCGTTCCCCAGCCCGGACATCTTCGAAAAATTGCCATGGCGGGAGGAGATTCTGACCGCGCTCCTGGACTTCGACGTAGTCGGGTTCCAGACGCTGCGTGACCGGAGAAATTTTGCGGATTGTCTTCGCCAGTTCGTCAAAGCAGCAGAGATCCGGAATGACGGCGACCATTTGATCGTTGAAGAACCGGGGCGCAATACGTTGGTTGGAGCTTACCCGATCAGCATCGACTTCGAAGAATTCGCGCGCGGCGCGTGGGATGAAAGCGTTGTGGCGAGGGCGGGAGAAATTGCCCGCGGTGTCGCGGGTTGCCGGATCGTTCTTGGCGTGGATCGGCTTGACTACACCAAAGGCATCCCAGAGCGCCTTGCTGCATTTCGCTATTTGCTCAACGAGCAAGCAAGCCTGCGCAAGAAGGTCACTCTCGTCCAAGTCGTGGTGCCGAGCCGGGGGGATATTCCGAAGTACGGCGAACTGAAAGCACAGATCGAACGCCTGGTGGGCGAAATCAACGGCCACTTCAGCGAACCGGGGTGGGTCCCAATTCACTACATCCACCGCTCGCTCGATCGAGCTGAGTTGCTGGCTTACTATCGGGCGGCTGACGTCGCTCTGATCACACCGTTGAAGGATGGAATGAATCTGGTTTCCAAGGAGTACTGTGCGGCGCGGGTGAACAACGATGGTGTACTGATCCTGAGCGAGTTCGCGGGAGCGGCGTTCCAGCTTCATCGGGGGGCGTTGTTGGTGAACCCCTATCACACGCGCGCGGTAGCGGAGGCGATTCAGAGAGCGTGCGAAATGCCCATATCAGAACAGAAGAAGCGAATGCGCAAAATGAGGGCTCGCGTGCGCCGCGAGAACATCTTCTGGTGGCGCGACGCATTCTGGAAGTGCTGTGACCAGGCGCGGGCAGTGGAGGGTGAGTCTCAACTTCCCGTTGCCGCGTCAAGAATGAACCCGGCCCCGCCCGTTGCGAAAGTCCCGGAGCAGGCTCCCAAGCCGGCCAACGCGGTTCGCCGCCGCGGAGCCACGGTGTGAAGACAATTGAGCAAACAATTAGAACGCTTGAGGGAGGAGGAATGACAATGTTTCGATTCTTAGTGTGTGCAACACTCCTATTCTGTCTGGTCAGTCCTAGTGTGGCAGAGCGAGCGCCCCAGAGTAGGACGACCAGCACATGCGACTTTCAAGATGGGAGGCAACTTAGCGTTCGTTACAGCAGCCAAGCGCCCGGGAAAGACAATCCGCGTGAGGGCAAGGTGTGGGTACCGGGAGGGGCGCCAGTGTACTTGTTCACGGGGGCACCGCTCCTCGTGAACGATTCAGAGATTCCATCGGGCGCGTACAGCCTGTACGTTATTCCGGAGAAGGATAACTGGACACTGGTAGTGAACAAGAACGTCAGCGACGCGAATCTGTACGACGAACATCAGGATATCCTGCGAGTCCCCATGCAGATCGGCGAGATCAGCCAGCCGGACAAGCACCTTAGAATGGTTTTTGCACATGTTGCTCCGAAGCAGTGCAACATGCGTATCTATTCTGGAAAGACGGGAACCTGGGCGGAGTTCAAAGAAAAGTGATTGGATTCCCGCATGGTTAGGAGTTCGAAACAACCAGGTGTGCCCGTGCATTGGCCTTCTTTGCGAATGGGGCAATGCTTCATTGATACCTCGTAGGGGAAGAAGTTATGCGGCGGTTATCCAGACTCTGAGCACTGTCACAGTTAACAGTTTGAAAGCCGACCGCCCAATCTTAGTCTCGCACCTCGATGGGATTCGCGGGGCGGCGCCAGAACCCGCATTTCGGGCCAGCCCGCGGCAGCCATCTACGCAAACAGGAACGCCAGATGCCAGCCTCCAGATGCTGCAGACGCCATGGTTCGACCGCCACCGGTCGGTTGACTCTGGCGCTCTGCATTGTTCCGTTGCTGCTCGAGGCCGCATTCTCGTGGGTGTATCCGGAGCACCGTGATATCGCAGTGCTGGGTCTCGAGAAGCTCGATCCCGCGCAGCGGGCAACCCTGCAAAAGCTGTTTGACGAAGCTCGGGTCGGCCATGAAGCGCGCCTCTGCAGCCAGTTGGCGGATACGACACAGGCGTTGAATCCAGCGTGCATCGATTATGCGGCATGGACGGCAATCTCGGGAGATCACTCCTGTTCGGCTCGCGACATGCTGCACAACGTGCTCGATACTCCCTGGATCCTCAATGTGGCGGGCGTCGGGGCAAAACTGAAGATGCAGCTCGCGTCCGCTAAGCGGCCCTACGAGCGTGTCAATGCTCTGCGCAATTCCGACTTCTCGCTGCTGCGGGCGGATCCCGAGTATGTGACGCGAGCGCAGTCCAACAACGCCCACTTCCTCCTGGCGCGGCCCGAGGTCAGCATCGAGCCGGAAGCGTATGCGCGGCTGGTATTGGGATCAAGCGCTGAAATCAATGCTCTGGGAGCGTACTCGTGGTATCACCTTCGGGCGATCGCACAAGCTGCGCGTCTTGCACATGACAATCTCGCGTCGGACGTACGTTCCCAGATTGCCCTAGCCGCCCTCGCCGACGAGGCGTTCGCGCTGCACTTTCTGGAAGACAGTTTTGCCTCGGGACACGTGGCGGGCACATGGGGTAATTCCGCGGTGCGCAAGGGAACGCATGACTACTACAGCGAGCATGGGCTGGAGGTGGTCACGTGGAATCACCACCGTTTTGTTGCTCTCGGCGACGCGAATATGCAGCCAGCCGATGCGGAACGTGCCGCAGCCGCGGTTCGCGACAGCCTCGCGCAGCTGGCCGGCGCCTTCGAGGGTAAAGTAGAAGTGAGTGAGTCCGACATCGCCAAGAGCAACCAGGCAGATGGTTTCGATGTGTGTCACGAGGCACGCTTTCCTGCGGCGGCGGGCAGCAGGGCCGAGATTCTGGGGCTCGTACCCGTCATCGAGCAGACCCCGGTGCCCGCTCTGGGAGCGGGCAAAGGAGAGTTGCCCAGGTTCCGGTCGGAACTGGGTGGATTCGTCGGGCTCGCGACCGCAGTCAACGTTGGGATGCTGAATGGCGGCTTCGGGTCCACCGAGACAGGAGCGAGCGTTGGCGGGGGACTGGATCTAGCTTTTCGTGTCGGTCTCGGGCTGGAAGGTGTGCTCAACCAATCGAGCGATGGCTTGGCCTTCCTCGACGTCGGCGTGCGCCAGGACAGTCCGGTGCACGGGTCCGCCCACGTGCCCGGTCGCAGTGCCCTCGCCTTCCGGTTCCGGGCGCCGTACTGGTTGATTCCTGGTGACTTGCTACTGGCAGCTCCGGTGCTGGCCTTCACCGCGCCCAGCAAGCTGCAGAACATGGCGGTGCAATCCGCCAACGGTGGCTTGATCCCATGGCAGGCGGGCATCGCTACGCGTATCGGACGGTTTCAGTTCGTGCTCGGGCGGGAGGTGGCGCTCAGCCTCTATGGGTACACCTCAGATCAGAGCGTTCTTCTCCCCACTCCGGGAGTGGAGCCAGTCGGCGCGACACTGATCAAGTTGCGCTCCATTCGGGTAGACCTGCCCATCCTCGAGTACCGAGCCTTTCGCACGTTCTCGCTCGACCAAAGCTCGGGATTGGCAGTGCAGTTCTGCATCGGGTTCGACAAGCCGACCGATTCGTCAGTGGTCTCGCCGGCCGGCGCTCCTAACCCGAATCTTCGAACTATCGTGACGGGCGGCGTGCGCGTGGTGTTTGACTGGCGACACTACGTACGATGACGACTGCGCCGGCGAATGCTGGTCCTCGCTGAGCGGATTACTTTGAAGGCATGAGAACGGTAATTGCCGCGACGCACCTCCAGGTGCCGTTTATCTTCACCCAGGTATCGACGAAGCGCTCGCGGTTAACATACTTCTTGCCTTTATCCACACCCTTGGTGCGAAAGATTCCTACTACCACTGCTGAGTCGCCATAGACCTCGGCCGAGCTTTGTTCCGTCACTGCCAGCGCGGGTGGACTGTAATCGGGCGCCTTGACGCTAGCCAGGAATTCGTTTTTGGACTGCTGGCTGCCGTCGATGTCCACGGAAACGAAGGTGTCGGCGAGGAGAAGGTCGAGGGCCCTTGTGTCCTTTGTTTCCAGCGCGCGGTTCCAGGAATTATCCAGGGCCAGGATGTGGGCGGCCTCGTCGGAGTGGAGGCCCTGCTGCGCTGACGACATTGCCGCGCAGAGCAGGAGTACGATTCCGACACCCAAAATCCGCGCCCTCCACAAAGAACGCGGAGGCGAGGGGCACCCGTTGGCGAAGATCAGTTTCCTCAGCACGAAAACCTCCCAGCAAACAAAGACACAACGGGTTTGAGTTTCAATTCTCCTAAGGATGCGCATGCAGGCATGACGAGGAAAATATGGTGCGCGGGCGCAAAGCTTGCGGCCCTGCGAGCCGGGACAGGCAAAGGCGTCCGTGCTCCAGATGTTGGTTCAGGCGGGTTCCTGGTAGAGGCCGATCACGTTGCCCGCAGGGTCGCGGAAGCGAGCGGTGATTTCGGGGGCGTCCACGCCGATGGGCTGCACGATCTCGCCTCCGTTCGCGATCACGTCTTCGATCTTCGCAGCTACGCTGTCGACCATCACATAGACCATGAGGCCGGGCGTGGAGGCGGGCGGACGTCCTAAGACCCAGGCGCCGCTGACCTCACCGGCGGCGTCGTCGAAGGCGGTAGCGCCGTCGCCGCGCTTGCGGATATTCCATCCGAAGACGCGGTGGTAGAAATCAGCGGAGCGGGCAATGTCGGTGGCGGGAATTTCGATGTAGCAGATCTTGCCGTTAGCTAGCGTTGGGGGCATACGGGAGTCCTTCCGCAGAATAACATTTCAGACAATGGGGGCGTGTGGCTGCGGCACGGATGGCAGCAGAGTTCCCATCCGAGCGATTAGCGTGAGCGCAAGAATTTCAGGCGCGCCTGGCGGATCGTGCCCGCGCACGCTTTTTCTTCGGAGGTACACCGGGTTGCCTCAGCGCCATGGGCGCGAGCATCGGGGATCGAGGCCGCAAGGTGTATCCCAGATCAATGTTGGGCGTGTGATGCACGATGTATTCGTGGATGTCGATCGGATTCGTCCCTCCGGTGAAGACATGGGTGAACAGGTCGGAGACGTGCTCGATTATGTTGCTGTGCTCGTCCATGTCGCAATCGAGCAGGACGGCATTGCCGGCGGCGTTGGTCACGCGCGCCATGGTGAACTGTAGGTTGCCCTGCTCGAAGGAGCGCTTCACGCTGATCATGGGGGCGGTCAGGGTATAGTCGCTGGGAATGTTGTCGGTGTGCAGGGAAGTATCGCCGGGGAAGAATCCCTGGGACTTGAAATCGTCCAGGTGGGTCGAGATCTGTTCGATGCTGGTGAAGAAGGCGTCGTCCACGCGGGCCACGAAGCGTTCCTGATCGATGACCAGGATCTGCTGCACCATGCTGAACCAGGGATTTTCGCTTACGGGATCGTTTTGCGCGTTGAGCACGACGAACAGATTCAACAAGGCAGTTTTGGCCAGGACAAGTGCGGGAGAGGTCATGCCGTCGTAGACGCCAGCGTTGACAACGCCCACATCGGGACCGTGTTTCAGTTTTACCAAGTGCCCCGATAGGGCCGCTTTCATCGCGTCGAAGCCTGCCGACAGAACGTTCCAAGCGGTGAAGTCGGGACGCCATTGAGCCGGATCGCGGAGCAGGAGTGCAGAGTCATTCTTTTCTTCACCGTCATCCAGGGTGAAGAACTCGGACTGGACGATCCGGTAGAGCGACGGAGTCATGACGCAGCGCAGATTTTGCGCCTGCGGGAAAGCGGGCAGGCGGAAGCGGTGCGGTGGTGGAAACTGCACGTGATTAGCGCGCGCGATGGTCACCTGATCGAGGCGCACGAATTCGATGGTGCAGTTGGGTTCAGTGGCGGCGGTGCCTTCCGCGTTGACTGCATCCAGAATCAGATCCCCCATGTTGTCCATGGTTTCCTCCGTTTCCTGCGTTTCCTGATGGACAGGAGTTTGGTGTGGCGGGAAGTGTGCCCGTGATACTCATGTTCCTTTCTTAAGACGCGAGAGTGGTCGCAGGCAAAGACAATCTGCTGCGGGGAAGTCCAGGACAGGCACTACAAGGGGCATAGTACCTCGGTTGGGATAAAAGGAGAAGCGGATGACGGTGGGCGGGGACGGGCGAGGGAGCCCGTCGCTCCACAAACAAGCACTACACAGTCTTGTGAAAATGTTCGATGATTTTTTCTGCTTGCGTTTTGGTTACGACGGCAGTCAGCGCTGCTACGTCGGCTTGCTTGACTGCTTGCAGGCTGCCGAAATGTTCTAGCAGGCGGCGGGTGGTGGATTCGCCTACGCCGGGAATTTCGCGGAGTTCTGTGGCGCGGTCGCGGATCTGGCGGCGCTTGCGGTGGAAGGTTACGGCAAAGCGATGGGCCTCGTCGCGGATCATCTGGACGAGATGCAGGACTGGGGAGTGGTGGTCGAGGACGACGGGGTCGTCTTCCTGTCCGTAGACGTAGATGATTTCTTCGCGCTTGGCGATGGAAGCCAGGGGCTGGTTGATGATCTCGAGTGATTCGAGTGCTTCGGCGGCGGCGTGGAGCTGTCCGATGCCGCCATCGATGAGGATGAGAGTCGGCAGTGGCTTCTTTTCTTCCTGCAGACGCTTATAGCGACGGGTTACGACTTCGCGCATGGAGGCGAAATCGTCGACGCCTTCGACCGTCTTGATGATGAACTTGCGGTAGTCGGACTTCTTCATCTTGCCGTCTTCCCACACCACCATGGAAGCGACGGTTTCGGCGCCCTGGATGTGCGAGATGTCGAAGCACTCGATGCGCCTGGGGCGCTCGGGGAGAGCGAGGGCATCCTGTAAGGATTCTTCGATCAGGCGGGCATTGGGTTTCATCACGCGGAAGCGCTGGTCGTAGGACTGCTTGGCGTTGTTGCCGGCGAGATCGATAAGTTCGCGCTTGTCGCCGCGCTGCGGCACGGTGATGTGGACGCGCGTCGCCTTGCCGCCGGTGGCGGCGAATTGGTCGCTGAGCGCGTCTTCGAGTTCCTCGCGGTCTTCGAAATCTACCGGGACATAGATGTTGCGCGGGACGTAGGGCTGGGCGAGATAAAGCTGCTTGAGGAGTGTCGAGAAAAATGGTCCCGGGTGGAAAGGTCGCTCGCTTTGTTCACTTGGGCGGACGAAGGCGTCCGCCTCCGCATGTGCGTCGGCGAGCTCGGGCAAGTCCTCCCAGAAGAATTCGCGGCGATCGAGGACTTTGCCGGCGCGCATGTGGAAGAGATTGACGGCCAGCATTTCGTTTTCGTAGTGATAGCCGAAGACGTCCGCGTCGTCGCCTTCGACGGCGGCGATGCGCTGCTTTTCCTGGAGCTGCTCGACGGTGGAGATCAGGTCGCGGCACTTGGCGGCGCGCTCGAACTCTTGGGCGTCGGCGGCTTCGGCCATGCGGGCGCGAAGGGACTTCACCAGGTCCGTCTGACGGCCTTCGAGGAAGAGTTTCACGTCGCGCGCGGCTTCCTGGTAGATCTCAGGTGTGGTGAGGTCTTTCACGCATGGTCCGAGGCAGCGCTTGATGTAGAACTGCAGGCAGGGGCGCGGATGGAAGCGAGTCAGATCGACCTTGCATGAGGGGACAAGGAAGTGGCGATGAATCAGGTCGACGATGCGGTAGGCCAGATTGGCGGGGAAGTAGGGGCCGTAGTAGGCGCTGCCGTCTTTGCGCAGGCGACGCGTGACGTACACGCGGGGGTAGCGTTCGCCGAGCGTGAGCTTGACGTATGGATAAGTCTTGTCGTCGCGGAGCAGGATGTTGAAGCGCGGTTTCTTCTGCTTGATGAGGTGGTTCTCGAGGGCGAGCGCCTCTTTGTTGTTGGCGACGACGACGTAGTCGACGTCAACGGCTTCGCGGACCAGGGTGCCGGTCTTGGCGTCCTCCCAGCGACCTTCGTGGAAGTAAGAAGAGACGCGGGAGCGCAAGTTCTTCGCCTTGCCGACGTAGATGACCTCGCCCTCGGCGTTCTTGTAGAGGTAGACGCCGGGCGAGGCGGGGAGGGTTCGGATTTTCTCCTGCAGACCCACGATGGTTGGATGAGCGATCGGGCGACTTGGGAGCGAGGCTGCCAATGCGCCGTCTCAAGGATATGGGATGGAGGACTTTCCGGTCACGCGGCTGGAAGACTCCGGGCGGTTTTAGCGGGACAATAGAATGTCACGCCACGGGACCCAATGCATTCCAGAAGGAAGCGAGCCGAGTGATGAAACAGCGCAGGGTGGAGATTGCTGCATTTGCCGGAATAGCGACATCAGCCTTGCGTCGCCGCATACGATCTGTTAACCAATAGGCTAGTTGTGGCCAAGGCACCGATCGGCGGCTACCTTCCAACGCTCGACGGCTGGCGAGCCATTGCGATTTTGGCGGTGTTGCTCGACCACGCGGTCGGGTATTCGCCTCTGCAGTCCGTTCCGCGTGTTTTCGCGCTGACGCGAGTCGGTCCCAATGGCGTGAGTCTGTTCTTCGCGATCAGTGGCTTTCTGATCTGCTCCCGTTTGCTCGAAGAAGAGCGCGCATATGGAGTCATTAGTCTGCGCGGCTTTTATGTCCGGCGGGCGTGCCGGATTCTCCCACCCGCGATGTTTTACCTGATGGTGATTGGAATCCTGTCGCTGTTCGGCCTGCTCATTGTGACCGGGGCGGAATGGTGGAGTTCGGTATTCTTTTTTCGCAACTACCTGCCGCCTAGTTGGAGGATGCACGGACTGGGCGAATATACGGTTCACTACTGGTCGCTGGCGGTCGAAGAGCACTTTTATCTGCTCTGGCCGGCGGCACTGGTGTGGTTGGGAAAATGGCGGGCACGGTGGTTTGCCATCGGCTTGGCCCTTGTAGTCGCGGGATGGCGAATGTGGGATTTTCACGCCCACTGGTTTGACCGGTTGATTCCTGGTTTGTTGATCGGGACACGAACCGACATCCGACTGGATGCGCTGCTATTGGGCTGTGTGGCGGCATTGCTGCTGGACGAGGAACGGGTTCGGGCAGCCTTTGCGCGGCACTTTGCGACGTGGATGTGGATGCTCTGTATTGCCGGCTACACCGGTCTGCAACTAATACAGCGAGTGCGCAACTACTCGATCCTGGAATCGGCGCTGCTGCCGCTGATTGTTGCCGGAACGGTGTACGTGCAGCGAGGCTGGATCAATTCCTTACTGGAATCTCGTCCGTTGAAGTGGGTAGGGCGGCTATCGTACAGCCTTTACTTGTGGCAGCAACTGTTCACGTTTTCTGAAGCCGGATCGAAGTTATCTCTGATTCAAAGGTGGCCGCTGAACCTGGGACTGCTCTTCCTGATGGCATGGTTGAGCTACCGATTCATTGAGCGGCCCTTCATACGGCTGGGACACCGGCTGGCGCCTCCTCCGACGGAGGGCCGGGAGGATCTGGTGGCTGTCGGCAGCGGATCGACAGCACCGGAGACCGAAGCCCGGCCTTCGAGAGAGATGCCGGCGTCGGCCTAGCCGTTCCATCGCCGGACAAACTCGATCAGGCTTCGGACCGCGATGCCCGACGGGCCCTTGGCGATCCAGGGTTTCTGGTCTTCCATCCATGCAGTGCCGGCGATGTCGAGGTGAATCCAGGGCGTGTCTTCGGCGAATTCCTTGAGGAACATAGCAGCGGAGATGGCGCCGCCCCAGCGTCCGCCGGAGTTGACGATGTCGGCGATGCCGGATTTGATGACCTCTTTATATTCATCATCGAGCGGGAGGCGCCACATCTTTTCACCGGCCTGTTTGTTGGCTTGAGTGAAACGCTCGTACATCGGATCGTCACTCGCGAAGATGCCGGCGTTGACGTAGCCAAGCGCGACGACGACCGCGCCGGTGAGGGTGGCGGCGTCGACGAGGTGGGTACAGCCGAGCTGGCGGGCATAGCAGAGGCCGTCGGCGAGGACGAGGCGGCCTTCGGCGTCGGTGTTGATGATCTCGATGGATTTGCCGGACATGGCGATCTGGACGTCGCCGGGCTTTTGCGCCTTGCCGGAGGGCATATTCTCGGTGGCGCAGATGATGGCCGTGACCTTGACTTTCGGCTTCAGCAGAGCGATGGCGCGCATGACGCCGATCATGGTGGCGCCGCCGGCCATGTCGTATTTCATTTTTTCCATGCCGTCGGCGGGCTTGATGGAGATGCCGCCGGTATCGAAGGTGATGCCCTTACCGACCAGGCCGAGGTGGACCTTGTCGGAGGCGCCTGCGGGTTCATAGCGCAGGACAATCAGGGCGGGGGGCTCGTCGGAACCCTGAGCGACTCCCCAGAACGCGCCCATCTTCAGTTCTTTGATCTTGTCGGCGCCGTAGACTTCGCATGGGAGTCCGACTTCAGCGGCCATCTTCTTCGCTCGTTCACCGAGCATGGTGGGGGTCATGCGGTTTGAGGGTTCGTTGACCAGATCGCGGGTGAAGTTCTGTGATTCGCCGATGATGCGGGCGGTGGTGAGCGCCTGGTCGAGAGCGGTTTTATCGCCGCTGGCGACGATGGTGACGGTGTTGAGTTTCTGGTCCTTGCGGTCGCTCTTGTAGTAGTCGGGGTCGAAATCACCGACGAAGACGCCTTCCACCGCGGCACGAACGCCCTCGGGATTTGTGAAACCCTCGGGCAAAGCAATAGCAAAACTGCGAATGCTTTTTCCTTTGAGCGTGCGTGCAGCGGCGCCCGCGAGCTTGCGAAGTTCGGCGGCGGAGAAACTTTTGGCTTTGCCGCCGCCAATCAACAGGAGACGGTTGGCCTTGAGGCTGACGGGGCGATGCAGCAGCGTGGTCTCGAAAGCTTTGCCGGCGACTTCGCCGCTGGCGATGACACCCTCGGCAGCGTCGCGCACGGCGGAGTCGCTGGATTCGACCGTGACGGAGGGCTTGTCTTTTTCGCCGCGGTCGAGAACTACGGTGACAAGGCATTCGGTTTCAACTTCTGAAGGCGCGATAAGAGAGAGGTTCGTATTCATAGTCAGAATTTCCAGTATCCAAGAGGAACGGGGAAATGCGCAACTCCGGCATGCGCTTGCGAGATTCGGCGCGGGAAATTGCGTCTACCGGCGGACTGTGGTCAGGTCATAATGTCGGCAGACAACTGGGGAGCAAGCGCCAGACGGGCTAAAGCGCACATCCATGCGGAACTTTTGGACAGCGGCGGCCGTATTGGTTGCCATGAATGACGCTACCGCTGTTGAAAGAACGCCGGGCAAGAATGCTGTGACGTGGTTCGGCGTTTGTTTTTCGATGTTGTCGATGCTGGTGATCCGGCAGGTCTTTCGCGCGATCAACCCCGAGCCCGGTGTGGCACTGGCGCTAGCACGGGAGGCCTGCAATTTTGCCAGCGCGGGTGCTCTCCTCTGGCTGGTTCGGCGAGGTGAAAACTCTTCGCTGCGCTCGATTGGAATCGGCACGTCGCCGGTGTGGAAGTCTCTGGCGTGGGGAGTCGTCATTGCGATTGCCTGCATCATTCCCGCCGCCGTGTTGGCACACTTTACAGGGTACGGACACGGGACCGCTTCCCAGGCCTTTGCGAAATTGCCGCTGTGGGTGATTTCGATCATTGTGGTGCGGGCGGGAATTGTGGAGGAGCTATTCTTTCGGGGTTATGCAATCGAACGCTTGCAGACGCTCGGCTTCGGCAAGCATGGATCATGGGTCATTCCGCTGATCGTCTTTGCTGTCGGCCATTGGACAGGTGGGGCGGCGAACATCCTCATCGCCCTGGTGCTCGGCGGAATTCTGACGGCGTTTTACCTCTGGCGACGGGATCTTGTGTCGAACATGTTCGGCCATTTCCTGGTGGACTTTGTTGCGAATGTGTTGCCGGCACTGGTCTCGTGAATGACAGCAACGGGCCGCGCGCAAACAACCTGAACGTACCGGGATCCCCTACTTCCCAGTTCCGGTCAGCGTGGCGCTGGAGGGACTGCCACCGCCGTTGTTTTTCACGTTCAGCTTGGTATTGCGCTTTCCGGTCTTGGTCGGCGTGAAGGAGATGCTGACGGAACAATTGTCGCCGGGAGCGATCGTGGGTCCACAGGTGTTGGCGGAGATCTGGTAATCGGCGGCAGCAGCGCCCGCCAAAGCGATGCCCGTGAAGGTTACCGTCGTGGCGCCCAGATTGGAAACGGTGATGGATTGCGGCAGACTGGTGACGCCGACCGTAGCGCTGCCAAAGTCGAGCGAGGACGGAGCCAGGACGATGGATTGACCTACGCCCTTCAAGCTGATGGTTTGCGGGCTGGTCGGGGCGTCATCAGTAAAGGTCAGAGTTCCCTTGCGAGTTGCTTTCTTCGTGGGGGTAAATGTGACGCTGACGGTACAGGTGTCACCCGGCGCCACGCTGCTGCCGCATGTGTTGGTTGAAATCTGGAAGTCGCCGGTGGCCACGAGGCTGGAGATATTGAGGTTGGCGCCGCCGGAATTGAAAAGGATCAGAGTCTGCGGGGCGCTGGTTTGTCCGATCACGACTTTCTGAAAGTTGAGCAATGACGCTGAGAGGTTGGCAACCGGGCCACCGCTGCCTCCGCCGCAGCTGTCGAACTTGAAATTCGCGATGCGTGTGCTCCAGTTCGAGTTGCCGTTGCTCTTGATGTACTCCTGGGTATACCAGAAGGTGCAGTCATCGGCGGGGTCGATCGCCATGGCACTGTAGTCGCCCCAGCGGGCCACGCTGCCGGTCTGCGAGCCGGTTCCGCTGACGATAAGTTGTTCGGACTGCATTTGTCCGGCCGGATCGGAGGGGACGCGGCCGGTAAAGGAGACCGAGGGGAACACCGAGGAACTGGAAACGCTGTAACCCAGGGCGATTTCGCCGGATCGATCCATGGCGATCGAACCCATCCAGCGGGTGCTGGAATCGGGCCGAAAGGTGCCCTGCTGGAAGAGGGCGGGCGAGCCGTTGGGATCGCGAATCTCGTACCAGCGCACGCCGGTCGTGATGGAGTGGTTGACGACAAGAGCTTCATGGCCGTCGGAGAACTTGCGATAGGCGAGGCGATACATGAGCCGATCCCCTAACGAATCGAGCCTCTGAACGGTACCAGGCTGGACGACACAGGTTCCGCCCCCACACAACTTCGAGAAGTTGGCGACGGTCAGAGTGACCGGACCGGTGAAAGTGGAGTTTGCAGGCGTAGCGAAATCAACATGAAGCTTCCAGAGGCGCAACGAGTTGGTTCCGAAGTTCATGAAGAAGCCGGGTTCGCCGGGGTCGGGCTGTTTGGAACCGTCGATATCGGCAGGAAGAAGGCTGGAAATGGAAGAGGGTTGCTGGAAGCAGATGATCGTGGCTGCCTGACCCGTGAGCATGCTGGCGCGGTCCATGGCGCAAGCGTTAGCACCGACGAAGTTCACAACGTGGAACATGTTGAACGAGACGTAGTAGGCGTCAGGCCAGACCCCGAGTTTGGGATAGTCAGGGAAGTCGTTGTCGAAGGAGAAGGCGTAGCGATTGTAGGTGCCCGTCGCATCGCTGGTGGTGGAGATGGCGACGCATTCCAGGAACGGAGTGGTACTGACAGAGAACTGAGTGAGGATCCAGCGTTCGGCGATCTTGTCGTATTGGACAATGGGGTCGCCATCGTTGTTGTCCTCACAATCGCCGCCGAAGCCAGCCCAGACGGAGTTGCCCTCAAAAGGTCCGGCGACAATGGCTCCCGTGATCTTGTCAAAGACTGCGTAAGACAGATTCACCCATTGAACGTATTGCGTGGCACCCACCGTCCCATTGGTATCGGGCGGGACGGCCTCCATGGTGAAACCAAACTGATCGAGTCCCAGGCCCTCGAAATTCAAGCCAAGTGAGGCCGACACCGCCGGGAGCGTCTGCTGCTGGAGGGCGGCATCGGCGACGGCGTACGTGGGTTGGATGGAAACGGGCCCGGTGGGAAGGACCTTGAGAATGCGGGGAGAGAACTTGTTGGGTTGGACCGGAGTGAGCCTGCCGAGTTCAGCCAGGGGCGGCGAGACATCATGCTTCAATTCCCGGTACACGCGCAGGGTGGCCTGGGCAACAGCGGACTTTGGGGTCACAAACGCGAGGGCAGAGAGATATAGCGTGACCGCCCAGGTGAAAGACTTTTGCATAAGGCTCCCAGATCGAGCGGAGGAGTATTGAAGTGTGCAATCTTCGGGCCAAAAAAGGCTAATTGATGGTGGGGGGAAAGGGCAAGGTAGGTTGATCTCCTACCGAGCAGTTTACCCTGGGCGATGGTGACGCCGCGAGTGTTTCTGGTCTGGAGGTGGTGGCTCACGCCCGCGAGAGCAGAGGCGCAACCGCGTGTCGTTACCTCCACGCTGGCAAAGGCACAGCCGATGCATCCAGATATGCAAAATATTGCGGAACTGAGACACGGTAATGCAGCAAGTGCGCTGGGAGCTTGAAGTTCTGCGAATCTATTGTCGCCTTTGGCCGCGGGCGATGGCTTCGCGGGCCTCGCGGTCGGCGGTCCGGCGGCGCTCGGTTTCACGCTTGTCCCACTGCTGCTTGCCCCGAGCAACCGCGAGTTCGAGTTTCACCCGACCGTTCTTGAAGTACATGCGGGTGGGGATCAGCGTCAGTCCCTTTTGCTGCGTCTTGCCGATCAATTTGCGGATTTCTTCTTTGTGAACCAGGAGTTTGCGAGTGCGGAGGGCGGCGTGGTTGGAGTAGCTGCCGTGCTCATAGGGACTGATGTGGCAGTTGAGGAGCCAGAGTTCACTGTCTTTGACCAGCCCATAGGAGTCTTTGAGGTTGGCCTTGCCGGCACGGACCGACTTTACCTCGGTCCCGGTGAGGACAACCCCGGCCTCGAATTTTTCGAGCAAGAAGTAGTTGTGGGCGGCGTTCCTATTGACAGCGGCATCTCTGTCTCCGGAAGCCGTGGGCTGGCGGCGGGGGGATTTCTCCGGGTTGGACCGGGTCTGGTGGGTGGACTGTTTCGGCATGAGTTACGCTGAGATGGCTGAGATGAAGGTAGCACGTTAGAAGGTCCGAGGTCACAGTTGACAGAGTCCGATCAGGAGGCCAGCGTTGCGGCGTTCCCGAGACCTGTGACCGCTGACCTGTGACCC
>Ga0335082_10000108_pt1 | contig 85073 bp, 70 predicted proteins | sample Lox_Sample_41_FD_206718 | JGI IMG/M metagenome (GOLD analysis project Ga0335082, IMG submission 206718) | Soil microbial communities from Loxahatchee National Wildlife Refuge, Florida, United States - Lox_Sample_4.1 | ecosystem: Environmental > Terrestrial > Soil > Wetlands | place: USA... | reverse complement strand
AAAAAGCTGTTAGAGCTCACCGCTGAAATCATTCGTCTCTTGGACGAAAAAGAAGATCGGCTCGTTCATCAGGCCGCGAAGCCAGAAGGCGACGTCACGCCGTAGCCGTGACGTCCGTGGACGCTGGCCCTGACTCTCATTCGCAACGCCCTCTGATCTGCCGAAGAGACTCATAGCTTCATCATCTTCGATATCCTGTGGGCGATCGTGCAGCGGTCCTATTGGCATCACCCGAGAGTTCGGAAAATCTGTGGATTGGTTGCTGACGGGAAACACACATACTGAGCCAAAGAAAAGGGCGGTCACAGATTCGGCAGAACTTGAATAGGCACTACCTCTGCTTGTTGTGCATGCAAATCCGTTTGTTGTCAGACGAAGCGAAGCGCCCCAGACTCGATTCTTCGGCACCGCGCAAGATCGACTGGTGAAAGGCTTGCGCAAGGTGGGAGCCAGCAATCGGGAGGAGGCCAATGGTTATCTTGAGCAAGTATACCTGCCCATGTGGAAGGCCGATTCGCGCGGGAACCGGAGCAGGCGCCTGCCACACAGGTCGCTCCAGCAGGCGTTCGGAACTTTCTACTTGGCTGCTGACAGGAAAGACACACGCTGAGCCGAAGACAAAGTGACCGGGAATTTGCCACGGTCGCATTAGCGCTCGCTACCGATTCCCTGCGACAACTGACGCCCGGCGGCAGGGCTGCGCGACTGGGGTTACGGCACCCGTGACCGCGCCCTCCAAGTAGCAACGAGAAGGGCGTGAACGTGCTGCGTTCGTAGCTGTCGCAGGCATTGCGCTTCCCTCATTCCTATATTGAAAAAAGGTTCGCCGAACGTATTGGCATCCCAGAACTTATGTCTCCATGATGGAGCGAAGAAAAGTCAAAATGGGTGCCCGGCGCCTGTGCTCACACTCATGCCTACCTGTGATTTAGCTCACTGCAGGGCCGTTCGTGGCCTCGTAGTATGTCACTTAGGAAGTGGTCTGTGACATTGTCTCTGGCAATAGCCGTACTCGCCGCTTGGTGGTTGGTCACAGTCGCCCTCGCTACCGGCGCTTTCAAAGTCGGAAGGCATCACCCTCGGCAGCACCACGAGGAAGGGAAGCACCAGTCTGGATAGTCTCGATTTTTGACCAAGGGGAGGCTTGCCGAGGCGAGTTAACGACTCCAGTGCTGGACTAGATTGGAGGAGGCTAATATATGGCAAAAACGGCAATTGGTTTGTTTGAGAATCCGGGCTCGGTTGACGAGGTCGTTCGCGATCTCGTGGCCATCGGTTTTCATCAGAATGACATCCGTGTTTTAGGTGAGCCAGACGAGATGGTGGGTAGCGGAGTCATGAGTATCCCACACACTGATTTTGAAGTGGACTTGATCCGGGAGCTGAGGACGATCGGGGCCGCCGAAGCGGAGGCGGAAGCTTACGTCGAGGGCGTACGACGTGGAGGAATCATGGTTTTCGCAACGGGTTCGGGCGAGAAGGCAGACGCGGCCGTTGAGATTATGAACCGCTACCGTGCGGTAGAGATCGAAGAGCTCGGCGCCTTGGAACCGCACCTCCCTGTTACTCACCGCGAAGACCAATTGGCTCGCGGTCGCAATAGCTCTGTCCAAGTTGGCAGGTTCCGCTCCTCCGGCGGTGGTGCCCGCATGTTCGTGTGGTAGCAGGCAATGGTTGCTCCTTCAATGCCGACATCGGGAAGACAATGCCACCGCGGCCCGACCACTCCGAAAGTGACGCCTTGCCGAGTCATGCACTTCTTTTAGGCATGCTTCGAATCAGCAGGGAGTTTGCGAACACTGTTGAATGGTTGCTAACGGGGAAGGATAGTATTTTCTGAGCTGTCCTAGTTGAGGTGGTTGAGCACTCAACAACTGCGATTCCGCTTACTGCAACTGGATCGAACGGTTTCTCGGTAAGACAACGTTGCTCGGCCAAGCCGGCGATAGTGCGTCTGAGTTCTATGCGTGTGCTTGTTCGCGACGCTTCAGGGTCGGCAACCCCTTAATAGATTCCCCAGCCTTTTTCTGCGCAACCCGTATCTCATAGAGACTTTGCAAGTTGAGCCAGAATTCGGCGGTCGTACCCAAGAAGTGGGCGAGGCGCAGGGCGGTGTCGCCCGTGATGGCACGCCTTCCGTTCAGGATCTCGGTGACGCGGTTGGTCGGAACATCCAGCTGCCGCGCCAGCTCCGCGGCGCTCATGCCCAGTTCCTTCAGTTCTTCGGCCAGATGTTCGCCAGGGTGAATCGCGTTAAGAGTCATGATGTTTCTCCTAATGGTAATCAACAATCTCCACGTTGGATGGGCCGGGCGTTGCTTCGGGCCATTCAAAGCAAATCCGCCACTGGTCATTGATGCGAATGTCTCCGTGACCCCATACCGCTATAAGCACTTGGCACCCAAGGGGCCACGGACAGACTGTGCGATCGCGATGCGTAGTCGTCGATCATCGTGACCGGAGGGCATGCTTTTTTCTCACCAGGGTACCGGGGCCGTAGATCCCCCCTCGACCGCCCACGCCGGACCCGGACCATGGCGCAGCCAAGATTTCCCCTTGTCGAACCGAGCAACTCCGGCAGGCTACTTCAGATTCGCGTACTCCGCCTTGGCTTCCTTCAGGATGGGGATGTCGGGATCGGCATCTTTCCACACCGCCAGAAAATCCTGATAGGCGGCGCGGGCTTTGGCGCCATCATTCTGCTGGGCGAGGGCGCGAGCCAGATACAGCTGGGCCAGGCCCATCAGTGGATCCCCGATGTACGCGCCTCTCAAGTTCAGTACGGCTTGAAACTCCTGTGCGGCTTGAACGGGCTGGTGATTCAATAGATAGGCCCGACCGCGGACAAAATGGACGTCGGTCGTACCCTTGTCATACGGTTCCCCGGCTTTTAGCACATCAATGGCTTTGGCGGCCTCACCGTGGTTCATGAACAGAATGCCGTGCACAACCGGGATGAGCATGGTCTGAAATCTGGTATCCAGAGGCCTGCGGCGGGTCACATCTTCGATCAAACGGCGAGCCTGGACTTCACCGCCGGCAAGGGCCGCAATTTCGGCCGAGAGGATGGCAACATCGGGACTGTCTGCGAGGGCCAAAGCTGCAGTTGCCTGGGAGATCGACTTGTTCTTATCACCCGTATAGCCGAAGAGCAAATCAATCCAGGCTGGAAGCTGAATGGCAGCGGCCTGGCTCTCTGTAAGACTGAGCTGCTTGGCCAGCTCTCCCTCATGGGCGTAGATTTCGCGGGCGTTTTGCCGTTGGCCGCGCGCCAGGGCCAACCCGGCTTTGCCCGCTAAAACCCATTGCAACTCGAACGCAGGCGAATCTTTGATCAAGGCTTCCTCGCGCTCTTGCGCCGCCTTATCGCCCTGAACCAGGGCCACGTAGTACAAACTGGCATGTAAAACAACAGTGCCGTTGGTCTTTTGCAGGCCCGTGTTGATCACCGCTTTGGCTTCGTCGAACCTTCCCAGCGCAGTGTAGCAATAGCCCGCGTTCACGTATCCGTACCACGAGTCAGGCTCCAGGCGAACCGCTTCGAGGCTATTGGTTAAGCCCTTCTCAAAGTCGCCGAGTGCTTGATAGGCCACCGATAGATTGACGCGCGGCGTCTGATCGTTGGGATAGGTTTGAGCATAAAGCTCCATCGCCTGGATGGCCTGCTCCCACTGCCCTGTGCCGTCGTAATATTTTTCAGTGATGTAGAATTTTTCGCGCTCGCTGGCGCGCTCCCTCAACTCAAATGCCTTCTGAAAGTTCTGGCGCGCGAGGTCGGCCTGGCCAACCGTCAAATATTGATTTCCCATGCGCGCATAGGCCATAGCAAAGTTGGGGTCGAGCTCGCTGGCGCGCTCGTACAGCGCAACCGGCGGAAGGGCGTCGCCTTTTTCTCGCAACTCATCAGCCTGAGTGAAAGCCTTCAGAGCCTCAAGCGACGACGTGGTAACTTCCTGCAAGGGCTTGTCAAACTTCTGAACCGATGCCATCGACTCGCCCAGGTTGCCGCGCAGCTTGTCGGCACCCATACCCAGAGCATTCAACACTTGCTCCTTGCTCGTGGCCTGTTCTTGCACCTGCGCCAGCGAGTCGCCGGTGGCGGCGTTGATCGCCTCCAAGGTAATCACGTATTCACTCCCCAGCGGCGAGATGGCTCCGGTGAGCATGGCCTTAAGGTGCGCGCGCTGGCAAATTTCCCGGCCGATGTCGCTCGTGAGACGTGTCTCCGGAGGTTTACCCATCAGCTTCAGAGTCTGTTGCACCTTGGAATCTGGAACGACATTGAGATAAGGCGATTGGCCCAGGCTCACAGCCAGCGCCTTCTTGAGAGTACTGTCGAAGACCGGATCACCGGTGGTATTGGTGAAGTCGGAGAGGAGGATCGAATCCTTTTCGGTGAGGGCTTGAGTTTTGCGGGACCGGTAGAAAAGACCGCCAGCCACCAAGAGGGCAACCATTAGCAGAGCAACCGGAACCAGTACCTTCCAGCGGCGGCTCGCCACTTGCTCTGTCGCCCCAGCTTGCGCGGAGGAAACAGCGCGGTTCTTGCGCGAGGATTGGCTCGAAGAGAGGCGACTCTCGGACGACACCACCGTGGCTGGAGCCTCAACCTCTTCTACGATGCTCGCAGCGCTGGCTCGGCCCGACTCGGTCTCTCGTTTTAGCCGCTTCAAATCGGTTCGAATGTCCGCGGCGTGCTGGTAGCGCAGCTCTCGGTCCTTCTCCAGTGCTTTATTGATGATGCGTTCGAAATCGCTAGGAAGATCAGGATTCAGCCGTACCGGAGCCACCGGCGCTCTGTGTAAAATAGAATCAAACAGAACGGCGGTGGTATCACCACGAAACGGGAGCATACCCGTCGCCATCTCGTAGAGAACGGCGCCAAAGGAAAACAGGTCGGTGCGCGCGTCAAGCTCCCTTCCTTTGGCTTGCTCGGGAGACATGTAGGCCACTGTTCCCAGCGTGGAGCCCGGACTGGTGAGGTGCTCAAGGCTCTCTGCGGCTGTCGCCTGCGCTGAGAGTCCGGCCATTTCTTGTCGGCTGCCAGTCGGCGCGACCTTGGCCAAACCGAAGTCGAGAACCTTGGCATGCCCACGCTTGGTGACGAAGATGTTCGCGGGCTTGATGTCGCGGTGGACGATGCCTTCGGCGTGAGCGGCGTCGAGAGCATCGGCGATCTCGATTCCGACGGAGAGAAGTGCCTCCAGATCCATCGGACGGTTGCCGATCAAGTGCTTCAAGGTGTTGCCGTCGAGGTACTCCATTGCGATGAACGCCTGGCCGTTTTCTTCGCCAATGTCGTAGATGGTGCAGATATTAGGATGGTTGAGAGCGGACGCGGCCTTGGCCTCACGCCGGAAACGCTCCAGAGCCTGGCGGTCTTGGGCCACGCCTTCGGGTAGGAACTTCAGAGCCACAAAGCGATCGAGCCGTGTGTCCTCGGCCTTGTAGACGACACCCATCCCTCCTCCGCCCAACTTCTCGACAATCCGATAGTGCGAGACGGTTTGGCCGATCATGGAGTGGAGGTATGTTAGGCGGGAAGCGTCGGCAAGTCAATGAAAGGCGTGGAGTTTGTGGTATCTCAAGAGGACTGTTGGCGTAATATCGTGATTGACCAACAAAGGAAATTCCAGTTAGGTCTCAGTCTCGAATCAGGAGGAACACCGTATGTCGCACTTCATTACACTGATCCGCTACACCCAACAAGGAGCCGCAAAAATCAAGGAAAGCCCGGCGCGGCTCGACGCTGCCAAGAAGGCTGCAGAGAAAGCGGGAGGGAAGATTCACGCTTGGTACTTGACCATGGGAAAGTACGACGCCGTGATCATCTCGGAATTTCCCAATGATGAGGCGAGCGCGAAATTCATGCTGGCCACAGGAGCGCTGGGCAACGTGACCACCCAAACCATGAAAGCCTTTACCGAAGGGGAATATCGCAAGATCGTCGCTTCGCTGTGAGGGTGAAGCAGCGAGAAGGGCGGTGCATCCTGGCGGGAGCACCGCTTTTTTTACGACGCTCAGAGCTGGGTGCAAGAGTGGCTAGGCCACGAGTTGCTTGCAATGACGCAGAAATACCTCGAACCATCGAGGGAAACGGAGAAGCAGCTGGAAGAAATGAAACTGCCGTTTTAGGAGTGATGCAGGCAATAAAAAAGCCCACTCCGCAGACGTGGCGGAGTGAGCCAGCACATTCCTCTATAGCTTCCGGTGGCAATCCAGGAAATCACGCCGCCCGAGTTTTTTCCGCGATTTGGTACGTTCCTTCCCAGTTATTTTCAACTTCCACAGGCGAAGTCATCTTGCCCTTGTAGCTGCCACCACCGGTAAGACCCTCGAGTTTTCCCGTACCGCCGGTAAATATCCATACGCCCTCAATGGTGACGTGTCCCTCGGAAGTGGTGATCCTGCCTTCAAAAGTGCCGAAGTCGCGGTCACCGTCAGCATGCTCGTTGACGAAGTAGCCGCGCTGCGGACCGTTGCCAGCGATCAAGTCAGCCGTGCCCCAGTAGGTGATTTTGGAGTTGTTCCACTTCACATCAGGTGATTTCTGGACACCTCTGACCTTGAGCAGGCCGAGGTCATGGTTGGGAACGTCGTACAAAGAAATGGTCGTCTGGGTAGTCGCTCTCCCAGAAAAAGAACCCGAAAGATCCGGCATTGTTGCCTCCTTAATATTGTTGGGTTTTTACAACATACTCTCCGTATTGGTTGAGCGAGTACCGTCCGCCAGGTGTATGGACTGAAGTTTTCACCCAACGATGCGATGGCCCGTAATTGGCGTGCCCAGTGTGGTCCCTCCAGCTGCTCCTGTCAACTAACAGCTAACAGCCTAACAGCCGCTGCCGCCCAAAAAAGCCCGCTCCCCCAAGTCGGCGGGTTACTGGCGATCAAAAGGATTTAAGGCTGCCCACGGAGGCGGCCGGGTGGCCACCCACGCGGGCGGCTGGTCAGGCCCGATTTTCTACGGCCTTCCCTGCGTGAATTGTAAACTGTACTACGCAGCAGAGCTTGCGGTCTGTCTGGTCTGCGGTTGCGGCGCTCGTATTTCACCAATGATCTGACTCGTCCGTCCCACGTCGATGCTATAGAGGTTCGTCCTCCCCTGGACCAACTCGCTCCGACATCCACGGTCTTGTTCGGGGTGACTGCACGTACACTTGCTGGTGATTCTTCGCAGACCATCTTGGAACGGCAGATTAGGGTTCATTTATACCCAGTTCAAACGTTTCTTTCAGCACTAGAACGCGGAGATAAGGAAGCAGGCGCCAACCTGACTTTTTCACAGGGAAGGCCGCAGTCGATGGAGAGAGACGAGCGAACATGCTCCATCGAACCCGGTCGCACGATAAACTAGTCTCGAAATCACTCAGCAGGGAGTAGTCAGTCCTGACTTTTTACGGAGCAAAGGCACTAGCGCGATCGTTCCGCAAGATTGGGACTCGGCCATGTTTTCTGGTCGACGACGCGGGTTCCGGCTATAACGCTTAGTTTCGCAGAGGAAGTTCTATGTCACTCAGCACCTGGTTATTTGATGAAACCGCCCCCGGTTCCGTGTTCTTGGTGAGAGTCATGGTCGGATGGGTGTTCTTGTCCGAGGGCATTCAGAAGCTTCTGTATCCTGCAGCTCTCGGCGTAGGCCGGTTTGAGAAGATCGGAATTCCGGCTCCCTATTTCTCTGCGCCTTTTGTTGGTGTGGTCGAGATCGTCTGCGGATTGCTGCTTATTGTCGGTCTTCTCACTCGACTTGCCGCGATCCCCCTCTTGATCGACATTTCCGTCGCAATTGCGACAACGAAGTTCCCCATGCTGTCGAAGACGGGGTTCTGGGGCGCGATGCATGAAGCTCGAACCGACTTCTGCATGTTTCTGGGTCTACTGTTTCTAATCGCAGTCGGCAGCGGATGGCTTTCGTTGGATGCACAATTCCGAGGTTCCAACGGCTAGCTGAAATGTCGGACCCTGCTCATGCCGACGGCAGGACTGCGCTGCGGCACCTTGCAGTTCTATTCCTGAAGTTTGGAACGACTGCATTCGGAGCCCCTACCGCACACATTGCCATGATGGACGAAGAGGAAAATCTCTCTCTCTTAATAAGATAGAAATGAAAGTAGCCCACTACTGCGTTTGAGCGCTAACCACGGAGCGAACATAAATGCCAGACACCGTGAATGGGCTGACCGTCAAGAGCAGAGTCGAAAGGCACACAGGTCTCGGTCGACTGGGTGGTGGAGGTAGGTTTCCGGCATCCGGGAGATGCGCGGCTTTGATATCAGGCAGGAGGAGTTCGCCGAATGCATTGGCATCAGCCAGAACTATCTCTCCACGATGGAACGCGGCAAGGTGAGATTGGCGCGGAGATCCTGCTTCGAATCAGCCGGGAGTTGGTGAAGTGCTCCCGAGCGAAACTCGACTTGCCGCAGCCGGAAGGACCGATGAGAACGACCAGCGAAAGCTCAGGAATGGTCACGAACTAAACACTCCCATCTGCGTAGGCGAGCCGATCTGGGAATCTTCTTCTCCTGCCCTCGGTTTGTTGCTCACACCGCTCAGTTCAGCTACATTTGGGTGACCATTGACGAGGCTTGGCCCCATGCGCATAAGGCGCATCAAGGCGTAAGCCGCGGTGTCTGTTCGCGTAGGCCGATGATGCGGTCTAGAAAATGAATGGAGACACGACTGTCGGGGGCAGGGCGCTTAAGAGTGGCACGAGGCTTGGAGCTTACGAAGTTCGTGCCCTGCTTGGTGTCGGCGGAATGGGGGAAGTCTATCAGGCACGCGACAACAAGCTGGGCCGAGACGTCGCCATCAAGGTTCTGCCCGGAGCTTTCGTAAGCAACGCCAGCAGGTTGTCTCGGTTCCAACACGAGGCGCGAATGTTGGCGGCGCTGAATCACCCCAACATCGCTACCATCTATGGGTTGGAGCAGGCTGATAGTATTCACTTTCTGGTCATGGAACTTGTGGTCGGGCAGACGCTGGCCGCACGAGTTGCCGCGGGTCCCCTAAGTGCAAAAGACGTGGTGGGGATAGGCATTCAGGTTGCCGACGCCCTGGACGCCGCCCACGCTCAAGGCATTATTCACCGCGACATAAAGCCCGCAAATATTGCCGTGACTAAAGCGGGGCAGGCGAAAATCCTGGATTTTGGGCTTGCCAAGCTGGTCTCTTTCTCCGAGGGGAAAACAGGATCCTCTTCTGCGTCGACCATCATTTCCGAGGAGCCGGTCAGTCAGACCGGGGCTCTACTCGGTACCATTCCCTATATGTCGCCGGAGCAGGTGCGTCGAGAGCCCATCGATACCCGAAGCGATCTCTTCTCATTTGGCTTGGTCCTCTACGAAATGGCGACAGGATGCCGGGCATTCAGGGGGCGAAGCGACGGAATCGTTCTTGATGCAATTCTCAATTGCACGCCAGAATCGCCATCGCGACTGAACCGGGCCCTGCCATCCCATCTTGATCTGATCATAGAGCGTGCTCTGGAGAAAGATCGAGGTCTGCGTTATCAGACTGCGCGGGACCTGAGATCCGACCTAGGCCGTCTGAAGCGGGACCTAGACGCGGGGAAATCGTCGGCAAGTTCGTCTTCGGCGCAGGCGGTTGCTTCGCACCGTACCCGTATATACAAGAAGTTGGGTTTGCTAGGGGGCGGAATTGCTGTTGGGGCGCTGCTGGTCCTGTTGGGAATCGCGGTCACGCCTTCTCCAATTTCGCTGCCGACTCGCTCTTATCCGGTCACGAGCGATGCTCGACAAAAGGAACTTCCCGATTGGTTGTATCCAATTGTCACGGATGGTGCGCGTCTTTATTTCACCGAAACAGGGAAGGGCGATCTTCATTTCGCGCACGTGTCTACTGCTGGGGGCGACACAACAACTATTGGGACCCCGTTCCGCTTTCCCCGGATGGCTGACATTTCTCCAGATCGCTCTCAGTTGCTGGTTATAGGCTTCAACGGATCGGAACTGGAATCCTTCTTGTGGGCCATGCCGACATTGGGCGGAACCCCTCGGCGGATTGGCGAGATCCAGGCTCATGATGCGACGTGGACCCCGTCGGGAGATGTGATCTATGCGAATGGGCAGGATCTGTACTGGGCAAAGTCCGATGGCAGTGGAGCTCATAAACTTGCCACCGTCGCGGGCGTTCCTTTTTGGTTGCGCTCGTCGCCTGATGGCAGTGTCGTGCGTTTCACCGTGAGGGATATCGATACTGATGCGCTGTCCCTCTGGGAGGTCTCGGCGGAGGGTGGCAGCCAACATCGCTTGCTCCCGGGCTGGAATGACCAACCGGGCGAGTGTTGCGGAAATTGGAGCCGTGACGGAAAGTACTTTGCTTTTCAGTCCTCTCGCAACGGACGAACCAACATATGGATAATCCAGGAAACGAACGGGTGGCCCTCCCGGCGCCGGCCGTGGCAGCTGACGGCGGGACCAATGAATTACCTGGCGCCGGTCTTCGGCGAGAGTAACAAGGTGTTCGTCATCGGCGAGCAACAACGTAGTGAACTGGTGCGCTACGACCCGACGGCTCGCCGATTCCTGCCCTACCTCTCGGGAATATCCGCCGACCGGCTGGGCTTCTCGCGAGACGAAAAATGGGTAGCCTATGTGAGTTATCCGAATGGGACACTATGGCGAAGCAGGACAGACGGCACCCAAAAACTGCAACTTACCTTCCCTCCTTTCACGGTGCACTTGCCACGCTGGTCGCCGGACGGAAGCTCTATAGTGTTCGACGGGTCCAAAGACGGCAGGGCGAGGAAGATTTACACGATCTCGGCTTCAGGAGGGAGTCCAGTGGAGGTTCTCCCTGGTGATCAAAGGCAAGCCGACCCCAGTTGGTCGGCCGACGGAAATGAGATCGTCTTTACGGGTTCCGAGCCCAAAGGGAGTTCTGCCGTTCCCACACAGATCCTCGTCCTCGACAGGGCAACCAACCAGGTTTCCGCCCTTCCGGACTCCGTGGGGCTGCTCTCGCCTCGATGGTCTCCGGATGGACGATACATTGCGGCCACGACGATCGATTCGCAGAAATTGTTGGTTTTCGACCGGGTGACCAAGAAATGGAACAAATTGGCGCAAATCGGGGTCGGTTATCTGTGCTGGTCGAGGGACAGCAAGTACCTCTACTTCGATACGTTCGGAACTGAACCATCCGTGGCGAGGGTCGGCATCGCAAACCATAATGTGGAAAATGTGGTTGACCTCCAAGACCTTCATCGCGCATGGGGCCCTTACGGCCCCTGGTTCGGATTGGCGCCTGACGATTCCCTGCTCGCAGCCCGGGACATCGGAAGCCAAGAGGTATATGCAATTCAAAGGCCTATACCGTAGATTCGAAAGCAGCGACGGTCCTAATTTCCTTTGTCGAGAGGTATTCCTACACCCGCGGCATAGAGAACGGCTTCCGAGTCGTTCAGGGCGAGAGCTTTTTCCAGCTTTTCATCATCGAAAGCAGCCGTACAGAATGGAGCCAGACCTAGCCAAGTCGCAACCAGGCAAAACGTCTGGCAGAAGTGGCCGGCCTCGAGGAGAATCACGCGATATGCGCGCGAGTATCGGTAGCGCCACATCACGCGCGCAAGAACAGTTGTCATTACCAGTAACAAGGAACAGTCTTCAACCCAGTCCTGGTGTCCGCACAATCGAGCCATGTGCTTCCGGGCGATACCGGCCTTCATAAGTTCTAACTCGTGCCGGTCAGCGCGGTAGTGATAGATCCCCCGGGCTACGCCGCTTACACCCGAGCACCACAGATAGGCTTCCAGCGAATGACGAGCACCCCCTGAAGGACTGGTCTTGACGGGCAGGCTGCCCAGCCCGGGCCAACGCACACGACCTGTAAAACCGAATGTAAGTTGAAGCAGGATGGAAAGTTGATTCAACGAAACCATACCTTTTGCAAAGCTGCGGTGAGTGCGTCGGCGAAGCAGAACTTCAGGCAATTGCCCTTGAATGTGATGACTAGGGTCCGGAAGAACGATGCGTGGAAGCCCGCTATACCGCTTCACGGGAGGAGGTGGGGGCTGACGACGCTTTAATGCGCGATTGAAACGCGCTTCATCAACCGTAATCGGCTCGGTGTGAAGATTCTTGGTGGCAAAGTGGAAGAAGCGGGCCTCGACACCCCATCCCTGCCAGCAGGCTAGCGCAGATTCCCGCTTGGACTGAGAACTGCCTTGAACAACCACGGCCGTGGCCGAGATCAGTTGCCGCAGACCACTACTGATTGAAGCCGGTGAATACTCGGGAAGTAAACGTTGGACGCCACGGATCGTCCGCCATCGGTCCAGGCGGTCGAGGATCGGCACCAGAATCGGGGCCGCTTCAAATTCCTGGCCCGTCAGGTAGTTCTTGTAGTGAAGCTTGCCGTCCTGGAAAAAGAAGATTAAACACTCTGATCTCTTGATCAGCATGCGAGGGCGCTTCTTCCCTGACGTCGCTGGTGCATCGACGCAATGCGGCTGCGGGGCTATGTGCCGCTACCGCCGCCGTGCGGACACCTCGGACCGTAGTGCCAAGGCGGGTTGTCAAGCTTCTTCAAGCACTTCTTCAGACACAGAAGAAGTTCCTTCTCTGCTTCCTTCAACTCGTGTCTGCGTCTTCTTGCCTTGCGTTCCAGATCCCTAAGGTCCTGTTCCAGGCTCTTGTGTCTTGCGTCCTTCTTGGCCATTGCGATCCTCCTTAACGGTTGGCCATTGACGGGTATTTGCTGGTCAACCGGTTTTTTTCTGTGGCTTGAATCTTGGCCCTGAGCACCTGGCCCGCGACTGGCACATCTTGCACCCAGGATGAACGACTGTCAAGCACGCCCCCGCCTGCCGGGATGTACAGTTGATCCTCTCCGGTTCGGTCGTCTTAGCTTACGGAGGCCGAGAGCCCAGTGGGCGGGATTGGTTCGTCATCCTGAACTACGAAAAAGAAAGGATCGACCGACGGGGCAATAACCTGCCCGGCAGTGCCCAAGAGCTGCCAGGGCGCGACTGTGCTGGTATGGCGAAAAAATACTGCTCCGTTTGGATTCCCGGCTGTGGGCGGTGTAGCGGGAAAGTTCGCTGGATCGGGCGTGTTCACAGCCGGAAACGCACCGTAGAAGTTCATTCCCACCGAAATCAAGCGCGAATAATCGGCGACGCCTTCCGGAGCGGGGGCCGCAAGAGGTGTGCTCGCCAGGAGGAGGTCATCCCAATTTAGTCCGCTGGCATCGGTCGTCCGCTGGAAGTGCGTCTCCCACGCGCCGGAGACCAGCTTCTGGTACATGAATCCCACTTTGCCGTCGCTGTTGATCGCCAGGCAGGCTAAGTTTGCATCGGGGACTGTCAATAGGTCACCGGACCAACTGGCCCCGAAGGTGGTCGAACGGCGCACTCGCAGGGTATAGTTGGCACTCTGGTTGTCGCCCCAGACGATGTACACAATCGCGCTGTTGTTTGGGTCGACGGCAATAGACAGGTCATTGTTGAGCCGCTGACTGCCGAGATTCTGGTCCTCCAGGATGCGGATGTTTTGCACCACTCGCATTCCAGGAAAACCGTCCGTATCTTTCAGATCAGTGAACCCATTCTGGCCCCAAATGTTATCCCTTGCCACAACGATATCCGCCATGACCGTCTTGGTGCGTTGGTTGAAACTACGCCAGTGCTTGTAGGCCACGTAAACCTCACCGTTGCCACCGGCGGCCGGACGCACCTCATATCCGTTTTTGGGCACGGCTGAGCGGAAATCAAGCTGCACCGGGGTGAATCCTGGTAAGGACGCGAGTCCGTTCATGCTCACGTCAACCGTGGCCGCAGCGAGACCGATACCGTCGTCGTGCACGATGTAGCCCGCATACAGCCGGTCCTGCCCCGGATAAGCGCTTCCTGGAAATGTGAAGGCATGCAGGTAGGGCTGGTCCACCCCGACTCGCGGCGTATCGATTTCGGAAAGGGGGCCGGGCGCAGTCAGCGATGGCGTCCGGAACAGGCGTACGGTGGGGTCCGCCTCGTCTAGAGCCATCTCCCAGTAGAGTTCTCCCGAGGCGCCAAAGGCCGTTGACTCTTCGAGCATCTCGCCTGGCTCGCTGAAGTTCTTTTGCCATGTGGCTCCGCCGTCATAGGAATACCAGTACCCGGCGTTGTTCGGAGGTGGAGTGTCGGCAGTGATAACGATCTGCGCGGGGTTCGATGGGTTGACCGCGATCAGGGGCTCCCAGTTCCGGATCGTCTCGTTGCTGTCTTCGGCCGCGACGACGTTGACAACACGCACAGTCGTCATCCAACACTCCCCTGTGCCAGCAATCTTTCCACCAGCGGCCGCTCCGTCGTGGGCTGCACGTCTGCCGGATCAAGGGCCGTGAACGCATTATAGGGATGAGACTCGGGAAGCGGCGGCCAGTCGGAGGGCCGGCGAAGAATCAGAATCACACGCTGACCCGTCCTCAGGCGTGGTGATCGTATCCAGGTTGGCCGCGTGCTTGTGGGGAACAAGACCATCGGATCTGGCTCCGCCTCGCCATGCAAGACTTCGATACTTCCTAGGCTGGCTGCAGCCCATTGCGGGGCGTTGCGCCAGCGAACGTCGAAGGGGGTAGGCTCCACGCGCGTGACGTCCGCCACCACCACAAGAGCGGCACCGGCCAGGCGCTCGGCCAGATGACGTTCGGGTAGAAGGTCCACCTCGGCAGCTACCTCGGCCTCCTGCTGCGCGTTAATGTGCGCGACTTCCCGAGCGGCGATCCCTCCGCCGTGGATCCAGTCGGTGGTGAAAAAAATCGCCAGCGCACCAGATCCCAGCTCACCACGGTCGCGCAGCGCAACCGTCACCAGTTTGTCGCGCAAGTCCAGCGCGGAATCGGATCGTATCAACCGACCGACGCGGACTACGGCGAAATTGTCTTGCGGAGGAAGATTCGCTACCGATGACACGCCCAATGCAACCACGGTGCCGGAAAAAATGAGTGTCGAGCCATGAACAAGCTTTGCAATGTTGGTTGGCTCTTGCCGCACAATAACGCTCCACAGACGGAGATGGCAGACTATTCCTGGCTCCCGTTGGACATCCCGCGCTACTGAGCGGCAATCATACGCTCGCAGGTGTCAATTGCCCTAAGAGTTTAGTGGACTTAACTTTTTGCCCGGGTTTAGTGTTTCGAACGAGGACCAAAACTAAGCGATATAGGTGATCCGCTATGGCGGAAGCCTGCTCAAGTCAATAAACGCCGCGGAGTTAGCGTATCCCAGAGGTTGGCGGTATCTCAAGAGATTGGTGGCGTACAAATCCCTATTTCATTGACCTGGCCAAAAGGCGAACAGACGGCACAAGCCTGTGCTAACGTCTGTGGCTGATGTTGAAAAACCCCCACTTTTGAAAAAACGGTCCCGGCGGAGGGATAGAAAATGTCCACCAAAATCGAGAACGTCGTTTATAGGGCATCCTAGCGCAATTTTATTTTGGCAAGTTTCTCGGGAAGGAGTTTTTCAACAGCCACGTCTGTTTACACCAGTTACGTCCGAGTCTTCTTTGTCTCCCTGGCGGATCTCAAGCGACTTGCCCCTCTGGGGGGAATTCGGCCTGGTGTTTGGACGAAACTTATCGTCGTTGAGATCGTCAAAGATACAATGGCGGTGATTATGCGGATGGTCCTGGACATCCTGGCGCAAATCCTCCGCACCCTGTGGGCCCACAAGCTGCGCTCGTTCCTCACCATGTTCGGAGTTGCCTGGGGCGTGGGATCGTTGCTGCTGCTGGTCGGTCTGGGCGAAGGCTTCCGTTCGGGAAACAAGCGTGCGCTGGCTGAATTCGGGGAAAACATCATGTTCATCTTTCCCGGCCGTGCCCCAGTGGTCGCAGGCAGCATGAACTCCGCCCGCAACTATCTGCTTACCTACCGAGACTATGAGGACATTCGCAAGGAAGCTCCGCACGTTCGTAAGGCTTCGCCTGTCCTTTCCCGCGATGACGTGCGCGCCGTCAGCGAATTCGCCAGCGCCAACGGACAAATCGTCGGCGTCGAACCGCAATACAATGAAATCCGGTATCTTCCTCTCAAGCAAGGACGCTGGTTCAATGATTTGGACGAAGCTCAGAAGCGCAACGTGATCGTCCTGGGCGACGAACTGACGAGGAACCTCTTTTCCGGACGACCCGCGGTCGGCGTCACCGTCCTCCTCAATGGCATCAGGTTTGAGGTCATCGGCACCGTGAAGCGAATCGGCCGGGGTGACGAAAACCTTACCAACATGCGCGGCTATATTCCCTTCCAAGTAATGGCGACCAACTTCCCGCTTAAGGGCGCGAACCACGAAAACTCAATCTCCCTGATCAACTATCAGCCTCGCATGCCCGCTGAGCATTTGCTGGCCAGGGAAGACGTGCACAAGATCATCGCCCGTAATCACGGTTTCGACTACCGCGACGAAGACGCATTCGAAAACCTGGATACGGTTGAGCAAGCCGAGATGGTAGGCAAGATTTTCGATGCCATGAACATGTTCCTGGGTACTGTGGGATTGGTGACCCTGACCCTGGGCGCCATTGGTGTTATGAACATCATGCTGGTAGCGGTCAGTGAGCGCACCCGCGAGATCGGATTGCGCAAGGCCCTGGGCGCCACGAACCGCAGCATACTGGTCCAGTTTTTCCTGGAAGGTATTCTGCTGACACTATTGAGCGGATTGATCGGCATGGGACTGGCCGGCGGCCTAATGGCGCTGCTCGGTTTGCCGCAAGGACCGGCAGGATTTGATCCTCCCAAGCTGGTGCCCGCGTCCGCGATTCTGGCGATTGGCTGCTTGACGCTGGCGGGGGTGGCTGCCGGACTCTATCCGGCGCGCAAGGCCGCCATGCTGCAACCCGTGGAAGCGCTGCGACAGGAATAGAACCGGGGAGGAGCCGTGTTACGTGACTTGATCCAGGAAGCCTACGGGGCCATGCAGCACAACCGTCGCCGGACTGCCCTCACCATGCTGGGCATGGCTTGGGGTATTGCCACGGTTGTCTTGCTGCTGGCCTACGGCAATGGATTCGGCCGTGCCTGCGCCAATATCTTCGCCAATTTTGGCACCCGACTGATGATCATGGTTCCGGGCCGTACCTCCATGCAGGCTGGTGGCCAGAAGGCGGGCGTGCCCTTACGCTTCACCCTCGACGACGTGGACATTCTCACTAACAATATTCCTCAAATCGCTCGGATCACTCCGGAGGCATCCAAACAATCAAACATCCAGTACGAGACGCGGATATTCAACTTCAGCGTTACCGGCAATTACCCCAACGTCACTTCCATCCGCGCGCTCAAACTGGCGGAGGGTCGCTTCTACAACCAGGAAGATGAGATGCAGCATGCCCACGTCGCCGTGATTGGTTCCGAAGCCAAAGAAAAGCTCTTCTCCGGGCGTAACGCACTGGGAGAACGAATCCGCGCCGATGGCCTTAGCCTTGAAGTCATCGGGGTCGTCAGCCCCAAAATGCAGGCGGGCGATGACAATACGAACCGCTTGATCTACATCCCCTTCACCACCATGAGCGAACTCAAGGACACGCACTACCTCGACTCGATCTGGTTCAACTATGAGACCCCTGCGTACGAAGGGTTGGAGCAGTCCGCACGCCGAGTGATGGCCATTGAGCACAAGTTCGACCCGACCGACCGCCGCGCCATGTTCGTATTTAACGTCATGGAACAGGTCCACCAGTTCGAACTCGTTTCGCTCGGTCTCACGATTCTGCTGGGTTTCATCGGTACCCTAACGTTGGGCATCGGCGGGGTCGGCCTGATGAACATCATGCTGGTCTCGGTAACCCAGCGGACCCGCGAGATTGGAGTCGAGAAGGCCTTGGGCGCGCGTCGGAGACACATCCTGGTTCAGTTCTTGGCTGAATCTCTCGCCATCACTTTCGCGGGCGGCGCTCTGGGAATCATCCTTGCCTACGGGGTCGCGCTCTCTGTCGGGAGGCTTACCCTCTACAGCGCGGTGGCGAAAAACGCGGAAGCGGGCGATGTTAGCCTGGTCATTGCTCCGAGTACTCTGATCGTGGCCACGCTCATCCTCGGTGCTGTAGGGCTCGTCAGCGGCATGGTGCCCGCTATCCGGGCCTCGCGTCTCGATCCCATTGAAGCGCTGCGGTACGAATAGCATTGCGGCCGCAGCCTCAAGTCGAGCCTAACCGCATAGATCACGGCTCTAGCGCCTCGCAACGAAAACCAAGGCGTCGCATAACTCTACCGCCGAGATGGGTGAATGTCGATAACAGCGTCTACACTCACAACCCGGCAAATGATGGCGATATTTCAACAGTTAAGGCCGCTAAGGTCGGCCGGCCCCAGCGGCCTCCTGCGCCGGTCTGGGAAATTGACCGTCTGTCCCCTCTGCTACAATTCGCATCCGAGGGGGAAACCAACATTGACGAACTTATCTGGGATTGTGAAGCAGTTGAGCAAGGAACGTGATCGACTCCACCAACAGCTGTCTGGATTGAATGCAGCACTGGAGGCATTTGCGGGCGTCTACCGGGGCAGCAACGGAAGCAAACCTCGACGGAAGTTGTCAGCCAAGGGACGGGCCAGCATCGCTGCTGCTCAGAGAGCTCGCTGGGCGAAAGTGAAGGGGAACAAAGTGACTGCCGCCAAGCCGGTCAAACGAACGATGTCGGCCTCGGCTCGGCGAAAGATCGCAGCAGCACAGGTGGCGAGGTGGGCCAAGGTCAGGCGGGAAAAGAAAGCGGCTTGAAGTGCAATTGGGGACGGGCTGGGATTTTTGAGTCGTTTCTGGGTGAGAAGCATCCAACGGTTATCAGCTAAGTTTGATTCACCCGCAGTTGAAAACCGGTTTCGCCGACCAGCGTAAGCCCTTCTCACCTCGTAGCGACTCTTCTCAGCCGAAAATCAAGAATGGAAATAGGAATATCAATGGAACACGGAACAGTAAAGTGGTTTAACGACGCCAAAGGCTACGGCTTTATCAGCCGTCAAACTGGAGAGGATGTCTTCGTGCATTTCTCCGCTATTCAGGCAGGCGGCTTTCGCAGTCTGCAAGAAGGGCAAGCTGTGCAGTTTGAGGTAACCAAAGGCCCGAAAGGCTGGCAGGCCGAGAACGTTCAGGCAGTCTAAGCGACAACCAAGCATGCCCGTTATCCGAAAGGATTTCGGGCATTTCTTTATTTAGGTGCTACCACTTCAGGACTGAGGACCTGAACGGAGATTAGTTCCGGGCTGCACCGGGAGTTTTGGAGCGATTGGACCGCGTCTTCGGCCGTGAATCTCCCCATAACCAGGGCCAGCTTGCGATTGGAGGTCATTTGGATGGGAGTAGGATCGATCCGCTGCACGTATTCCGTGGCGCGAGTACCACCGCGATTCACTTTCACAACAAACTTCGTATTCTTCATGATCTTCACTGCTTGTTATTATACGCGCGGTCATGTGATCGCGCGGACGGTAGTGACAACCTGCACTCTAAGAGGTCTCACTCACCGCTGCGAGAGAGTGACCACACTCCAGGCAATGTGCTTTTAATCGAGAAGTGATCAACCCGCAAAAGGGGCACATCCTCTGTGATCCATACCCGATTACCGGTGGTTTCGGCTTGCGGATCTTGTAGAGCAGCAGGATCGCGAATAGCGCAACCAGCAGGCCAACGAAACACTAGTTGCGTTCATCAAGGTGCTCCTCTTCAAATGGGGAGCCGCTGTGAGCCGCTCCCCGTTCTCGCTGCCAACATTCACCTTGATCTGCTTGGGCTTGGCTTCCGCCTTTTTGGCGAGTTTGATCTTCAGCAAGCCCTGATCATAGTTGCCGCTCACTTGCCCCGCATCTACCGAACTGGGGAGCGTGAACGAGCGGGTGAAGCTTCCGTACTGCCGCTCGACGCGACGGAAGTTCTCCTCTTTCTCTTCCTTCTCGATCTTGCGCTCGCCATGGACGGTGAGGGTATTGCCCTCGACGCGGACATCAATGTCTTTTTCGTCGATGCCGGGGACTTCAAGCTTCAGCGTGATGTTGTGCTCGTCTTCGTAGATGTCCACGGGCGGTGCGAAGCTGGTGGTTGTTAGCGCCTCTTCCGGCCCTTTCGGGGCTATACGACTCGCGGACAAGACGATTCATACGGTTCATGCGATCTTGCATGGTGGAGAACTCACGGAGAGGCTCCCAACGGGTCATCAGTGTCATAATGCAGTTCCTCCTTCGGGGAATCTAAGGGGGACAAATTCAGATGGGCTGTACGGAGTGGAACAAACGGCGGATAGCGGCAGTACACACTGTGACAGTGGACGCTGAACACCGATCTACACGGTGTGACATCTTTCATCACCGGAGCGCGGATAAAGGAAGCTGGCGCAGCGGTGCTATTGGCAATCAGCCGAGAGTTTTGACAAGTCTATAGATTGGTTGCGGACGGGAAAGACCCTTTCTGTTGGCTACGAGGGCGTCCTGCCAGTGATGCCCGGTCGAACTGACGGACTCTCAGACGGTCTCTAGTCTCAGGGTTGGATACGCAGCCTTATACAAGCGTTCATCCAGAGTTAAGAGCCGATAACCACGGGTATGAGCGTGAGCACCAATCAAGAAGTCAGCCAGAATACGTCGGGCGCCTGAATCGCGCTGTTTGCGTCGCCGTTCCACATAAGACTGGAACGCCCGCCCGGCAGATCGCCAAACCGGCTCACCCAAATCCCAATCAATCGCAACTCCCGTCTCTTCAAGGAAGGAACTCACGAAGGTCTCGGTGCGGCCTGGGGCGGCAATCAGCTCCGCGAAAACCGGGGCTGCGACCAACAGGGTTCCCCGGCTGAACGCCGAATCCAGAGCGGTTTGTGCGGCTCCGCTAAGAACTGGATCCTTATCCCACAATGCGATGAAGACATTGGTGTCTATGGCGGTAATCATTGTCCCCGCATTTCCCGGAGCCATCGGCGAATGTTCTTTTTCCCGGATCGAATGCCGGGATTGCCAATCGCGCGATACTTGGAAAATGCGCTCTTGCTGCGGACCGGCCGGACCCGCACGCCTTTGCCGTCACTCTCGAACAATAGACGGTCTCCCGCTCGAACCCCCAGAACTCGACGAACCTCGCGCGGTACGGTAATTTGTCCTTTGCTTGTGATTCTGGCTTGCTTCTGCACTCTGCGTCCCCGTTCCTTACTTTAACACATATTCCTTACTTCTGAAATATTGAAACTCTTGTAACAGCCAGTGGGAGCTCCCAGACGCTCTGGCGGACAAGTGTTTAATCGTTCCTGCCGGACGGACTCCTGTGAATGCAAATTGCGCCGCGGGGAAAGTTCGCCCAACGCATTGGCATCAGCCAGAACTATTATCGCTACAACTCGCGCGAAATCGGCTGGAAACTCCGGAACCTGGGACTCCTAAGCCGCCATAGCGGAACGCGCAAAACTTTGCGATTCTCTCGCGACGTCCGTCGCCGGATCCATCGGTTGGCCGCGCAATTCGGGCTACAGCTACCGAAAGTGGCGGACTGTGAGGATTGTAAGGAGATGTAACTGATTGCACAGGAATGAGATTTAAACTTTCTAAACATTCTTAACTTTTTTGGGGGAGAAACCATGCCAATCCAGAAAGCCCGCCTCAGTAGAAGCGAGGAAGCGGAAGACCGGAGGTGCCTGCGAGAAATGCGAGCCGAGGGAATTGATGTCAATAGTCCCGACGATTCGCCGGAACATGTTCCTGCCCTGGACATCACCGTTGTCGGGGGCCTTGTCAGCTTGATCTTCAACTTGCCCAGTGGTCTGGCGGGCTATGCCATTTGGCTGCGCTTGGTCGCGAGCAGATCCGGGTTGATCTTGCCCGAACAGTGCGTCGTGGCCACCGAATTTGATGACCAAATCGTACTCGAATGTTTTGATCCGGGAGGGCCGGACTGTCGGCTTGGCCAGTGCTGGTACCACAAATCGGAAGTGCTGAATGACCGCTTCCCACTTATATTCCATCGACGAGGTCAAATGGTTGACGGTGTCATCCTGGCAACTGGACTCAAACCGATTCCGAAGGAATACGTTCAGGGCATGACGGTGCCGTTCCAACTTACTGTCTGGGATCAGTTTAGGAACGAAATCAACGTCGAGTCAAAGCTGTCCGTAGATCGCTCGACGACGCCGAGGCCGAGGCTGGCGCGCCTCGTGAGCAGCTTGTTTGATCCAGAGCGAATTCCTGAAAAGCGTGAGCCGTTTGTCGGCAAAGACCCGGGCGTATCGGTGGCGGTGCGCTCCACCATAGGGAAGGAGGCTAAGGAGGAAATTGAATCTGAATAGCCGCGAACAAGCGCGGCCTCGACTCTGGCGAGGCCCGAGCCGAGCAAAAGCGGGTGCGCGAGCTGCTGATTCAAAGTCGGGAGCTCTTGAAACAAATGCAAGCCGACTGAACCGACGGTTGTACGGTGGCCATCGCCTCACTTGTCCTTCCGTTGCCCGCCGCTCGCAGCTTCCTGCAGGAGCTCGACCATCGCGGCGGGGGTGATAATCCGGGTGGATTGGTGCTGTTTCAGAGAGAGAAGTTGCTTGTCGCCGGTTACCAGGAACTCGGCCTGGCTGGCGTCAGCCAGCGCGAGCAGATAGCTGTCCTTGGGGTCGGGAGCGATCGGGCCGGAAGGCAAATTCTGGCAAAAGACCGAGAAGTCACGAAGGCCAGCGGCCAGCAGCTCAGCTGCACTGGCGCGCAGCCTAGCCCGGGAGAACGGCCGGCCGGCGGCGTCTCGGAGTTCCGCAATTAGCGCGTCACAGGCGACGAGCGTGAACGTCTTGCGCTCCCAGGCGTCGAGCAGCTTGGCCGGCGCGCCTAGGGGCGAGAGAAAAGCGGAGAGCAGGATGTTGGTGTCGAGGATGAGGCGCATTAGGACCGTCTGGCGCGTTCGCGGTAGTGTTTCGCGCGGACGTCTTCGACAACCTCATCGATCATCTTCTGGAGCTTGTCCGGGGAAACGTCGGCGAACGCTTCGCGGGCTTCGCGGACGGTCTGGTGGAAGATGCGCCAGCGGACGGCTTCTTCAATGAATTTCGAGAGGTCGCCCTTTTTCATGCCCTGCGCGCCCAGGAAGGAACGTAGGGCATGATCGGCCTCTTTCGACCAAGTAATGGTCAGACGGGTGGTTTCTGGCTCGGACGTGGCGTTCTTAATCATATAAGCATATACCAGCTTACGAGCATAGATGACTATGAGACTTCTGTCAAACTGCCGATAAGCGCCGATAGGGCGCGCCGGAGCCGTCACGGTTTTCAAACAGATGAAACCCGATTGGGGCGCTGATGAACGAGAGTTCGAAGCGCCTACTGGCGGTATACGACGGGCACCAGAGGGCGAGTGGCAATTTCCTCTGGCGCGTCATGGGCCGCGAGGGCCTCGCCTCGGGCGAGACTCCGCTGGTCACCCAATTTGAAAAAGGCTTTGAGAGCGTGCAAAACCACACAAGTGAGGTGCTGCGCGGGCGAGTTACACGGTCTACTACCGCCCGGGGCAACCCTGCTGCCAGACCCCGCGCCGGCGCCTCACGCAATTTCCTCCGCACCACCGCAGCGTTGCACCCCATTACTGGAAGCGATTCGCAGCACCAGGGGTCCCCAAAAAAGCAGATGTGACAGTGCTCACAGACTTAGCATCGTGATCGGCTTAATGTTAACCCAAGGGGTTAGTGTGTGGGCTCCCGGGGAGATGTGGTCATGGACGCTCTCACTCTTTTGTGTATTGACGACCGTCCTCAGCTGTTGGAGCTCCGCAAAGCGCTTCTCGAATCCCACGGCTATCATGTCAAAATGGCCTTAAACGGCCACACCGCGATGAAGATGCTACAGGATGCGCCAGTGGCCGCTGTTCTACTGGAGTACAAAACTGAAGGCATAGACGCGGAGGCCGTAGCCCGCCATGTTAAGCTGCGCTTTCCCAGCATACCGATCATTCTTCTTTCAGCTTACGCCTGCACGCCAGAGCGAGTACTGCGGTTAGTGGATGAACACGTGATAAGGAGCGAACTATCGGACAGGCTGATACTGGCCATTGAACGAGCGATCCGACGGTCTCAGACAGACGAGATACGCAGACCTGCATCACGTGCTAACGCGGCCTAAATCCCCTTCAGTTGCAGGCAGTGGCGCTCCATAAAGGCCTGCGCTGCAAGAAGAGATTACGGCGGGAAGCTGGCCCAGAACAACTAGAGGGGTTTCGCTTAGCCCCGTGGGCGAGCCGGCGAGACTTGCTGGAGTTGCTGGACCGGCTGAACCAGACGATTGCAGCACTGAGCGTGACGATCGAGCAGGAAGCTCGGAGTGTAACGAGGCACAGCGGTGGCGGACGCATCCCGGGGTCGGTTTTTCTGACCGCGCTGGTTCTCTTCTAAGTCGTCCGAAGCGGAGCAGTTCCGGTGCGGCAAGAGTCACCTCAAAGAGCGCAATTCCCCTTTCACAGCATGTGACTGTGCTCACAGGCCAAGGTGATTGATGTCCTTGAGGATTCTGTTGCCCTTGTAAAAGATAACAAAAGTACCCGGTCTCTACGCACCAGCGGTTGGACATCCTTCGAGGGGGCTCTCATGTCAGACCTGCGCTCTCGCCAAGTTAGATGGTTCGCTTTGCTATTGACACTCACCCTCATCCCCGTAACCTACCTTTCTTCTGTCGGAGGAAAGTTGACAATCGGACCCAGGACCGAAAAGATCGCGGAGAGATGACATGACCAGCTGGTTCCCCCGTCTGGTGGTGCTCTTCTTGCTGTCGTGCACTCTCCGAGTGTCGGGTCCCCCGGCTCTGGAGGCGTGGGTTCCGGTTCGCTGGACCGGCGGCCCGTTGGAACTTGTCTGGCGAACCCGCACGAACACGCTTCCCGCCGATGCTGCCGTCCGCGATGCCCTCGCCCGCTGGTACGAACCCTCCACGCTCAGTCTTCTTGAGGACTCGTCCGCGAACTGTTTGCTGGTCACCTGGAGTGCGCCTGCCGATAAGGCTGTCGAAGCCGAGCAGCAGCAGCTCGTGAAGGTCTATGCAGAGGTGGCACACAAGCGCGGTCTGGCCGTGCTCGGCCTCGTCTACGCGACAGGCGATGCGTCGAAAATCGCGGCGGACGCCGCCCGGGCTGCGCTCGATGGACTTGTGCTCGAAGGCGAGTTCGCCCCGGAATTTCCTGCCGCCTTGCGCAAGGCCGCCGGCTCCATGTTGGTCGTCGAGATCGCGAAGGACGCGGCGCCGTGGCGGTGGAAGTCTGCACCGATTGTAGCTGTCGCGGGCGTGACTCCGACCGCACGCAATCTCTCGGAAATGGGTATCCGCAGTGCGCCCTCGAGCGAGCCGTGGATCAAGTCGAATATCTGGCTGGTGCGGTCGTTCGGTCTCGCCTCGCCCTCGCGTCCGGTGTGGATCAGCAGCCAGCTCGAGAACGCCTCGGCCATCGATTACGCGCGGACCGTGGCCGATGCTGCCGCAGCCGGCGGTCGTTGGATCGTCTCGCTCGACGATGCTCTTCGCGCCAAACTGCGCGCCCGGGATCCCGCGGCGCTGGAAGCATGGCGCCGTCTTTCGAGCTATCTGACATTCGCCGAAAGTCACGCCGCCTGGCGTACCTTTGCGCCATATGGGAATGTCGGCATCGTGCTCGATCCGGCGAGCACAAGGCAGGCTCTCGCCGACGAGTACCTGAACCTAGCGGCACGCCGCCAGGTGCCTTACCGCCTGGTGGCGCGTTCCGGGCTGAACGCCGCTGCGGTGGCGAAGTTCCGGGCGCTCGTGGCCACCGAACTCGATCCGCCGTCTGCGGCCGAGAGGAAACTGCTGCAGGAATTCGCCGAGAACGGCGGGCTCGTGATCACCGGTCCCTCCTGGGGCGGCGCTCCGAAGACGGAGCCGTTCGCCGAGGTTCTGGCCGGCAAAGGCCGCGTGGTCGTTTACAAGAATCCAGATCCCGAAGCGGTGGCGCGCGATGTCAAGGAGCTGCTCTCGGACGACGACCTGGGCGTGGTCCCGTTCAATGTGCCGTCGGTAATCACGTGTGCAAGCGGAGGCGGTCCCGGACATCCTCTGCTCGTGCAGCTACTCAACTATTTCGACCATCCGGTGGAGGCGATCACGCTTCGTGTGGCCGGGAAGTTCGGCTCGGCTCGCCTGGAAACACCCGAGGGTGCGGCGGTGGATCTGCCGCTGCGGGACGCCGAGGGAAGAACGGAAGTGACGGTTCCGAAGCTTTTGTTGTGGGGTGCCGTTTCGATGGAACAATAAATTCGATGGAATAATAAAGAGGAGACAAAACAATGAGAAGAGAAGGTGTGACGCGGCGCGATTGGCTGGCACTTTCTGGTCTTGCTCTAGGGGCAATGGCAGCGCGGCCAGCCGAAGGGGCGCGGGCCGTATCGGCGGGTCCGGTGGAACCGGTATCCGTTGCCAAGGTCCGCAGCTACGACGAGGACCTGACGACCCGATTCCGGCAGATGTTCGATCAGATCGGCGGGATCGGCAACCAGGTCAAGGGGAAGACGGTCGGCATCAAGGTCAATCTGACAGGCGGCGGACGGTTCCCCGGATACACGGCGGGCGACACACATTGGGTGCACCCCCGCGTGGTCGGCGCGGTGGTCGCGGTGTTCGGTGCACTCGGCGCGAAGCGCATCCGCATTCTCGAAAGCGCCGGCGGCCACAGGCCCGGCTACAAACTCGAAGACAAGTTGCTCTCGGGTGGTTGGGACGTCGCCGCCATCCGCAATGCGGCGCCCCTAGTCGAATTCGAGGACACCAACGCGCTCGGCCAGGGCAAACAATACTCTCTGCTGAAGGTTCAGAGCGAACCGTACATCTTTCCGGCCTTCCAGTTGAACCACTCCTATCAGGACTGCGATTTCTTCGTGAGCCTGGGCAAGATGAAGAACCATGAAGAGATGGGTCTCACCGTCTGCATCAAGAACCTGTTCGGCATCACGCCGCTGGGCTTGTATGGTGACCGGGAGACCGTCTTCCACTACGGGCAGGTGCAGGTGCCTCCCGGCGCGCCCGCCGAGCTCGATCCGAAGTCGAATCGGTACGAAGGCTGGCGGCTCCCTCGGATTCTGGTCGATATTCTCGGCGCGCGACCGGTGGACCTCGCCATCGCCGACGGCATCGTCTCCATGGTCGGCGGCGAGGGCCCATGGGTACTGGGTTCCAAGCCCGTTCATCCGGGACTGCTCGTCGTTGGCAGGAACTGCGTGAATACGGACGCCGTGGCCGCGGCTACCATGGGCTACAACCCCCGTGCCGGCCGACATGAGCCACCGTATCGCGTGTTCAAGAATCCCAAGGATCATCCTCCGGAACAGTTGCAACCCGGCGATGAGACTTTCCAGTACGCCGATAATATGATGCTTCTGGCAGAGGCCGTGGGACTCGGGTCGGCGGACCTGAAAAAGATCGATGTGCGCGGCGTGCCCATCAAGGAAGCGATGTTCGACTACGAGGCCTTTTGGAAGAACCAGATGCCGAAGGAGCAGTCCTGAGCCGTTTGTTTCTCACCCTGTTCGCAGCGGTTTTGCTGGTGCGGGGACCCGGACCGCTGCAGTTGGAAAGAAGCACGGATGCCATGGGGGCGACGTTTTCCGTCGTCCTCTACGGCTCCGATCGGGCGTCCATGAACCAGGCGATGGACGCAGCGCTTGAGGAAGCCCACCGCCTGGACACGTTGCTCTCGAACTACAGGCCCGCGAGCGAGTGGAGCCGTATCAATCGCGAGGCGGCCGCGCGTCCGGTCGCAGTCTCGCCGGAGGTGTTCGGTCTCCTGTCCGACTGCATCGAGTACAGCCGCGCAAGCGAAGGCACTTTTGATCTGACCGTCGGCCCGCTCATGCGCGCCTGGGGCTTTTCCGGCGGAGGCCGTCATGTTCCATCTCCCGACCAGATCCGCGAGGCGCTCGAACTGGTGGGATACCGGCACGTGCAACTGAACGCCCGGAAGCGAACCGTGCGCTTCGATCGTCCCGGTGTCGAGATCGATTCCGGCGGAGTAGGCAAGGGCTACGCCGTCGATCGCATGGTTGCGGTCCTCCGCGCACGAGGTATTCGCAACGCGCTCGTCGCCGCATCCGGCAGCAGTATTTTCGGCCTTGGTAACCCTCCAGAGGAGCCCCGCGGCTGGCCCATCAGCATTGCCGACCCCTGGGACCACCGAAAGAACGCGGCGCAGGTGTTCCTCAAAGATCTGTCGCTCTCCACCTCGGGCAGCTACGAGAAATCATTCCGTGCCGGCGGACGCCGTTACTCGCACATCATGGATCCCCGCCGCGGCGTCCCTGCCGAAAGCGCCGTTCAGGTGGCCGTCATTGCGCCCCGCGCCATCGATAGCGAGGTCTGGGCCAAGCCCTACTTCATTCAGGCATACGCCTGGACGGCGGCGCACAAGCCGAAGTCCTGGCGGGTGCTCTACTGCGAAAACACACCCGGCGCCGCGTGCTCCTGGGTGGAGTAGGCCGCTCGACTGGAGCCAGCCAGACCGATCATTTAGACGCGACTGAGGCTTTCGTCGGGAACGCGTAATTCAGGCAGGGAAGGGCAGGAAGGCGCAGCAACCCCTCGTTGCACTCAATTCCTCGAACAGGCCGAAAGTCACTTCAAAGAGCGCTGGGGGGCCAGGCAGGGAAAGTGTAGACCGTTGCCGTTCATCTCACCTGAGTATCAGCGCCGGTTTGTCCCAGGAAGCTGAGGCGGAATTGCACCAGCACCTGCCCTCGCACAATACGTCAGCCAGGCGTAAGAATTTGCGGCCCTGCACAATTCGATGGTCGGCATAATTTCGCCTTTTGGCCTTGCGGGAAAAGCAGAGTGTCGAAAATGGCTCGCTGTGCAGCCTTTGGCTGGTGGCGTGGGCTACTGCTCTTCAATGAAGGGAGAAGGATCCATCGAATTGAAGAGCTGGTTCACGTCGCGCAGTTTCAGACTTGTGGTGTGCAGATGCTCCCGATCGGAAGAGGTCGTGCCTGATAGTGAAAAACGCATAAGAAAATCCAGGCTGGTTCCGGAGGGTGATCACGATCCTAGCCAAAGTAAGGGGACGAGACCCAGCGCGGCAAGACCTGCCAGAAGCGCGAGGCTCTGAACGCCAGTCTTCCGGTTAGCCAGGCTGTAGGCATAAATCCCTTTTACGAGACTGTTGCTGGCGGCAGCGATCAGAACTGCCCCGGCCGCAATTTTCAGCGGTGTGAGAGCACCCGCTGCCTGAGTCATGCCCATGATGAACGGATCTACATCCGTAACACCCATGATGGCAGCCAGAGTGTTTACTCCCGCCCTTCCAAGATAAGTGACGGCCAACTGTGTGGCTACCAGCATTGCCAGAAACAACACAGCGAAGAGAAACGCTGCGATTAGTTCGAGTGGATTCTTAGGTTCGAATTCTCTCTGTACCGCCTGAGCATTTGTATCCGTCCGGCGCGTCCAGAGCCAACCGATGCAGCCGGCTAGACCCGCCAGTACGAGAAAGGGTATCGCCAGCAAAGACATCAGGTGGCGGTTGAAAAGAGCCAAAAGAGCGGCCAAGCGCAAGTACATCACTCCGGAGGCAATCAAAATGCCGCCAGCGAAGAGGTGGGGATGAGGCTCACGAGCGGCACGGCGGGCGATCACGACAGTAGTGACGGTCGATGAATAGGCCCCGCCCAGCAAAGCCGCCAGCACGACCCCGCCCTGTTGCTTGGTCACCTTCTGCAGAACGTAGCTCCCGTACGAGATCGTGCTGACCGCAACTACGACGAGCCAGGTCTTGAAGGGGTTGATGTGGAATCGGCTGAATTCCTGATTCGGCAATACGGGCAGGATGACGCCGGTCAAGAGCAGAAACTTGGCGAACGTAAGAATCTCTTCTGGAGCAATACGAACGGCAAGCTTCTCAAGGGCTGTTTTGAGATCGAGCAACAGCAGGCTGGCAACGCCCAACGTGGTGGCAATCCAGAAATGTCCGTAACAGACGAGCGCGCCTACCAGGAATGTCGCGAGACCAGACATTTCGGAAGTGACACCGGCCGCTTCAGGAGAGGAAAGCTTGTGCCAGTACGACAGAAGCAAGAATCCGCCGATCACCAGAAAACCAAGTGCCAGTGGTAATAGCTGTGTGCCCGAGATAAGAGCAATGGAATAACCAATCAGGCCGATGAGCGGGAATGTGCGCACTCCTCCAAAGGAGTACGCACCCGTTGCTGCCTTGTGCTCTTCCCGCTCAAGCCCCACCAGGAAAGATAAGAACAAGACCAGGACAATCTTCACAGCTTCGGTGGGAAGGCGCTGATAGAGTTCCACTTAAAGTTGCACCCCCGAGTGAATGTCTCTCAGGAGTGCCTCGGCTGCTTGTTGGATTCTGGTGCGATCGGGAGAACGACAGTCATCTATCATTCGGTTGCGAGATCTGCTGAGCAGCTTACTCGTTGGCACACCGTCGATGCAATTACTTCATCGGTCAGACCGCATCTTCATGCAGTTCGGAGGGCTTAGCGAATTTTGCGAAACAAAGCCAAGAAGCCCTTTGATTTCAGTAACGCTTTTGGTTCGGGGCTCGAAGCCAAGACTCTCGAAACCGAGCGCCCCCTGAGATGGCCAATCGCCGGGTTCCGGTACCGGGCCGCGCACTGCCGAAGGGACTAACGGGCTCGCGGCAGCGCCGGAAACATGGGCTCTATTCTGCCGAGCGGGAGCAGGGCAAAAGCGGGCGCGCGAGCTGCTGACCCAGAGTGGAGAGCTCTTGAAAGAGATGCAAGCGGGCTGAACCGGCAGCGGCTTCACGGTGCTTGGGTTCATCCCGCAGTTTTTTTGTGGGTGCTCGGTTTCCGCAGTTTACCGAGTCTGGGTCGCGAGAACGTGGGATGGAGCGGCGCGGCAGCCTACAAACGAAAACGCCCCAGACCCGTGTAAGTCATGGGACGTTCGTCGAACAGCCCTCCCCCCGAAGTCTGCTCACAATTAGCCTAACGGTAGGGCGATAGTACGTATATGGCACGGATGGGCTACCCTGGGAATCCGGCAAATGAGCCCTAAGAGGTTGGCTGGGGGTGATCAGGCGGTTAGGTTTAGAGCCGAAGAATCCTAATGTCGTCGCATTGGGCAAGATGGGACAAAGTCAGAGCTAAGCAAACGAGCAAGAAAGAATGAAATAAAAAGTCTGAGGACAAAACATTCGTCCGGTTGGTCCACGGGGCAGTCGCCGCCGAAGGATGGTCGTGGTCTGCAGAGCCGAAATTCACGTCGCGGCGGCCGCTCTCCACGTGCGACCGGGCCCATTGTCCCACCGTCCCCCCTCACTTCGGTGATCTTACCCGCCCCTGGTGCCGACGATATTCTCGGCCGCATGGCAGATACAGGCACGAAGCCCCGTCGTAAGTTCATCACTGCTCAGAACATGGAGGAGGCGAAAGCGGCGGCCTACGCAAACGATCCCCAAACGGAATCAGTGATTCTGGGACTGAGTGAGAACGCCGCCGTGACAACTTGTGGATGGGCGCGCCGTTTCTTCGACAGCGGCGGTTTGAGCCTGTTTTGATGGAAGCGGCGTAACGGACGAGCCCCCGGATTATCCTCGAACTCTGCCGTCATCTCCTCCCTGCGGTCACAGGAAAGAAACGTGGCGACGCTTTCCTATAGACGTGCTCCATGAAGTGACCAGGCCTTGTCCCTAATGCCGTACGCTATCGGCCGCGATCATGTCAGGGCGGTGTCAACCGGGCGAACCCGCACTACTGCCGCGTGCAGACCCCTCCGTTCTTGATCGGATTTGACGACACGCAGGACAACGCCAACCATATCCAATCAGTGTATCGCGATTTCAGCGGAGACTTCGGCGGAGACCTGCTGAAGACGCACTACGAAACCAGTCATCGGACCCAGAAGGGGTAGGTTCATCAGCCACGAGAGGCTATGTGGTCCCCACTTCGCTTCCGGGATCATGCAACCCGTCAATTGCAGAAATCGTGCTCCTCGCTCGGTGCATGCGGGGCCAGTGAGCGGTTTTTGTTCACTAATGTGCAAGGACTTTCAACCACTCAAGAGTAGGCCTTTTCCCTCTCGCCCCTGAACAAAGAAACACCTATAATCCATCGTGCCTTGTTCTTTACCTCCCCTGCAATTGTGACGATAAGCTAGCTCCAGCCCAATGCCGGGTCCCAACCACAACGCGCGAACCGTAATCCTGGGTGGCGGTCCCGCGGGTCTGAGCGCGGCATTCGAGCTTACGCGCCAAGGCTGCACACCTCTCGTCCTCGAGACCGACAAAATTGTCGGCGGCCTGGCGCGGACGGTGTGCTACAAAGGATTCCTTTTCGACATAGGCGGACATCGCTTCTTCACCAAGTCGAAGGAGGTACAACAACTCTGGCAGGAGATCCTGGGGTCCAGTCTGATCAGGCGATCTCGGCTTTCCCGCATCTACTACCGAAACCGTTTTTTTCTTTATCCCATCAAGGCAGTGGACGCTCTTTTGGGCGTCGGGCCCTGGGAGGCAATAAGCATTGTGGCCAGTTACTTGCGTTGGCACTTCTTTCCTTACCGCGAAGTCAAAAACTTCGAGCAATATGTCACAAACCATTTCGGCAAACGTCTATTCGAGATGTTCTTTCGGACTTACACGGAGAAAGTATGGGGAATTCCGTGCTCGGAAATCCGCGCTGACTGGGCGGCCCAGCGTATCCGCAATCTTTCCCTTATGCGTCTTGTCCGCGCTGCTCTTCGAGGGTCGCATGGAGACCCCATCCGGAGTCTGGTTGAACGGTTTTCCTATCCCGAGCGTGGCCCCGGCCAGATGTGGGAGACCTTGGCTGGTCGTCTGGAAGCCATGGGGCACCCGGTGCTGACAGGGCGTCGGGTCGCGCAAGTCTTTCACGATGGGCGCGCCGTTACGTCGGTCGTTACCGAAGGCAAAAGCGGGACCGAACGCTTCGAGGGCACCCACTTCATCAGCTCGATTCCGATCCGCGACCTGGTGCGGGCCTTGAGTCCCGCCCCCCCTGAAGAAGTGTTAAGGGCAGCCGAAAGCCTGCGCTATCGGGATTTCCTGCTGGTTGGGTTGGTCGTCAATCGCGAAAACATTTGTCCTGACAATTGGATTTATGTTCACGATCCGGCCGTGCGCGTGGGCCGGATCCAGAATTTCAAGAACTGGTCGCCGGCCATGGTACCCAATGCTCAACAAACCAGCCTGGGGATGGAATACTTTGTGTTCGAAAACGACGATTTGTGGTCATCATCGGACAGCCAACTCATTGAACTGGCGCGGCGTGAGGTTGAACACCTGCGCCTGGCTCGTGCCGACGAAATCTCGGATGGTGTCGTGATCAGAATGCCTAAGGCATATCCCATCTATGACCGCGATTGGGAACGGCACGTGGCCACCATACGATGCTATGTGGAAGCCCATCTTTCCAATCTCCAGCTCGTTGGGCGCAACGGGATGCATCGCTACAACAATCAGGACCACTCCATGATGACTGCCATGTACGCGGCGAGAAACGTGATGGGCGCAGGATACGACTTGTGGAAGGTGAACAGCGAGGCCGAATATCAGGAGGAGGAGACCGAGCCCCGGCGCGCCCCGTATCGGCCTGCCTATGCCCAGCCGCCAAGAGTGACTCCCGTGCCCGACGAGGGCAATTGAGATGGTTCACAGCGTGGCTTCAAGTGCAGGCCTGCAGTCCTCTCAGCCTGGAGTGAAATCTGCCCGACGAGCTTGGATCCTGGCCGCAGTTCTTGCGGGCGGAGCCCTAGCGGTTCAGCTCTGGTGTTTTACCGGCCTCATCGCCTCCGATGACGTGATCTATGCGCACTATGCGCATGCGCTCGCCACCGGAAGGTATTCCCTGGAAGCCAATCATTTGGCACTTCGATTTGGTTTGCTGCTGCCGGTGGCCGCTGCTTACGCTCTGCTCGGAATTTCGGAAGCAACCACCGCCCTGGTTCCGCTGATGGCTTCGGTAGCTTCTGTGGTTCTGGTTTTCTTTATTGCACGCCGTCAATTCGGCCTCAGTGCCGCAGTAATCGCAGCCGTGCTCCTGGCGAGCTTCCCGTTGTCCATTCGCTACGGCAGCATTCTGGTCCCGGAAACAGTTGCGGAACTCTATATCCTCGCCGCCGTTTGCTTGTACCTGAGAGCCTGCGAAAACGGCCGGACCACCACCGCCACTGCTGCGGGAATGATGCTGGGGGTGGCCTATCTCACGGGGGAGCTTGCTTTCTTCGTTGCACTTGCCGTGCTGATGGAAGCAGCCTGGCAGCGACGCTGGCGCCTGCTTGTCGCGATTGCGTTCGGTAGCTTTGCGGTTATGTTGGGCGAACACCTGTACTACTGGTTCGCAGCAGGAGATCCCCTTTTTCGGCTGCACGCCATGGCCGCCCATAACCAGCGTCCGACCGCAATGGCCTTTCGTGAGCACCCCGCGTGGCGTTTCTTTCGAGCGCTCCCCCACTTAATGTTGATACCCAGCCCTGGTTTTGGATTGCATTCGCTGGCGGTGCTGGCTCTGGCCGTCCTCGCCAGTTTCATGCTGAGTATTCGTCGAACAGCCCTTTTCTTGCTCTGGATTATCTTGCCCTTGTTGTACCTGAATTTCGGTACGACAAGTTTGAAGACCTACATAGCCATGCCCGTTGGAGATCGCTACCTGGAACTGATTTATCCGCCGCTCTTCGTTCTGTCCGGGGCGCTGCTCGCCATAGTGCTGCACAAGAAACACGGCCGGAGCCTGACGGCTGCGGGGGTTGGGATCCTGGCGGTGTCGGGCGTTATTTGCGCGTATGAGACCCGGGCCAGCGGTTGGCGCACCGCCGACGTTGTACGCTTGCGTGAGATGGCAGCAACCATGAAAAGGGAATCCGGCAGAATTGTGAGATTCGAGGGACCGAGCGCCTGGGCCTGGAAGGGTGCAATCGAAGTGCTCGACCCCGCGCTATTGGATTCGACGTCAGAGCGCGGTTGTGTGGTTCGGCCTGACCGCGAGGGCCTGCCGGTGTGCGTTGCGCAGCCATGAAACAGACCTCGCTCAATCCGGCCATCCGGCAGGCGCTGAAGTTCGGCATCATCGGCTATGGCCGCCTGGCCCGTGAATACTATGCACCGGCGCTGGCGGGTATGAAAGAAGTGAAAGTCGCGGCCATCGCCGATCCCCTGGAACAATCCCGCCTTGCGGCGTCCAGGTGGAACCCGCTGGCGCGCGTCTACGAGAGCCATCTGCAAATGCTGCAGCGGGAGAAACTGGATGCGGTGCTGATCGCTTCACCTCCTGCTTCCCACTTGAGCGCGTGGTTGGAAGCTCGTAAGTACGGCCTGCCAGCGTTTGTGGAAAAACCATTCGCGCTAATTTCTCAGATGGAAGAATTGCCTCATCTGAGCGATGCTGAGGCTGCGCTGATGGTCAATTTCAATCGCCGTTTCTGGCTTCCTTACCGCAGGGTGATCGAAGCCGCCAGAAACGGCACTATCGGCAATTTGCGCCACATCAAATTTGTCTTTCAAACGGACGTTCAGCGCTGGTCGACGGTGACAAACCATCGTCTTGCCCAGGCGGAAGGTGGAGTCCTGCACGACCTGGGCAGCCAGGCTGTGGACCTGGTCTGCCAGATTGCCAATTGCGATCCGGCGGGGATCTCCGCGAACGTGTCCAGTCGCCGCTGGGAAGCTGACTGCGTGCGCTTGGAAGTGGAGTTCTCGGGAGGAATTTCGGCGTGCTGCGATCTTTCCTATGGCGCGCCAAACTGCGAATCCCTTACGGTGAACGGCAGTACAGCCTCTATCCTGCTGCGGGAACCTAACATGATACCTCATACCACAAGACGAAATCAGTTGTCGCTGGCAACGCGCATTGAGGACTATGCCTGGTTGGGCTACCGCGCCCTGTTTCCCAGGCACAGAATGTTGCGTAGCACTATTGCAGAAGCGCTGGGCGTATTTGCGGAGACGATCCGGACGGGCGATCAGTTTCGTCCGGGCTACTCGGATGCGTGCACGAATATCCGGCTGCTGGCGCTCGCCTCCGGGCTGTCGGGCGCCACCGTTGCCTCCGGGGGTGCCAATGGGTAAGGCGGAGGGAGCGGTATCCTGTCCGGTGGCAATGATTGGTGTGGATGCCGCCGATCTTGACTTCATCCGTGCCAACCTCTCATCTCTGCCCAATTTCAGACACGCGCTTGAGACCGGTATCACTCGCCCTCTGCGTTCCACTGCTGGAGCGCTGACCGGATCGGTGTGGCCAACCTTCTACACCGCGAAACCGCCGGGCGACCATGGGATCTATCACCACTTGCAATGGGATAGTTCACAGATGCAGCTCCGGCGCGTGACCGAGGGGTGGTTGTACTGCGAGCCCTTCTGGTATGAACTCGAACGGCGAGGTTTGCGAGTCATCGCACTCGACGTTCCCATGACCTTTCACCCGCGGTTGACCAACGGCATTGAGGTGATCACCTGGGGCTCTCATGACGAGCTTACTCCCTTCGCCACTCATCCAGAGGAACTGGGCCGCACACTCCTGAGGCGACTTGGCAGCCATCCCATGGGACATGAAATTCCGGTTCGGCATTCGCGCCGCGAGTTGGAAAAAATCCGGCGCAATCTGGTCAAAGGTGCGCAACTCAAAGCCGATCTGGGCGAGTGGCTCACCGCCCAACCCTGGGATTTCTTCCTGATCGTTTTCGGTGAGTGCCACCGCGGAGGTCACATCTTGTGGCCGGGAAACTCCGAGGTTCCGCCCGCGGCATTGCTTGACGTTTACCAGGCGGTTGATGAAGGCGTCGGACGGCTGTTGAAGAACTTTGCAGAGCGCGCCGCAGTCTACCTGTTCGCACTGCACGGGATGGGGCCCAATACCTCGCAAGAGCATTTTGCCCCGCGAATAGTGGACCTCGTCAATCGGCGCTTTACCGGACAGAACGGGGAAACCGTGACATCACGCCGGAACAGCCTGGTGCCGTGGCTGCGCGAACATATTCCTGCCGGTCTGCAAAATGCCATTGCGCGGTCAGTGCCAGTAGAAGTGCGCGATGCTGTGGTCAATCGCTCCATCGTTGATGGCATCGACTGGAGCCGAACTCCGGGATTTGCCGTGCTCGCCGACGCCAATGCGTACCTGCGTTTCAATTTGCAAGGACGAGAGCAGGCCGGATTGCTCAGGGCGGGGAGTGAGGAGCAGACCGACTACCGGGATCTCCTGATCCGTTGCCTTCACAGCTTCCGTCTGGACTCCGGCCAGCCTCTGATCCAGGAACTCTTGTTCGCCGATAGCCATTTTCCGGGTGCTCGCTCGCAACACCTGCCCGATATTATCGCGACCTGGCCAGAAGCCCGTCCGGCCAACACAATTCATTCCGAGGAGTTCGGAACTATCCATGCCGAATTGACCACCGGACGCGGTGGAAATCATCGTCCAAACGGCTTCTGCATCGAGCTCCGCCCAAGGCGACAGCAACCTGGAACCGCAGATGCGATCCCTATCTGGGAGCTCGGTGGACTCGTTAAGCGGGAACTGACCGCATGAATACTTCCGGTTAGTGCTTTCCCAGCAGTCGTGAGGTGTGGAACGCAATCCACATTATCAAGAACGTAACGCCGCTATAAAAATAGAAAAACCAGTGCGCCACCACTGCCGCGCAGGCAAACGCCAGACCTCGTTTGCGCAACAGGAAAACATAAAACTGCCGGTTAAGCGCGAGCAAAGATAGCGCGAGAACAGCCGCCGTCCACAGCAGCGGACCCTCGCGCCAACCACGGAAATGGAGAGCGGCAAGGGCAAGCAGACCCACGGTCATCATTAACGCCGCAACCAACACCGCGCTCAATCGTGAAGCATACGTCAGGTTGAGATCGGGTGGGATATTTGTAGCTGCCAGCAGCAGTCTGGTCCAGGGCACAGCGCGCGAGAAGACGTCCGTACTCACCGTGCTCGCCAGCGTCCACCTCTTCAGATGTTTTACTTGCAGCGATTTGTCGAGACATAGCCTTGCTCCGCCACTGGCGAGCCGCATTCCCAACTCAACATCCTCCATGCCTTCAATCCGCTCGTCGAAACCACCGGAGTTCTCCAGCGCGCTTCTGCGTATGGCACCGAAGCCAGCCCAGAATGTCCGAGCGTCTTGACTGGAGGTCTGGTGAACGTGGTGATGAAGCAGGTTTCGGAATTGCGAATAAAAGGACTGGGCGGAGGGTGAATCGTCGTAAGAACCGAAGACGCCCATCAGGTCGGGCCTCTGCCCGAGGTGCTCCAGAAGGCGGCGCGGGGCATCCGGAGGCACCACCACGTCGGAGTCAACAAACAGGACAATCTCGCCCCGCGCTATCCGCCAGCCGGCATTGCGCGCCGCTCCCGGCCCTGCTCGCACGGGTAGTCGCAGGTAGCGCGCTGCGGCCTGATTCGCAATCGAGCAAATATCGTCCTCTGAAGCGTCATCTACCACTATTATCTCCGATGACTGAACGTCGGTTCGGCGCAGCGCGGCCAGACAGATGGCAAGATTGCGAGCGTCGTTGCGTACCGGAACAACTATGCTCAGGGTGACCTGCGCCATGGGGCATTCTCGCAGTTTTTTCCGAAAAACTCACTGCGTTGAATTGCCTCGAAGATCCACACCAGGTCGAACCATGGGGCAGATTATCTTGTTCTGTGCTGATCCAAGCACCAAGCCATCCAAGGTAGTCAGGAGGGTGGATTTTCTTCTGAGGGCACTTCTTTTCAAAATTTGCGAAAGTACCTCCCCGGGCGTGAAAATGCCGCCTTCGCAATCAACAGCTTAGCGTCGCCGTTCTAGTCCGTGGTGCAGAAACTCCCATCTCGGTTTGTTTGCCTAGACCACCTACTTGCCTGCCTCGGGCCGTTTTCGGTCCCGCTCGACGCTGGAACGTTTGAGCACGCTCAGAGCTAAAATAGCGTTTTCGATCCGATTATATTTGTTGCGGACGAGCAGTATAGGCAGATGCGATACCGGCCGGAGGTCGACAGCGACTTCTCAGTGCTGGTCAAGCTCCATCGAGACGGCGGAATTGACACATTCAAGTACCGCGGGTCACGGCTGGTTTGCGAAGCGTGCGGTCCCGACTTAGCGACCCCTAAGCTATCGGTTGGAGCCAGAGCATTCCGTCGGCTTCACAGCCGACAGTAGCCGTTTCACCAGGTCTCCGGCTGGTGCGCCGTCCTTGATGATTTCCCATCCGGTAAAAACAGCTATCAGATTCTCATCAGGAAAGACCATCAGGCGTTGGCCTCCGAATCCGCGAGCCATCCAGACAAATTTTTCGCCCGCTGGATATAACCACCATTTGAATCCGTACTTAAAAGGTTCGCTGTCCTCGCGGGCATCAATGTACGGTGTGAGCGATTCCTTGACCCACTCCTTCGACACGATCTGTTTGCCTTCCCACATGCCCCCATGCAGATATAGGTAGCCGATCTTTGCCAAATCTTCCCCGTTTAGATAAAGGCCGCCCTCAGTGTCGACCACCCCAAGGTATGTGCGCTTCCAGTGATGCTTGATTCCGAGCGGAGTGAAGAGATACTTGTCCCCGTAGTCATCAATATCCTGCCCGGTCTCCTTCTGAAAGATGTACGCCAGCAGTTCCGTTGCTCCACTGCTGTAATTGAAAACCTTGCCAGGTTCGGCGGCCATCGGTTTGTCAATTACGTATTGCACCCAATCGTCAGTTGCCTCCATGAGACTTGAATCGCTGCGGGGATCGTCGTAGGGAACTTCCTCATTCCACTCCAGCCCGGTGGTCATGGTTAGGACGTTCTTAAGCGTGATGCGGCGCTTCCGGTCGTCCTTGTTCTTCACTCTTGCCTCGTCGAAAAACTTCAGCACCGGTGTATCGAGCCCTGCCTTGAAATCCCCTCTCATGATGGCGATGCCGTAGATCACCGAAGTCACGGTCTTGCTGACCGATTGCATGCTGTGCATGTCCGTGCCGTGATAAAACGGGTGCCAGTAGGGATCGAAATAGTTGTAGGGTCCGGTCAGGCGGGCGTTCAGCGGCCCTTTCGTCTTCGCTTCTTTTCCATAGATTTGGCCGTAGTCGTGGGCATAGGTGTGCGCAAAGACTTCCTCGCCGCAGCGAAACACATGAAAGCTATCGATCAGCTTGTACTTGCCACTGGCCAGCTCGTCATCGAAACTCAGCAGAACCTTTTCATCGAGTCCGACGCTGGCCGGCGTTCCCTTCGTCCAGCCATTCGTGGGCCAAGGAACGCTCGGTCGGGCCGCAGCATCCCGCGCGAACGCGAGCGAGGTGAGTGGCAGTGAAATGCACAACATGAGGCGCAGAATACCGAATGACCCGAGACGAACTGAATTTGACATGACACCTCTTCCGGTCGTGAGAGTACTTTGGACTGCGCAATTAGCAAAACGAGGCCCATCAGCCGGGTTGTGGCCTAGCACTTCCCGAACGACCTCAAACTCAATCCCCCGCATGACTGGGATTGTAAGCGATAGTTGACGAAGCCAGGCGATTACACTCATTGGGAATTTCTGGCGTAATCGTGGTGAAGTCGGCAGAGTCTCGCTGCAATGTCCCTGTTACACATACTGCCAAAGGCAAAGTTCGTTGCCGTCTGGATCCTTGAAATACGAGAGCAGCCCTCCGGGCTCTTCCTTTACCGGGGTTGTCGCCACACCTCTAGCATTCAACTCGCGCGTTGCCTGACGGATGTCAGTGACCCCGAGGCTCAGGCGTGCATTGCCAGTACCCGGTAGCGCGTTGTCTGGAGGATTGGGAACAAGTTCGAAAAGCACACCTCCAAGGTCGAAGCGAGCGACATAATCCCGAGAAGTGAGATGAAATCCAAGAATATCGCGATAAAAGGCAATGGACTTTTCGATGTCGCGGACGTGGTAGTACACAGCATCAAACGTGAGTTTGAGTTCTGAAGTTGACATCGCAGAAGCCTCCTTATTTACTTGGCATACCGCAATCTGCAGCAACTTTCAAGGGCACTGGCAGCTTTACGGCCCGACCAAGAGAGTGTGGAGAAGGGTGGCTGGCATCTTTCTCGGCTGACGAAAACAGATGGCATGAGAAGGTCGATCCCCGATCAGGGATGGCGTTAAGCTAGCGGTGATCAACGCACTCAACGTGCAATCACATGAAAAGGAGATCGGCCTTGAACAAGCATAGCAAGTCTTCCCAGCGGAGTGAACCAACCTTGAAGCGGACGAAAGCGCGAGGTCCGGTGCAGCGAGATGCGAAAGAAGTACTCGCGGAAGTCCTGGGGAAGTTGACGGAAAAACTGGATGGGCCGGCGGTGTCGACGAGCGCAAAAGAAAATCGCGAGGGAAAAACAGTTGGCCCCAATCGAGATCGTCTGACGGTGGGAGTGGATCTGGGAGACCGCTGGAGTCAGTACTGCATTCTGGGTTTGGAGGGAGAAACGCTGGCCGAAGGACAGTTGCGGACAAGGCAGGAAGATGTAAGGGAGTTCTTCCAGGCATTGACCGTGGCGCGGGTAGTGATCGAAGTAGGAACTCACTCGGCCTGGGTACAGGACGAGATCACAGAGTTGGGGCACGAGGTGCTGGTGGCCAACCCGCGGTTGATGGAAGGGTCGAAGCGTCGCAAGCGCAAAAGTGATCGCATCGAGCGGCATATCGTGCCTTCTGCTGAGTGCTTCCCATACAGTACAAAAAATGAAGACTGGGGGTGTCCCACGCGTTCAGAACAGGTCATCTTCAGTCATGTCGGCGCAACTGGGATGTCGGGAGGTAATTGTTGTAATGAGATGGGGATGAGAAGGCCGGTCTCCGGACGGGATGCTGTACGCTCCCAAGTGATCGACGTGCTCGAAGCACAGAAAAAAGCAGACCGGCCTTCTCATCCCCATCTGTTTTCGCCAACTGACAAGACCGCCTCTCACAGCTACAATTGCGCCGTCAGGGGGACACGCCTATTCCAAACCTTGGCCCAAGAAGTGATGCGCGTGGAGGATGACATGGAGACAAGAGGATTCGTTCGCATGCTTCTGGGGGCCGTGGTGTTCGTGCTCCTCTGCCATATCGGTGTTTGTCACGCTGAGGAGGCGGCTAAATCGGACAACACCCTCTACCAGGCTTTCGTCGTTGCGCCCTCGTATGAGTACGAACTGTCTGGCCGAAAAGACAGGGTCAAGGGCTATGTCGTTAGGCTCGATGCGCCAGAGCGGCTGACCTCGCCGGGAATGGTGATTCTCGTCAGTGGCCTTGCGCCGGCGGAAGGTTATGCGACCGTCAACGGTCACAAGTACGATCTTCCCGGCCAGATGGGAGAGACGACTGGGCCGGCCCGGGACACTGGAAAGAATCAGCCCGGCAAAGAAGGTTGGTATTCCTTTACTAGTGGGGACGACATTACAGGTAAGATCGTGATACCTCTTGGTCCCGCCCACCTGCAAGCCGGTATCAATGAAATCGAGTTCTTCAAGAGCCCCGATGCTGGTGGGTACGAGGTGATCGACCTGCGCTTGGAATCCGTCCCCCAGACTGTCCCCACGCTGATCGGCCAGACCTATCACCTTCTGGGCAGAGGAAGGTCCGCCACGATTCGCGACTTCGACTTTATTTTCAACTACAGAAGTGAAAAGAAGCGTTCGCTCGAAGGCATCCCGGCATGGGTGCGTCGCGGAAAGGTAAATTTCTATCGGGCGGGAATCGATTGGAACCATCTTGACCGCATGTTCGAGATGTTCAAAGAAGCGCACATTAATTTGGTCGCGACCCACGTGCCCAGCGACACGTCAAGCGAAGAATATCGCCGCGTGAAGGCCTTCATCGACCGCTGCCACGCCAACAATATCCGCGTGACGGCGTTCAATTCCCTGGGAGGTCTCGGCGTTCGCGATGTGCTGATGCACCCCGAAAAACGAAGTTGGATCAGCCGGGATGAATACGGCAACCTGCGATGGCGCACGCCGGATAACAGTTTCTCCGCCGACTTGCAGAATGAGGACTACCGGCGCAACGCGTTGCAACAAGCCGGGGTCGCAATAGACGCCAGGGTCGATGAACTCTATTACGACTGGTCCATCGGGGGGACCGGCGACGTCATTCACTTTCTGGACGAAGTTCGTCAACTTGCTGCAAGCAAGGGAAAGAATATTTCGATCTTTGGCAACTGCAAGGGCAACATCCTGGTGGATGAGGTTGCGGACCTGATCAAGAGCGAAGGCACTAGTGAAGCAGGAGTCTGGGACAGCAAATGGGTACACAACATCGCCCAAGCCAGGTTCTATTACGCCTCCGGTTACGGTGTGAAGTCATACGAGAGCAAATACGAGGGGGCCGACCCAGGTGTTCCTAATCCCGGCGCACACGATGTGCGCGATGGGATGAAGGTCGGGTGGAGAAAGCCGATCGCCGAGGCGTCGGCGTTTCAGTCCCATTTCGCAATCGCCGAAGCCGGCGAGAAAATGCTTCACGGCTGGATCATGCACGACAACCCGATCGCGGTTCAGACGTGGGCAGACATCAGCCGTTATTTCAGCTTCCTGTCAGACCACCAGGATCTCTACACAGACGTCGCTTGCGTCAGCAAGATCGCGGTGGTCTCACCGCCGCACATTCCGAGCTTCGAGGTCTCGCTGAAACGCGACAATCTCTACAACGCGCTGGCTGAGACGAACGTGATGTACGATGTTGTTCTCTTGCACCGCTTAACGCCCGAACTGCTTTCGCCTTACAAGGCGATCGTCATTCCCAACATCCCGTATATGGATACCGACCAGATCGCGGCTATCCGTACATACAAGAAGAACGGTGGGAAGATCTACACCATCGGAAGCAATCGGGAACTGCGGGAACTGGCTGATATGCAATCACCGGCATCGATGCTGGACGAAGCACAGAATGAGCCAGGCCGCCAGGAACTGCTGGCCAAAATCAACGAACTGTCCGGCGAGCAGGTGATTACGATTCGCGGAACCAATTACGTTGCCGCCAACGTGGTCAAGAAGACGGATAGTGAGCGGGTCATATTGCATTTCGTAAATTACCACACCCCGGTCAAGGATGTCCGGGTGAGTGTGAATCTGGACGGGGTGGTCAGGCAGATCGACAGCAAGCGGATTCAGCTTTTCTCGCCGGACGGGGAGGCAGCGAAGATCGAGGTTTCCTCCGTGCACGGAACCCGTGTCGAGTTCGTTCTGCCAGAACTGGATGTGTACGACGTGGTCGCAATCAACTGATCGGGTAGGGACGTGTAGTAGTCAGACTTTGTCCTGCCGACTCCGGTACATTAGGGCCTTCCTTGGCAGGTGTCATTTGCAGCCGTATGTGGGTCGTTTGGCGTAACATGTATGGTCCGCCGCGGAACTGCATGAGGAATCAGGTTGGACGAGAACAGTCTGCGAAAATGTATCCGGCCTCTGAGTGGAGAGTGGTCTCCGGGCGCATCATGATGATGATCCGCGCGTGGCTGTCCTTGCTAATCGCCACGGTCGTGAAAGACCTCGTTACGCCACAGGTTTTCAGGCACGTCGTTTGACTGTGTTTTCGTCTCCTATTCCTCTGCAGACTTCTGCGATGCGAATCTCACAAAACCACTTCGTCTAGTGGGAACCAGCAAGTGCTCTGTGCCGTGGGTGATAGTCGTTCCCGCTCGCCAAAACTGCCCAACTGATCCTGGCCAGGTTGTTGGCAGTGGCTACAATCACCACATTACGCGCAGCCCTGGTTTCCAATCCGCTCATCCACGTTCCCAGACTCGATCCTTCGCGTTTGACACGTAAGACTGCAGCCCGCGCTCCGTGGATGAACATCTTGCGGAGATACGGATTTCCCCGCTTACTGATGCCCAGCAGCTTGGCTTTGCCTCCGGTTGACCATTGTCGGGGTACCAGTCCCAGCCAGGCCGCAAACTCCCGTCCCTTTTTGAAAGCCGCCCCGTTCCCCATCGCAGATACCACCGCTGTCGATATCAAGGGGCCCACTCCGGGGATCTGCTGTAATCGGACACAACTCGCGTCGCTGGCTGGCAATCTGTTCCAGGTCGGCGTTCAGGCTCTCGATCTTCGACTGCAAGCCTTTCCATTCCTGCCAGAGAAAATCCAACAGACGACGCATGCCCGCGCTCAGTTTTTCGTCGGCATTCTCCAGAATCTCGGGCACCATCTGCCGACGTAGGCTGGCCGGCCCTTTGCGAAAACTTATTCCCCGCTCCAGCAGGAAGGCTCGAATCTGATTGATCACGCTGGTCCGTCGTGCCACCAACCGGTCGCGCACGCGATGCAGCGCTTGCAGATCGAGCTGATCCTCCGTCTTGATGGGAACGAAACGCATGTTCTCGCGTTCCACTGCCTCGGCAATCGCTTCCGCATCGCGGTAGTCGTTCTTGTTCGACTTCACAAAGGGTCGTACAAACTGCGCCGGAATCAGGCGCACCTCGTGTCCTTGTTCGCGCAGGGCTCGTCCCAGAAAGTGCGATCCCACTCCGGCCTCCATCCCAATGAGCGACGCGGGCAGATTGGCGGTGTAGACCAGCAGTTGTGAACGGGAGAACTTCTTGCGAATTACCACCTGGGAACGGATTCCCAGTGCGATGAGGTGGAAGGTGCTCTTGCCGAGATCGATTCCGATCGACTTAATCTGCATGATGTGATCCTCCGTCTGGCTTTTCGCCAACCTAATCATTACTCAGTTGACTCTATGACGGCGGACCATCTCATTATCGCCATAGCACTCAAAATGCCGGGGCAGGGGTTCGAGTTTGTATCCGCACATTTCCACGCGGTTCCACTATGCCGCTGTCGCCGTGATAGTCCAACTTCATCCGCCCGCAAGACCAGTAACCGATCCGCCCATTCGGACAATACCCGTTGACATTTGGGCAAATAGACGTCGGTAATAGCCTGTCTCTCGTGGAATCAGTCTATGCTTGGGCGGTTGGACGAAGGAGTCTGCTTTATGACAACCACTACTCGCTGGGCGTATCGGGGTGTTCTCGTCCTTGTTTTCAGCATAGGCTTGTTCGCACAATCAAGACCGGCCGCAATCTCGACTTCAACCTCTCCAGTTGCACGCGATCTGAATACAACCTTGGCTGAGTTGATGCGCGCGGCCCCGGCAACAAGCCAGGACCTGACGAGCCTGCAGCAACAGGGCGGGAGACTCCACTGGGTCACATTCTGGCGGGGAGACAAAGCCCAGAGGGCCAAGATGACAGCAGCGTTGCGCCGCAATCTCCAATTTGCTGTGCCCGATTTGATTCACGATGCGCAAGCCTCTGGTGGAAGCATCTCCACGACCTTTAAGCTGTATAGAGACTTGACGGTGGTCTGCGAGTCTCTGGATTCGCTGCTCCCACCGGGTTCGCGCGATGGTAAAACTGAGCTGACAGCTTTGAGCAACGACCTTTCCGACATGAATAGGCTCAGGGAAGAGTTGTCTTCCTATATTCAGCAGACCACGGCTTCGATGGAGAGCAAAAATGCTCAGCTAGTGTCTTCGGCTGGCCGATCTCCGAAAATAGTCATTGTTGACGACAACATCCCGGAGAAGCCCTCGCCCAGGAAACGCCGTCCGTCCAATCAATAAAGCAGTTCAGATTTTTGCCAACGGGTTGACCGGAACACCTGAGCGTAACTGGTGACAAATCCCTGTCACTGGGTGAAAAATTCCTATCGCAATATTCAGCAATTTACCAGCACTTGCACTCTTGCCAAAATTAGCACTTGCCGAAAAACGATAAATAGTTTATCGTTTATCAATAATGATTACGTTGGAACCCACCATGAAACATTCGACGACGCTACTCGCGACCTGGGTCAGTTTGCGGATCCTGATCGCCCTCAACTGGATTCTCGGAGCGCTGATCTTCGCTCTGCTGGCGATCAGCTTCCAGGCTAACGAATGGACCTGGCGAGCGCTCGGCGTCGGCGCGGTCGCCGGTCACGAGAGCGTGATTGCCGGGATGCGCGCAATCATGGTGATCGGCATCGTAGGCACACCCATCGCTTACGTGGTGTTCAGCCGGCTGCTTAGGATCGTGGAATCGGTGCGCACGGGCGAGCCATTCACCATGGACAATGCCGGGCGGCTGCGGACCATCGCTTGGGCGCTGCTCGGCCTCGAGCTGCTCCACATCTGTGTGGTCGCGATTGCCTCCGCGGTCTCGACCAAAGAAATGCCGCTGCGCATCAACGGCAATTTCAATCTCACCGGTTGGCTCGCCATCCTGCTGCTGTTCGTGCTCGCGCAGGTGTTCCTTGAAGGGACGCGCATGCGCGAGGATCTGGAGGGCACGGTCTGATGGCCATTCTCGTCAAGCTCGACGACCTACTGCACGACCGGCGCATAACGCTGACCGAGCTCGCGGAGCGCGTCGACATCACGCTCGCGAACCTTTCGATCCTGAAGACCGGCAAGGCGCGGGCTATTCGCTTCTCGACGCTTGAGGCAATCTGCGAAGCGCTCGCCTGCCAACCGGGTGACCTCCTGGAATTTCGACACGATTCCGGCGCGCGAGAGCGCCCGTCCGTGTCACTCGATGAGATTGGAGATTTGAAATGACTTTGAATGCTGCCGCTGTTTCACCGTCCGCTGCGGCCCCCATCGAGAGCGAAGTCTCTCTCACTCGGCTCTACGTGTTGCGCGCGATGTACCTGCTGCTGGTCATCGGTGGCGCCATCGTGTTTCTGCCGCAGTTGATAGGCCATGAGCCGGCGGCGCGCGGGGTAATCCCGAGCATGCTCGGCGGACTGTGGGTGCTTGCATGTTTCGGGCTTCGCTACCCGCTGCAGATGCTTCCGATACTTCTCTTCGAGTTGGTGTGGAAGACAATCTGGCTCATCGATTACGGGCTACCGCAATGGAGGGCGGGCGTGCACACGACACAATTCACAGAGGATTTCAAGGCGATCGCGTTGGGCGTGATCTTGATCCCGATTATCCCGTGGGGATACGTCGTCCGGCATTACCTGAAGAAGCCGGGGGCACGTTGGCACTAAGCACCGTGAGTATTGGGGCATCTCCGAGAGACGCGCGTATTGCCGCCGCGCTGTGCCGTCGAGATCCGAGCTCTCAAACGGGTGTTCCTGTCATTTCAGCACGTCGATGAACTCCCACAGCATTTACTGCGTCAACTTGCCTGATTGAGAGTCCGCGGTTGGGCGTCGCCGGTCGCCCGCTCGCTTCGTGGCGACACAGCCGGCCAGTCTCCTCTCCATGCATCGGGTTCCTTGGTGTTCAGGTACCTGATGCGTACCGGGATAGCCGCAAGCCGGTCAGAAAGGCGAGCCTCAGCGCGAATCGGCCACCAGTCGTACAAAAAGATCTCAAGAGGGCGCCACATGGAAACCCAGCCGCCGATCGTAAAGCTTTCACGTACGATCTCCCCAATACGGCTGCCCTTCATTAAACCAGCTAGAAAATCGCCCAAGGCAATCGCCGATGCTAGAGCAACGAGACCAATTACCAGGCTGGTCCGACCCACTCGGAGCAATTCGCGCAGACGACGTCGATATGCCTGAGCGCGTTGACTGAAGAATTCTTGAATCGCTTCGCGAAGAACAGCAGCCTCATCTGGTAACCCAGCCTTACGGTCGAGATCAACTACCAGAGCCAAAGTTTCGTCGCGGGGCAACCCCTTGGCCCAACCCACGATGAACTCCTCAGCTTTGGGGTCCAGATCCTTTTCGCGAAACGGAGAAGGATCGATGGCATTGAATAACTGCTTCAATTCGTCTTCAATTCGTCTACATGTACTTCGATTACAGAACACTTGGGAGGAATCGGGTCGCCGGCAGAGGGTTTGTCATTGGTCCCGGAAGTGTTTGTCATCGGGCTAGAATACGCCATTGTGTCTCGCTCAGGAATCTTTGTCCGTGACAAAGCGCGGGATGTGTATCGACCCTTGTCGAGCGTCTTGCCCAACAGCGAGAGGTATCACTTCCGACGTACCGTGACTCTGCCACAATCCGCCACGTGAACGCGCGTATCTTCGGAGCCACACGTTCTCAGAAACGACCACGCACCAGTACTGCCGCATCGTTCGTGGACCGGAGCTGGAACTCTGCGGAATCGGTGATGGACTTCGCGGATTCCAATCGCAGTTGAAAGCTGGGAAGGGAAAAAGCGGCAAAGTTGAAAAATATTGAAAAATTAACGATTTATGGACTTCAAAGATAATTTACTGTTCCGAGACCGAGGTGGGGATGCCGTCGGAAGATGACTTCTTTGCCTGGCTGCCAGACTAAAAGGAGACGAGACGGACCTTCTCGTATTTTCGTAGACAACGTAGCCGGTGCAGGGAACGTGTTGAGGCCACGTACGAGTCCTATTGTTTTCCCGGCGGCGCACAACTTGAGTACACATGTGATTTGGTCCTTAACCATATTCTGCTTAAGGGTGAACACGTTGTCCTCTGAACGGGTTACTTTTGGCGACGGGAGGACAAATGCCTCACGACCTGCGCTATGGGCAATGGCTCAAACCGACGCTCGCCCTCATTGCGTCCGATCATCATGAGTACACAGCACAGATTCAGTTGTGGACCGACCGCCTGGAGGTCGACCAACAAAAAGCCATACGAACACCCAATCTTTATCCAGACCCACCTGGATTCGAGGTCGTGAATCCGTTGTTGTTGGTAATCAGCACGGTGCGGCCCACACTGAGAAACCGCGAAGTCTGGACACTGACGTGGACGGGCGAATCTCGCTCTGAGGTATGTTAAGGGCAAGGTAGCGAATATTTTCACGACACGTGCTAGTTGCAGGAGTTTGCAAAACGAAGCCAACATTTAGTCATGTTTTCAACAGATGATACGCGAGTGGGTGCTGATCAACGATAGCTCGGGTACCCACACGCGTATCGGTAGTCGAAGATGCCGCATGCACGGCGGTGCCAGTACCGGACCGCGCACCGCCAAAGGGCTGGCGCGGTCACGGCGGGCGCGCTGGAAACATGGGCTCTATTCTGCCGAGCGGGAGCAGAGCAAGGGTGGGCGCGCGAGCTGCTGACCCAGAGTGGAGAGCTCTTGAAAGAGATGCAAGCGGGCTGAACCGGCAGCGGCTTCACGGTGCATGGGGTTCATCCCGCAGTTTTGTTGTGGGGTGCTCGGTTTCCGCAGTTTACGGAGTGTGGGTCGCGATGAGGCGGAAGTACTGGATGGTGCGACCCTTCATTGCAATGGGGCGGGTACACGCTCTGTTTTCGCATCCGTGCTATCGCCCTATCTCCGCAGCGGTCGATCACCTGCCTCCCGGCTACTTGGGGAGCTCCGCTTTACCGGTGATTTTGAATTTGCCGATTTGAACAGACGCAGATTCCTGGGGCTGCGCACCGCCCAACGAAACGGTGTATTCGCCAGGCACAATCACGCGATTGCCGTTAGCATCCACTTGACCCAAAGAGCGCGGATCGATCGTAAGGCTGAGAGGAGCCGACTCGCCCGCGGCCAAGTGCACGCGCTTGAAGCCCGCGAGTACGCGGAGAGGAGTCTCATAAGCCTTGGGCTGTGTGAGATAAAGTTCGACGACCTCGTCACCCGCCACCGCGCCTGTGTTTTTCACATCGCCTTCTACCGTGACAGGATCCCCGGCCTTGACCTCGGACGACGCAATTTTCAAACTGCTGTAGGTAAAGCTCGTGTAGCTGAGCCCGAAGCCAAACCCGTACAGCGGCTTGTCAGAAAAATAGCGATAGGTGCGGCCTGTCATGGAGTACGCCTCAAACGCCGGGACCTGACTCAGGGACGAATAAAACGTTAACGGAAGGCGTCCCGCAGGGTTGTTGTCCCCGGCCAGCGTCTCGGCGATGGCCGTGCCGCCTTCTTCCCCCGGATACCAGGCTTCGAGAATTGCGTTGGCGTGCCGCTGTGCCCAGTTGACGGCCAATGCGCTGCCGTTTTGCAGGACAACAATCAGCGGCTTGTCGGTGGCGCCGAGCGCTTTCAGCAGATCCTCCTGCGCGGCCGGTAAGTCGATGGAGGTACGATCGCCGCCGCTGAAGCCGACCAGCTTCACAGGCATCTCCTCACCTTCAAGTGAAGGAGAAAGTCCAACCATCGCGATGGTCACGTCGGACAGCTTTGCCGCCGCAACCGCCTCGTCGCGCAGTGCAGCCGCGGGTGCCTGCCAAGTGAGATCAATGCCGGCGCTCCCTGTGTGGTGAAAGTATTCCAGACGGATAGGATGCGGCTGTGTATCATTGAAACGCACGGCAGCTTCGACAACCGCGCCACGCTCGCCGGTCTTGTTGCTATCGCTTTGGACCAACACTTTTCCATCCAGGTAGAGCCGGAATCCCTCGGCGTTTTGGCAGGCGTAACAGTAATTCACCCGGACACCAATCTTGTAATCTCCAGCCGCTGGCGGAACGAAGGTGCCGCTCCAGCGTACGGAGTAGTCATTGCGCTGGAGGCCATCCACAGGAACCACCTTGTCCCAGTTGAAATTGACATTCCGGTCCGTGCGCGTGAGCACAGGCTGTCCGCTCAGGTCTTGGGAGCTGAAGTACTCGCCGGTGAGGCCGTTGCCGGAGCCGCTGGCGGAATGGAGCGCTGTGTGCTCAATCGGCATGGCGAAATTTTCAGCCAGGGTTGAGCCTTGCGCATAGGTGATGTGCGCCGAGGAGAAACGCTTTTCGATTCCATCGAGCGGATAGACGGGCGCGGGCGGCGGCCCGTTGTAGTTTCCTTGCAGAGACTGAACTAGCTCTGCGGTTGGACCGACTACAGCGATGCGAGCGATGCCAGGTTCCAGAGGAAGCGTGTGGCCTTGATTCTTCAGCAGCACGATCGATTCCCGTGCCGCTCGCAGCGAAAGCTCCCGATGCTCAGGCGAGTTGACCTCGCTCATGACAATACGGCCGTAGTCGTAACTGGAGGGCGGATCAAACATGCCCAGTTGGAATCGCGCGCGGAACAGGCGATGCAACGCTTTGTCGAGATCGGCTTCCGTGACCAGGTTCTGATGAACCGCATCAACCAGGGCAGGATAAGCCTGCCCTGGTCCGAAGCCGCATTCGATATCGGTGCCGGCCTTCAGCGCGGCCGCGGCGGCGTGGGCCATATCTGGAGCATAGTGATGTCCGGTGTTCACATCGGCGACCGCAGCGCAATCGCTGACCACATAGCCGTCAAACTTCCAGGCATTGCGCAAGTGGTCGCGCAGCAGCATGGGGTTGGCGCAAGCCGGCGTGCCATCAATCGCGTTGTAGGCGCACATTACAGACTGGGCGTGAGCTTCCGTCACCGTAGCGCGGAACGCAGGCAGGTAGGTGTCCTCAAGGTCGTGCGGCGAGGCATTCACATTAAAGCCATGGCGCAGAGGTTCGGGGCCGCTGTGCACCGCATAGTGCTTGGGAGTGGAGACTACCCTGAAATACTTAGGATCATTCCCCTGCATGCCAGTGACAAACGCCACGCCCATCCGGCCGGTGAGAAAGGGATCTTCTCCGTAGGTTTCCTGGCCACGCCCCCAGCGCGGATCGCGAAAAATGTTGATGTTGGGTGCCCAAAAGGTAAGACCGAAGAACATTTCATGATGGTTATTCCGCATGGCTTCGTTGTACTTGGCGCGTGCCTCGGTGGAAACGATCTCGCCCATGGTATGTACAAGGTCGGTATCCCAAGTGGCGGCCATTCCGATCACCTGCGGAAAATTTGTCGCGTAGCCAGCAAACGCGACCCCGTGCAGACCCTCGTTCCACCAGTCGTACTTGGGAACGCCAAGCCGCGGGATTGAAGCCGCATGGTCACGCATCTGCGAAACCCTCTCTTCCAACGTCATGCGGCCGATGAGGTCGTCAAGGCGCTGCTCCAAGGGCAGGGCTGGATTCATATACGGAAAAGCTTGCGCGGCGGGTTGCTGCTGAGCGTGTGCTGAAAGTGCTGAAAGCGGTAGTAGCGCGAAGGCGGCAAAGAGGCCGAAAAAGCTGCAGAGTGCGCGGGCGGCGAGATATGACATGTAGATAGCCAGCTCCTGCTGATGAGTTTTGAAGCGGACGTGCCATTATATGCAGCAGAAGTTAGATTGCATATCCTGAAACATCCCGCGAATCGAGCTAGCGGCTCGGTTCGAACTCCTGGGTTCTTGGCAAAAGTCTCAACTCCTAGAATGGGAAATGATGACCAGGGTTTCGGATGGATTGTCGGCCGCTCCGACAGGAGGAAGGCAACACAACAACCACGCTAATCGCGAGTGGATTGGCGGTCCTGCGTAGTCTATGAACCCGCGCACGCTAAGAAACAACATGGACGAGAACCGGGAGGTCTTTTGCACGTCTTGGTTAACCGATCAAGACGGTCCGCGAAGGCCATAGACCGAACGGCGGACGTGAACGTACAGGAGAAGTCGGACTGTGCCTTCGTACCCGTGAACCAGCCGAACAACGAAGGGTAACAGCCTTCGGCGGAGGCCGGGGAGGGAAGGGCACAGACCGTGGAAAACACCTTTCTATCTCACAGGTGCCCGACACAGACCGTGAAACGCATGTCCCAGGGATGGCACGAGGTGCGGCAAGCATTCGCCGGGTCAGGGCTGATCCATAGCACGAGACTAAGAGTAGTCACCGCTGACCGTTCGAGTTCCTTCGCTTCTCGACACTACCACTCCATGACTTCGTAGAATTCGATCCAGGTGCTTTCGAAGAAGTGCTTCTGTTTGTTGGCCAATTCGCTGTGTTCTGGGTTCGTTTCAAAAAGTTTGAGGGCAGCTTCGGCGGCAGCGAAGTTTTCGAATCGTGCCTGCCAGACTACGGTGTTCCCGGGGTCGCGGCTGGAAATCGGGATCAGCCTCTCGCCTCGGGGAAGAATGCCGCGATGTTCTAACTCCGCGAACTGCTTCTCGAGTTCCATGAACTCCTGTTTTTTCGAATGCTGAAACTGCTGAACCAGTCGTAGAACAATGGCCACAGTCCCTCCTCAGAGATGACCCTCACTAACTTGTGACTGCCTCCGCTCCGGCTGTCTCTTCTGGAATGTCAAACGACACTAACTCCGAGCGGAAGCCACGGGTCCGGATCGCTCCGTAGGCAATGCCCAGCAGCATCCAGATTGCGCCCGCAATCTTGGCGGGCTGGCTCAAATTCAGCCAAAGCAAAAGGCATATCGTAAAACCGAGAACCGGAACCAGGAAGTTCGTCAGCGTCCTTTGACGCTCGCGCCAGAAGTATCGAGTGAATGAGGCAGCATTGACGCCCATGAATGCGAGCAGCGCGCCAAAATTCAGGAGCTCGGCCGCGCGTTCGAAGGTCAGCACGGTAGTGCCTGCGAGCGCGAGCACGCCCACAAACATGACGTTGTTTTGAGGTATGCGACGCTTCGGCTCAATGGCACCAAAAAAGGATTTGGGCAACGCGTTGCCTCTTCCCATTCCGTAAAGCAAGCGGGCCGCTCCTAACTGCGATCCCATGCCGGAGCCAACGGTCGCCACCAGCAGAGTGATATTGATCAAGGTGAATAACCATGCCCCGGCCGCGCGACCGGCCACGTGGACAAAGGCTGTGTCCACGTCCGGAAAATGCTGCGAACCCGGCCACACCAGCTGGGCAGAATAGACCTCGACCGAGGCCAAGATTCCGGTAATAAGGCAAACCAGAACCGTCGCCAGCAGAATATTGCGCTTGGGATTCTCCGCTTCTTCGGAAAGAGTGGAGATGCCATCGAAGCCGATGTAGGTCAAAACTGCAAGCGATGTCCCGCCCAGCACTGCCGGAAGTGTAAAGGTTTGAGGGTCGTAGAAAGGACGCGTGAAAAATGCCAAGCCGTCGTGCGGCGTTCTGAGAACGTATCGCGCCGAGGCCGCCAGGAAGATGACAATCACGACTCCCATGCCTGCGGCCAGCGTCTCGTTGATTCGAGCCGACGTGCGAATGCCAAACAGGTTCAGCCCGGTGAAGAGGGAAATGAAGAAGAGCACGAAGGCGGCGTAGGGGACTTCAGGAAAGAAATTGAGCGCGAACTTGCTGCACAAAATCGTGCACACGATGGGATTGAGCATGTAATCCATCGCCATACTCCAACCCGTTACATAGCCGAGCGCTGGATGAATCTCCGATCCGACGTAGGTAAATGCGGAGCCGGCACTGGGATAAGCCCGCGCCATCCGCCCGTAGCTGATCGCAGTAAACAACATGGCCACCATGGCGATGAGCACGGTGGTTACGGCGTGGCCGTGAGCCCGCTGGCTCATCACTCCGAACACCGGCATGGGGGCCGTCGGCTGAATGACGATCATGCCGTAGAGAATCAGATCCCAAAGACCGAGAGTGCGTCGAAGGCGCGGGGTGCTGGTCGTCAAAGACGCTTGAGGATCTGCCATTGTGTCGATAGTCATGTCCAGAGGGCCCAGAATCCCGTCCCCCGGGAGGTGAAGCCCCGCTAGAAGAAAAACTTCAATGCCAGCTGAACCAGCCTGGGATCACGCGCCGACTGGGCAAAGCCCCAGGAGCAGTTTGCATTCTGATTATCGATCGGGCAGCCGCTTTCTCCAGGGGCAAGATCTCGATCGTGATCGGTCGTCGGGTTATCGAACAAGAACTTTCCGGGGAACGGCTGTGGGTTCACATGATTCCAGATGTTGAAGAATTCGGCCCGTAACTCAAAGTGATATCTCTCACTCAACGGGAAGTTCTTGAAGATCGAAAGATCCCAGTTCTGGAATCCGGGCCCGCGAATGATGTTGCGTCCAGCATTTCCAAATGTACCCGCCACCGTGTTGGTCTCGAATGCACAGGTGTTGAAGATAGTGCCAGGTATGCACGGGGTAGTGTTGGGATCTCCGACGCGGTTGGGACGCGCAGCATTGGCGACGTTGCCGCCGCCATCGGAGTTTGAGAGATTGGTGGAGACATCCGTGGGCGTGAAGTAATTCCCCGTTGATGCCGAGATAATTCCTGCAAGTTGCCACCCTCCAATAATCTGATTCAGAATGCCAGTCGCGTTCCCGCCAAAGAGCTGACCTTTACCGAAAGGCAGATCATAGGAATAGCTGAACACGAACCGGTGACGGATATCGAAATCCGCGTTGCCATACTCTAGGTTGGGAAAACGCTGGTCGCGAAAGTCCCCGGTCGCAAACGATCCCAAATTTGCGCTGGAAGCGGTATCGAGGGCATGGCTGTAGGTGTAAGACCCCTGGAACTGCAGCCCGTGTGATAGTCGTTTCTCCAACCGCGCCTGAAGAGAGTGGTAGTTAGAGAAGGCATTGGAGCGGAAAGTGGCGATGGTGGTGTCGAACGCAGGATCGCAGTTGTCCGGCGTGTCCAGTCCGCAGGGACCTGCGCCGGGCAAAGATTTCTTGACAGGCCGTCTGGGCGCAAATGGCGCCTCCTGATCTGCCGTCGGCACGGCCTGGTTGCCATTGTAGAAGGCAAACAGCTTGAGGCCTCGTGACCCGGCATACGACACTTCGAAAACCGTGTCGGCAGGTAGCTGGTACTGCATTCCGAAATGCCATTGCTGATTGTAGGGAGTCCGTAGACGCGGATCCAGGGAGAATAGAAGGGGAGTATTGGGATCACTCAACGAGCCCAGCGGAAAGCCATTCGCCATGACATTGAAGTCGGGAACAGAACAATCGACCTGTCCTACTCCTTGGTTCGCTGACGGGGCGCCGCAGTTCGTATTGAAGGACTCGATGGAGAAGAAAGGGGGATTAAAACCAGTGCTAGGATTGGAGAACGGACCGTTCTCTTGGCCGCCGTAGAAAATGCCATATCCGCCGCGCAGAACCATCTTATCCGTCAACTGAAAGGCCAAGCCCACACGGGGAGCGAAGTTGTTGCGATCCGGATCGACGAGGCCGCGGGAGCCGGTCCGCAGAATGGGAATGCTCTCCGCCAGAATCGGCGTGAGCTCCATGTGTTGCTCCTTGGGGACAATTAGGGACTGAGAGGCGAAGTCGAAAGTCGCCGCCTCATCATGCGCTTCCTTGATGGGACTGAAGTACTCGTATCGCAACCCGAGATTCAGAGTGAGCCGGGGCGTGATCCGGAAATCATCCTGAAAGTAACCGGCGTAGATCTGGCGGCGGTAGTCCACATTGTGCAGGCTCGTAATCAAGCCGAAGTCCGGGATACCCAACAGGAAGGACCCGAAGGCGGCCCCGCCGCTGCCGGGTGATGCCGGGTTATCGGTGAACTCGGTGCCGAAGCCCAGGTTTCCCCGGGAAGCGGCCGGCTGAAAGATGGTGAACTGCTCGCGGCGAATTTCAGTGCCGAGCTTGATTGAGTGCCGGCCACGAATCCAGGTCAGATTCTCCGCGAGTACGTAAGTGTTCTGAATTTCCTTGGATGGAAGAAACGTGGAGCTGCCGATGATGGCGGTCCCGTCGCTGAAGTCGATCTCCGGAAGCCCGCCATTGAGAGGCCCAAATGGGATTCCGGGATAATTGATTCCGTACTGAGGATCACCCGCAATGTCCTTGTCGAAATTCAGCTGGAAACGATGAGAATTGATTCGGTTGTAGCCGAGACGGAATTCATTAATGAAGTTTGGCGTGAAGACGTGGACTTCGCTGATCGCGATACTGCGATAGGAATTGTCCTCGATGCCGTCGAAGAAGCCGCCGCCGTCGAGCACATTGTTGAAAGGAGCTGGAATTGTGCTAGGTTGGTCTTCGTAACTGAAGCGAACGAAAAAGTCATCCTTCTGAGCAATCTTGTGGTCCACCCGGATGTCGAAGTTATTGCGCGTCTCTTTTCTCACAGGGTTCACGAGATAGTTGGCGCCCGCCAGTTCAGTGTTCGGCGAGGGCAACAGAGCAGCCAGGCGCGCAGCCAGGGGGTCAATGAGGCCGGCATCAAAGACATTCAGGTTGCCGTTGGAAGAAATCGGCACGCCGCAAAATCCATTTGGGTTCAAATCGGTACGGTCCGTTCGCGTCAGTCGTGTATTGAAGATTTCACCGACAAAGGTCACGTTTCCGTTGCAGTCGAGGGCATGGCTGCCCTCGATGAGTGCGCCAGTTGCGGGATCCACCTGGGGCGCAATTTGCCCTGACAGAGAGCCGCTGAAGTCGCCCGCAATCATCTCCGGCGTCGGAATGGAAAGCAAGATGGGGATAGCCTGCCGCACGCGAAGTCCCTCGTAGTCGCCGAAGAAAAAGGTGTGGTTCTTGACGATCGGCCCGCCCAGCGTGAAGCCGAATTGATTTTGCTTATAGGGTTGGCGTCCGAACTGGTCGAAGGCATTGCTGGCGTCAAGTTTTTCGTTGCGAAGGAATTCGAATACGTTGCCGTGGATCTGGTTGGTCCCCGATTTGATCACTGCGTTCATCACCGCCCCATTGCCGCGGCCGAACTCGGCGCTGTAGGCGTTGGTCTGGACCTTGAATTCCGCAATCGCATCCACCGGAGGTTGGATAACAAACGTGGTCTCATTGAGCACATCGCCGAGATTGGCGTTGTTGTCCACACCATCAAGTAGAAAGTTGTTTTGCAGAGCGCGGGCGCCGTTGGAGCTAAAAGCGAACGATTTCTCCGCGCGGGATCCGGGCTCGGCCGGAACGACGCCCGTTCCCAATTGCGCTAATTGCGCGTAATTGCGGCCATTGAGAGGGAGCGTAGAAATTCGCTTGGCTGTCACGACCTGACCAAGATCTGAATTTTCCGTTTCCAGTTGTGGTCCCTGCGAGGTCACCGTGATTTGCTCGTGGATCTCTCCCACGCGCAACACAACGTCTACCGAGGGCCGTTCCTGAACGTTCAGTTCGACTGGGCCCACCACCGTTGTTCTAAATCCCGCTTTCTCGACAGCGACGCGATAATGGCCCACCTTCAATGGACCCGCAACGTATTCCCCGCTGGCGTTGGTAGCAGTGGTAAAGGAGGTGCCGCGATCCGCATCGGTAACTGTCACCTTGGCTTCCGCGAGAACCGCGCCGGATGCGTCCTTGACAGTACCGACAATGGTGCCAGAATCTTTCTGCCCCCAGCCTACAGCTGCCAGCAGCATCACGAGAAGGGATGCACAACAGACATGTTTAAGAGAGCGCGTCATCACCGACCTCCTTGCGAAACACCCGGCTCGGACCCGCTTCAGGGCCGATTTCCAAGCCCGCAGGCGACATCACAACTGTAGATTGGTTTCCAGGAGCAAGTGCTCGTCAAACGACACTTTCAACGTTGGGTGCTGAGAATCGATCACACCCAACTGTCTGCCCCGTTCATAGTCAACGACCGCGTAGCGGCCGGGCTTCAGTCCACGCAACTCGATTTGACCGGACCACTGCTTTTGTTTGTCGGGTGCGTAGAACGCGTAGTACATCCGATTGTCTTTGTCGATCGCATAGCCTTCGGGCGAATCGTAACCATAGGTGTAGAGATTGAGAAACTTCCCGCGAGAGAGCATTTTCGCGTTGTAGAGATTGATCCACTTTTGCCAATGGGCTTGCTTCTCGGACGTCAATTCCACGATCTTGAATTTCGGCCCATAGTCTGGCCAAGTGAACTTGGTGCCGAGCACTGCGCCCACGCCGACTTCAGACGCGAAGTCGCGTCCCTTATCCACTTCATGCAATGTATTGCTCAGGACAACTTCGGTGAGTTCGACGTGGTCGCCGTATACCGCTGCTTCCGGGCCTAGCAAGGCTTTGTACATCTTGGTGCGAAGCCGCACCTGGCGCGAACCCACCGGATCGGCGGTGACCGCCTGATCGATGTACGGCAGCCATGCGAGGCTGGGCGGCGTCCCACAAGGACATGCTTGCGTCACGCTGTACGGCTTCAGCGCGCGCGTAGTTTCGAGAATGATCTTGTAAACGTCGCCCACAGCCTGGATGGAATCATTCGGCGATTTGTGGTGATGCTTCGGGTTGTAGCAAGCCGGGACGGTGTAGGAAAAATCCAGCTTGTGACCGTCGAAGTCCCAATTACCAATGAAGCGCTCGGTGAGCTGCTTGTAGTACTGCTGCACCTCCGGAACCGCAGGGCAGAGCGCGCCCAGATCAGCCGTGGCGCGGGCAGGCTTGCCGTTCTTGTCCAGGATCAGCCAGTCAGGATGGTCTTTGACCACTTTGGACAGCTGGTAGGGCCGGTGATTGAGGATGTCCTTGCCATGGCCGTCCTCTACAACCAGCGGAATCCACCAGAGCGTGATGTGAATTCCGGCGTGGTGATAGGCCCTGACCACCTGCTGCAGCGAGTCGCCCGGAAAGGTGTCGTCGCGTGGCTCCCAGTCGCCCCGCGACTTGAACCAGCCCGCGTCCAGCGTGGCCCACTTCAGTCCGAGTTCTTTCAGCTTTGGAATGGTGCCCAGCATTTGCTTGGGCGTGAAGTCCATCTCATAGCCCCAGCCACACCAGTTCGCCTCATAGTCAGATGCGTTCGGGTGCGCCAGGCTCAACCCGTGCTTCTGGAGCATCCTTGAATACAGGCTGAGGGGCTCGTAGAAGTCGCCTTTAAATACGGACACAAACGTGAGCGGTGTCGACAGTACTTCGCCCGGGTGCAGCGGTGCGCCCCCCTCAAATGCGACCGCTGCACTCACCCGGCCATCGGTCAGGGTCCTGACCGGCAAACTCATCTTCAGAGGTACAGTTTCCGCATGGCCGATGGCTTCGCCCACGGAACCAGTCCAGAAGGCCACTACCGGAATCCCGCCACCGGTCTGGTTTTCGTCGTTGTGCTGCATGGTCTGCATGGGGTTCGCGCGGGAAAATTTGGCGTTCAGCAGCATCACGTCGTCTTTGCCCCACGCTTCGCTCGATCCATGGAAGGACCACATGGAGTAGGGCGCCGCGTTTCGGTCGCTCAGCGATGCATTCAGGAAGTGCTGTTGGGTGATGACTTGCTCGAGCGGCAGGTCGGCCGTTCCGGTGTTTTTGTAGGAAGTGCTGGTTAGGGCGATCGTGGGAAAGTCGTCGTAGACTTCGATGACCATGGTGCGTTCGATTGCGGGTAGAGACGCGCTCTTCCCGGATACTTCGATGCGCTTGCCGGTCGCCCCCAGCCGGCCGGAAGCCTCGCCGATCCTGGCGTGGTCCAAATCCATGACAAAGTCCCGGATCTCCTTGCCGCCACTTAGGAGCGAGTCAGCGCTGATGTTCGTTGCGGAAGGGGGGTCATCAAGGCTGAAAGCCTGACCGTTCTGTAACAGGCTGGCCTGCAGGTAGCCTGTCGGAAAGAAATGGAATTCCGCTGCTGGCGTTCTGATGACGAGCGGGCCACCGGCCGCCGCAGCAATGTGAACGCTTGAAACCGCCGGTGCGTTTTCGATGCGGTTTCGGCTGCAGCTGGGTGCGGCGACGGCGATCAGGATCAGTAGGAAGAAGGAGAGCAGCAACCCGGCGGACATGGTTGGAGAATTGCTGGCTCGAGCCGGCCGGCCATTCATGGCGCACCCCCAAAGTGGGAAAGGCAGTCTAGTGTAACGTTTCACTTAAGGCGAACTTGATATACCCAACCGCCATTTCTGTCAAGTCAAAAAACCGTCTTCTCCCAATACATGCAGACCGTACTCCGGGTTAGGGTCTCGTCATGTACGGTTTCAGAGGAAACGCCAAGAATGTGGGCGATGCCATCCGCAGTACCCGCTCGTCTTGAGCTTGGCCCGTTGGATGCGCTAGCCTGATCGCTCTCGCCGCTCTTCACAGGCCTGGAGATCTGCTAGGTCCTGCTTCCCCAACAGGACTCTCGGTAAAAAGCCTCAAAAGCGCCGGGCAGAATTGGAGCCTGGCGCGTTCGGCAAATGTGATCAGGCTCGAGAGTGAAGCGTCAGGGTGAATGGTATGCGGCGAGGTTACCTTGTAGCTGGCCAGGAGAACCCCAAACTCCAGTGCGGTCTCCAGGGGACGCTCCGCCAGACTCTGCCGCGGCGGTCGTGCGCTCAAGAATGGAATGCCTGCCGCCATGGCCGCCAGGATGCCGCCGAGCAGGCAATCTCCCGCCCCCGCGGTCGAGGCGATCTCAACTCGCGGCGCCGGGCAGTAGTTCCAGGTCTCGTGATTAAGTGCGTAGGCTCCGTTCTTGCCGCAACTGATGACCATGTGCAGATGCCGATACGTTCGGTGGAGAAAATCCACGCACTTGTCCATGCAGCCGCGGAGATCGTCGGCGGAAAAGTCAGGGCCGATCAGTTCAGCCCCTTCGGCTTCGTTAAGCGCAACAAGATCGAGGCGCTCAAACATTCCCAATTGCTTGGCGGCGGCGATCTCGGCGGAGACGAACGACGCGGCACGGAAAGATTGTGCATGCGTCGCCAGTTTCAAGAGGTGATCGCGTACTTCGAGCGAAACTTCCGGCAGCGAGAGCGCGATGGTCCGCGGTGCAGCAGTTAGCACATCTTCAGTTTTTGCGAGGTCGTGCTCGCTGAGTTCCGCCGCTGCCGAGTTGTTGGTCGTGATGTTGCCGCCAGCGCCGTCGGGATATTGGAAGCAAACGCTGAACAGGGTTGGCTTGTCGTCAAGCGCTTCCACGTAGCGGGTGTCGATGCCAGCCTCATTCATTTCCTTCAGAACGAAGCGTCCAGCCTCGTCGTTGCCCACCTTGCCCACCGGAAGTACGCGAAAACACTGGCCTCCAAGCAACTTGGCGACATAGTGGATGACAATGTGGAGTTTGCAGTAGTCCCTGATATTGAGCAGTTCGCCGGGCCTGCTTTCGTTGCGCCCCAGCGTGTGATTGCCTTCGAGGGCGAAGAAGATCCCGGTACCGAGTCCCCCAACTCCAACGAGTTGCTGGTAAAGAGAACGGTCATCAATCCGCAATACGCGCATGTTCGACGCTTCCTACAAAAGCTGCCAGTCGGGATTCTCGCTGATGGGGTGGCTCGCGGTTTCTACGGTCGCCGTGATGATTGCGTCGGGATGCCGCTGCAGAAGCGTCATCGGGTATTCGGGAGTCGGTTCGGAAAACAGAGCAACCCGCAGTGCAGTTTGTTTCCAGGAACCGGTGTCGCTGTACACACGCACCTTCCTCCCCAACAGGCACTCCTTTACTCCTAACGTGATCGACATCGGCGGAACGAATTGGTAGGCTCCGCCAAAACTGCGCTGTGCCAGAGCGAGGATGGTGTCGTAGTTGTTTTCTTGCACGCGGATGGTTGAATTTGCGACCTCTTCGATGGTGATGGGGCTGTACGGATGGCGACGCGCCTGGTTGTAGGCGACGTGGCCATCCTGTCCCCAACCGCCGACGGTGATGTCGATGGGTGCGACCGCGATCGCGGCGTTTACGAGGTCAGCCGTGGAGGGCAGGAGCCAGAACCGCTGCGGTTCGGGTACAGCCAAGTCCTGCCGGATGCCTCCGTAAAAATGCTTTTCCATAAAGGTGCGAAAGTTGTAGGGATGGTTTGCGGGCAAGGGACGAGCCTGCCAGTCCAGACATTCATCCATGTGAAATATGGAGAGGTTGCGGAGCGAGACGTTGCGCGAATTCACGAGGTCAGTGAACGGTGCATACCAGCACTTCGGTCCGCAAGGGATGATGGCGCGAGTCGGCGAGTTCTTCCGGTTGTTGGTTTCAATCACTTCCACAAGTTCCTGCGCCATCAAAGCGCCCATCTCCGCGGAGTCGTGGACCATGCGGAAGGGGACTCGCCGTCCCGGATGGTTTAGGAGATCCTGCGCCGGAATTTTGCACCACTGATAGAGATCCTGTTTGAGAACGGGGTTCATTTCGATGTCCTGGTTCGACCGGTATCGAACGCGTTTTCTGGTGTAACGTTTCATGCATCACCACGCTGATCGTCCGAAATAGTGACTACCCTAACGGCAAGTGGCTCAGGAACTCCGCGCCGGGGACGTCGAGTCGCGAACCACCAGCTTGGGCGATACTTTTCGGTGCTTGGGTTGAACCTGGCGATTCTCAGCGGCTGCCTTGATCAGTTCCTCGATCATCTCTGCCCCCAGCGAGCCCTGCAGCTCAAGCTGCTGGTGCACGGTCGTCAGCGGGGGATTATAGAAAGCCGAACTGGGGACGTCATCGAAGCCAACCACCGAGCACTCCTTGGGGACGCGGCGACCTGCTTTTGTCAGAGCACGGATCGCGGCGCAGGCCGTGAGATCATCGAATGCAACCAAGGCCGTGAAATCCGAGCGTTGCCGTATGAGTTCATCGGTTAAATCGTATCCTTCCGCATAGGTCGAATTGCGTCCCTTGATCTCGAGAATGAGCTTGGGGTCGAGTTGCATGCCGACTTCTTCCGCAAAACTCTCCAGCCCCTGCCAACGCTGCACGCTGTCGACGAGAATCTTGGGTCCCTTGATAAACGCAATCCGGCTGTGCCCTAGATCATAGAGGTGCTGGATGGCTTGCCGCGTGCCGGCCGCATTATCTACTACGACCGAGCTCACGGGAACGTCGGACAGCTCCCGCCCGATTACTACCGCCGGAATATTTCGTTCCGAAAATTCAGACAGGAGTTTGCGATCGAGGTACAACGGATTGGCGATGGTGATGATTCCTTCCACCCGGCGTCCCAGCAGCATGTCGAGACATGGATGAAACTGGGAGCCATCATCCAGCAGATCCGTCACGATGGGAAACAGACCGGAGGGGCGCAGATGATTCTGAATGCCGCGCAGAATCTGGGTGCAGTAGGGGTCGGTCAAATCAAAGACAACCACTCCCATGGTATGACTGCGGCGGCTGCGCAAAGAACGCGCATAGAGATTCGGACGATACCCGAGCTGCTTAGCCACTTTCCAGATGCGAGTGCGGGTGCGCGCGGAGATTCGCGAGGACGCCGGGCCGGCATTCAAAACCATCGAAACCGTGGTCACCGAAAAACCGCTTTGGCCCGCCACATCCCGAATCGTTACCATGCCTGTCCTCGTGCTTGGAACATGCCCGATCATCTTTCCGGAAAAGAGTATAGTTGACAAGCACGGATTCGGCATCTACATTTTGTTGCGGTGTATCGTTTCACTAGAGGAGAAAGGTGATATCTCCGGGGAAGGCCAATCGTCTTCGGCGCATCCTCAAAGCAGGGCACGGCAGCCTGGTTGTCGCCTTCGATCACCCTGTTGTCCTCGGGCCTATCCCCGGAACGATCAATCCCAGCCGCCAGATTGCCCGCTTTATTGAAGGTGGCGCCGACGCTTTGCTGCTCAATCTCGGCATGATGGGTCACGTCGCCGAGGCAGCGCCAAAGGAGAACCTGCCCGGCCTGATTGCCCGTCTCGACTGGACCACCGCGCTCGGCACCGCAAGCCAGATTCCCGCGGGCCCCTACCGCAGTTGCCTGGTGGCGCGTCCCGAGGACGCCCTTCGCCACGGCGCAGACGCCGCGATTGTGTTTTTGGTCGTGGGCAGCGGCGATCCCGATTTCGATCGCAGCGAAATTCAGCGCGTGGCCAGAGTGTCGCGGGAGTGCGAGCAGCTTGGCGTTCCCTTGATTGTTGAATCAGTCGCACGAGGGCCGGCTGTGCAGAATCCGCGGGACCCGGAGTGGCTTCTACTGCACACTCGGATGGCCGCGGAACTTGGCGCCGACGTAATCAAGACCGAATATACGGGCGATCCCGAAAGCATGCATCGCGTCGTCAAAAGCTGTCCCATTCCGATTCTGGTGCTGGGCGGGAGCCGCACGGGAGGCGATGCGGAGATTCTTGCCGTGGTGGCCGGCGTCATGCAGGCGGGAGCGGCCGGCGTCTTCTTCGGCAGAAACGTATTTCAAGCCAAGAACATTTCCGGGTTGATGGAGCGTATTCACGCAGCTTTACGCGGCGGCCAAGTCGAAAGAAGAAGGCGGTGATTCGTGAGCCTGCTGGCCATCGACATGGGCTCGAGCAGCTGCAAAGCAGTGGCGTTCTCCCTCGAGGGGAAGATTCTAGCTGAACGTAGCCACGCCTACTCGCCGGAGACGCCTCGTCCGGACTGGGCGCAGGTGCCAGCTGAGGTTTTCTGGGATGCGCTCCGCGATGTCATCGGCGGCATTGTTAACGTCGTCTCCGGAGATCCGGTCGACGTTCTCGCGATCAGTTCGCACGCTGAGACATTCGTGCCCGTCAACGAACAACTTCAGCCAGTTGGGCCAGCCATCCTCAATATGGACAACCGCGCTGTCTCGCAGGCGAACTGGCTGGCCGAGGCTTTGCGCCCAAGACACGTTTTTGAGATCACGGGCCTGGCCGTCCATCCGATGTATCCCGTACCCAAGATTCTGTGGATGCGCGAGAACCAGAGCGATACGTTTCGGAAGGCGGCAAAATTTTTGGGAGTCATCGACTATCTTCTGACGCGGCTCGGCCTTCCAGCCTGCATCGACTATTCGCAGGCTTCCCGATTTCTCGCTTTCGACATTCTTCAGAAACAGTGGTCGGCGGAGATTCTCTCAACGTGCGATTTGACTCCCGACCGCTTTGCTGTGCCGGTGCCAACCGGCACCGTCGTTGGGCACTTGTCTTCGTCGATGGCGATGGTCTTGGGATTACAGACCGGCACTGCCGTCGTTGTTGGGGGACACGACCAACCTTGCGCGGCCCTGGGAATGGGAGTTGTCGAGTCCGGGCGCGTCTCGGCATCGCTTGGCACGTATGAATGTTTGCTCGCTGCGTCGGAAGCGCCGGCCCTCAATGATGCCGCGTATAGCGCCAGCCTGAATACCTATTGCCACGTCGTGCCTGATCGGTTCGTGACTCTTGCCTATTTTCCTTCCGGCATCATGCTGGAATGGTTTCTGCGCCTGCTGTATCCGGAGCGGGCCGGCAGCGCCGCTTCTGTCGGAGAAATCTGCGCTGCGCTGGAGGCGCGTGCACCATCCGCTCCGAGCGGGCTGTGCATCGCGCCCAACCTGCTCGGAACGTGCAATCCGGACTTCAATCCGCACGCCAGCGGCGTGATATTTGGCCTTCGTCCGGACAGCAGCGCGGCGCAAATCTACAAGGGAATCCTCGAGGGAATCGCCTGCGAGTTGCGAAGCATGACGGAGCTCTTGCAGGGAGTGGCGGGCACGTTTCATGACCTCTACATCACCGGCGGGGGATGCCGCTCTCCGCTCGGTCTCGAACTGCGGGCTGCGCTCACCGGGTGCCGTTTGCATCGCATGCGATGCGCTGAAGCGGTGTGCCTGGGAACGGCAATTCTGGCGGGCGTCGGCACGAAAAAGTACTCCAGCTTCTCGGAGGCGATTTCACAGTTGGTGCAAGTCGGAGACATCATTGATCCCAACCAGCAGATCGCAGACAGCTATCATCCGCAACTTCAGCAATATCAAATGCTCTATTCCAGCCTGGCCGGCGTGCGCGAGATCGGCGCCGCGAAGGCTTCCTGAGGAGGCACGCGTGATCGAGCCAACAGTCGGCTTCATTGTCTACGGAGTTCACAAGGATGGCCTGCAAGATCCGATGGGTACACCTTTCATCGACGAGGCCGTGGTTGCGCGCTCGGTGCAGGCCCTTACGGCCGCCGGGTTGAAAGTAGTCCGGCATGAGGTTGTGGTCGCGTCAAAGAACGAGGCGATCAGTGCCTTACGGAAAATGAAAGACGATCCGCAAGTGGACTCGGTTGTGCTCTTCTCCGGGACCTGGGTGTGGGCGGCGCATCTGGTGGGAGCGGTGCGCGACTATGCCGCCACGGGCAAGGCGGTCCTCCTCTGGACTCATCCCGGGTCGCAGGGCTGGCGTCCCGTCGGCGGACTGGTAATGCACGGAGGGCTGCTGGAGATCGGGCTGCCGCACAAGTTTGTGTATGGAGCGGCGGATGATTCGGCGACGATATCCAAGATCGTCAGCTACGCCCGCGCTGCGACCATGAAGGGCTGGCTGAATCTTTCGACTCTTGGAACGTTTGGCGGTCGTGGCATGGGGCAGACGTGCGGAGTGGCGGATCCTTCGCAGTGGATGCGGATGTTCGGTATCGACATCGACTCGCGCGATACCAGCGAGATCATCCGCACAGCCGAAAAGGTTTCCAGGGAAAGTATCGACAAGCTCGCTCCCCGTCTGCGGCAGCTGTTTGGCAAAGAGCCCGAACGATCTGTCGTAAATGAGCGCTCCATCCGCCTCTATCTTGCATTGAAGGAAGTTGTGGAGCGGGAAGACTTTGATTTCTACACGATTCAGTCGTTTCCAGGCTTGGGCGACGATTACGCCGCTACCTGCTTTGCGCAAAGCATGATGCTCGAAGACGGTTGCGGAACGTCAACGTTGGGCGACTTCAATACCGCGCTTACGGTTCTCTTGCTTACCAAGCTCAGCAAAGAGCGTGTGTATTACGGCGATCTGCAGCACATCGACGTCCAGAAGAAAGAGATCAAGATCATTGGGGACGGAGCCTGCCCGCCATCGCTGGCAGGCAAGATCGGCCCGGCAGGATTCGCCGAGCACGGCATTCCGACCGAGGGCGAAGCCGGAGGTCTGTCTGTGAAACTCGTCTGCAAAGTCGGCGAGGGCGTGCTGGCGCGTCTGGGGCGAGTGAATGGAGAGTTCGAGATGGTAGTCACTCGCGCCACGGTCTTCGAACCGCCGGCAACGGAACTGGAGAGCCGCCTCCATGAATGTGGCATTCCTTTCTGGCCTCATGGTTTTGTGACGGCTCACTGCGACATAAACCAGCTTCTTCAGCATTGGACCAACGAGTACGCTTGCCTTGGCTATGGCTCTCACCTTTACTCGGAGTTGGAAGATTTCTGCGCGATGACCGGCATTCGACCGATCATGCTCTAAAACGAAAGAAGGACATCATGACATTCAAGAGCCGCGTTAGCCGTATCACCTTGGCCTTCAGCATTGCAGTCATCACCGCCTTGATCGCTCATCCCGTAATCTCGGCCGCGTCGGACAAGCCCGCCACCACCGAAGACCCTTTGAAATCGTTCGCTGCGCTCAGGCCCGTCGACGCTCATGTGCACGTGTTCAAGACGGATCCGGCATTTCAGGGGTTGCTCGAGAGGCTGCACCTCACGCTCGTCAATATTCTGGTTATGGACGACACGCTTTCCTACCGGAAGGAACTCCAGCCGCAAGTCCAGGATGCGCTGGCCCTGGTGCGCTCGAGCCACGGACACGTGGCGTTGTGCACAACCTTTGATCCCTACAAGTTCAACGATCCGTCTTTTCCAGCTGAAGCCATCAAGCAGGTCGATCAGAACTTCGAGCAGGGCGCTTTGGCGGTGAAGATCTGGAAAAACATCGGCATGGAAATCAAAGACCCGAGCGGCAAGTTCATCATGCCCGACGATCCAAAGTTCGAGCCGATCTACAAAGAGATTGCGAAGCGCGGCAAGACACTGATGTCGCATGTGGCCGAGCCTGACGTTGCCTGGGGGCCGCCTGATCCCTCGGATCCTTCATGGTCGTACTATCAGGAGAACCCGCAGTGGTTTCTCTACAACAAGCCCGGCTTTCCCGCCAAGAAAACAATTCTCGACGCTCGCGATCACATTCTGGCGAACAATCCGAACCTTCGTATGATCGGGGTTCACCTCGGCAGCATGGAGAGAGATCTCGACGGGATCGCGAGCCGCCTGGACCGCTATCCGAACTTCGCTGTGGATACCGCGGCGCGCATGGAATACCTGATGATGGCGCCGACCGAAAGAGTAAGGGCATTTCTGATCAAGTACCAGGATCGCGTGCTGTACGGCACCGATCTCGATCTGCTGGCAACCGCGGACGTTCGGGAAACCGTGAGAGACTGGGAATCCACCTACATCCGAGACTGGAAGTTTCTCGCCACGGACGAGACCTTCGAGCACGAACACCGAACCATACACGGGGTGAAGCTTCCGCCATCCGTGCTGGAAAAGATCTATCGTGGCAACGCGCTGCATTGGATACAGGGATTGCGGCGATGACCTTGAAATGTGGAGTGAGCGCTACCTAGCATTCCGAATAGTGGCGCCCCCACTCAACTCCAGTGCAGGTGGCGCACACACTCACTTCCACAGGGTTGCTCCACAAGGATTAGTGCGGCCTAAGGTGGACAAGACCGTCCGTTTTCTGAACGAATCCTGTCGTTCGCACGGGAACTACCTCCGGCCTGCACCTCGCCGGAGAAAATCTACCGTGCACTGGGTGCCAGAAGTTGCCTGTGGGAATGGACGCCAGCGGACACGCAAGCTGGTTCGAACGACCCGGTAGCAGTTTGAGTTGTGGATCAGAAAAGCAGCGAGATCCGCATCCCTCTTTCGCACGCCTGCTAGCCCTAATCCTGCCTCTTCACGGTTAATGTCTTAGAAGCGCCAACACCGTTGTCAGTAAAAGGAATGGGAACACTGTAGCGCTAGTAATGAGGAGCACGATTTCGCTGAATTTGTCCGATTTCATCAACTCATTTCTTCGCATTTGCCGACCTCCCTTCTGGGGGGCGTTCTGGCACTTAAAAAGCGACGAGCCTTCATGGAAATCATCACTCCCGGGCCCAAAAAGCGGGATCAGGTAATGCCTTGAGATCGGTTTGTCTTAACCGCGACGAATGGAAAGCGAAAACTGTGATCGCCGAAGGGCAGGCCGAGCCTGGTGGCGCGAGAACGTGGAAAAAGACCGCCTCGATTCAGTCGATACCGCGATTAGTAATGGGAAGTCAGCTTTCCCTCAGTCAACATCCGGGTTACACGTCATCCAACCTCGATCTGCGTGCTGAACCGTTAGGGACGGGGCGGCTGGGCGAAAACCATCCCAACTGGCCCTATTTAAACCGGCGGGAGTGGGGCGAGCGTCATGCCTGACGACGGAAGACGTCCACCCTTTTCGTGCGATCGGGCGGGCCCCGGCGGCAGCGGCGATTACTTCGGCGGCTTCCCGGAAGTACGCGGGGTTATCGCAGGGGATATGACAGCGTGCTGTTTCACATCCTCCTTGCCAAGATTACCGAAGCGGTGCACGGCGCCTCGGGGGATGCACAGGGCCTGACCGGGACCAACCTCGATGGGCGTGCCGTCAACCGTCCAGGTAAGGACGCCCTTGATACAGTAGAGGATCTCCTCGTAGGCAGTCGGTGATCGACACGGCGAGCAACACAGTGATTGCCACGGTCGGGGTTGGCCTCTTACCCCAGGGGGTGTCCATCACGTCGGGAGTTGGCCCGCCAAACATCAAGGAATCAGTGCAAGACGGGCGGCTGGAAAACCTTCACAATCCCGCGGAAATTCAAGAACCAAGGTGATTGCGTGAGCTTTGCCAACACGAGAAAGTAAGGCTGACCTTCGCGGTTGGGCTCCTCTAGCGTCCAGCCGCGATTCCTCCTCGCGAACGAGATTCCACGCAGCATCGAATTCTTGGCGCCATGGCGGACTGGTTTGCCGGCGTAATATCTCTATATCGCTCATTTAGGGTTTTGAGGGCTATGGCCTCATTGCAGCACTGATCACTTCCAAAGCGAGTATCATCTGCCCTGGGTACCTGATCCTGTTCATCAAGGAAGCGAAGGCCCGGCCGGAAACGAAATCCAAAGCAAGGTCGAGAGCACCGAACGTGAAAAAACTCCTGCTGTTCTTGCTGTTGCTGGCACACGGAGTCCGAGCGCAAGAGCGGCAGACAGACCCCACATGGCTGCATCGCTACGTTCCAGACCTCTCCGAGACCAAGGCGGGGCTTACCTCTCCAACTTGCCACTACCGGGCTATTTTCGGCGAGGGGGACAAAGAGAACCGATCCCTCCAAAGCATAACTCGCTTCGGCGAAGTCTGGTTGGATCGGCATGGCAATTGCCAGACCGTATTTTATGACCGCCAGGAAGAGATCTATTTCGTCGTCGAAGGGGCGGGCATGCTGCACTACCAAGATCAGGTTCAAGCGTTGCGCAAGCACGACTTCATGTACTTGCCTCCAGGCGTGAAGCATTCGATTGCAAACCACTCGGATGAGCCGCTGCGCCTGCTGGTGATGGGGTTCAAGATCCCGTCATCGATTTCAATCGGGGCGCCGATGCCACATCCGAGAGTCGCAAACCTGGAGGATGCAAGGGAGGAGACTGTCAGCGGTCACCCGAACTCAGTCTTGTACAGACTTCTGATCGGCCTGCACAGCGGAAAGCGAGACTTGATTGATGAGGCGTACGTGATGGACAGCTTTTTCTGGATGGATTTTGCGCCCGGAGGCACGAACTGGCCTCACCACCACCAGGCCGCGGAAGAAATCTACCTAGTAATGGACGGCCAGGGCGAAATCGTGGCCGGCGGTGGGACCGACGGCGTCGAAGGCCGCTATGCCGCCAAGGCAGGAGACGCCTACTACTTTCGTCCCAACTGCACGGTGGGCTTTTACAACCAGGACAAACCGAGCGCCAAGGCCTACATTTTGGCCGTTCGATCGCGCATTCCACTGCATGAGGATGAAGAGTAGGTATTTAATCTCGGCGGTGTAGAAATGCATGTCCCGAAATTCAGTCTTCGATCTCTTGTGAGGCCGCTAGTTGGCGAAGTATCGCATGCACTCATCGACCCCATCGAGGGGGAGTGCTAACTGTTTACGTCAACAATGGAATCATCGCGACACGGGGATCACTGTGCACGCCAATCGCGCGTATAGTTGGTGTCCGAATGATGGTCATCAAAGAAGCGAACCCGTCTGCAAGCGAAGAATTCGCCCTCGCCAACTCTCAAGCGGAGATTGAGAAGCGATTAGCGCTGGGCCAAGTATCCTGGACCGGACCGCTGTTACTGGTGACGAGCCGAACTGCGCTGGCGGTGGTGGCACAGGCGATTGTCGCCTTTATCTACGTGCTGCGACGCAATCCATCGCCATGGCAGGCCGCGACTCCGTGGTGGTCGATATACGGAACACTTGTGGATGTCGGCTGTCTGGCATTGCTGACGCGGTTTATACGCGGTGAAAATATCAGACTTCGTGATTTGGTGGGCAGGATACGGTTGCGATGGGGGCGCGATATCTTCATCGGAATTGGGTGCCTTCTTCTCGTCTTCCCGTTTTTCATGGCCGGTGCTTCACTCGGCAGCAAACTGGTATATGGCTCTACACAACCCAATCTATATCCGGGATTACTAGCTGCGCGAGGGTTACCACTCTGGGCTACCGTCTACAGCTTGAGCGCATGGTGGTTTGTCTGGTCTCCGACAGAACAGATGACATACCAGGCATATGCACTGCCTCGCATCCTAGCGCTATCTGGGAGTAAGTGGATTGCCATTCTGGTGGTGGCTTTCTGGTGGACGCTGCAACACAGCTTTTTCCCTTTGATCCTGGATTGGCATTACATGGCCTGGCGTTTCCTGGCCTTTCTGCCGGGAGTAATTGTGTTCACACTGATTTACATGCTGAACCGACGATTGCCTCCACTAATCGTGGCACATTGGCCGATGGATATTTATGCAGTGCTGCTAACGGTGAAGTTCTGAGGCAGGTGGGCTATTTCGGAAAAAAGCTGGGTGCCACTGCAATTAAGACACCGTGTCGAAGTACGGCGATTGCACTTATTCAGCCGGTCGTGAGTGTAGACGCTGTTAACGACAGTTTGAAAAACCCCGTGGGTATCGAGCGTAAAATGCATTCGATCGTCAGGCTCGAAATTCTGTAACCGGGTCATGAAGAACATCGCCTGCCAACTTTGAGCATTCAGTCGAAGCCGAGGTCAGTCTATCGTTCGCCTGGAGCGTCTCGCCTAAAGGCCCCGGTTCAGGCATGCGCATGCTCACGTACTTCGTAAACCCGGCGGGACGTAGTCTCAGCGAAGAGAGACGGGCGGAAATCGAGAAAGCGAAATCCTTGCTTTCAAGAAAAATCGAGCGGCGGAGGAAAGCAAAGGATCGGAAGGGAGCGGTTTAGGTTTCGCTGGATCCGGCCGGCACCCTCCTTCTGAGGACGCGGTCTCCACGCTTATTGGGCACGGCAAGGTGCGGAAAAGTTCTTCAGCAACCGGTCCCATGAGCAGTGCTTGAATCCGGTGCGGGCGTGGGTGCTCACGATCATCAGATCAGAGTTTGCTCACGTACAGTCCGAAATTCAGGCAGGCAAAGGCAAGAAGAAGGCGGCGCCCCCCGCTCCATTGCGAGGTGTTCGGCGCCGGCCCTGCCGCTGCCGTCCAAGTGGTGCAGTTTGAAATCCACGGGGCTGGCAATGTGCTCCAACCTGTGGGAAACTGTCGGCATGGCAGAAAAACGAACAAAAGCCGATAAACGGCAGCGCCAAGCCGACAAATTGGAAAAGAAGGCGCGTCACCCACATCCGCAGGGGACGAAAAAGAAGCCCCGCGGAGACTTCGGCGAAGCCGCTACCCGGATCGTGAAGCATGCGCCGAAAGCCGAAACAGCCTGGTGACGGAGGGGGAACAGGTCTTTGCCCGGCCCTATTTCCTACGTTTGCCTTTCGTGTGAGTTGCCGCAAGGTGCGCTGCAATTCGCGGAGTGACTTGTCAAACTCAGCTTGCAGCTCATATCCGTGCCATCAGCCGCGCAATGGGTTGTTCGCCAGCCGATGCAGCCAAGTGACTGTGTCGAACAGGAAATTTCAGCAGCGAATGCCGCGCTCTGTCTTCGTAGCACCTTTCCCCTGCCCGAATTGCGCGTTCCCGACCAGAACCCCACACGCGCGGTTTGCGCTTAGAAAGAGATTGGAGCCGAGCCAAAGGCCATGACAAGCAAAAATGCCAGCACCAGGAGGATCAATACTCCGCTGCCCAAAATAATAATCTCGCTCAACACGTCAGTATTCGGGGAAAATGCCATATATCACCACTTCGTATACTATGAAACCACGAACGGCCCTGCAGTGATCCAAATCACCGGTCGTGAGCGTGATGGTCCGTCTTCGCAACTCTTGCTCACGCCAAGGCCGGCGGCATAACCACATTGTAAGGCCTTTGCAGCAGCGGAATTTGTCGGCTAGAAAGTTCCCGAGTGCCCTCCTAATTTCTAGATCCTGCAAGGCGCGCTCGCTGCCTGAGCGGGTACGAGCCCATCGAAAGCGACGACAAGTGCAGATGAAGCTTCACGTCCTTTCGTCGCGTGACCGCATCGTGGCGGGGCAACCAACCGAGCTTTTTTGCATGCCCGCTGGCCTCCATCCCAACACGTACCTTCTGGCCCGCGAGAGCATTCCGTCATGCGACCGCAAGCGTGCAGTCTCCTTCTCCCTTTGCATGCGCTGGTGAAGGTGTGCCAGAATTGCACTCTTTCGTTGAAGCCATCACATTCGGAGCGCCAACTATGGCCCAAAAAAGAATTCAGCAGCTATGCACGAGTGTGGCCCCGCGAGGTGTTCGAGAAGTTTCCGCCGCCAGAAGGCGCTAGCAAGAAGAAAATCATGGCCAAGGCAGCAGGAATGAACTGGAGGGAATCCTGATTGCCGCCATGCCGACGGCGAACAGTGCGAAGCCGAAGCTCCACCGGCGTCGTATGCCACGAGGCGTCTGATCTACTGTTTTCTTAGTCACGCCGAACTGCTGGCTTCCGAGAGGTCATCTGCACTGTGGATGCTGTGGAGGAGGGCATGGACATTTGCAGGTGCTGCCATCAAAAGGCGGCCTGGTTTACTGCTACCGGAGCAACGGCGCATGTCAACACGAGCCACTCTCGCAAAGGATTTTTGGGATAGGCCGCTGCCGGAACTGCTGGAGGTGCTGCAAACAGCTCCGGTTGGGCTGACTTCCGACGAGGCGAACCGGCGATTGCGTCTCTATGGCCCAAACAGCTTTGTGCAGGAGTCCCGCTTCGCAGCTCTCTTCAATTTTTTCCGCTTAGTGGCCAACCCACTGGTCATCATCCTTCTTATTGCCAGCGGTGCATCTCTGGCGTTGGGTGACCGAATCGGTGGACTGATCATCATCTCCATCGTTCTGCTCAGCGTGCTGCTGAACTTCTTCATGGAGTTCCAAGCTCGACATGCAGTGGAGAAGATTCAACAACAGGTCGCCACAACGGCTGCCGTTGTTCGGGATGGGCGAGAGCAGGAACTTCCCATCGCGGAGCTAGTTCCTGGGGACATCATCCGGCTGAATGCTGGCGACCTTGTGCCGGCGGATGCTCGGCTGCTCAAGTTAACCGACCTGCAGGTGCGCGAGTCAGCGCTCACTGGAGAGTCTCTGCCCGTCGAGAAGTCAGCGGATGATCTTCCCTCGGGCAAACACGAGATTGCCGATGCCAGCAACAGCGTTTTCCTGGGCACCGCGGTTCAGACCGGGATTGGAACCGCAGTCATCGTTCGCACCGGCAGGGATACCGCTTTCGGTGAAATTGCGAAGCGCCTGGCCACGCAGCCCCCGGAAACCGAGTTCGCCCGTGGCATACGGCACTTCGGGATGATGATCACCTGGATAACGATGCTGCTGGTGCTTTCCGCTCTGCTGGTAAACATCATCCTCCACCGTCCGCTGCTGGAGTCATTCCTCTTTTCTGTTGCCCTTGCCGTGGGGATGACACCGGAGATGATGCCGATGATCATCACCGTCACACTGGCCCAAGGTGCGAGGCGGATGACCAAGAAGAAGGTCCTCGTCAAGCAACTGGCAGCAATTGAGGACTTCGGCAGCATAGATATTCTATGCAGCGATAAGACGGGGACGCTCACAGAAGGCGAGATCGTGCTTGACCGACACGTCGATGTCCAAGGGAAGGATGACGACAAGGTCCTGCGGATGATCTATCTCAACAGTTACTTTGAAGCGGGTATCAAGAGCCCCCTAGATGCTGCGATCTTGAAGCACGAGCACCCTGCCATTGTGGAGTATGAAAAGGTGGACGAGATTCCCTTCGACTTCAACCGCAAGCGCCTTTCCGTGGTGGTGCAGCGTGGTGACGAGCATCTCCTCATCACCAAGGGCGAGGCTGAGAGCGTCTTTGCCGTCTGCCAGACCGTTAACATCGATGGGGATGTCCAGCCGTTCGACGAAAGCCAGCGGGTTCGTGCAGCAGAGACCTTCAAGAAGCTAAGTGCCGACGGGTACCGAGTTCTCGGGGTCGCAGTGCACAAGGTGGAAAAGCAGGACGCCTACACCCTGACAGCTGAGCAGGACATGACGCTGGTCGGACTTGCAGCATTCCTTGACCCCCCGAAGGAGGGGATTCACTCCGTTCTTGAGGCGCTGAAACAGAATGGTATTTCCGTGCTTATCATGACCGGCGACAACCAATATGTGACACAGAAAGTCGCCCATGACGTCGGGCTGGAAGCGGACCGCATTCTCACGGGGAACGAGGTCGATACGATGAACAATCCCGCTCTGGCCTATCAGGCCGAGAACGGCGCCATCTTCGCCCGCATGTCCCCTGAACAGAAGGACCGGGTGATTCTCGCTCTTAAAGCACGTGGACATGTCGTCGGGTACATCGGTGACGGCATCAACGATGCTCCGTCGTTGCACACTGCGGATGTTGGCATTTCCGTCATGAACGGAGTGGAAGTGGCCAAAGACGCTGCCAAAGTCATCCTGCTAGAGAAGGATCTTGGAGTGTTGAACGACGGGGTGTATGAAGGGCGGTGCTCCTTCGCCAACATCATGAAGTACATCATCATGGGCACGAGCTCGAACTTCGGCAACATGTTCAGCATGGCTGGGGCATCGCTCTTCCTGCCCTTCCTGCCTATGCTGCCGACTCAAATTCTGCTGAACAACTTCCTCTATGACATTTCCCAGATCAGCATCCCCGGCGACAATGTCGATCCCGCCCTGCTGCACCGGCCCAAGCGATGGCAAATTGGGTTCATTCGCCAGTTCATGATGATCATCGGTCCCATCAGCTCGATCTATGATTTCCTCACCTTTGGGGTGCTCCTCTGGGTGTTCCACGCTTCCACGAACGCGCCGCTATTCCATACTGGATGGTTCGTGGAATCCCTGGCAACCCAGACGCTCGTCATTCTTGTGATCCGGACGGCAGCCAATCCTCTGACGAGCCGTCCCAGCCGGCCGTTGCTGATCAGCGTGCTAGCGGTCGTGACGATCGCCGCTGTGCTGCCGTACACGCCAGTCGGAAGACTCTTGCAGTTTACTCCGCCACCGGTGTCGTTGCTGGGTACAATTGCGATTCTCGCCGTGACCTACCTGTTGCTGGTACACGCCGTTAAGTTCTGGTTCTATCGGCGGCACGCGCTGCTTTGAAAAAGAAGACTGTGCGTTTTAACGGGAACTTTGGCTGTTGCAGTCAACTTCACGAGGCTGTACCAGGTTCATTTTCGCCCGGCCTCAATCACCATGGATCGATGAAGCGAGGTAGCAAATGCTCACTCGCAGCGCATAGCGTAGATGTTGGATTGTGGGACCTGTAGACCCTGATTACGACAGTCACCTTGCCGTCAGGTAGTCCGAGAGGAGGCTACTCCGGAGTTTGCCCTTTGGCGAAGAAGTGAGTTCGTGGGAAACTAGTGAAAAATTAAATCTGAGGTGTGGTTGTGAGGAGAGACGTTGCGCGCGAAGAGGCTCTTGCCTGCTAGCCGCACAGGCAGATCGAAGGGATGCTAGAGCGCAAACAAACGCGAATCGGCAACGGGCAGCAGATCAGGAGAACGAACTCGGGAAGGGGGCTCGGACTTGAGAATTCTCTGTGCTCCAAATCAGATTTAGGAGGTAAGCTAGTGCCGACGGCAGAGTTCTGCCCGTTTCTCTGCGGTCACATCGTCATGCAAACGCGAAGCCGAGCTCTCAATTCCTCCGAAGGCTTGCTCGCGCTTCGTTACATTACCTTTGAACGCGGGACTCCCCACCTGAAGAGAGGGGCACTGTTTTTGAAAGTCAAACAGGGGATTCCGGTTGAAAACTCGCCGGAGAGACTCGGAGCCAATCGTGAAAATCGCCAATGACGTAACCGGATTGATCGGAAACACACCCCTGGTTTATTTGAATAAGGTTACCGAGGGTTGTGCCGCCACCGTGGCGGCGAAACTCGAGGGCTTCAACCCCTGCGCCAGCGTCAAAGACCGCATCGGCGTAAGCATGATCGTGGAGGCCGAGCGCACGGGCAAGATTCAGCCCGGGCGCACTGTTCTCATTGAGCCTACCAGCGGCAACACCGGCATTGGACTGGCTTTCGTTGCGGCGGTGAAGGGATACAAGCTCCTGCTCACCATGCCCGAGACCATGAGCCTTGAGCGCCGCGTCCTGCTCCGTGCCTTCGGTGCGGACATTGTGCTCACCCCCGGCCCAAAGGGAATGAAGGGCGCTATCGCCAAAGCTGAGGAAATCCTGGCCAAAACTCCGAACGGTTTCATGCTGCAGCAATTCGACAACCCGGCCAATCCTAAGATTCACCTGGAAACCACCGGCCCCGAAATCTGGAACGATACTGACGGCGCCGCCGATATCCTGGTCTGCGGCGTCGGCACCGGCGGTACCATCACCGGCGTCTGCCAGTACATCAAGCCCAAAAAGCCGTCATTTATAGCAGTTGCCGTCGAACCCGCCGATAGCCCGGTTCTCTCCGGCGGGGCGCCTTCCCCCCACAAGATCCAGGGCATCGGGGCAGGCTTTGTGCCTAGCATCCTGCGCACTGATTACATCGACGAGATCGTCACTGTCACAAACGATGATGCCATAGTGATGGCCCGACGCCTCGCCAAAGAAGAAGGTCTGCTCGTCGGCATCTCCTCGGGAGCGGCAGTGGTCGCGGCGCTGAAAGTTGCCCTCCGCCCGGAAAATAAGAGTAGGCTGATCATCGTTGTTCTGCCGGACTTCGGCGAGCGCTACCTGACCAGCGTGTTGTTCGACGCACTTCGCAACGAGTCGTTACAGATGGCGACCGCCGCAGTGTGATATGCCAAAGCTCATTTCCTGGATTCGCGAAGACGTCGCCACCGTCCTCGAGCGTGATCCCGCGGCAAAGTCGCGCCTCGAAGTGTTCTTGTGCTATTCCGGCCTGCATGCGCTTTGGTTCTATCGAATCAATCACTGGCTCTGGAACCGCGGTTTTTTCCTGCTCGGCCGCTGGCTTTCGCAGTGCGCGCGTTTCCTCACGGGAATCGAAGTTCATCCGGGAGCCCGCATCGGCCGGCGCTTGTTCATTGACCACGGAATGGGAGTGGTAATCGGCGAGACCACAATCATCGGAGATGATGTCACGATGTATCAGGGAGTCACACTCGGAGGCACAGGCAAAGAACACGGCAAACGCCATCCCACCATTGGCGACAACGTTGTTATCGGCGGTGGAGCTAAGATTCTCGGCAATATCACAGTCGGCAAGAACTGCCGCATCGGGGCAGGTTCGGTTGTCGTGAGAAATGTCCCGGACGACTCCACCGTCGTAGGCGTTCCCGGCCACATTGTCTTCCACAACGGCAAGCGCGTCGTGATCACCGATCCCAAGCAGATCAACGATCCACTCTCCGAGGCCCTCGCTGCCGTCGCGACAGAGGTCAACAAACTGCGCGAACGAGTCCACAAGCTCGATGGCGAAACCGTCACGAACGGAAACTCCGCCGCCTCGCTGGAGCAAATCATCCACGAAATCGATTACCAGATTTAGTAGGGGTGATTTTGGGCTGATACTGTTGTGAAATTCCCATGTCCTAATCAGGAACCAATAAGGCAGAGTCGCGGCCGCCATGAAGTCTAATTGAAGGGTGAAATGATCAGCCTCAGGGAGGCGTGGGATGCTCGGCGAACCGCCCTCCCGCGAAGTCTGTTCACAATCACCATAAACAAGAGGTCGTATGGTTACAAGAGAATGACCGGGATGGGCCGCATTTCTCGTGGTAACAGGAACGAATAGAATTCTGGAGCGTAAGCGCGATGGAGGAGTGTCAATCGGGTTCCTTCTTGTTTCCGCCAATCACTATAATCTCGTTCCAGCCAAGGAGGTGGCTATGAAATTTCTAGTGCTGTGGCACCTGGAGCCCGCGCGGTTGACTCCAGACGTCGTACGAGCTGTGCTGAGGCAGCCGGAGTATGCCGAGAAACTCGAGGCTGACGGTAAACTCGAATGCCGGTACCATTTGATCGGAAAGCACGGCGGTGCGTGGATCTACACGGTGGATTCCAATGAAGAATTGGATCGGCTGCTGGCCATGTCGCCTGTGTACAACTTCGCAACGTACGAAGTTTTGCCGCTAGCCGAGATGACTGATCCAGCTACCGTGGTCGGCAGATCAACGTAGGGCGGCCCGCGCACGTTCTGGCACTACACCATAGATTCGCGAGAGATATCGCGCCGCATTGGCCGGGAGATTAATCTTGCGCAGCTGAAGCCATTCCGGGATGAATGCGACGGGCATTTGCGCGCGCGGATGGCACGTGACCGATTCCGGCATAGTCATCATAGGTGGCGAACACAGCATGGTGCCAGGGGCGGCGTTGTCGCCTGAGCTCTGTCCGACGCCTGCTATCCCAGCGGCTTTTCCCCTGTCAACTGACGAGCGGGTGACTGGCGAGACATTGCCATGCAGCGGCGCGGGTAATTGTTTGGCAGCAACTTCGCGATACCAGCGCTCGCCGACATTGTATCCTTCCTCAACCAGATCGAACCAGAACTCTTGCTCAGGAGTAACTTTCGTGGGCGAGTCGACGGCAATCACGGAGCGGCGAATGCAGGCGGTCAGGCCATCACGCTTCGCGCGACACCTAGGTGAACCCAATCGCCCTCGCGAATCTGTCGGTTGAGTGCTGGACCGATCAGCGTGCGATTGGCGGTGTTCGCTCCCACCATGATTTGAAAGCCGTCACGCTCGGAACCCAGCATGCGTCCCACCCACGCGCCCCAAGCCGCGACTTCTGTTTCGAGGCGCCCGGGGCGGAGAACGGCCAGCATAGCGCGCAACATCGCATCGGCGATAATGCAGGCATCCGCAATGAGACGCATCTCGATCTCACTCTTTTCGTACTTCACGCGGTAGTAGAGTTCCTGGGCATCGACAACACCTTCGCGGCCATAAATGTTTTGCAGGTATTCAACCAGACCTGCGGGGATGACCTGACGTGGAGTTAGCAGAGCAATGTGATCTACGTCGTTGCCTGCGGCGGCTTTTATGACGTCCTCCAGACGCTCCGCGCGGATGGGATATTTCTCGTCGGCCAACTGCAGCAGTTCGACTTTGTGCACCGTGGCGCCGGCACGGTCCGCGAGTTGCTCGGCAACATAGCCGCCCTCCAGGCCCGCCACGACGTGAAAACCATTTGACCCGACAATGCCGGCGACCTGTTCGATCGAGATATTTGTATTTCCGCCGAGGTAAGGAACGTCACCGGCATACTGTTCGTCGGAAAAGACGAGACCAACCGTGTGGCCATGATGCTGCAATGCCTGGTTAGTACGGCGAACACGCTCCTTGAACTCTTCGATGGGCGCCATGTACTCGCGGTCAATTGCGGGCGTGTCCTGCAGTATGCGAAGGACCTTGTCCAAGTCCTGGCGGTGTGCTTCGAAAGGTGGTCGAGATTTCATTGAATTTGGCCCTTGGTTTTGCCTGGCTAGAGTTTGTTTTCTCGAGGATCTAATGCTGACCATCACTGTGGAACGGCAGCCGCCTTGCGATTGACATTCCATCCATCGATTTCGACGCTCGGAGTCACCTTGCTCTTATCGCCGATCCGATAGGTCGCGGTCACGTCGCGGGTTTCCCCGGGCAGCAAAGTAAAGTAGTTGTCCTCCCAGAGCACGGGTAAGATTTCATCGTCGGCCTCGACTTCCCGGCTGACGCGTCCGGTCGATGATTTGTTGACCGTCAGGTGCACCGCGAGGGCCAGAGTGGATGTCGGATTGCGGACCGTAACCTTGGTCGAGCCTTCTTGATCATCCTTCTTACTCTGAGCAGTTACGTCCAGGTCGATCCGTGGCAGGTTATTCAGTTCGGTGTAGTCGGCAAAGGTCTTGGTTGGCGCCCAAGTCGAGATATCATATTCACCCGTAGGATCTTCCTCCTGCCTGCTCCAGTCGATGGTTTCCGGTCGTGTGGAAAGCCAGTAGAAATTTCTACTCTTGATTTGGCCGGCTGATTCAAGGGTGAGGCTGACGAAATAAGTAGTGCTGAGCCCTTCGATTGCAGGCAAGGTGAACGTACGCGTAGTGCTATCGGGACCGACGCTGAGCGCGACTTCTTTCGAGAACTTCTCGGTCATATCAAGGTTGTACACCTTGGCGGTGACTTTGAGGTTGGCGAACCGCTGGTAATAGGAGTTCACGACCACGATCGAGCGGTCGTCGTACGAGTATTGTACGTGCAGCGGTTCACACGCCTTCTTCACACCGAAATAGGATCCCGCGGGGCGCAGATACCAGTCATACAGGTGCCAGATCATGCTGGGCCACGCGTTGTTTAACATCCACTGAATGATCCCGGTCGAGCTGTACTTGTTCCGGCCATAGGCTTCCATCATGGCGCGGTGGGCTTCATAGGCCTGGAGTTGCGCTTTGAGTGCGAATTCTTCTACTGACTTCGCCGGCCCGTAACGTTCGTTTAGGGCGTCGATGAATACGTTCAGCGTATGTGACATGCCGCCGGCGTGGTATTCCCACACGGAGTCGATGGGCCAGAGATGGTCCGGCGGCAGCATGCGCCGCAGGCTCGCGACGGGTGGGATCGCCGGGCCCGGACTGGTCTCAGTGTTGAAACCGAACGCCCCGCCGTGGCGTGTATCGAGATACCAGAATGATGGCGCGACGTATTCGTAGGGTCCCGTCATCTTTACGCCGCTGGGTCCGACGGTGGTGGTGCGGCCGGCCGCCGACGAGATCGAGGGGTTCGGCCATTCCAAATCCTCTAGGATTCTCAAGTACATTTTCTCAATCCGTGGCGGGGGCGCGAAGTCACTGCCATACATCCAGCTGATTACAGAAGGATGGCGCTCCAGCCGGCGGATCTGGTCGCGCAGTGAATCTCCCGCAATGGTTTCATTTTCCTTGTCCCACGTAGGCCAGTTCTCCCATTGATCGCAGCAGCACCAGCCAGGCATCACGAGAATTCCCATCTGGTCGGTGAGGTCGAAGAAGTAGTCGTTCTCCAGTTTGCCCTCCAGCCGCACGGTGTTGAGGTTGAGATCGCGCACGTAGTTGAGCTCGGCCTGCTGCCTTTCGGGCGAGGATCGCAGCAGCAGATCGAAGCTGTAACCAGCTCCTCGGATGAGAATGTCTTTGCCATTGATTTGAAAGATGCGGTGACCCTTCTCGTCAATGTTCGAAGTAACTTGGCGCACGCCGAAGTGCGCATGCGCTGAATCGGAGACCTGTCCCTGAACCTCGACCGACAGGTCGAGTGGGTAAAGATCCTGCTTTCCGAGTTGGACCGGCCACCACAGACGGGGATTGGCGATCGCGAGCTGCGGAAAGTTCTCTGGCGTGAAGTGGACTACTTGAGTCTCTTTGGGGCCGAGGCGTATGGGCTGCTCGAAAGCGAGGTTTTCGATGTGTCCCTTCACGACTGCTTCGATCGGATGGTCGGCGGCATTGGTCAGCTCCGCTCGTACCGTCAACATCGCCCGGTCGGTGGAAGGCAGGTTGATCGTGGTCAGAACAGCCGGATAACGCAGAGCGATGGGACCCGTGGTTGTGATGTGTACCTCACGCCAGATGCCCATCTCTTTATCTGGAGGCATCGGGGCCCAGTCAACCAGCGTAATGGCTAAGTCGTGTGGCTGAGGAGGAAATATCTCGACGGCGAGGCAATTGGCGTGGCCGGGTTTTACGGCCGACGTCACATCGAGATTGAACAGTCGCCAAGTACCAGCCAGATTTTCCGAGGAGGCGATCTGCACGCCGTTCACCCACACGTTCGCCCGATAGTTGATGCCGTCGAAACCAAGCCATATTGTTCTTCCGCTGTATCCCGCCGGGAGCGTAAATTCGGTGCGATACCACCAGGGCTGCCGGAATGGACTGTGTGGCGGCATCGGGATATTCGAGAAGTCCTCAAATACCGGATACGTCGTGCCGGGAATGGAGCGCAGGTTCATGCCGGTGTAGGGATCGGGGTAGACCTTGTCCTCAACCAGAGCGCTCATAACCGTTGAGGGCAGCGTGGCGGTATACCAGTCGTGCGTGGAAAACCCGACGCTCGAGATCGCTTCCCCCTGTGCATGCACATCGGCTGAAGGCTGGATGAACCAATTGTCACGAAGCACCGTGGTGGCGGCAGCCGTGACTTCTGTGGAGGAGGCTGCCGTGGTGCCTACGAGGGAAATAATAACCAGGCTGAGAAGACCCAGATTCACAAGCCGAACCATCAATGATGCTCCTCTTCGAATGAATGGGAACGCGACCTGACCACGGGTGTCGCTTGATGACCCTTCGAGCTAGGCGCAAGGTTGCTGACCGATTGTAGTACTTGTCGGATAAGGTCGCGCCCGGATGACGCTAGTGCTTTTTCGGACGCGACGCCGGGATGAGTGCTCAAGGCTGAAAGAAGGTGTGAGGCGTCGCGTTCGAAAAAGCCGTAAGAAGGAAGCCGCTGGCGC
>Ga0335082_10000106_pt1 | contig 85740 bp, 78 predicted proteins | sample Lox_Sample_41_FD_206718 | JGI IMG/M metagenome (GOLD analysis project Ga0335082, IMG submission 206718) | Soil microbial communities from Loxahatchee National Wildlife Refuge, Florida, United States - Lox_Sample_4.1 | ecosystem: Environmental > Terrestrial > Soil > Wetlands | place: USA... | reverse complement strand
CCGGTGAGCGATGCTGCGCCATGCGCAGATGCCTAAAGGGTCTCGGCGGGCGCCCAACGTCTACCGACGGGTTCATTCTCGGCCCCGTCACACGGCTCAGTGGGTCGGCTTGTTTCTGCAATAACTCCACGGGCCATGTGGGGACGGTCGCCTCGACCGTCCGGTCGAGCGCAGCTCGACAGCAATGCTCACTCGCTATGTCATGACGACCGGAGCATCGAGGAGAGCGAAGCGATCCTCGACGCGGAGTCGCAGCATCCCTACCGCGGAAATCACAGTCGCGAGCAGGCGATCCCTTCACTCTCCTGCTAGACTGATCAAGTAGCCATTCCCCGTTTCAAGCATCTAACAAATAAGTGTTCCCACAACTCTTTCACATCGGAAGCTTCTTCCTGCCGACCTATGGGTTCCTGGTCTCACTGGGCGTGCTCATTGGGCTCTGGATCAGCGTTCGAAACTCAGAGAAACTCGGCTACAACGGCGACAAGGCGTGGAACCTGGGAATCCTCGTTGTTCTCTGCGGAATCCTCGGCGCCAAAATCCTCTATATCGTCAACGAGTGGAGCTACTACTCGGCCCACCCCGGTGAGATCTTCAGCATCAACACGCTGCAAGCTGGCGGAGTGTTTTCCGGAGGCCTGCTCGCCGCATTCGTTGCCGCTGCATGGTACGTTCGCCGCAACCACATGCCGCCGCTCGGTACATGCGATGCCTTTGCGCCTGGACTGGCATTCGGACACGCGCTCGGGCGAATTGGGTGCTTCGCGGCTGGCTGCTGCTATGGGAAACCTTCTCACCACTGGTGGGCAGTGACGTTCCACAATCCGCTGGCAAACTCCATCACAGGCACGCCCCTCGGAATCCCTCTCGAACCAACTCAGCTCTTTGAGTCTGCGGTGGAATTCGCGAATTTCTTCTTCTTAATGTGGCTGCTGAAGCGCAGAAAATTCGACGGACAGGTCTTCGGCGCCTTCCTGTTCATATACGGAATCGCCCGCTTCTTCCTCGAATACTTGCGCGACGATCCCGGCCGCGGATCAGTCTTCGGGGGGGCCATGAGCGGAACCCAACTGATCGCGATTGGTTTGGTGGTCGGCGGCGGGCTGATCTGGTGGCTGCGGCCGGGAACGAAATCTACTCCCGCACCTGCGGTCACCACCACCCGCTAACTAGCCTTTCGAGGTTTCACCGTGGCTGGAGCACCGCATACTTCGTAACTGTGTATCCAATCGCTGCTCCCATAAACACATCCGACGGAAAATGCGAACTGGTTGTGATTCGCGAAAAGCTGATCGCTGCTGCAAAACCATACGCAAGAACAGGAACCCATCTGTGATTGCGATATCGGCTGGCGACGACCGTGGCTACGGAAAAAACTCCAGCCGCATGCCCGGAAGGAAACGAACTTCCCTTGAACGGCGACTGCCCTCCTGCAAAAAACGTGTCCTCGAACGATCCATTCACAGGTATGTCGCTCGGCCGCTTCCTGCGTGTGACGGCTTTCATCGCCAGGTCCACGACGGCCGCATCCGCATAGGCCTCCCCGGCCAGGATCGCCGTCTGAACTTGATAGTCATCCTTGCGCTCATAGCCGGCAATGAGCAGCCCCGCTGGCACGGCGATTACCTCCGCCGACGTGAGGTACGAATTGAATGTGTCATTGACGTCGTCGAGTTGCCCCTGATGATTGCGGAAATAGGGCGCAGTGTACTTGTCCGTCGCAATCAATACGGCGGTCCCGCCCACGATGGCAAGCGTAGGTACCAGGTGCTTACCTTTCGCCAACTGAAGCGGAAACGTCCAAATCGCTTTCTGGTCGTGGAGAAAGTCTTTCGGCAGCGAACCCCATGAGACTTTGCGGTCCGACGCCGGATCTCCGCCATGGTGCGGGTGAAACTCGACCTCCGAAGGTGCATCCGGCAGGTCAGAGCCTTGTATTTGAGCGGAGGCTGAATCCAGGCCTCCAAAGCCGATACAGATTGCGAAACAGACCACCCACCGCTTGTATTTGCCAACCATCGGGCAGCTTTGATGCAGTTTTTCGCGTCAGGGAAGCCGTCTGGCGACCTCGGATGTGGCCCCTCCCGAGAAAACTGTAGTATCGTCCAACCGGATGGCTGAAGTTCCCCAGACCTCACTGTCAGTACGCGAAGAGGATGCCGGAAAGCGTCTGGATCAGGCGCTTACGAGCCTGTTAAGTGTAAGCCGCGCGCGCGTTCAGGAACTGATCTCGCAAGAAAAGGTGCTCGTGAATGATGCTCCGGCGAGAGCATCCCTGAAGCTCCATGGCAACGAGCAGGTCAGAATCCTGGCGCCCGCTGAACGCCCTCCCTTACACGCAACCCCAGAAGAAATCCCTCTTGAAATTTTGTACGAAGACGACGACCTCGCCGTCGTCAACAAGCCGGCTGGAATGATGGTCCACGCCGGAGCCGGAGCCACCGAAGACGCTCGCAACCGTGGCACCCTGGTCAACGCTCTCCTGCATCATTTCGCAACACTATCTGGAGTTGGCGGCGAGATGCGGCCCGGAGTCGTCCATCGCCTCGATAAGGAAACCAGCGGATTGATCGTAGTCGCCAAGAACGATAACGCACACCGAAAACTGGCCGAGCAGTTCTCCCGGCGCGAGGTAAAGAAGACATACATCGCTCTGGTCCACGGCTGGCTCAAGAAAGATTCGGGCACAGTGTCAGCCAGCATCAGTCGAGACCGCGTTCGCCGGATCCGAATGACAACTCGCCAATCCGGAGGCCGCGAAGCCGTTTCCCATTACAAGGTGTTGCGCCGCCTTGAATCCTCCTACGGGAAATTCACCCTTGTCGAAGTCAAAATCGATACCGGCCGCACTCACCAGATTCGAGTCCACCTTTCTTCATTGGGACACCCAGTCGTGGGAGACCCACTTTATGGAGCTCCTCGCGAGTTGCATGCTCGGCGCGAGAAAGAACGCACCGCCCCAACGATTCGTCTGGATAGAAATTTCCTGCATGCAGCGCAGTTGGAGTTCTCCCACCCCCGCACGGGCCAGAAAATTGCCCTCAGCGCCACGCTGCCCAAGGAACTCGCCGACTTCCAAAATGCCCTTGAAGACGGCGCAAGAGACCGCGTTTCTACGAAATAGACGCTCGCCAAGACATCTCCATCCAATGTCCCTCCACAGCTATAATGAATGCGAGGGGTAGAGAGCTTTGCGCAAAACATTGTTCCCAGTGACCGCGCTGATCTGCGCGGCGATGCTTGCCGCCGCAGCGGCACAATCCAGTCCTGACTCAACTGCAAACAGCGCGACGACACAACAGCAGCAACCGGCAAACGGCTCCCAGGACGCCTCCGCCCCGGATCAGAAGCCGCCAGACCCTCCGTCCGGCGACCAGGGCCTCACCACTCTGCGCACCACCACCAACGAGGTCAACGTCGTTTTCACTGTCACAGATAAACACGGCCATCGCGTCACCGATCTCAAGCAGAACGACTTCCACATCGCGGACGATAACAAGCCGCCTCAGGAAGTCCGCAGCTTCCACGCAGAAACAAACCTGCCGCTCCAGGTCGGCCTCCTGATCGATGCCAGCAACTCAGTTCGCGATCGTTTCCGGTTCGAGCAGGAATCCGCAATTGAGTTCCTGAACCAGACGATCCATCCATCGAAGGATATTGCTTTTGTCGTCGGCTTTGACGTGACGCCTGAAGTTACGCAGGACTTCACAGGTAGTTCCGAGGCTCTCGCCCATGGAGTGCACGAACTCCGTCCCGGGGGCGGCACGGCTCTGTACGACGCTATCTATTTTGCCTGCCGCGACAAACTACTGAAGGCCCCCAAAAATACTCCCGTTCGCCGGGCGATCATTCTGCTCAGTGACGGCGATGACAACCAGAGCCATGTCACCCGTGAAGAAGCCATTGAAATGGCCCAGCGTGCCGAAGCGGTCATCTACACCATCAGCACCAATGTAAGCGGGACCAAGGGCTCCGGGGACAAAGTCCTTGAGCGTATTGCCGACGCCACTGGCGGATATGCCTTCTTCCCCTTCCAGATTCGTGACGTTGCCAACGCCTTCGCCGCAATTCAGGACGAACTCCGAAGCCAATACGCGGTTTCCTACAAACCTGCGGATTTCCGCGCCGACGGCCACTACCGCACGATTGAAATAGTAGCTACGGACCGCAAGAATTTCCGAGTCCGCGCCCGCCGCGGATACTACGCGCCCGCGCAGTAATCTAGGGATCAGACTCTGTCATGTTGAGCGGAGATCGAGATCGCGAAGCGAACTCGATCGGAGTCGAAACATCCCTACCTTCAATACAGCGCCGAACATGATCAATTGTCTGGCGCAGTGAGCCCCCCTTCGTGTACCTTCGTGCCCTTGGTGGTTATAGCTTTTGGCGGTGAAGCGAATGCCTGGATACTCCGGAACCCCTCTTCCCAAGAAACTCGGCATCAAAGATGGCTTCCATTTCACCCTGATCGACGCTCCTACAGATGTAATCGCAGAACTGAAGCCATCGTTGCAGAAATGCACTGCCGCCAGAGATGGAAAGATTCCAATCGATTTCGCGATACTATTCACCAAATCAGCCGCGGAACTCAGAAAGGAATTCCAGAAGATCGCAAAGAATCTTTCGCCAGCTGGAATGCTCTGGATTAGTTGGCCAAAGCAGTCGTCAGGAGTGGCGACCGATCTGAACGAAAACATCGTCCGCGAAATCGGCCTCGCCGCCGGACTCGTTGACGTCAAAGTCTGCGCGGTCACTGACGTCTGGTCTGGATTAAAATTCGTTCGTCGCCTCAAAGATCGCTAAAGGCACACTCCGCAAAACAGAAGAGGAAGACAAATGGTTCGTGTAGGACTCATCGGATTCGGCCTGGCAGGCCAGGCGTTTCACGCCCCCATGATTCGGGGCATTGAAGGGATGGAGTTAGCGTGCGTGCTGGAGCGCCATACCAACAATGCCAAAACGCGTTATCCCCATGTCCGAATCGCGCGCAACCTCGACGAATTGCTGTCCGATAAGTCCATCAATCTGGTCGTGGTCGCGACGCCGAACGATACGCATTACTCCTACACGAAAGCGATTCTTGAAGCTGATCGCCACGTCGTAGTCGATAAGCCATTCACGCCCACGATGAAAGAGGCGGAGGAACTTGTTCAACTAGCGGCTAAGCGCAATCGTCTAATCTCCGTGTATCAGGACCGTCGCTGGGACGGCGCATACATGACAGTCCGGAAATTGATTGCGGCGGGCGCCGTCGGCAAAGTCGCTGAGTACGAGGCCCGCTTCGACCGCTTCCGTCTCGAGCCAAAACCAGGCGCCTGGCGCGAAAAGGCGGACTTTCCCGCTGCCGGCGTCCTCTGGGATCTTGGTCCTCACCTCATCGACGGGGCGCTCGTCCTGTTCGGCGAACCGGAATCCATTTACGCTGCCGCCTTGTGCCAACGCGCTACGGCCGGAGTCGACGACGCCTTCGACGTGATCATGCAGTATCCGAAATTACGAGTGAGTCTGCGCGCGCGCATCATCGCTTACGCTCCGAGCCATCATCTGCTGGTTCACGGCGCGGAGGGATCATTCGTGAAATACGGCATGGATCCTCAAGAAGAAATCCTTCGCGGCCCGAACTACCCTGATGGATTTGATTGGGGCAAGGATTGGGGACTTGAAACCGAAAAGCAGTGGGGCACGTTGACTCGCGTGGGCGAAAATCCGAAGAAGATAGAAACGGAGCGCGGCGACTACCGCGGCTTCTACATCAATTTCTGCGACGCCATTGAAAAGGGAGCGCCCCTGGAGGTCCCGCCAGAGCAGTTCCTTCGCACGCAGCGCGCGCTTATCCTCGCGCATAAGAGCAGCCGGGAAAAACGCGTCATCCGCTGGGACGAACATCCGGACTAGTACCTGAAAGATATCTGGCTCAGCACCGTTGAATTGTCATGCTGAGCGCAGCATCGATGCGAGCGAAGCGACCTTCGATGCGCAGTCGAAGTATCCCCACCCCGCTCACGAATGGTCGGTGAACGATGAATGCAGCCGAAACACCGGATGACTTGTTGCGAAGAACGCGGCCTCAGTCGGGTCGTCGATAGCGCGCAACAAAAATGAATTAGCATGCTTGTCATGCAAGTCCTGCCGCCAGGCTTGACCGCCGATGAGGTACTGCACGCCCTCAAGGGCGACTCGCTCCTTCTTTACCTCGGAAGTGCCATCGCCACAACGGGTTTGGTAGCCGCAGCTTTTGCAGCCGTGCGACGCAAGAACTCGGCTCTGCTCGTCTACTTCGCCATCTTCGCCATGCTCTATGGCGTTCGCATGTGGATGCAGACCCCAACCGCATATCTCGTCTTTTATGGATCGGAAATCTTCAACCGGCTTAGCTCAGCCATCAATTTCCTCGTTCCCATCCCGGCATTTCTGTTCTTCGATGCGGCTGGCTTTTTGCGCCGGAAAATAAAGTTCGCTACTTACGCACTGCTCTCCGTCTTCGGTGTCCTTTTCATCGCAACTCTCATCACCGGACGTTCCACGTTCTACCAGCGGACCAACGATATAGTTGTGATTGCAGCTCTATTCCTGCTGTTCACTGAATCCGCATACGATCACAAGGTCGACCGCGATTTCATCATTGCGCGCCGCGGATTGCTGATCTTTGCCGCATTTGCGCTCTGGGCCAATATTGTCGTGGCGCTGCGGTTGGGTCTTCCCAACATAGAGCCCATTGGATTCGTTGTCCTGCTCGCCTGCCTCGGCTACGTCGCGGCCCGACAGGCATTGCAGCGCGAAGAACAACTCGCCGAAATTCGCAAGGAACTGGAAGTCGCGCGGAGAATCCAGTTATCGATTCTGCCTGCGGAATTCCCCAGTTCCGGGAAATTTGATGTAGCCGCTCGCTACGTTCCCATGACTTCAGTCGCCGGGGACTTTTACGATTTCGTCCTTGCCGATGATGCGCGTGCCGGACTTCTCATCGCAGACGTTTCCGGTCACGGCGTTCCCGCAGCTCTGATTGCGTCGATGGTTAAGTTGGCGGCGACATCGCAGCGCTCGCAGGCTGCCGACCCCGCGGCTCTCCTCGCCGGAATGAATACTGCTCTGCATGGAAACACGCAGAACCAGTTTGTCACCGCTGCCTATGTTTATCTCGACGCAGATGCAAGGGAATTTCGATACTCCGCTGCGGGGCATCCTCCGATGCTGCTTCTCCGCAACGGCAGTGTTTCCGAAATTGCGGAAAACGGCCTGATCCTCGCCGCTTTTGACTTCGCGACCTACGACACCAAGGCACACCCATTGCTAGCCAAAGACCGCATCGTCCTCTACACAGATGGAATTGTTGAAGCGGCGAATGGTTCAGGTGAATTCTTCGGATGCGACCGGCTTTCGAAGCTGATGCGGGAGACGGCAAGCCACAACGCTCACGACGCCGCTGACAAAATCATTCAAAGCGTCCGCGAGTGGGCAACCTCGCAGGATGACGACCTGACTCTACTTGTCTGTGATTACGCTGCCTGAGGCGCGTCAGTTCTCGCTGAGAACATTTGCGGTCTCGCCGGAAAATGCCGATCTGCCCGCCTTGTCATGCTGAGCGGAGCAGCGAGGAGAGCGTAGCGATCCTCGCAGCGCTGTCGAAGCATCCCTACCTTATCTAGAAATATCAGGGTTGACGCTTGGCCGAGTTGCAACCCGCTGGCCCAGGACCTCAGGCTCCCGCTTTCAACTCCGTCAACACCTGCTTGGCGATTTCCTTCAGCGTTTCAAATACCCCAACGCCTTGGAACGCCACGGCCTCCACAATAGGCTCGTTCTTTTTGCGCAGTTCGGTGGAAAGCATATCGATGGGAAGAATATTCGGCAGATCGCGCTTGTTTAGCTGCAAGACGTACGGAATTTTGTTGAAGTCGTACCCGTGCTCTCTGAGGTTGGCCATCAGGTTTTCGAGCGCCTCGACGTTCGCATCCATTCGCTGCTCTTGCGAGTCTGCGACGAACACGATTCCATCCACGCCTCGAAGAATGAGCTTGCGGCTGGCATCGTAGAAAACCTGTCCGGGGACTGTGTACAAATGGATTCGCGTCTTAAAACCGCGCACCGAACCGAGATCTAGCGGCAGAAAGTCGAAGAACAGCGTACGCTCGGTCTCCGTGGCTAGCGAGATCATCTTGCCCTTCTGCTGGTCCGCGGTCTTCTGATAGATCACTTGCAGATTCGTCGTTTTGCCGCCAAGCCCGGCGCCATAGTAGACGATCTTGCAATTGATCTCCCGGGCTGCGAAGTTGATGAAACTCAAAGGCTTTCCTCGAACGCGGACACATCCTCTGGGGACTGCCCGCAGACACTACGTCCCTTTTAAGAGGCTCGGGGATTTTATATCACACGCGCGGCACTGCCCGCAGGTTACTCAGGTGACCCCCGCCGCACAAGTCCCGTATTTCAGTTTTCAGATACACAAGGTGAAGGTAAGCAGCAGCCTAGCGCGCAGCCGGGATGCGGTAATATCCGTCCTTTGCCGAAACCTTCAGCCCTCCCCGATGCACAAGGACTTCTATGCTTCGGTAGGCCGAGGTGTCGGTGGTGGGTTTCGGAATGTAGCCGAGGGTGTATTGATTTCTTGCCTCGGACGTGATGGCCGCGTATGCGTCTTCCATGCCGTTCCGTGAAAGCTCGCTATATACCTGCGCCCCGCAGGTGGCGTAGACATACTTCGGAAGAATGTTGCTGTATCCCTGGCCTTTCAGATGAAGCTTCTCGAGTTGCTTGTAGACGGGCAAAGCTCCCTGGTCCACCACGACTCCCCTGACTTGGATGTCGCGTGTCTGCAGCAGCTTTAGGACATCGCTATAACTCGCGCGGCTGCCGTACTCCCGGCCATCGCTGATCACGAAAATGACTTTTCGCAGACCACGAGGCCGCTTGCTCAAATCCAGTGCTGCTCTCAAGATTGCGTCGTTCAGTACGTGCGATTCTTTGGGCGGCGTATACACCGGAGGAGGCCCCGCAGTCCCTACAGGGATGCCGTTCACCATGGGCGGTTGCGGACCGAGCGGGCCTCCCAACACCGGAGGTCCGTTGTTATGACCTCGAACGAGTTTCATCGAATCCAACGAAGCCGTCAGCTTGTCCGTTCGGCTCGTGAAGTCGGAGACCTCGCTCACTGTACTGCTGTACGTATAAAGCGCCACCTCGTCATACGGGCTGAACGCTCCTATCAGCGATCCAAAAGTCTGGTTCACCTTCTGGAATGCCACATCTGCCATCCCGAGGTCGAGCACGATTGCGACCGAGAGCGGGAAAGGATCGCTTGTGAAATAAGTCAGGGTCTGTGGCTTCCCATTTTCGTTGACAGTAAAGTCTTTGTACGTAAGCCCGTAAAAAGGCGTACCCCTTCCATCCCTGACCATAACGGGAATCTGCACGAAACTGGTTGTGACGCGCAGCTTAAACAAAGGCTCGCTCGGATTGACCTGGTTCTTCGGGCCGGCCTGCTGGTCGCCCTCGGGAACGCTTCCCGGCGCAACCGTCTCGACCGGAGGCATGGGCGGCGGAGTCGGCCGTTCCTGACTCTGAGGCTGCCCAAAATCGTTTGATTTCTGGCGGGGGGCAGAAGAAGACTGGGCAGGTCCTGGATTTTGATCGGCGGGTTTCTCCTCGCTATCTGAGGTCTTTGGTGCAGGTGGCTGCACGGTCGACGGAGCGTCCGGAATATCCTGCGAAGATTGCGAATTCGCCGCTGGCGGGGTCTGACTCTGGCTCTGATTTTGAGACGATTGAGCAAACGCCGGAGCGGCCACAAGCGCAACCGCCAAAATCATCCAGCAACCCAGCCGCGGACCGGCGGACGGTCGCAGCCCACGGCGCAACCAGTGGGTAGCGATACCAAGGCGCGATAAGCCCTGGAGGGGCGAGAGTGACTCTTCTGACCGACCCGAAATGCGATACGCGTGGCTCCGCTCCACCCTCATCCTCGCACCCGCCAAAAATCCGCTTCCCGCAACCTCTGGGATGCCAATCCGACCCAATTTGGTGCATCTAACACTTCAGGATTAGACTAACAAAAATTTCCCCTCGAGAGTCCCGGATGCTGAAAAGCTTTGGTTTTCATCGACTTCTGTCTGCATTCACCATAGCCAGCTTGCTTCTGGCGGCAGTTCTACTAGCCCAACAGTCGTCGCAGCAATCCGGCTCGGATCAAAAGCCCGGCGAAACGCTGAAGGTGAATGTCAATGTCGTGCAGCTCTTCTTCAACGTAAAAGATAAGCATGGGGCGCTCATCCCGAATCTGACCAAAGACGACTTTACAATCGCCGAAGACGGCAAGCCTCAGACCGTGAAGTATTTCACGGCGGAATCGAACCTTCCGCTGACGCTCGGCATGATGATTGATTCCAGCGGCAGCCAGCGCAACGTCCTCGACATGGAAAAAGAGGTCGGCGGCGCCTTCCTGAAACAAATTCTTACGGACAAGGACGAGGCTTACGTCATCAGCTTCGACATCAGCGTCGACCTTCTGCAGGACTTCACCCGCGACACGCACCGCCTTCAGGCCGCGTTAGACAAGGCCAAAATCAACACCGACTTCACGAGCGGCGGCATACCCGGAATGGGCGGAGGGCCCGTCCCGCAGCACAACTCTCCCGGAACGCTCTTGTATGACGCTGTTTACCTCTCTTCGCATGACATGCTTTCGAAAGAGACTGGCCGAAAGGCGATGATCCTCCTCACCGATGGTCAGGACGAAGGCAGCCGCCTCAAAATTCAAGACGCGATCGAAGCTGCCCAAAAAGCCGATGCCATCGTTTACGTCCTGCTCTGCGCCGATCGCGGTTTCTACGGCGGGTTTAGCATGGGCTACTCCGGGGAAGGCGACATGCGCAAGCTGACGGAGCAGACCGGAGGCCGGGTCATCAATGTCGGCAACAAGTTCGACAAGCTTAAGGAAGCTTTCGACCAGATCGCCAAAGAACTCCGCAGCCAGTACAACGTCGGGTATACGCCGACCAATCCCAATCAGGACGGCACCTACCGCAAGATCGAAATCAAGAACAAAGAGAACTACAAGATCCAGGCCCGCGCCGGCTACTACGCCATGCGTCGAAGCGAAGAAAACCAATGAGTCACTTGATCATTGTGCGATTGAGTCAGTGAGCGATCGATTCGCCCCATCAATGGTTCAATTCGCCAAATCACCCAATGACTCAATGCTTTAAATGACTAAATGACCAAATGGCTGTAGACTCCTTCCCCAGGAGCCTCCACATGCCACGCTTCTCCCGCCGTTCATTCCTGCAGCTTTCCGCCGCAGCTTCGGTAGCCGGCGCGTTCCGTATCACTACTGAACCGATGCTCGCGGCCGCCGCTCGCCGACGCCGTTCAGTCTCGCCAGATGCCGTCCTGATCGACTCCAACGAGAATCCCCTCGGCCCCTCCCAGGGTGCTCGCGATGCGATGAACGCCATTCTTCCGCGCGGCGGACGTTACGGAGACAACCTCACCGACGATCTGGTTCAGACTTTTGCCAAGATAGAAGGCCTGAGTCCCGATTTCGTGCAGGCGACCGTTGGATCGACACCTCCACTAGCTCACAGCGTTCTGGCATTCACCTCGCCGCAGAAAAGCTACGTTACCGCTGATCCTGGCTTTGAACTGGGCATGATGACCTCGGAACACAGCGGCGCAAGAGTCGTGAAGGTCCCTCTCACCAAGACGTTCGCGCACGACGTGCGAGCGATGCTCACCGCGGCCCCAGACGCAGGCCTCTTCTACATCTGCAATCCCAACAATCCCACTGGAACCATGACGCCGCGCACGGACATCGACTACCTGGTAGCCAACAAGCCGAAAGATTCGATTGTGGTAGTAGACGAAGCGTACATCCACTTCACCGACACCCCGAACTGTCTCGACCTGGTGAAAGCCGGCAAAGACGTCATCGTCCTTCGCACATTCTCGAAGGTCTACGGCATGGCCGGCATCCGCTGCGGACTCATTGTCGCTCGCCCCGACCTAATCGAAAAAGTTGGCAATCGCGGCATGTTCAACTTCATGCCGGTGACCGCACTCGTCGCCGCCATAGCCAGCCTGAACGATCCGAATCTCGTCGCGGAACGTCGTCGCATCAACGCCACGATCCGCCAACAGACGTTCGATTGGCTCACTAGTAAAGGGGTTTCGTATATCCCGTCCGAATCGAACTGTTTCATGGTCGATACCAAGAAGCCAGGACAGCAACTCCGCGACGCAATGGCAAAGGAAAACGTCTTCGTCGGACGCATCTGGCCCATCATGCCCACCTGGGTTCGCATCACAGTCGGCACCCAACCGGAGATGGCTCGCTTTCAATCCGCTTTCGCGAAAGCAATGCAAGCCTGATTTTGATTGTCATCCTGAGACGCGCGCTTCTTGCGCGACGAAGGACCAGGGCGAGCCGCGATTGGCTCGCTTCCTTGTTGGAACCGCACCCACGTATCCGCCGTCCATGCACCACGGTGCTAACGTGGTGCTGCACCTAGGGCACGAAGGCCGCCGAACGCCTCTAGTACAATCATTCGCGTGAGCGACGCGGTCCGCATAGCAATTCTCGGCGACTTCAATACCGAATTCCGCTCGCACCAGGCCACGACCGACTCGCTGCAACACGCCGCCCGCAAGCTTAAGATGGAAGTGAAGAGCGAGTGGCTACCCACGCCTTCCCTCACTAGCGGGGACGCGGAAAAAGTCCTGGAGTCTTTCGACGGAATCTGGGCCTCGCCGGGCAGTCCCTACAAGAGTTTCGATGGCATGTTGAAGGGCATCGAGTTCGCCCGCCGTCGCGACTGGCCGTTTCTCGGTACCTGCGGCGGATTCCAGTATGCCTTCATCGAGTTCGCGCGCAACGTGCTGCATATCGCCGACGCCAACTCCGCCGAGAATAATTCCGGCTCCAAGAACATCATCATCTACCCGGTCGCTTGCGCCGTACCGAACCGCAAAGGAGAGGCGCCAAAGCTATCCGGAGCAGTTCCGGAAATTCGTCTCCGGCCCGGCTCCTATCTCCAGTCGTATTACGGCAAAGATAAAGAAATCGTCACCGAGGAATTCTTCTGCAACTTCGAAATCAACCCCGATTTCGAATGGACCACCATGGAAGCCGGATTCCCGGTCGTAGCGCGCGGCCCGCAAGGCGAAATCCGTGCCATTGAATCGCCGACCCATCGCTTCTATTTGGCAACGCTCTTCCAGCCCCAACTATCGTCAACAGAAAAGAAACCGCATCCGCTAGTACTGGCCTTCGTCCAAGCCGCCGCCGATTGGGGCAAGAAGAAACTAGACGACAGCGTCCTCGAGTAGTGCGCAGGAGACGTGTGTCGCGGGCTCTCCCTGCGTTGTCATCCTGAGCGGAGCCGCAGTGCAGCGAAGCGGAACTCCGGCGAAGTCGAAGGATTCCTACCCTCAGCAATTGTCCCATCACGAACCGTGGAAGAGCGGCGCTTCAGCGCCGCGTCAAACGCTTGGTTTGGACATGGGCTTCAGCCCCCATGGTCCTCTTTGCCCGCATTACCAAAGTCCATCCCACGTCCACATTACCGTCCACCAACCAACCGCATCTACACCCGGGCAACCTGCGCCGCTAAACTCCGTCCCACGGTCGCTCTCCCCCAAGCGCGGCCGGCAGGAGCCGCATTCGTCCATGCACGTGCAGCCTTTGCAACTGGTTGACTCGCTCCGTATCCCGTTCTCCACGCTCGTCAGCTACGTCCCGGTCATAGCGACGATTGTGACCACGTTTTTCAGCGTCATCCTCGCCCGCGCCACACTGCGCTACGTCGAAGCTACCGATCGCCACTTGGAACTCGCCCGCGAAGAGTTCGAGCGCGAATGGAATCCTGACCTGCACATCAAGATGGAACGGGTCTCCGACACCGAAGCCCGCATCATCGTGACTAATCTCGCCAAGACGTCGGTCCTGCTGCAGCTTCTCCAACTCCGGAAGCTCACGCACGCAACGCCATTCGAGCGCTGCCGTTTGAACGATCCCCTCGTCGGAGGCATGACCTGGAATCAGGAGATAGGCAAACGCCTCATTGGCTGCACCGGATATGAATTCGAAGGCCCCATTGCCGCAGCCATGACGTTTTACGCCGCAGGTCGCATGTATCGCACCGACTGGTTCCGCTCGCAAATCGTCGTCCGAGAGGGACGCATCGTCACACTCGAGCCCAGCAACATGCCCACGCGCCGGGTCAGGCAGGTAGAAAGAAAAGGCCAGCCGGATCGCCGCAGAGAATTTGTTCAGGATGTCGCGACAGGCACGGCCCCAGAGGGCGACGGCTCGAAACCCGACGACAAGTCCTTCGCCGCAAAAGCCTGAGCTCCATACCTCTGCTGCATATTGGCAATCGGGAAGGGCGCGAAGCCGACGACTCCCAACGAAGGACCTCTACACTTTGCCCGCAACCTCGGCCCGCGGAAAAGACGGTGGAATGGCGGTCCTTCAAGAGCCGCGATACGAGTCAAGCAGAGAAAATAATTCCGCTCTGCCGAAGGCTGTTGCCGGAGGGCAAAGCCCGCAGGCAACTACGGATGATCAATGTCACAAACCGGGAAGGCACGAGTTCCACTCGTGCCAATTAGACGTCCCCTAACAGTACTGCTTCAGCCGCTGAAGGCCGACAAACCGCCCCTCGAGAGTACCTGCAAGCCCCTTTTCTACTCCTGAGTCGATGAGTTCGCTCTTGTCCCTGCCAAATCCAACTTCGTAGCGAGGCACAGGCATTTCGAAGATACGCAAGCATCCCGTTTATTGCTGCGAATGCTGGAGCGCAATTTTAGCGTGACGCGCGACTTGCTGAGGATCGCCTGCGCGGAATCCATTGGGAGAGAGTGGGGTGCGGTGAGGGATTTTCTGCCAAGTGGCCAGACTCTTTCTGTACCAATCGAGCGCTCTCTGCCAGGATTCGTTGTTGAGGGCGCCCTTATGCTGGCCTGATGCGGCGGCCACGTCTCCTAATCCAGCATAGGTGTCCGCCACTGCATACAACAAACCTACATTCTCCGAATAGGACGAAACCAATGAATTCGCCACTGCCAACGCTTTCATGTACTCTTCGTTGGCCAGGGCCGTGTTCTGAGATTTCAAAAGAATTGAGGCCAGGTGGTTGCGATTGATTAGAGCATTCACGGAATCCTCCATGTCGGTAGGATCCGCCATTGCGATTGCAGAATACAAATCCAGAGCACGCTCGTAATGATGCTTTGCGCCGCCATTGTCGCCGGCACGTTCCATGGCCTCACCGAGCAGGGTCTCGGTACTGGCGAGGAGGCTTCTCGCGTACGTATCGTTCGTAGTACGAACAAGCGTGTCTGTCTTCAACCAAGCTCGATAAAGGGCCGCTTCGCCGGCTTCCACTTGCTCCCCCTCCACCAATGCGTGCCCGATATCCCCTTCAGCAGTGACAACATTCTCTTGGATTACGATTTCCTTCGGATCGGCGGCAGCCAGCGGCTGCAGCAATTCCAGTTCCTCGCGGTATTCTGCTAACGCTTCTTGGGGTCGACTTGTCATGAGCAACGTGTCGGCCATCCGCGCGTGGCAGGTGGCCAGACCGCGGCGAAAAATAAGGTTGTTTCCTTTTGCGGCTATCGGCGCAAGAGTCTTCTCGGCCTGTTGGAAGTAGCCGTATGCTTGTGCGGGTTCACCAGTGCGCACTAAATCATCGCCCAACGCGATCGTGGCTCTCGCCACCAAATATTTCTTTTGATCGTCCGAAGGTGCTGCATCAGCGATCTGCTGAAGCAGCGTTAGAGCTTTGCGATGGTGTTCAATAGCATCGTGGAGATTTCCGGTACTGCCGCGCAGTCCGCTGCCTCCTTCGATATCGCCAAGGTATTGATAACTGCGGGCCAAGCTCTCCAGAAATTCCAGGTTCGAGGGCTGGTTCCGAGTTTCCGGCTCGGCAATTGTGGCTGCCAGATGCATGTTCTGCAGCCCCTCTTGTGTCGCACCCAGCGACATCCACTGCACCCGCCCGAGTTGCTGATAAGTTTGGGCGAGGGCAATAACATCGCGGCTGTTGTGTTCAGCCGGCCGCAAGACTGCTTTGCGAATAGCCAGGGCCTTGCTAAAGCTTTGCACGGCTCCGGCAGCGTCACCCAGGCTTGCCCCGTACATGTCGCCCTGAACGCTACCTAACCTCTCATATGCCGAGGCCAATTCCCTTTGCAACGAGAGGTCCCCTGCTGCTTCTTTGGCCAGGCTGTCCAAGTATTCGAGTGACCTCGCCACGATAATCTTGCGCGCTGGCGTACTACCTGGCAGATCTTGAATCGAATCATGAACCTCGAACATGAGCGAATTGGCCAATCGGCGAACATCGTCAAAGCGCTTGATGGCCCGTCGCTCATTGACCCTGGCCACGCGGGCCTCACGCACAATCAGGGCCGCGCCCGTGACAAGGACAGCCAGCGTCACGCCACCCGCCACGACTCCGGCTGTGTGCCGCTGCGCGAACTTTCTCGCGCGATAGCGAATTGAATCCGGCGTCGCCATCACAGGCATGCCGTTCATATGCCGGCGGATATCTTCCGCAAATTGCTCGACTGAGGCGTAGCGGCGTGCTGGTTCTTTGCGCAGCGCTTTCAGAACGATGTTGTCGAGGTCTCCCTTTAATCTCTTCTTGAGATTCTTGGGACTTTCCGCAGGCGCTGTTTTTGGCCGATCGATGGCAGCATAGGCATTCATGAATGGAACAAAGTTGAGCCGTACCGGACGACTCCTAGCAGGTCTGGCGAGCGCGAAGCATACCCGCTCCGGTCGTACCTGTCAATGCGTGAAACCAAACCAGTTCCGTTAGCAGTGATATGTTTTGGTGAATCAGCGAGTGGAATGTCCTTCTACGCTGATAGTAAGTAGTAAATCGTAGCGGTGTGATCTTGTTGCTCATCGGTTGCATCATTCTGAAGCGGCGGAGTCGCCCGCGACAGCGGACACCTCCCAACGAAGGACCTCTGCACTTTGCTCGCAACATCCGACAGCAGGAAGACCGTGGAAGATCGGCCCGTCCAGGGCCGCGTTACGAGTCGACTCAAAGAAGCATGTTCCGCTCCGCCAGATTTGACCCCGTGGCCCACTATGTACTACATTGTGATGTAAATGATCGGCGAATTTGAATATCTCATCCTCTCTTCTGCAGCTCGCTTAGGCGCCGATGCTTACGGCGCTTCGATCCGTAGCGAAATTGAGAAAGCCACTGGACGCCGATGCTCGATCGGTGCCCTTTACACGACGCTCGACCGTTTGGAAGTAAAGGGCTTCGTCAAAACCTGGATGGGTGAGCCCACCCGCGAGCGCGGCGGACGATCCAAGCGGCTCGTTCAGCTCACGGCAACCGGGGCGAAAGAGGCAAGCAATTTTTTTCAGGCCATCAGTCGCATAAGCAAAGGGGCCTCATGGACAACAAACCGATCAGCCAGTCGATGAGCTCTCGAAAGAGCTGGCCTGTCGTGCTGTGGCTTTCAGAGTTTTTGAGCCAACCTGAGCGGGAAGCCGTCCTCGGCGATCTTACTGAGAATGGTGATAGCGCCGGCAGAGCGATCGCGAACGTTCTCGGCCTTGTGGTGCGGCGCCAGACGGCAGTTTTCTGGGACATCCGACTGTGGTTCGCTGTCGCATTTGTCGTTCTACCCGCAAGCTATTTCCTTTCCGCCATTGCCGAGGGTACGGCGGGTGAGGGCGCGGTTTATTCCTGGATGTACCTGAACAATTGGGACTGGGCACTCACAAGCAATCCGGGGTTCTGGCACTTGCTGCGCGAGACCGCGATGAACTTCGGTATCACGTGCCTCGTGGTTGCTTGCTGGTCCTGGAGTGCAGGATTCCGGATTGGTCGCTTTGCAAACTCAGTTCTTCATGCAAGCCGGAATATATTCGTTGTGCTGCTAACAGCCTCATTCGTGGGCGATGCACCTGGCCGGTTGATTCATTTCTGGTGGTCTTTACAGGGTCTGCCCTTGGCGCCCTTACTCCCGGATACCCATGCTCCGATCACAGGCAACATTTTCTATCAAGTGTTTTTTCCGTTGATCGTTCTTTCCATCCTGGTCGTCGTGCCTGCCTTTTCTGGAATAGGGCAAGGAAATCGGTCACTGCTTCTGGAGCGGAAGATGCAGGTTTTTCTCCTGGCCGCTGCCATTATTTCTGTGCTGATCATGCTGATTCACGTACCCGGCTTCGGACTTCTGGTAGGCGCGACCGTGAGGGAGTGGTTATGGCGCAACCGGAATGTGATGCCACTGCTCCCGCTATTGTCTTGTTGGCCGATGCTCTATTTCATTGCGATCGCTTTCGGGCGTTATCGGAGACGTAAGGCGGCGCAGTGAACGCCGTCAAGTCAAAGGAGACCTTCCATGCGCAAAACTCTAATGCCCGTAGTAGCCTCAGCTGTAATCATGTTTGCGCTCCATCCAGGCACTGCGGCGGCACAAGCGGGTAACGGGATCCTGCTTCCGGCTGACCAGCGAAAGCCAGCGCCAGAACTGGGGCTGGAAGATACCGCCGGCAAGCAGGCCAACTTGAAAGATTACCGGGGCAGATTGGTGCTACTCGACTTCTGGGCGACTTGGTGCCATGGCTGCATTCAGGAAATGCCGTGGTTCGGCGAATTTCAGCGCAAATACGGCGACCAAGGTCTCAATGTGATCGGGGTTTCGCTCGACGTTGAAGGATGGAAGGTAGTCAAGCCATTTATTGCCAAGGCGGCAGTGCCCTATCGGATTGTGCTGGGCAACGATTCAAGCGCGCAGGCATATGGCATTAGCAACATGCCAGACACGTTCCTGATCGACCAGCAGGGCCGCATTGCGGCTACTTACGTCGGCATGGTTTACAAAGATGGGCTTGAGAAAAACATTCAAAAACTCCTCGCTCAGAAATAGCGACCACCGTGGAAGAGCGGCCCTTCAGGGGGCCGCGTTGAGAAACGAAAAAAGAGCACTTCCGCTCTGCGAAGGCCGTTGCCGGAAGGCACCCGTTCCACTCATGCCGGTGAGAAATCCGAATTATTACGCTCAGCGACCTGCCCCGAATTTCAATGAGCGTATCGCCATGAACGACCATTGAGGATTCAGCGAGGCACAGGTCGATTAGCCGGACTCCTTACTCGGAACATAAGGCTGGTGCAGGTGAACCGGCGCAGGACCTCTTCGGGCGCGCAGGTTGATCATCTCAACAAACACTGAGAAGCCCATCGCAAAGTAGATGTACCCTTTCGGGATGTGCATGCCGACGCCGTCGCCGATCAAGGCAATGCCAATCAAGAGCAGAAATGACAATGCGAGGACTTTGACCGTCGGATGCCGATTAATGAAAGAACTGATGGCCCCTGCGGAAAACATCATCACGGCGACCGCAAGCATTACGGCTGTAACCATAATGATGATCTGGTCAGCCATGCCGACGGCGGTGATGACTGAATCCAGCGAGAAGACGATATCGAGCACCATGATCTGAACAATGACAGCTGCGAAAGACGGTCGTACTCGCGCCGAGCTTTGACCTTCTTCGCCCTCCAGACGGTCGTGAATTTCGATCGTCGCCTTCGCCAACAAGAACAGACCTCCGGCGATCAAGATGAGATCTCGCCCGGATATCGGACGCTCCAGGATGTAGAAAAGCGGAGCCGTCAGCCTGGTGATCCAAACGATAGAAAGCAAGAGCAGAATACGGGTGACCATCGCGGCCAAGAGTCCTATCCTTCGAGCGGAGCCGTGTTGCGAGGTGGGTAGCTTGCTTGAAAGAATCGAAATGAAAATAACGTTGTCGACGCCCAACACGATTTCGAGAAACGTCAGCGTAATAAGTGCGAGCAGGCCCGAAGAACTAAAGAATGCGTCCATTATGACGACTCTCCTTGGATTTGAACCGCACCGGCGTAGCCCGAAAGATGTGCGCTATCCATCGCATCCTGTCAGTTTGCAGATGCGACTTCGGTGCCGGCACTCTGCTTACTGCCCCATCGGTTTCCAGAGCGTTTTGAAGTCCCTCCCAAGCCCTGAGAATCAGGAGATTCCGCCCGCATTCTGTCCTGAGGTATAGCGAAACCATGATCAACGGTCGACTTAAGCAGTTCGAGTTCCTGTCGCAGCACCGAGCCCCGATGCACAGACAGCAGTGGAATCAAATCCTCCAGAATGGCACGCATGCGACGGGCGATCTGTATGCTGTTACCTCCAAACTGACGAATTTCCGTGACGGCGAGTGCCACGAAATCTTCCCAATTGGGTGTTCTGTAGACAAGGCGAAGTTTTCCACCTGAGTCATGCACCATCCCGGTATCCAATCGCCTGCGCCCCACTTCACGCAACAGAATGTGAATTTGATCAAGCGCCAGGACAGCCGTCGTCGGGTCATTAATTGCGGGCGATAGCGCTTTAGATGCAATGTCGACGATGATCCGGAAAGCAAAGGCGGGATCCTGCTCTAAGGTACGTTCGCGCTCCAGTGCAAGGTGTTCAAAAAGTTCCTTCGCGGAAACATCTGGCCCATTGCCATAGATTCGAAAGACCTCGTCGCCACCGGTGACAAAGTCGCCCACCTGCGGGACAATTTCGATCGTGCATCGATTCAGTATTGCAATATGAGTCAAGCCCGCGACATCAAGCTCCTGTACCACGCCGGAGGTTCCCTCATACCGCACGACCAGCGCTGTCAAATCTAGGATTTCTCCATCCAACTCGGCTTTCTTGCCATCCGCCTCCTCTTCCATCCTTGGATACACAGCGCTGATCACTCGCAATCCTTCCTCAGCCAGGTCAGCCATCACCGTGGCAGGTCGAAGTTTCTTACTGACGTGCTCGACTACGAATAGAAAGTCGCAAATGCTGATCACAGTGAGCACTACCACCATGGCAGTTACGAGTTGTCCAAGATCGCCCTGCGTACCCCTGGCAACTACCGCCATGCTGTAGACAAGAGTGAAGACAAACAGGCCCAGGGACGCCTTAAGGGTTCGGGAACGGAAGGGTCTGGAGATAATTCGTGGCGAAAGACTGCTGCTGGCAATCTGCACCGTCAACAGCAGAACCGAGAAGAACATTACAACAAATGAGAGCATCGCGGCCGACACAATGCTCGCCATGGCCCGGGCCCCGTCAGGACTGTATCCAAAAAAATGGAAGTCCACGACCCTGTCCACAAATCGCAGAAACGGAACCGACAGGAACGCCGCGAGAGTCGAAAACGCCGGGACCACCCATAGCGACGACCTGAAGAAACTAAGTAGACGCTTTCGAAAAGCCCACGACATAGCGACCCGTCTCTTGGCACAAGTTCGACTCCGCTTCCGTATCACTAAACGGAGACGAAGTGGGTGGCAACAGAGCAAATCATTTCAGAGGGATCTTTGCTGCTGGACCTGTCAGAAGTGCCAGCTGCGACACTCAGGCCTTAGTCGAGCACAGAGCGATTCAAGAACATTCGCCCCTGCTCTTAAACTTGCGCCCTTTCCAAACACTTGGCCGTGGAAGATTTAAATCGCGCGGTCCAGACTTCTAAAAATCTCGACCACGCAGAAATCCCGCTTTGCCGCTCAAAACGTGCAATCGCCTGTTCTGGCCAGTTGACCCATATGTGGTCTCGAACTGAGCTTCTTGGTTGCGTAAAAAATATTTGCAAGGACAATCGCGACTAGGCGTTCTAGATTCAATCGAAAATTGATCGCAGTGGAAGGAGACGAAATTGAAACCTACGAAGATGATTCTCGGACTCGCTTTGACCTTGGCGTTTGGCGGATCCGGAGCGCGTGGGCAGACAAACGCTGTTCCAAGCCCTGTCCAAGCCGGATTGAAGAGCTATCGCCTCACTTACACACTAACGGAAACGGATGGGGGCAAGCGCGTTGGGACGCAACGCTTCGGCATGATCGTGGTGTCCGGGCGAAAGACAGTGCTCAAACAAGGAAATAGGGTGCCGCTTGTGACAGGGTCGGTTTCCACTTCTGGCGGCCCTCAGACGCAGGTGCAGTACCTCGACGTAGGTCTGAATATCGACGCGGCGATAGAGGAGTCAGCCGATGGCGTAAAGCTGAATACACAGGTTGAGCAGTCGAGCATCGCCGAGGAGAAGTCCGGCCTTGGCACGCAGGATCCGATCGTGCGACAAGCCAAACTGGAAGGCACATCAATCCTGACCGCAGGCAAGCCCCTCATCATAGGATCGATGGATATCCCAAGCACTGCGAGGCGTCTCGACATCGAGGTTGTGATGGAACATGTTGGCACCATGACACAGGCGGACAGCCGAGAAGTACCCAGCCCTCATGGTGCTGCGGACGCGGCTGGGCAATGACCCATAAAATATTCCTTTTGCCCTAACTCAAGTGTCGATAAATCCTTATTTCACCCATTGACCCGGTCAAAGGGTTTTGAGCGAATCGCCTTCCATGAGAAGGCCGGTCGGAGTCAAGTGGATTCTGGATTCATCGTGAGTTCTTGGTTCTTTTCGCTGACAAAGTTCTTTCCCACCGAGTAACCACTGTCGCCGTGATTCCATCGGCACTCTCGAGGAGCGAATCATTTCGCTCGGTGCATGTTGGGCGTTCTCAATTCAGCCGATGCTGCTATCTCGTTTTCATAGCCCGTTGTGGTCAAAAGAGCATGCAGAACTCATTCCATCTGATTTCGTGAACCCCAGTGATTTGGCCGTCCAGTGTGGCGACACTGTGAAGAGGTGCGCAGCTTAGGGCGTCAGTATCTTGGAGGATACGCGAAAGCGAAGATAGTTCCGATACCGGTGCTTATTGTGAAATTCCATGCCATGGAAGCTAATATGCACGTTCACTTCGCTCGGCAACCATAGAGTGCTCGTGGGCGGTCAGATCAACAACCTGTCGTAGAAAATCATCTATTCTCGCGCCGGTTTTCGACAGAATTGTGGAAAGCAGTTGTTGATCTTGGGCAGGCTGAATCGCTTTCAGTTCAGGTACACGCTTCGTCAGTTCTCCGGGAGCCCGTTCAAGATAGCGTTCCTTTGCGACGGGCTGAGCAGTCTTTGCTACACCGGAAGCTTGCAAGAACCCAAATGCGAACAGAATGATGGCAAACATACTTGCGACCGTTGGGCGGCAAACTTTCGGTCCTGTTGACGGTCAGGTAAATTATAGGCGCTCAGCCGATTGTTGAAATATCTCCCCATCTCACTCATCGTCAGGTCACCGAGCGCTAACTTGTTACCTACCTGAATCTTCAGCCTGATGCGCACCACTCGGCGGTTCAAGTACAATTCGACGCTGCGTGCAGGGAGGTGCTCGTATGAGGAATTTAGTGCTGTTACTGGTTTGTCTGATTTCACCAGCAATTGCCCAGACCGTTCCAGAGGGAATTGGACAGGGCTACGATGGCGAGTTAAAGCATGTAACCAGCCAGCTGCTAGCCTTGGCCGAGGCCACGCCCGCAGATAAGTTCGCGTGGCGGCCATCTGCCAGCGTGCGGTCTACGAGCGAGGTGTACATGCACATCGCCATCGCCAATTTTTATTTTCTGAGCGTTGTCGGAAAACAGACGATGCCACCTGAGATCAAACCGGGATTCGAAAAATCGGTAACCGCCAAGGCCGACGTGATCTCCTGGCTGAAGCGTTCGTTAGATGCCGCGCGCGACGCACGGGCCAAGGAAACCCCCAAAGAGATGGAGCGCAAGGTTGAGTTTCTGAAGCAAAGCACTACAGCCGGCAACGTCTATCTTCGCCTGATCATTCACTGCAACGAGCATATGGGACAGCTTATCGCTTACGCGCGCATGACAGGCGTAACGCCGCCGTGGTCGAAAGACTAGGGGCGGTCTTAACCAGCCGTCTCGCGGGCGACTCGTCACAATGGCTCAGTGACAGTATTCGACATCCTCGGTGCCATACTTTCTAGTTCTTGCCGAACAAACCTCCTCGACTCTGTGAGCCGGTGCAGTATCCCGATTAGCTCATCATTGCAGTTTCGAGTAGCGCAGGAGGGCCGCAATGGTTCGAGAACGGATTTTGAAAACCGTACTAGTGTTGGTGGGTTTATTGTTCTCGGCTGCCGTTTATCCTGCCATTGGTGGTCTCCGCGATCCTGCACATTCGGACACCGGCGATACGATGATGATGGCCATCTATTTTGCGCTTGGCATTTTCCTGCTCATCGCTGTGCGAAACCCATCCGCCTACCGCAGCCTCATCGCCTTCGCAGCCTGGTCGAGCTTCGCTCACGCTGTGGTGATGTCCGTGCTGGGACTTGAAATTGCCAGTGAGCGCGTGGGATTTCTGATCGGCTCTGCTGTGCTTGTTGTGATTGGCATTGCCTTAATCGTGCTGGCTCCAGAAAGAAGTCAGAGCAGCAGGCAACTTCGCTCGTGAAAATCGCCAGTACGCTTATTGACCAGTCTTTCAATCCACCATTTGGGCCACCTGGAGTCCGTGGGTTTCAGGCTCCTTCGGAGTGTGCCAGCACGTTACAGAGTTCATGAATGATTTCTTGCCTGATCTCATATTCCACCAGTTCGGAATCGCTGGCCGTACCCAACATCCTCGACTCCAACACTTCGTGCTGCTTATGTATCAGACCATCGAGTTCGATTCGTAGTTGTTCCGTATGGTGATCCATAACCTGCCTCCACGGCCAACCTCGACACTGAAACGCCTCAGGCGGCCTTCCGCTGGACGAGTCCTCGAGCCGCATGAATCAGTACCGACACTCGCTGGGATTTCGAAATTATTTCGGAGATTCCCATGGACCTTGCGGTTCGTTTGGCGACCTCGTCATTGGTGGCGCTGTACATAATCAGGGGTACTTCAGGCATCATCTGTTTCAGCAAACGCGCGGCTTCCATCCCATTCATCACCGGCATTGTCATGTCCAGCACAATCAGGTCCGGATGAAGGCGGCAAGCTTCTTCCACCGCCTCGCGTCCGTCTTCCGCCATTCCACAGACGAAGAAATCCGGCTCACGCTGGAAAAACTCATACAGGGCGGTACGAACAAAGGCGTTATCGTCAGCGATCAATACAGCCTTGCGCATCGTGGTTCCCTCGCATTGATCCCCCAATATTCCACTACCGCGGTGAAGAGTTCGATAGGCTACATACCTGAATGGCGCGGAAATTTCGTGACCGGACCTGACCGTGCTGACAATTCAAAGACTCGTGGCCTAAACACAAAGGAACGAGTACGAAAAGCGCCAAAGCACGCCATTCGCCTTGAGCCTTAGGGTTGGCTCTAAGGTACTGCAAACACCGTAATTCGGCCTGTCTTCCCGGTGCTTGCGGCATTACGTCCCGGCGGTGAAATCGAAGGGTACGCCGATCTTGATGGGGCGCTGCCGTGTAATGCGGCGGTTACAAAAACGGAATTCCCCAACAGAAAAGGGTGCATGGGGGCAAAGCGCTTCATCGCGCGCACCGTTCGTAATCTGCCCTTTTCGTGGTGGGAAACGATGCAAGTTTTCCACAGGGCACACCGTGCCACTTGTGACATCTGACCTTGCGCTCCTCAGTGAAAATGTCCCATCATGTGGGTGCCGGGGTGGCGGAGGCTCTCCATCAAATCGGGACGGCCCCAATTTTTGCCGCCGGTTTTGCAAGGCACTAGAAGAAGCACGTACCCTCGAACGGGTCACTAAGTCTTTACTTGGCAATATTTTGCGAGTAAGTCAAAGCGGCTCAATAATTTGCGAGGCCTGATGGGATACCCCACCAGCTAAGTTATTTGAAAACAATATTTTGCGGGAATCGCGAGAAAAATTTGCGCCACAATCCCTAATTTAGCAAGTACTGTGGATGCAATAGCTTATGGGCAAAATCTTCGAAACAAATAACTTAGCTCCTTAGCCAGATTCGTTCCCCAAAAACAAAATTAAAGATCTTCCGCATCCGGGCCGATAAGTGCTTCATGGGAGACCACCTATGATCACGTCAATCCACAGTCCGCAAGCGGTTGATCCAAGGCTGCCGTCTCAACCAGCGCACGAAGTAAGGCCCGATCCCGCCGCCCAGACAGCACCCGTGCAGAAGAGCGGCCAGGTTTCGCAAGATCAGGTCACGCTGAAAAGCGCAGGGCAGGCAGATCCTGATCGCGATCGATGAACCAGCTTGATTACTAGGTCGCGTAATGTGGGACGGCTCTGCGATGCACATGTCTCGGGGATGTCCCGGTTCTTGCCGAAGTTGAAAGAAGTGGGAATTCAGCGCTGCTGCCAGTGGCGCAGGCGCACCTTTCTGATTACCCCGCTTCGCTCCCGTGAACTGCCGGGCCCTTGCTATCATGCGCTCTCTTGATTTCATCTTTAAATCTTGAGGTCGCGAAATGTGACCTCAAGTTTCGGTATACATCATGACCCCAACTGCCCTGGTTCTGACCCGCAAAGTAGGATCGAAGATCGTCGTCCTGCGCAATCAAAAGGTGATTCTCGACTCTGATCTCGCCGAGCTTTATGGCGTGTCGGTCAAGCAACTCAATCAGCAGGTGAAGCGTAACCGCGACCGCTTTCCGTCAGATTTTATTTTTACCGTGACTTCTGCTGAGTACAAAAACTTGAGGTCACAAATTGTGACCTCAACTTCGCAACACGGCGGCCGCCGCTATCTGCCGCACGCGTTCACCGAACACGGCGCGATCATGGCCGCCACGGTTTTAAATTCGAAGCGCGCCATCGAGATGAGCGTCTTCGTGGTGCGGGCATTTGTGAGGATGCGCGAGGCGATTCTCGACAATCAACGCATCGCCGCGAAGCTGGACGAACTCGAGAGCCGCATCGAGTCCCACGATGGCTCGATCGAAGAACTGGTAGAAGCGATCCGCGAACTGATCGCGCCGCTGCCAGCAAACAATCGCCGCATCGGATTCGAAATTCCAGGAGCCGATACAAAGCCGGAGAAAGCTCTGAAGACACGGCGGAGTTAACGCGAGCGAACAGTCACGGAGAGCAAAGCACATTTCCCTCGTGTACCTTCGTGCCCTTTGTGGTTAAGGATTTTACTTAGCGCTTGCTTTTTCGCCTTATCTTCGCCAATAATGTGCCCATGGCCATCACACGCAGGCAACGCGAAGTGTATGACTTCATCTCCCGGTTCGTCACCGAGAACGGCTACTCGCCATCGTTCGAAGAAATCGGGCAGGGACTGAAGCTGAACTCGCTCGCGACCGTGCACAAGCACATCTCGAACCTCGAAAAGAAGGGACTGCTTACGCGCGACTACAACCGCAGCCGTTCGATCGACCTCCTCCCGCCGAAAGGAAAGCTGAAGCAGTCGATGAGCGTGAACACCGGCGTAGTGCTACCACTGATGGGCCGCATCGCCGCTGGCCAGCCGATCGAGGCCGTCCAGAATCCCGAGACGATTTCGCTGGCGGATTTCGTGAGATCAAAAGAAGTCTTCGTGCTCGAGGTCCGCGGAGATTCGATGCAAGACGAAGCGATCCTCGATGGCGACTACGTTCTCGTGGAGAAAGCCAAGACAGCGCACAACGGCGATATCGTGGTCGCGCTCGTCGATCAAAGCGACGCAACGTTGAAGCGCTTCTATCGCGAGGGAGAAAGCATCCGCCTGCAGCCGTCGAATGTGAACATGCGCCCAATCATCGTGCCCGCGGCTTCGGTCGATGTGCAAGGCAGAGTCATCGGCGTGCTGAGGAAGTATTAACAGCTTCGGGTTCTGCAAATGCAAAACGCCCGGGAATATACCCGGGCGTTCTTTCTAATAGCTGACAGCTTATCCAATGTGCTTGTTCAGGGCTTGGGCAATGGCGTCCTTCGGACGATAGCCGACCAACTGCTCAACAACCTGTCCACCCTTGAAGACCAGCAGCGTGGGGATGCCGGTCACCTTGTACCGCATCGGGGTAGCTTGGTTGGAGTCGACGTCCATCTTGCCGATTTTGATTTTTCCCTGGTACTCGGAGGCCAATTCCTCGACGATGGGGGCGATCGCGCGGCAGGGGCCGCACCAAGTCGCCCAAAAGTCTACTAAAACGGGCTTGTCCGATTTCAGAACATCCTGGTCGAAGTTTGCATCTGTCACTTCGACGATTCCGTTGCCTGCCATTTTCCTTCTCCTCGTTGTAACGTCGCGCTTTCGGCGGACGCTCCATCGGGCTGCGCTGCCGGTTTGCGATCTGTATGAGTGCTTCCCCGAAGGGAGCCGAACCTTCTATCGTAGCACTGCGTTAGATGACTGGGGAGGGGGAAAGGTCGCAATGTGACTGGGCTCACGGCGAGGGCGCGACATGGAGCGAATAACAGGCGAATTAACGGGCCACTCAGGATCCCGGACCCAAAGATTTTATGTAGGTCACCAGTTGCCAGCGCTGCGCATCGGGGAGCTTGGACCAGACGGGCATGCCTTTTCGAACGACGCCATTGGTCAACACCCAGAAAAGGGTTCCGGGCGTAGCGTTCTGCACCTCCTCCGCACGTAGACTGGGGCCCTTCTTGCTACCATGTCCGCCTTCTCCAGTCGCTCCGTGGCATTCGGCGCAATGCATGCCGTAGAGTTTACCGCCAGCGGCTAGGGCGTCGGGATCGGTCGCGAGAGGATTTCGACGGGACGCAGCTTTCTGCGGCGCTCTGGCCAATTCGGCGTACAGGGTGTTGTCGGTCGGCACCGTTTTCGGTGCTTGCGTAAAGGCAGGCATGCTCAGAAAAGTGGTAAGAAATGCAGAAAAGCACGCAGTTACGAATCCCAGCGTCGGGCCTGCGCTTATCGCGTGACGGACGCGCTGGCTGCTCGTCGTTATTTTCCGCTTCATCATCAGTGACCTCCAAACAGGCGGGCGATGGCGCCGCCGAATCCGGAAAACTCGTGCGAAAGTCCCCAGCGCAGCAGGAAGTGGTGACTGTTGTCGTTGAGGCCAAATCCGGGGGATAGGCGGATTGTCCAGTCGGAAGGCAGGTTCCATGCAAGAACCGGAGCAAGATAGTGAGACGTCTCCGGCAGACCGAAACTGTAACGGTCGCCCAGTCCGCCGTACATCTCGACTCCGGCAATAAAGTTCTCGCGGCAAAAGTTACACCTGTTCGCAGATGCCTTCAGCGCCAAAGGCCGACTCACGCCGATCGCGTATCCGAATTCCCAAGGATCACCACCGGTCAGGTTCTTGACTGCGAGCGGATTCAGAGCGAAGTTCCAGCCATTGTGGGTACTCGATAAGAGCAGTTTCAATTCAAGCTCGTGACTATGTCCCTGACGCAATTCGTCGTTGGGCACGCCATGATCGGCCTCGACATCATGGCCTTCGACTTCCTTGATGATTTTGTCAGCCTCATTGATTTGTTCGTACTCAACGTAGAGTACCGGATTGATGATGTGCTCGCTCTTTAGGAGACGAAGGCGGTTCTCCCAACGAAAACCGGTAAACAGAGTGCTGTCGCCGAAGGTGGTTTGACCGTCCAGATAGATTTCGGTGGTCCACCATGCTGTGGCCCCGTATTCAAACTCGGTCCAGAAGGAGTGGAAGTCATTGCTACCACGCTGGGTGCCAAAGGTCGAAAAATACTCCACCTCGAGATTGCCTGGTTCTTCCAGGTAGTGGTCGTAGGTAACGAAGTAAGGGCTTTCCTGCGCGCCAGCAGGAATCACGGTGACGATCAACAACGCAATAAGACAAACGAGCTTCAGAAACAATGCAATCCGGCGGAGGGTTGGAGGATTGGAAGTAGTCATGAGTTCCTTATGAAGATGCGATTCAGTCGCAACAGCGTGTTATACTCCTAGTTGCAACTGGGTCGCATCTAGGAAGGGACTCATTCAGGATGCCTGACTAGATAGTTCGGTGTCCAGTACTACGGAAAAAATGTGTCGCAGCGTGATTGCGACCAGTTGCAACAGCAACGGGGAACTCTTCATGCCACTACCACAAACTGAGGTACCGGGCCGGCTGCAGGCGCAATTCACGGAGCGCGGAATTCGCATGACACAGCAACGCCGTGCGATTCTGAGCGTGATGGAGACAGCCACTAAACATCTGGATGCCGCGCAAATTTTGCGCAAGGCGCAGCGGCTGGATTCGACTGTCGACCGAAGCACCGTCTATCGCACTCTGCGGCTGCTGAAACGGCATGGACTGATTGACGAACTCGACTTAATGCATATCAACGGCGAGGGCCATTACTACGAGCGCAGGCTTGGGCGGGATCACATCCATATGGCCTGTTTGCGTTGCGGAAAAATTACAGAATTCGTGAGCAATAGTTTTGAAAAGCTGAAACAGCAAGTCGAAAAGGACTGTCACTTTCGCGTGGTTGTTTCGCGGCTGGAGATCGGCGGATATTGCTCCGAGTGCCGAGGTGGAGCGCAGTAGCCATGGGGATCCATGTTCTCAATGCCGACGACGCGGGAGATTGGCTGCACTTGCGTCTGGAGGCCTTAAGAAGTGATCCAGAGGGATTCAGCGCTTCATTGGAGGAATACGAGTGCCTTAGCGTGGAGGAAGTGAAGCGACGTTTGTGGTCAGGCACAGATGCATTTGTGGTGGGAGCAAGGGAAGATAGCCGGCTAATAGGAATGGCCGGGTTTTATCGCGATCAGGGAATGAAAACGCAGCATAAGGGACATGTATGGGGTGTCTATGTAAGTCCTGCGGCCAGGGGTAAGGGAGTTGGACGCATGCTCATGCAGAAGGTGCTGGAAAAGGCGGCCAAGATCGCGGGCGTGGAACAAATCTTGATTTCAGTCACAGCGACACAAACGGCCGCAATGAAGCTCTATCGGTCGCTTGGTTTTGAACCGTTTGGGCGCGAACCTCGAGCGTTAAAAGTTGGCGGCACGTTAATCGATGAAGAGCACATGATGATGAAGCTATGAAGCACAACTCAGAGCTGAATCGGCAACCCTGCGTCTTCCTGGTACGTTATTCTTGCAAAACCGTTCACCACAGGGATCACAGAGGAACACAGAAAAAAGGAAAAGCGCCCTCGACTTTTCAGTCCAGGACGCCTCGGCAGCCCTCCCCCAGAACTGCCAAACCACGACTGGATACTAGAATTGCACCATAAATGGTGTAAACGTCACTTTGGTAATTCGGTTAGCCGAAAGCTAACCAAGGTAACGCGATTACTTCTGCCAAGTCTGGCCGGAGTCGGAGGTGGTCCAGATTTCAGGGGCAGAAGTGACGATTCTGCCTTGCTGGCCAGTGAATTCCAGGCTGACGATATCTCCCGTGAGCGTAGTCCCATTAGCCTGAGGAACGACCCGCATCCAATGGGTGCCCGCATCGGTTGAGCGGTAGAGAATCCCATTCTGGGCGCCCGCCCATACATCGGTCCCATTCGAGGTCACAGTACGGAATAAGATCACGGCAGATTCGGTTTTGTTGACCGTCGCCTTCTTCTGCAGCGTCCCGAAAGCAGGTGCGCCAGCCACTCCAGAGCGATTCACATCCACCGTTTGCCAGGAGTTTCCCTGATCAAAGGAGCGTTGCAGGGCTCCGGTTGAACTGACATTCCATTGGACAACAGATGCCGGAGAAACTGAGGCCATTTGCGTGAGATTCCCTCCTACCATCGGTCCAGCTGAGATTTTTGCGGAGCCGGCAGCGGCAGAGGAACTGGATGGCACTGCAGGCTTGCTCTTCTCAACCCGTGCAAGCCTATATGCCTCATCTGAGCGCGGCGACTCAGGCTGCAGATCGGCGCTAGCATCCGAGTTCGCTCTCTGCTCAGCCAAAGCTGATACCAGACCATTCTGAGCGGGCGCCGGAGATGGTGAAGCACCGGCGCTCTGAGCGGAAACCTCCTTGTCTGCGGCTGGGGGCATTACACGCATCACAGTCGGAGCGTTTTGCTGAAGAGCGAGTGTGTTGGATGTCGCGATCTCGAGTTTCGAGGCATCGGCCTGATGTTGCTCCTGGCTTTGTTTGAGGTCATGCTGCTCAATTCGCTGCGGCGCACGGGGTGATTGCTGAGCAAGCTTCTCTTCATTCCGTGCTCCTTGAGGCGAGGGTAGTGGCAGGTTCTTTGCTTCAGAGAACTCTTGCGATGCCTTCTGTGCGATGGCCACCTCCGCTGCGTGCTGGTGCTCGTAGTGAACAATCCCAAAGGAGCCAACCATCAGGACTCCCGCGGCTACAGCGCCCCAACGGATCACGGGCCAAGTGAGCCAAGTCTTTGGCATCGGCTGGACGATCACTTGTGTCGGCTCTGTTGATGGAAGGGCCAGCGCAACAATCTCGCGGCATTCGCCGCAAGCCGCGAGATGTTCCATCACGACCTCCCTTTGAGCCGGAGAAACGGAACGCTCTGCAAAGGCCGTGAGAGTATCCGCGTCAGGATGTTGCAAAGTCGGGCTTCCCGGCTTCAACTGAACGATCACGCTTTGGGGAACTTTTTCCATTTCAGCTTAGATCCAGCAATGTCTAGGACTTGCGGACGAAACGGCCGCGGCAGTCATCCTTCGCCTTCCCGAGCCCTGGCTCCCACTCTCTTCTGGGAGAACGTCCCGCTTTCAGAATCTTGCGCCAGAGTCCGGCGAATATCGACCGGTAAATCGCGGACATCGACCTCGAGCGCCTCCTCGGCCTGGCGGCGGGACATCCCAGCCCGCGTGAGCGCTGCAAGGATCTGTTTTCGCAACAACTTGGCCAGCTTGTCGAGCTTGCGGCTGATGGTAGATTCGTGGACCCCCAGCATTTTGGCAATCTCGGCAAGCGTCCGCCTATCGAGGTAATAAGCACTCAGGATAAACCGGTCTTCTGCGGGCAATTGAGCTAGAGCGGCATCTGTCGCGTCAGACAAACGGTTGTCTACGGCGATTCCCGGCTCAGGATCGGGCGCCCGAAACTGGACGCCCTCTTCCGATTCTTCATCGAGACTCACCAGCCGCTTTGTGCGGCGGTAGCGGTTGACATATTCCTGCGCGAGCACTGTCCGCAGCCACCCTTCGAGGGATCCGCGTCCGGTATAGGATGCGAGCTTCGAGACGCGCTGGCCTTCGCGGGTCGTGGTTCCGTAAAGATCGGCGTAAAGATTGTCCGCGAGTTCGTGAGCGGAGGAGTCTTCCCTGGTAATCCGCAGAGCTGAGAGATAGAGCTTCTCGCGAAAACGAATGAGGAACGCTTCCCAAGCGGCCTCGTTGCCTGCGGCACAGGCCCGTGCAAGGGCGAGTTCGTCGACGCGCAGAGCAAGGAAGAAACCGCGCAGCTCGGCATCAGATCCTGACGGGGCGTGTTTCGTCCCCACCTCGATCAAAATGGCCGCGAAAGATTCCCGGGTGAGGCCGATCTTGTCGCAGCCAGCCTTGCCGTGAAGTTCGGGCAAAAGAGCGCGGAGAGTGGACTCAATCGCCGGATTTACAGTCGAAGAAGTCATCGAACGCTGCCAGAGTTAGACACCAAACGGACGATAACGCCCTTGGGGCAAAACTGCACTGACGATGCTATCCGCTCGCCTGCCTGCATTCTGCACATGGGCAAACCTCGCGAAGGAACTTCCAGGAATAGATCCCCAAGTCATGATTGTCGTTCCATGAGAACTTGATTGCGTATTTGCCGACGCCTTCGGCAGAAAGGGGCTTGGCCATCGGCTTGAAAATCAGCAAGGCGCCCGGAGGCGCGATGGCTGGATCTCCTGGGCGGCGTCCGGCTTTTCCCCGCTCCTCTTCACACATCGCACACGGGCAGGCGTCGCGGAGGTAGACAAAACTGTAATGCGAAACGTGGCCATCTCCCCACTCGATGTCCATGCCGGCTCCTGTGGTGAGATGCACTTTGACTGACTTGGGATCGGTTGCTGCAGTTGGAGATTGGAGGGGGGACTGCATCAATCAAGTATCGCATAGCGACAATTCGCAAACGACGCATGTTGCCGGAAACGCCAAAACTCCTGTAAAATCTAGGTTTACCCTACAAGATTTTGAACTATCTGGGAGCAGCAGTCCAATGGCGCAACAATGTGAAATCTGCGGCAAGAAGCCGCAAGCGGGAAACCATATCAGTCACGCCCATAACGTCACCAAGCGGCGCTGGAACATTAACTTGCGTCCGGTACACGCGAAGGTGAATGGTCAAGGAAAGAGGATTCGCGTCTGCACGTCCTGCCTGCGCAGCGGTAAAGTCGTTAAGGCGTAATCAGATCACCACAGAAGACACAGGGTGGAAAAGCTCCTCGGGAGCTACTGGCGTAGTTGTGTCTTCTGACCTTCGGGCAAGTTCTGTGGCAGATTCTTTACCGAGTCCGTGGCGTTTTGGTTCTATTGATTTGTCGACGCAGCGGGAGCTGGCGTCACCGACAACAACTGCACGTCAAAGATCAGAGTCGAATTCGGCGGGATGATGTTCTTGTAGCCAGCTTCGCCGTAGGCCAGTTCCGGCGGGATTCGAAGCTGACGCTTGCCGCCGACCTTCATCCCAGTTACTCCTTCGTCCCATCCTTTGATGACTTCGCTTTTGCCGATTGTGAAGCTGTAGGGCTGATTGGCATCGACCGAACTGTCGAATTTCTTTCCGCTGGCGAACCATCCGGTGTAGTGGACCTTAACTTTGTCGCCGTCATTCGCAACTGGACCTGTACCGACCTTGATGTCCCAATATTGAAGTCCGGAATCGGTTTTCACGCCGTCTCCCGTGACCTTCGTGGGAGCGTTGGTGTTTGGCCGGGCGGGAGTTGTCCTGTGCGTTGAGGTCTGCGCACTGAGAACGAACGAGAATACGGCAATTGAGAAGAAAAGGATTGCAATGTGCTTCATGATTCCCCCGGATTCGTTCCCAGCTTCCAGTGGGAAGGCGTGACGCCTTCCCGACGGCCAGCGAGACGCCGGCGCTACTCCAACGCAATCACATCGATTTCTACTAGAACATCCTTTGGTAGACGAGACACTTCGACCGTCGAGCGGGCTGGCGGAGTTGTGCTGAAGTACTTGCCGTAGATCTCGTTCATCGCGGCGAAGTCGTTCATGCTCTTTAAAAAAACTCCACAGCGAACAACCTTGCCGAGGCCGCTGCCTGCGGCTTCCAAGATTTCAGAAAGATTTCGAAGCACACGGTCGGTTTGTGCTGCGACGTCTCCGTTTATCACTTGTTGAGTCGCAGGATCAATGGCGATTTGACCGGAGGTAAAGATGAAGCCGTTCGCTTTGACAGCTTGCGAATACGGGCCGATGGCTTGTGGGGCGTCTTTTGTGGAAATGATTTCACGCATAGATAATTTTTCAGATCTCAGCTCTCAAAGACTACACCACAGAGGGCACAGAGGGACCTGAATTACGCTTGTCATTCCGACCCTGATCGCTAGGGGGGCGGAGGAACCTGCTTTTCTCATGCAGCGTAGACGCTGCCAGCAGACAGCGGATTCCTCCGTCCTCGCTGCGCGAGTCGTCGGAATGACAAAAACTCTGTCGGAACAATTCAATTCGTGTTCGCGACTGACTATCAGATCTTCTGAAGGCGCTGTACTTCGTGGACTCCGTCGATTTTTCGCAATCCGACGATAATCTGTTCAAGGTGCTTGAGGTCCGAGATGTCGAGGACGACTTCGACACTGGCCTGGCTGTTGGCACTGCGGGACGAAATGTTGCGGATGTTGCTTTTGGCGTCACCGATCACGCCGGTGATGAGTTTCAACATGCCGAACCTGTCGTCACAAAAGACCGTCAATTTGACAGGATAGGCAGTGGGCGTTGTATCGTCCCGCGCCCACTCGACATCGATCTTGCGCTCCGGTTCATAGAGGAGATTTGTGACATTGGGGCAATTGATGGAATGTACAGCGACGCCCTTTCCTCGGGTAATGTAGCCAACGATGCTTTCACCGCGAATCGGATTGCAACAGCGGGCGCGGTAGACCATCATGTCTCCTTGCCCGCGGACGGTTATCGCGTTGTGGTCACCGAATACACGTCGGACCACGGTGCTTAGTCCGCCGGGTTGAGAAGGAAGTCCCTCAGAGTGGATATCACCGGCGATGGATGGGGTTGCTCCAGGCGGCAGCAGGCGCGCCAATACTTGACGTGCGGAGTATTTGCCGTAGCCGATTCCCGACATCAGATCGTCGGCCTTGCCCAGTCCGTATCCATTGGCGACGCGCACGAGATCGTCATCTTTAATGTCTTTTATCGCGATCCGATATTTGCGAGCTTCCTTTTCGATCAGCTTGCGGCCGATTTCAATGGCACGCTCCCGCTGGTGCACATTGAGCCAATGTTTAATTTTGTTGCGCGAGCGCGAAGATTTGACCAGGCCGAGCCAATCCCGGCTGGGCTTATGTCCAGGCTGGGTCAGGATTTCGACAATGTCTCCGGAATGCAGCTTGTAGCGCAACGGCACCATGCGACCGTTGACTTTCGCGCCAATGCAGGTGTGGCCCACTTCGGTATGAATTGTGTAGGCGAAGTCGATCGGCGTGGCGTCGCGCGGAAGCACGACGACTTTTCCCTTCGGGGTGAATGTGTAGACCTCTTCGGGATAGAGATCGACTTTCAACGTCGAAAGGAATTCATTGGGATCGCTGACATCACGCTGCCACTCGACCACCTGCCGCAGCCACGCCAGGCGTTGCTCGTACTGGGCCGAGACGGGGCCGTCTTTGTACTTCCAGTGAGCGGCGATGCCCTCCTCAGCCATCTTGTGCATCTCTTCGGTGCGGATCTGGATTTCGAATGGCGTGCCGTCTTCGGTGATGACCGACGTATGCAGCGACTGATAGAAATTCGGCCGCGGCATCGCAATGAAATCCTTGATGCGTCCGGGGACCGGCTTCCAGAGATTGTGAATGATGCCAAGAACCGCGTAGCAGTCCTGCAGTGAACGCGTGATCACTCGCATGGCGTAGAGGTCGTAGACCTGCTCGACTGAAATCCGCTGGCGCTGCAATTTTTTGTGGATGCTGTAAACCCGCTTGATGCGGCTCTCGACTCGCGCCTGGATGCCAGCTTCCTTGAGCTTGTCGGTGATGATGCTCTGCATCTTCCCCAGGAATGTCTCACCTTGCTTGCGGCGGGCATTCACGGCTTTTTCTACCTGCTCGTAGCCGACCGGATCGAGGAAACGGAATCCCAGATCTTCGAGTTCGCCCCGGATCTTGCCCATGCCTAGACGATGGGCGATCGGCGCGTAAATCTCCAGAGTTTCCTGGGCAATTTTTAGTTGACGGTCGGAAGGAAGATGCTCGAGCGTGCGCATGTTGTGCAGGCGATCAGCCAGCTTGATGAGCACGACACGAATATCGTCGACCATCGCCAACATCATCTTGCGGAGATTCTCGGCTTGCTGTTCTTCACGGGTGGCGAAGTCGATCTTGCTGATTTTCGTTACGCCTTCGACGATATGCGCGACTTGCTCTCCGAATTCCGTGCGAATGTCTTGAATCGTGACGGAGGTGTCCTCGACGGAATCGTGCAGGAGCCCGGCGGCAACCGCGACCGGGTCCATTTTCATTTCGGCAAGCACAAGGGCTACTTCCAGCGGATGGACCAGGTAAGGTTCGCCGGAAGCGCGGGTCTGGCCGTCGTGGTGCTTGAGGGAGTAGTCGTAGGCTTTCTTGACGATAGTCAAATCGTCTTGCGGGCGGCTCTCCTGCATCCGCTTCATCAAGTCACGGAACTTGGTGAGCGTAAGAGCTGTCGTAGCGATCTGTTGGCGCAAGCTCGCCATGCAGGATTATAGCCCGCAAACAGCCCGGGGATATCTGGGGAGAAGCCGGTATCTGAGGTACGGGGGCTGTATTCATTATAGCTTCCGGTTGCCGGGGAGCATCGTTCAAATGAGGCTCCTGAAGGGCAGTCTCACGCTTCAAAACGGGGCCTGATTTTTTCTGGAGAAGAAATCGTGACTGCTTCGATCGAGCGCGACTTCGGATTTCTCGGCCGTTGTTTGCTACAGTGAGGGCTGATGCTCAGCTTGAAGGGAGCTCGAATTCTGGTCAGTGGCGCTTCCGGGCCGATTGGGATAGCCCTGCTTCCTTCACTCAAGTCTGCAGGCACGCGGATTTCGCGGCTGACGCGCAAAGGCGCGAAGAACTCGTCACCCGACGAGCAACAGATTTCATGGGATCCCAGGGGGCCTATTTCTGCCGATGCAGTTTCCGGTTTCGACGCGGTCATCCATCTGGCAGGCGAGAGCATCGTGGGACGCTGGACGGATACGAAGAAGAAAGAGATCCGAGACAGCCGGGTGACAGGTACTTCTAACCTGGCGCGAGCCTTGGCACAAGCGAAACAAAAACCGCAGGTTTTCATTTGCAGTTCGGCGATCGGCTACTACGGAGATCGCGGGGATGAAGTTTTGAGTGAGAGCAGCGCACCAGGGACCGGCTTTCTCGCCGAGGTGTGCGCGGAATGGGAGTCTGCCACTCGGCCCGCGATGGAGGCGGGGATTAGGACTGTGCTGATGCGAACCGGGATCGTGCTCAGCCCAAAAGGTGGCGCACTGGGGAAGATGCTGACACCATTCAAACTCGGCGTTGGTGGCCGAATCGGAAGTGGCCGCCAGTGGATGAGTTGGATTGACGTGCAAGACATGGTCGGAGCGATTCAGTTCATCATTCAGAATGATTCAGTGCGCGGTCCGGTCAACATGGTCGCGCCCAATCCGGTGACGAATGCAGAATTTACGAAGACGCTGGCTCGCGTGCTCTCGCGGCCCGCGATCTTCCCCGTTTCGGCATTCGCCGTCAAATTGGGATTCGGCGAGATGGGAGAGACCGCGCTTCTGGGTAGCCAGCGGGTTGAGCCCGGACAATTGGCGAAAACAGGATATAGTTTCCAATTTCCGGACCTGCAATCCTCGTTAAAACACCTTCTCGCGTAATGGCTGCGCCCGCCCACGCACTCCCTAGTGTGATTTCAATCACAGTCTCTTAGGTTCCGCTTTGACAGACTCAGCATAGAGTCATGCGGAAGAGAATCGCAGCTGCGCTGATCATTGCTTCAACTATCTGCTGGAGCATAGTTCCGGCTGCTTCATCCATTGCGTTGCGTTGGTCCTCCCCCTCCCCATCGACCAAAGCTGCATCCAGCCATCAGCATGACTGCTGCCCATCCGGTCACTGGTCAACTCTTTCCGTGATGCTGGCGACAATTCCGCCGGAGACGATGCCGTGCGGACACCAGCATCCGTGCTGTATGCAGCAGGCGCCCGATCGTTCTCCCGCACTGACTGTTACGAAGACAGACTCCCGGCCGAGGCCAACAAACGTGTCTGTAGTTGTTGCAACCATGACTCACAGAAAGGCCTTCACGGTCTCGACTGAGACTCAGCGTGAAGCCGCTTCTGACTCTGTCCTGCAGCGCAGTTCCGTTCTGCGCATCTGAGTTCCCACCTGCGCCTCAAGCGCACTCCCCGACAAGTTCCAGATTCATTACAGGGTCGAGAGACCCAAGCAAACTTCATGTAGGAGATTCATTTTATGAAGCACAAGATATTTGCACTGATCCTGGCTCTAACGGTCATTTCATGGGCACAAACCGCCACGCAACCTGCGCCTTCCACACCGGCACAAAGCGCATCCGATAAAGCAAAGTGCGCCTGTTGCGACAAGATGGCCGCTGACTCAAAAGATGGTCATGCGTCCTGTATGCGCCGCGGCAACGGAGACGTGAAGGACATGGCATCTTGCTGTGCTGGCAAAGAGGGCAAAACCTGCTGTGGCGGTACGGATTCGAAGTCTTGCATGAAGAATGACAAAACCGCTAGTTCCTGCTGCAAGGACGGATGCAGCAAGGACAAGATGGCATCGTGCTGCGACCGCAAATCCGGGAAAGAATGCGGGAAGGGATGCTGCGGATCGAACAAAAGCGAAAAACCGGCCTAATTTGTCTGACCCTCAGAGGAAGCCCCAGCGCGCTGCTGGGGCTTTGTTGTTTACAGAAGATCTGCTGGACTGCGAGCGAGACGCCTGCTTGCGCGTTGCTGGCGCCAAGATCAAGATTTACTGCTGGTTGGGCCGCTCCATTTCCTCGTGGAGCTTTTGCAACAACTGGGCACGCTGCTCGGTCGAAAGCTCGCGCTGCAATTCATCCAGCGCCAGCGCGACGATGTGGTAGTGATGCGCACCAGCGAACTTAGGATCCTTCGTAATATCGAGCCAGAGTTTGTGCATGAGTTCGACATCCTGCGCGCGCATGCGGGGAGTGTGCGGTCCCAGGGAGTACTCGCGGATCGTTCCATCGGGCGCGCAGACTTCCAGAGTCAAACGAGGACGCGGCTCCTGCAAACGTTCCCAGGCATCGCCTGTCAGTTTGGCCTGCTCGTCGGCCGTCAGTTTGTTCGAAAGTCCGCATATTACACGGCTTGAATCAAGCCGCTGCGCCGTGACCATGATGGACTCGAAAACATCGGTAGCAGGAACAACCAGCAGCGAAATCGGCTTGCCTTCTTTTTCCGCAACCGCGACGGCCGCAGTGAAGAGTTCCTGCTCGTAGTGATCAAATACCTGGCTTGCTTCGAAGACCGTGCTGCCGCTGAAACTGTGTTCGCGGTGATACAAGCGCGCACTCATGACTACAACGTCCTGTTTGTTCGTGTTGGTGTGACTCAGGATGTGCCGCAGGTAGTAAAGGTTTCGCGGATCGCGCACGGCAACCAGGACATTGCCGGCGCGCACACCCATCGCTCCGCTGCCCAGTTCCTGGTTACCATAAACACGAAATTGGTCGAGTTGCTCCGGCTTGCCGTGGCGCTCCTTCGCCACATGACGCTCAGAGACTGCAAAAATCGTGAAAAAGAAAGCGCTAAAAATCACTCCCGCAATCGTGGCTTCATACTTGGTGAACAGGTTCACTAACGCCGTGACGAATAGCACGGCAGAGATTGCAGCCAATCCCAAGGGGATTTCTCTGTTCCCGATCCGGATATTGCCGGGCACCTTCCATTCCCGATTGCCGGGCTCGGTGAATCGCAGGACCAGCACCGCCATCGATTTCATGGCAAAGCTCCAGATCACGCCAAAGGCATAGAGCGCGGCCAATACGTAGACATTGCCCAGGCTAAGGATGATCGTGAGCAACTGCATACCGACGATCATGTTGATGATGCGGTAGCTCGTGCCATAGCGATTGTGCGGCTTCTGAAACCAACTGGTGAGGACGCCATCTTCAGCAACGCGGTTCAAAACGCCGTTGGCGCCGACGATCGACGTATTCTGTGCTCCAGCAAGAATCAGTACGCCTACCAGAACCACGAAGCCGTGGAATAGCAACTTTAGGCTCGTCGGCCCGACCAGGTACATCGCGATTCCGCCGATCAGGTTCGCGAAATAGTTCGGCCGGACATTGTCGGGAATGATCATTACCGCGAAGAAGGAGACCAAGGACGTGAACAACAGGCTGTAGAGGAAAATGACCAGGCCTGTTTTTTCCAGGTTCTTGAGCTTGGGATGCTCGATCTCGCGATTGACCTGTGCCAGTGTCTCTTCTCCGCTCATCGCGAGGACGGAGTGCCCGAAGCCAACGAACAAGATGATCCAGGTCAAATGGGAAAACCATGTTCCGTAGAGCCATCCCATCGACTCTTTGTTAATGGGGACAATTCCAGGCTGCAACGGGCTAGGGGGCAACTGCACCGGGGAGCGCAAAACCGTGATTGTGCACCAAATGACGAGGATCACGACCATCACCGTAGTGACAATCATGATCTGCACAGCTTTCTGGCTGGACTCGTGGATGCCCTGGGTATTCTTCCACCAGAAATAGGAAACGATAATGATGGCGAAGCCGGCGGCGAAGTAGTCGTCGGAGAAGGCCAGCTTTCGGTGAAAGAAGTACTCGCCAATGTCCTTGATAAAACCGGCCAGATACTGTCCCGCTGAAACCGCGCTGATCGGCCCCGTCAGAACGTAATCGAACAGGAGGGCGGAAACGGAGAACTTGGCAAGAGTTCCCCCCATGGCTTCTTTAACGACTTTGTAGACGCCGCCCCGGGTGAACATGCTGCTGGACTCGATATACAGAGCCCGCACGGCGTAGCTGAACAGCATGACGGCGAGAATGAACCAGGGAGCGCTCTTGCCGATGACCTTCTCGGCGTCTCCGCCAGCATAATAGGCAGAGGAGGCAAGGTCGGAGAGGACGATCGCTGCGGCTCGCCAGAAGGAGATAAAGGTCAACATCACCGTGGTGGCGACGAAAACCTTTACTGCTGGTCTGGTTCCTTCAGTGGATGGTGCCATTGCCTAAACTTGCGCCAAATCGTTTTTGGGCGAATCTAGAAGATAGCACAGGCGGCGAGCGTCTTCGGCTCTGGGACGCTCCTTATCCCGGCTGGCTGAGAACTTCGTTGCGGCCTTGGAAGTCTCCTGTTTCCAGATCTGTGGCTACTTCGCTTTCTGCCCGGCAATCCATTTGTTGGTACGTTCGTCGAGGAGGTCCAGGGGCAGAGTGCCGCCATCGAGCATTTCGTCGTGGAACTTGCGGAGGTCAAACTTGGGGCCCAGCTCTTTTTGGGCACGATCACGAAGTTCCCGGAATTTGAGCTGGCCGAGTTTGTAGCTAAGTGCTTGAGCAGGCCAGGATATGTAGCGGTCCGTTTCCGACTGAATCGTTGGCTCGTCCACCGCGCCCGCCTTACGGAAGAATTCCACGACTTGGTCGCGGCTCCAGCCTTTCGCATGAATTCCTGTGTCCACGACGAGCCGAACTGCGCGAAACAACTCCGACGACAAGCGACCGTAGTCAGAAACCGGGTCCTGATAGAAACCGGCCTCCTTGCCAAGCTGTTCCGCGTATAGAGCCCATCCTTCGGTGTAAGCATTGAACCCCAGGCCATGAAGGCGAAATCTCGGCAGTCCTTCGAGTTGCTGCTGCACAGAGAGTTGCATGTGATGGCCGGGCACGCCTTCGTGGTAGGCGATTGCCTCGTCGCCGACGAGTGATCGCTGGGCGAAATCGGACGTTGCCACCACGACGCGGCCTGGCCGCTTCCCGTCCGGCGTACCAGTCACATAGTGCGTCGCCGCTCCCTTGTTGAAATCAGGAATTGCTTCCACGGTGACTGGAGATTTTGGCAGCAGTGTGAACAGGTCGGGCAGTTTCGCCTGCATCTGCGAGATGTAGTGGCGATAGTCGTCAAGAATCTGCTCGGAGGAGGTCGGGATGTATTTTGGGTTCGTTTTCAAGGAAGCACGAAATGAAGCAAGGTCGGCAAACCCTTCCTTCTTTGCAATCACCGTCATCTCGGCTTCAATGCGATCGATTTCGCGAAGCCCGAGTTGATGGATTTCCTCGGCGGACATGTGGGTCGTGGTACGGCCATAGATGTCGTTCTCATAGCGCTTCTGGCCGTCTGCCAATGACGTAATGGAAAGCGTTGTTCTTCCCTGAGGCGCATATTCCGTGCGAATGAAATTCGCAAACTTCTTGTACGCCGGAAGAACGTCCGTATTAATCGCCTCTGTGATCTCGCGAGTCAGGCGCACCCGGTCGTTCGCCGAAATATCTGTAGGGTATTTCTTCGTTGGCTGCAGAAATGGATTGGCCTTGACAATTCCCTCGCACTGACCGGGGATTTTTTCCGAGAGGAAGCGCACCGGCATCAGCTTATCTTTCACGCCTGCGCGCAATACTTCAGCGACCCGGCTGAAAGCACGGGGAATCTGATGCAAACGGGCGATGTAGTCTTCGTAGTGTTTGACCGAGTCGAATGGGACCGAGAGTGGCAGGTCGGCAAGACTGGAATGGATGCCATACTGTTGCGTGATCGGCATCTCATATTCCTTCAGGTTGTAGTCTGCGATGCGCTGCTGAAGAACACGAACCAGCAAATCATGGGAGAGTTGGTCCTGATCCGAAAAGCCGGCCGTCGGTATTGCTTCAACACGCGCCAGAAAGTCCTGATCGATTTGATGACGCTTCGCAATCGCTTCCAGCGAATAGTCGTTCAGCTGGTCGTTGTAGCGATAATCTCCAAACGCCGTAGCCATTTCCGGGCGATTGCGGAGTTCGGTCTCGTAGTATTCGTCGAACAGGGCATTCTGGGCGGCGAGACGCTCGGGAACCGGTCGTACGTCCTGAGCGAAAGTCGTGGCGAGAAGCAGGAGAACTGCAATGAAGAGACGCATAGCGTAGGTAAGAGTACCAAAGGCAGAGTGCCCAGAAAACACTCAGGAGCGTGGCTGTCTAACGCAGTGTTTTTCTAGGGGCAAAGCATGTGTGGGTGATACGGTCGTGCCAACAGAGGGAATCTTCGTCAAGGAAAAGCCAGGCATACCCCATTCCTAACGACAGCGCGGAGAGATAGGAACCCAGGACCCGCCAGCGGCGCAGGGAACGCCTGGGAATTTTGCCGTCGAAACAGGTCAGTTCCAGATGAGCCGCTCGCAATCCGGGAGTCCTGCCCGAGTACACAATGAGCAGATACTGATAAGCGGCCCAGAAGATGCAAGGAATGCCTGCGAGCATGGCCATCAACTGCGGACGTGGTGGCTGGATAGCAGCGAGTTTCCAAAAAATGGAAGCAAAGAGAGCCGACGCACAAGACACGATCGTCCCATCTACCAGTAACGCAAACACGCGCAAGCCTAAAGGGGCGGGATGTAATGGAGTATCAATGCCGGGCCGCCTTTCAACTTCCTGCTCTTCCACCGACTCGATCGTAATTCCCCCCAGGGCCGGCGGCGGAGTGGGAATTTCAGGCACCTCGAGGATGCGAGGCCGGTCCATCACAGGCTCAGCCAGTTGATCCGGGGAAGCCGGCGGTGGTCCCCATGCAAAGCGGGGGAACTCGATGATTTTGGCTGTTGGCGCTGGCGGTAATTCGGCTTGTGGGCGATCGAGTGGCTTTGATCGAGATTCTGTTGCCGCCTCGAGAATCATCGATTCACACGCATTCGCATCAAGCGCGAGAGCCTGAGACGACACCGGCTCAAAATGTGGCATGTTCACCGATTCGGCTCGGGGTGAACTCTCGGGCTTACCAAAAGGCAATTTGAGCGATGGGTACCTGGGAGGAGGCGCCTTCCGCCGGGCGCGATAGCGACTCAGCCGCGCGGCAACTTCGTTTCGCCACGCTTCAGGTTCTACCCCAACCGTTACGTCTTCTGCTCCGGAAGACCGTGATGGAGTCAGTTCCGACCGTGGAAAAGACGGAATATCTATCGAATCGGTTGAGGAGGGCTCCATGTGGCGACCACCAAAATCATCAGACTGCGGAAACATTTATGAAAATGGATCTATCGGGCGCATACAACCGGAAGAAGTCGAAGGCTATCCTAGCCTTTGTCGCTACTTTTCCTCACTGCTGGCGGCGTGCTAAGTTCACGAAGCCACGACAAGAATGCGAAAGGCTGCGTTCGATGGAGCCGTTTACCCGTCGATCTTTTCCCGATGACACTGCGCATTAGATTCCTTATCACGGCGCTGTTTCTTTGTCATCAGGTTCCTGCGCATGCACTAGTAACCAGCCAGTTGCTTCAAGACCCACAACCGGTTCCCAGCTCTTCTGCTCAACAGCCAGGACAGGACGCGGCGGAGTCTTCCTCCACCGCCTGCGCCACGCAAGCACTGGCGCAAGAAAGAGATGCGGTCACGATTTGTGCGCTTCAGCAGGAGAGGGACGGAGACCTGTACAAACTGCGCGGAAACGCCGAAATTCATTACCGGAGCTATGTGCTCCGCGCTGATGAGTTAACGTACGACTCCAATACCGGTGAAGCTTCTGCCAATGGGCATTTCACGGTTGACGGTGGACCGAATGATGATCACATCGCGGCAAGCCACGGCACGTACAACGTAACGGCTGAAACCGGCCGGTTTTATGATGTGACTGCCACAACTGGAATGAGATTCAACGGCGGCCGCGCAATTCTGACTTCGACCGCGCCGTTCGCCTTCTCCGGAAAACGCGTTGAGAAAACGAGTTCCGATCACTATGTGGTTTACGACGGCAGCATCACGACCTGTGAACTGCCCAATCCGAACTGGAAATTCCAGGCGCGCAAGGTTGTTGTCGACGTAGGCGGTAACGCCAGCATTTACCACAGTGATTTCCTTTTGCACGGATTCCCGATTTTCTATTTTCCCTATGCAACGCATCCGGTCGCCCGCGAGGCGCGTCACTCGGGATTCCTCATCCCTACGGCGGGCCGCTCCTCGACCAAAGGCAACATAGTCGGAGACTCGTTCTATTGGGCGATCAATCGCAGCATGGACGGGATGGTCGGAGGTGAGTACTTCTCCAAGCGTGGATCGTCGCAGCGTGGGGAATTCCGGGCGCGGCCAAGCGAAACATCGTACATCGACCTAAACTATTTCGGCGTTATCGATAGCGGCATTCAGGTTGGAACGCCAACGGGATCACAGCTCTTGCGGGAAGGAGGCCAGGAAGCACGGCTGACGGCCGACGGAAACTTCTACGGATTTCGTGCCGTTTCGAACGTCGATTACCTGAGCTCGTTTCTGTTTCGGCTTGCCTTCAACGAAGTTTTCACCCAGGCGATCAACTCCGAAGTGAAATCGCAGCTCTTCTTGTCGAAAGCGTACAAGGGGTACTTCTTCGGTGGGATGGTTGAACGGTATCAGAACTTTTTCCAGACGACTGATTCGAAGGGCGTTTTGTCGAATCCCCCGGCGTTCGACTCCATTCGTATTCTGCATACGCCGGCGATCGACGCCTCCAGCGTTGATCGCCGTGTGCGTAATTGGCCGCTGGTCTGGTCCTTTGATAGCTCAGTGGGTGGGCTCTCGCGCAGCGAGCCAGGATTTCATACAAGCAACCTGTTGGGGCGGTTCGACTTCAATCCAGAAGTCTCAATGCCTTTGCAGTTTCACGGCTGGGCCTTACGTCCCGGGCTGACGCTGCACGAGACGTTTTACTCAGAACGCTTCGTAAACGGTGCGGACGTTGATAAGTCTACTAATCGCCATGCTTTGGATGCCTCTGTAGAACTGCGTCCGCCTGTTCTCGAAAAAGTTTTCGACAAAGAGGTTTTTGGCAGGAAGTGGAAGCACGTCATTGAACCACGGATTCGGTACCGCATGGTCACCGGAGTGAATGACTTTGCCAACGTTCTTCATTTCGACGAAAGAGACATTCTGAGTGATACTCACGAAGTTAAATACGGATTCGTGACCCGGTTGTACGCGAAGCGGCCGCCCTCCTCCGTCAAAGAATGCGAAACTCCAATGACAGGTCTTGCCGTTGGGGCAGCGGCTCCGGAACAAAGCGTCCCATGGGGACGCGTTAACAATCTCGGGAGACAAGATTGTGTTCTGGGGCCTGACGTAAGGGAGGTCATCACGTGGGAACTCGCGCAGAAATACTTCCTCGATCCAACCTTTGGTGGAGCACTGGTCGCCGGTCAACGGAACGTGTTCACCACGACTGAAGACCTAACCGGCATCGCATTCATCACTCAGCCGCGACACTTGTCTCCACTGGTATCGAGGCTCCGCGCGGCCACTGGAACCCACACCGACACCGAGTGGGACCTCGATTATGACTTTCAATTGTCGCGTATCAATGCCAATACGCTCCTAGTGAATTACAACTGGGGCGCATTCACATTCGGCGGCGGAGATGCGTACCTTGAGATCCCGCAGACGGCCGAAACGCCATCCGGCTTAGCCGAGGGCAAATGCGGGCCGGTGGTAGGCAGCAATCAGATCACCTGTAAGTTCCAGCAGTTTCGAGTGGCACTCGGGTATGGCGGACTCGCGCGACACGGGTTTAGCGCTGCGACAAGCATGGGATTTGATGCTGAGACGCGCCAACTGCAATTTGCAACTGGTCAGACGACCTACAACTGGAACTGCTGTGGCGTGACCCTGGAATATCGCCGATTCGCAATTGCGAACGTCCGTAACGAGAACCTCTTCCGTTTCACGTTCAGCCTGGCAAACATCGGCTCTTTCGGTAATTTGAAGCGTCAAGAACGCCTGTATTGATACCGGCCGGCGTTCTGGGCTGATACCATAGAGCCATGTCCGAGAACGGCCTCGCAGCGAAAGCGTCGTTACTAAAGGCGGAGCTGCGCCAACTAGGCCGCCTACTGGTCGCCTACTCCGGGGGCATCGATTCCGCCTATCTCGCCTGGGCAGCACATCGCGAACTTGGGGAGAATATGCTGGCCGTGATCGCCGATTCTCCCAGCCTGGCCCGCACACACTTGGTGGACGCTCTCGCCTTTGCCAACGAGCAAGGTATCCCGGTTGAAGTGGTCAACACTTCAGAACTAGATCGTCCCGAATACGTGCAGAACGACGGGCAACGCTGCTTTCAATGCAAGGACGAACTTTTCGCAGCCATGGAGACGCTGCGCACTGCACGCGGATTTGACGCGATTGCATATGGCGTTAACCTCGATGATCAGGGCGATTTCCGCCCCGGGCAACAGGCAGCGAAGCTCCATCACGTCGCGGCGCCGTTGCTGAGCGCGAGATTGACTAAAAAGGAAATTCGCCAGCTGGCTCAAGACGCCGGCCTGCGTGTGTGGGACAAGCCCGCGTCTGCGTGTCTATCTTCGCGAATCGAATACGGAAGGCCTGTCACCCGTGAAGCTTTGGACGCGGTCGAGCGGGGAGAAGATGCGCTTCGTGCTCTTGGGTTCCGGCAATTTCGAGTGCGCCACCACGGAGAGATCGTTCGCATTGAGATAGCCCGCGACGAACTGGAGCGCGCATTGAGTCCCGCCATGGCCGACCAGTTCACCTCTATCTTCAAGCAACTTGGCTTCAAGTTCGTCACGCTCGACTTAGAGGGCTTTCGATCGGGATCCATGAATGTGCTTTTACCCGTCGAGCAACTCCGCCGCACGGTTTGAAGGCTGAGAATGGCCCGTTCCACGGGGCTCCAGCCCCATTCGGCTGTGAGATAATCAGGCTACTCAATGCATCTGAGGCTACTCTTCGTGACAGTAATACGCCGTTCTCTGTTCGTATTCTTGCTTATTTGTCTTGGTTGCGTGGCGCAGTCGGCCCCGCCCGATGTGACTCGCAAAGTGGAGCACCAGGTCCGCTCTTATTACAACTTGCCCGCTGAAGTGAAGGTAACGGTAGGTGCGATCACTCCCAATAGCGACGTGCAGGGCTACGACAACATTTCCGTCAAGCTTGATGGTGACGGAAAGCAGAAGGAATATACATTTCTCATCTCCAAGGACCACATGACTTTGCTGCGGGTCACAAAATTCGACCTGTCCAAAGACTCCTATGACGAGCTTATGGGCAAGATTGATGTGAAAGGGCGGCCGACCCGGGGTGCGACAGACGCCAAAATTGTTGTCGTGAATTTCGATGATTTTGAGTGTCCCTTTTGTTCCCGCATGCACCAGACCCTTTTCCCGACGCTTCTGAAGGAGTATGGCGATCGGGTCAAGTTTATCTACAAGGATTATCCGCTGACCGAGATTCACCCATGGGCAGTGCATGCGGCCGTAGATGCTGGTTGTCTCGCCGACCAGAACCCCGAGGCGTATTGGGATTTTGCCGACTACATCCACGCCAACAAGGAGCAGGTCGACAAAGAAAAAACTCCCGCGGAGCGTTTTGACGCCCTCGACAAAATGACCCTGCTCCAGGGACAGAAGCACAACGTTGACGGTGCGAAGCTGCAGGCGTGCGTAAAGGCCCAGAACGAAGACTCAGTGCGAGCATCGATGAAAGAAGCCGATGAAATCGGGGTTAACGCGACTCCGACTTTGTTTATCAACGGACGAAAAATTGACGGGGCAGTCCCAATAGATGAAGTGCGGGCGGCATTGGACTCGGCGTTGAAGGACGCGGGACTTCCGGTGCCCGAACATATCCCTGCAGCCCCGACACCTGCATCCAAGTAAAATAGAGCGGGTAAAGGGCACTCCCGCTCTGACGTTCGCTGTCGTTGGCGTTGTCAAGTGGAGAAACATCCTTGAAAAAGACGAGATTGTGTATCCATGCGGCTGCGGGACTCTTAGTGTTGCTGATGCTTGCCGCGCTCTCTGGGTGCAACTCGCAACCCAGTGGAGACGTCATGGCCGCAGTGGATGGCCGCAAGATCTTTCGCTCAGACGTCGACAAGTATTACGAAAACAGTGTGGCCGCGGCGCAACAGGCTCCCACCGGCGAGCAAGCGACTGCTCTGCGACTCAACATCTTGCACCAGATGATCGACGATGAGATTCTGATGCGGCGCGCTGAAAAGCTAGGGCTCCTGGCAACGGACGATGAGGTGGAACGGAAATACAACGAGGCCAAATCGCCCTTCACCCAAGAAGAGTTCCAAAAGCGACTCCAGGAAAAGAAGATTACCGAGGCCGATTTCAAGCGCGACATCCGCCGTTCCATCACAGTCGATAAGGTCATCAATAAGGAAGTTTCCTCGAAGATCAACGTTACCGATCAAGACATCACCGACTACTACAACACGCACAAGTCTGAGTTCAATTTGATCGAACCCACCTATCACTTGGCGCAGATTATGGTCACGCCCGCACCCAATCCGCAGGCGCATAACCAAAACGACAAGGCGCAGAACGAAGGCGACGCCCGCAAAAAGATTCAAATGATCTCTAACCGCCTCGACAGCGGCGACGATTTTGCCAGCCTGGCTATGAAATATTCCGAGGACCCGGAAACGTCAGGCAACGGAGGCGACTTGGGGACAGTGCAGGAATCCGGACTTCGCGGCACGGACCCAGCGACTCGGGACACGGTCCTCAAGCTGAAACCCGGGCAGTATAGCTCGATCATCAGCGTTGTGAATCCCGCTACGAGACAACTTGTGGGTTTCCGTATTGTCAAGCTGGTGGCGAAGGAACCCGCGGGACAGCGCGAACTCTCTGATCCCCGGGTACAGCAGGCAATTCGATCGCAGCTTCACGATCACCGAGAACAATTGCTAAAAGCTGCTTATTACGAAGTTTTGCGCGATTCCGCGAAGGTGGAGAACTACTACGCCAAGAAAGTGCTGGAAAGCAACGGCATCGAGAAGTAGAACCACGCGGAGCCTTCCCTATTCAACAATTGCCAGCACGTCACCGGCATTGACAGCGGCGCCTTCGGCGACAAGGATTTTCTGAACCGTCCCTTTCTTGGGTGATTTAACTTCGTTCTGCATTTTCATCGCCTCTACCACCAGTATGCCTGCGCCAGCCTCTACTTCATCACCTTGAGCGAGAAGGATGCGAACGACTTTGCCGGGCATTGGCGCTGTCAGCTTTCTGGGGCCATGCTCGTCGACCGATCGGCCTCGGCTACGCAGCGATCGCGGGTCGCGTACTTCAGGAGCGAAACGGCGGCTTCCTACCCATATGTGGACGTCACTGCCCGCACGCTCGCATTTCACTTCGTAAGCCTTATTGCCGATCCGAAGCGAGAGGACGTTTGGCCGCGCCAGTACAGCGTCCACTTCAATCTCGCGCCCGTCAAGGCGACACGACCACCGACCCTCAATCTGTCTTAGATCGAGGCGGTAATTCTTCCCGTCGATGGCAACCTCGTAGGTCACAAACCAGTTGTCAGTAGCCAGCGGTCGTTCTCACGGCTCACTTCTCAAGTTTTCAGAAGCGGAAGCAGGTTGAAGAACTCTTATCGAAGTGCTTCCCGGCGCGCCACATTCTTCCAGTTTGATTCAGTGGCCGCCTTCGGCTGAGATTCATGAGCTGCGCCGGTGTCGCTTGGTGCCGCCCCCGCGGCACCGAGTGCAGTAAACAGCCCCGCAGCGATCACGGCGGCCTCCGTCGTACGGGCATCAACTTGCGCATCGGTTTCTGCCGCGTTCTGCTTGAGCATTCTGTCCAAAAATCCAGTATCGATTCTCGCTGCGTGGAATTCCGGATCATTAAGTATCCGGCGGAAGAGGGAAATGTTCGTCTTGATGCCCCCGACGAAATACTCGTTTAGGGCGCGCGTTAAACGCGAAATGGCCATCTCGCGATCAGTGCCGTAGCCAATAAGCTTGGCTAATAGCGGGTCGTACTCCATGGGTATGGTCCAACCCTCGTACATCCCGCTGTCGCGCCGAATCCCGGGTCCAGAGGGCAACAGCAGCAACGTTATTTTGCCGGGGCTTGGCAAGTAGTTGTTATCAGGATCTTCGGCATAGATTCGACACTCGATGGCGTGGCCGCGAATCTGCACCTCTTCCTGGACGAAGGGCAGGCGTTCGCCGTTTGCAATACGAATCTGCAAGTGCACCAAGTCAAGGCCGGTAACGAGCTCGGTTACCGGATGTTCCACCTGCAAGCGCGTGTTCATCTCCAGAAAATAAAAGTTCTTCTCCTGATCGACGAGAAACTCGACCGTTCCCGCATTCGTGTAGTCCGCAGCCTGCGCCACTCGCACGGCCACTTCGCCCATTCTCCGTCTCATGTCGGGATCGACGACTGCTGAGGGTGCTTCTTCAATCACTTTTTGATGGCGCCTCTGAAGAGAGCATTCGCGCTCACCTAAATAGACGGTGTTTCCGTGCTCGTCAGCCAGCAACTGCATCTCTATATGACGAGGATTGATAATCGCCTTCTCAACGTAGACCTCTCCATCACCAAAGGCACGCTCAGCCTCGCTGCGTGCTCCATCGAGCGCTAACTTGAGATCGGCCGGCGCATGCACGAGGCGCATGCCTTTGCCCCCGCCCCCCGCGGCCGCCTTCAACATGATTGGATAGCCGATGCGTTCAGCCACTTCTTTTGCTTGCTCAAATGACTCCAGGCCGCGCGATGTGCCGGGAACGGTCGGAACTTTGACTCTTTCCATTGACTGGCGGGCCCGGGTTTTCGAGCCCATGGCATCCATTGCGGCGGCCGTTGGACCAATAAATTTCACACCGGCTTCGGCGCAAGCCCGCGCGAAGTTTGCATTTTCAGAAAGAAAGCCGTATCCCGGATGAATCGCGTCCGCTCCCGCACGTTTGGCAACGTCCATGATCTTCTCAACATTCAGGTAGGACTCTTTCGCAGCGGCAGAACCGATCGGATAAGCTTCGTCCGCCTTGCGCACGTGCAAGGAGGTACGATCCACATCGGAATATATGGCTACGGCGGCAATCCCCAATTCATGACAGGCACGGATCACCCGAACTGCAATTTCTCCGCGATTGGCGATCAGGATCTTCTTGAACATGGGCCAAAAAGCTCAACAACTATCTATCGAAAATGTCAGATCGCATATTGTACTGGACGGGCTCGCTTGACCAATGCGGAGAAGAGAAACCATCATCCGACTGTTCCGACGGCGAGATAGTATGATCTGGAGACTTCCGTTCGAACAATCCAAGGCATGCCACTCTCTCTCGATGCCAATTCAAAATTAAGAGACAAGGAATCGAAGGGCACAAACCTGGGGCTTGTCCAGTGGATCGCTCTCACGCTGCTGCTTGCGTGTGGATTCGCGGTCCGACTCTTCTGCCTAGCCTGCAAGCCCTTCTGGTTCGACGAAACCTTCAGCGTAGAAGTGGCGCGCGTCACATGGCCGAATTTCCTGCACCTGCTCTGGTGGCGCGAAGCGAACATGTCGCTGTACTACGTGATGCTGAGAGTCTGGTTGTACTTCGGGCAAGATCCATCGTTCATTCGGAGCCTCTCTGCGATTGCCGGAGCGGCAACCATCCCGGCCGTTTATTGGCTTGCGTCTGTGCTCTATGACAGGCGTACGGGGCTGATTGCCGCCGCACTGCTTACATTCAACGCTTACCACATCCGGTATGCACAGGAAGCGCGCAGCTACTCGCTTTTTGTGTTCCTGGCGACGCTGTCCTGTGGATTTCTGATTGCATTTCTTCTGCAGCCAACAAAGTTGAATCGCAGAGCGTACCTGCTCAGCTCCATTCTCGCCGTCTATGCGCATTTCTATGCTCTCCTGTTGATCGTCGCACAGTGGATGGCCTTGCGCTGGATCGCCCCTCCAAGTGCAAAATCGGAGGAAGCTAAGCTCCGCCAGGCATGGTCTCGCAACGCCGTTGAGTTGAGTAAGACATGGAGAGTTATCGCTTGCTGTGCGGCCCCGATCTTGATTTTTGTCGCTAAGACGGGAGCAGGTCCGATCAAGTGGATCAAACGTCCGGGCCTTCTCGATCTGTCGCGGTTCTCGGCCGATTTCACAAATGGATGGCCATTGATTTACCTGGGTCTTTGTCTACTAGCGCTGGTTCCGCTGGGTAAGCGTCCGTTCTCGAAAGGGCATACGTGGGAGAAGTGGCGAGTTCAATTTCTTCTGCTCTGGCTGCTGTTCCCGATTGTGCTTACTGTGGTGCTTTCCTTTGCACGACCGGTCTTCTTGCCGCGATACATGATCTTCTGCCTCCCGGCACTGCTTGTTCTTACCGCAGCGGGCATCGGGACTGTCCGGCCGGGATGGCTGGCCGGAGCAGTGGCTGCCGCGGCCATATTGCTCTCCGCGCGGGCGGTGCCCTTCATCTATTCTCATGATTTCGATAACGAACGCGACTCGTCGATCGCAGCATCTGAGTTTGTTCTCGATAACGCCGTCCCCGGAGACGCGATCGTATTTCACATCGCGGAGACCCGGATTCCCTACGAGTTCGTGCGCTCTTCTCGCCTGGGGCAGAACACGGCGAGTCCACAGTTCGACACAAATTCTGGACCGGAAATTCTGTTTCCGTACCACGGCCCAGGGCTCGACTATCGGGATTTTACCGGCAAACCGACGGCAGATCTATTACGCGACCGACTGCCAAATTCCTCGCGTGTCTGGCTCATGCTTATGAACAATGGGGAGCCGGAGAAACCTGATCCGACAACCATGCTGCTGTCGCAGGTTCTGCCACGAACATTTCCTAAATTGCAGCGATGGCAGTTTGCGAAGGTAGAACTTCGTCTTTACAGCAAACCGTGACCGCTTCGCTTCCACGCAACAAAAAGCCCTCCACCAAAGTCGAAGGCTTGATAGTTTGGGTGGTTCTGAGATTACTTCGACTGGTCCATGGTGATGCCGCCCTGACTTTGCGCGGCCTTTTCGGCCTTTGCCTTCTTGACTCGTAGCGTCTCATCGACCCAGTGATCGGCGGTCTTCAAGTCCTCGGCGCGCGCTCCTTCATCCTCGCACTCAACGTCAGCCCGCTCGCGGTACATGAGGTTCATGTATGCCATCGCGTCGTCGTAATCTGGACGAAGTTGAATTGCCTTGTTCAGGCTGTCAATGCCTTCCTGAATTGCAGGCCCGTTCTTGGTTTTGAGCTCGTCACAAGCCTTTTTCTGGTCTTTGTTTTTCGCGCTCAAATGCTCCTCAGGTTTCATGCCTAGCTTAGCGCGCTCTTCCATGCGCGGCTGATAACACGCGGTCCAGTCAATCACGCCGACCGAATAGTACGGTTCCGGATCGTTGGGATCGAGGTCTGACGCCATGCGGTAATACTTCTTGGCGTCATCCCACTTCTTCTCGTTCAGGTAGAGATAGGCAATACCCTTGGCGCTATTGACCTTCTGATCGCGCGTCGGGTTCATATCAATCACTTTCGTGTATTCATCAATTGCTTGTTGCGCGGTTCGCAGATTGTCCGGAGAATCGACCCCGGGAATGTACTGCGAGACGAACGCTGTCGCCAGATACATACGCGCGTTGATCAGGCCCGGATCGAGTTGCACCGCCTGCTGGAAGTGGTCGATCGCCTGCTCGTAGTGATTGTCCTTGTAGGCTTTCACGCCCTTGTTGAGCTGGTCACGTGCCTTTAGCTTGTCGCATCCCACAGAGGAGAAGAGCGCCAGCACTACTGCCGCCATTGTCAGCAGTCTAAAAGTTTTATTCATTGCGGTATAAGTCTCCCTCGCCACAGCATCCTAGGCCCAGAGACGTCAGTTTGACAAGCGGACCCTGAGGAGCACGGAGGCGGGAAGCCTCCGTGCCGCAGGCCGAGTGAAGAAATGCAGTGCTCCGGGCCGTACCCGGCGGGCGTTCTAGCCACCCGCTTCGATTTTGGCGGTAATTAGACCGACCTTGTCCACACCGGAAGCGTGAGCGATGTCGATGACATTGGCGACGTTAACGAAGGGAATAGCATCATCCCCTTTCACGAACATCACCTTTTCCGCACGTTGTTTGTAGATGTCGGTGAGCCGACCCTGAAGATTATCCCAAGTCGCGTCTTCGTTATTGATCTTGACGCCGGGTTCCTGTCCGGCACCACGGTCGATCAACTGCACGACCACGGTACGATCAGGAGTGTTGTTCTTCGGAGCATTCGGCGGCGGTGGCTGAGGAACCAGCGCATCCAGCCCTTTTGGCGTTACCGGTGAGATCACCATGAAGATGATCAGCAACACCAGCAGCACGTCAATCAGGGGCGTTACGTTGATATTCGCGCTCTGCCCACCATGCGTGCCAACATTCATTCCCATAGTAGCTCTCCTCTATTGCCCTGCCTGCCCCTGCCCCGGAGTTCCGGTCGGCGGAGGGGTGGTCGGAGATGTCTTTCGTTGATCGGTCAGCAGACCAAGATCATCTACACCGGCGGCGCGCACAGAATCTACCACTTGCACTACACTGCCGAAGCGAGCGCGCATGTCAGCCTTCACATAGACACGCTTGTCGGGTCTGTTTACAAGACGGTCTTTGACTTTGGTGGTTAAATTGTCGACTGAGATCTTCTCGCTGCCGAAGAAAACCTCGCCGTTGCGCGTAATCGAGACCAGTAGCGCGTCCTCTTTATCCGCGTCGGGCATCTGCTCGGGGTTGTTGACCTTGGCCATGTCCACGCTGATGCCTTTTTGCAACATGGGCGTGACCACCATGAAGATGATCAGCAGAACCAGCATCACGTCGACCATCGGGGTGACGTTGATCTCTGAGCTGACCTTCGATCCTTCGTCTCTTTTTGCTAATGCCATAGGTTAATCTCCCGTCCTTCCGCAGCCGCATCATCCAGTCGCTTATGGTTGAGAAGGCCGGCGCTGGAATCGTCCAGCGCCGGTCAAGCAACTCACTGCGAACTAGACCGCGGCTTTACTGGCGGGCGTTACCGCCTGACGTCGCCGCGCTTCTTGAGGAAGTAGTCGATCAATTCGGAGGACGAGTTGTCCATCTCGACGTCGAACGCTTCCACGCGACCGGTCAGGTAGTTGAACATCATAACGGCCGGGATAGCGACGAGCAGTCCAATGGCGGTCGTTACCAGGGCTTCCGCAATACCACCGGCGACGGCGGCTAGTCCGGTAGCCTTCGAGTTATTGATGCCGATGAAGGCATTCAGAATGCCCATCACCGTACCGAACAGTCCCACGAAGGGAGCCGTCGAACCGATTGTTGCCAAACCGCCTAAGCCGCGCTTCAACTCTGCGTGAACGATGGCTTCGGTGCGCTCCAAGGCGCGCTTTGAAGCTTCAATCGTCTCGCCAGGGATAGCGCCCGGGCTATCCTGATGGGCCTTGAACTCCATCAGGCCGGCGGTGACAACCTTGGCCAGGTGGCTCTTCTTGTTGCGCTCGGCCACCTTAATGGCTTCGTCGATACGGCCGTCGCGCAGCGCTCCTGCTACCGCCGGGGCAAAGGCGCGGGATTGTTTACGGGCGGCGCTATATGCCAGCCAGCGGTCAATCATCACGCCGATCGACCAACCGGACATGATGAACAGGATGATGACGACGGTTCGCGCAACCCATCCCATTGCCTTCCACAAACCCAATGGATCGGTCGCCATGGCACCGCCGCCTTCCTGGACGATCCAGGTGGCTGCGGCAGGTACGTGATTGAGAATGCCTGCTACGTGAAGTGCGAACATGAGTTGCTTTTCCTCCTCGGAACTCTTTACTGCTTCGTAACTAGGAACCTTTGATGCACTTATGGTGCTAACCGCTGGCTGGGATTCGAAATGCCGGCGGGTGTGCGGCTTCCGCCGCACGCCACAAACTTCCCAGCACGAGAAAGTGCTGTCGAAGCCCGGGCTACTGAAGAGCCCTACCCGTCACTGGCTTTAGAAGAGACGGGGAGGGCAAAATTCACGTTCTCTAAAGTTCGTCGAGAACGCTTGCCAGGAGGTTAGCCTCCGGCTAGGGTGAAGTTCACCTGAACCTGCGTTTCGACCTCGACCGGCTCGCCGTTCAACAGGTACGGTCGGTATTTCCATTGCTTCACCGCTTCGATCGCAGCCGGCGCTAGCATCGGATGGCCACTGATCAATTGCAGGTTCTCGATGTCACCAGTCTTGCTTATCTGCGCTTGCAGAACGACGGTGCCTTGAATGCGGGCCTGACGCGCAAGCGGCGGATACGTCGGGTTTACTTTCCTGACGAGCAGGCCTTGCGTTACGCCGGCTGACACGCGCACACGCTGCGGTGTGGCAATTTTCGGAACGGCAACGGGAGTCGAACTCAACACGCTCCCAATCACTCCGCCCATTGAGCCGCCGGGGACGCCGCCGGGGACGCCACCGACGACTCCCGCAGAAGCCATAACCGGCGGAGGCGCCTCTTCTTCCTTAATCATTTGTACTTTTTGTGGAATCTTGGTGGGCGTACGCAGCTGACCGTTGACAATATCTGTCTGGATAACTTTTACGACCTTCACTGGCGCCGCGGCTGGCGGTGGAGGCGGTGGCGGTGGTGGAGGAGCCACCAGGAACCCGAGTGTAACTGTCTTCGGCAGAGCCTCTGTAAAGATCAACGGAATCAGCACCATAACCCCGATGATCATGAATTGCAGGAGGAAGGATACGATCGACGTCCATCCTCGTTTCGTCTTCAGCTTGCCGCCTGACTCGATAAGGCTGTCTTCAAACATGTGATTCTCCCCAAACGTTCAGACCCCTACGGATACTTAGACACCAACCACTTCTCCTTTGCTCCCAGAATCTCATTGCGCGCCAAGGGGTCCTCTGGATCCGACGTGGCGCCGAAGCAAACCTTCTAACGCGCATTTAAGAAGGCGTAAACCAATGATTCCGTGATTTCTATCGGGTTTCTTACCTAACTTTGCTGACCTGTTTGCCTACTGGCATACCGACCGGTCGCTTTCCCTTCTCGATCCGCCAATCCTGATACGCAACCAGGATCGGAGCAGCAATGGCAATCGAAGAATACGTCCCGATTAAGATGCCAATTACCAGCGCAAGGCTGAATCCACGTAGCACCTCGCCGCCAAACAAGAAGAGAGCAAGTACAGTAAGGAAGGTTAAGCCCGCTGTCAAGATGGTTCTGCTAAGAGTCTGATTAATACTGCGGTTAACGATCTCCGACAGCTTTTCCCGCCGCATGAGTTTAATGTTTTCGCGGATCCGGTCAAATACCACGATCGTGTCGTTATTAGAGTAACCAATCAGGGTAAGGATGGCGGCAATGACCGTCAGGGAGATGTCCGTCTTCGTAAGCGAGAACGCGCCTACCGTGATCAGCGTATCGTGGAATACAGTGATCACAGCAGCGATGCCATATATCCATTCGAACCGGAAACCGAGGTAAACCAGCATACCCAGCAGCGAGTACAAAGTGGCAAGCCCGGCCTGTGTTCGCAATTGGCTGCCGACCTGCGGGCCGACAATTGCGACGTTTTGTACGTGGAAGTCCGAGAGATAAAAGCTGTCTGGAATAGAAGCCGCGGCGGCTGGATCAACCCCCGTCGCTCCTTTGAGTTGGTCCAACGAACTCAGGACGCCACCATGCACTTTGTCCCGGAAATCGGCGATCGCTTGCGCTTGGGCCGTGTATTTAGCCTCCGCATCTGTGCCCAAGTGCATCGGATCCTTGTCCATCAAGTAGTTCTTGACGCTCAGCACAGCAGCATTGTTCAGATCCGCCTTGCCGGATGGGGCATTCCTCTCCAGGGCGCTGATGATCTTGTTCCTACCCTGCTCAAGAGACTGCTCACTGGTTTCGCTGAGGCCCAAATCGATCAGAACCTCGTTATTCGAGGCAACACCATAGCTCTGAATCTTCGGATCTTTCAGGCCAGCGCGGTCCATGTCTGCGCGCACTGCCTTCAGATCCGGCGTGTGCGAGAACTTTACGTAAACCAGCGTGCCGCCGCGGAAATCGACGCCCCACGGGATACCGTGCCAGAACAGCATGGAAAGCACGCCAGCGACGCTGAAGACCAGCGAAAAGGCGAGGAAGTACCACTTCTTCCCTAGAAAATCGATGTTGACGTCATGAAAGAACTCCACCGTTTGTTGCCCCTTAAATCAATTTGGACTTGGGAAATTCGGTAATTAAAGAATCGCGACGCTGCACGCTCTCTCAATTGCCCGACTGTGAAATTTCCCATCTCTCAATTCTTTAAATGCTCAGCGCATCACCGCGCTGTTTGCGGCTCAGAACCCAGTCAAAGATGACGCGCGAAACGAAAACTGCCGTGAACAGGTTTGCGAGCAAACCGAAAGTCAGGGTCGTCGCGAACCCTTTCACCGGTCCGGTACCGAAAATGAACAAAATCGCGGCCGAAACGATCGTCGTCACGTGAGTATCAACAATCGTGATCCAGGCATGGCTGAAGCCTTGATCTACAGCCGACGGCGGTGTCTTGCCATTCCGCAATTCTTCACGAATGCGCTCAAAAATCAGCACATTCGAATCCACGCCCATACCGACCGTCAGAATCACTCCCGCTATACCTGGCAACGTCAGAGCGACATTGACTCCGGCGATCGTTGACCATCCGAGGAATCCGAGCAAGATGATCAGGTTGAAAATCAGCGCCACATCTGCATTGACACCGGCGCCGCGGTAGTAGATCAACATGAAGATCAGTACAGCCACCATGCCGATAATGGCAGCACGAACGCCAGCGCGGATGGAATCGGCACCCAGTGACGCGCCCACAACCTCTTCGTTGAGATACGAGATGCTCGCTGGCAGCGCACCCGAATTCAGAATCATTGCAAGATCTTTGGCTGCTTGGGCATCCATGTGGCCGCGGATCTGCACTTGATCGCGGATGGGCTCATCGATCGTAGCCACCTCCCGCACTTTCCCATCGAGCACCACGCCAAGGCTGTCTTTCACGTGCGCCGAAGTGAAGCTGTAGAAACGCTGCCCGCCCTCACCTGTAAGCTGAAAATTCACGTCGGGCTGACCGTTCTGATCGGTGGTGGGATCAGCATGACGTAAGTCCTTGCCGCTGATGGCCGAGACACGCGATACCAGGAACCACTGTTCGCCCTCGGCGCGTCCGCCGAGAGTGTTCCCCTGAACCAGTAACTGATCAGCGGGAACAAGCCCGTTGTTCGCCTGCAGCGCCGCCGCCTGGCTGGGATACGGCCCGCCGAGGACCTGCTTGATCTCGAGCATGGCCGTGTTCTGCATGATCTCTTTCACACGACCGGGGTCGTCCACGCCCGGGAGCTGGACAAGAATCTGGTATTGGCCCAGACCGTGCTCCTGAATCGTGGGCTCGCTGACGCCAAGAGAATCAATACGGTTGCGAATGGTCTCGATCGCCTGCGTCACTGCACGGTTCTTCAAGTCCGTGAGGTTGGAAGGCTTCATTGACAAAGTCCACGAGTTCTCGGCCCCGCTGCTGAGATCGTATTCCGGCAGCCGATCCTGCACGATCTGGCGCAGGTCGCTGCGGGCGTCTGCCGAAACACCCTTCAACATGATGTGGTCGGGATTGTTCTGAGGATCTGGCTGGACAATATCGGTGTACTGGATCTTGTGGCTGCGGAACTGATCCTTGAGCACCTCGATGGCATTCTGCGCGTCGACGTTGATGGCGTCATTGACGTGCACCTGAAGAATCAGGTGCGTTCCACCCTTGAGATCAAGGCCAAGATTGATGTGGCCCAGGATCGCGTCAGCCAGACCGTCAAGAGTCAGCTTCTTGGGAATACCAAAGATGCCGTAAAGGAAGAACAGCATCGTCGCAACGATAAATAGCAGCTTCCAGAGAAGATTCTTATTCATAAGAAAACCCAGTTTCGAGTTTCAGGTTTCCAGTTTCGGAGTCCTCGAGTTTCACTCGAAACCTGAAACTTGAAACTCGAAACTTACTTTTTCGGTTCTTCTTCCGTCGTGCTCACGTGGGTGACAGAGGCCTTGGTCACTTCCACGACCAGATTGTTGGGCGGAACACGAAGGTGAAGGGCGTCGTCTTTGAGCGCCATGATCGTTCCCCGCAAGCCGCCGCTTGTTGTGACCTTGTCTCCGGCTTTCAGTTGATCCAGCATGCCTTGCCACTTTTTCTGGCGCCGCTGCTGGGAATAGAACATGTAGAAAATCAGGAGAACCAGAGGCAGGAACATCACCATGCCACCCAGTCCTCCGCCAAAATTTTGTAGAACCAAAGATAATGGCATATCGTAATGACACTCGTGCACGACCGACTGCCCGCGCCACAGCGCTCGTTATTATTATGTCACCGCGGGGTTTGGACCGACTTCAGCTGGTTCTTCGGCCTCAGGTTTGAATCCGGGGAGGTATTCCCATTGAGCCTACGGTTTCGATCGAGACCAGATATCAGATAGAAAACGGGACTCTTCCCCAAGTGAAATAGAATGCCGCACCCGCCGCATGGTGTCAAGGTAGAAGCTCAGATTGTGCACCGTGTTCAGGACCTGCGCCAACACTTCGTTAGATGCGTAAAGATGCCGTAAATAGGCCCGCGAATAGCGTCGGCAAACCCGACACTCGCAATTTGGATCGAGAGGCCCCGGATCCTGCGCATACCGGGCCAGTTTGATCGAAATCTTTCCCTCAGAAGTGAACAGCAAGCCGTGCCTCGCAGCTCGCGTCGGCAGCACACAATCCATCATGTCGACGCCAAGGCTGGCGTACTCTACGATTTCTTCCGGAGTGCCCACGCCCATGAGGTATCGCGGCTTATCTTTGGGTAAATGCTCGAGGGTCGATTCGACAATCTCGCGCGTAAGCTCTCGAGGCTCGCCGACGCTCAGGCCGCCAATCGCGTAGCCAGGGAATCCGATTTCGATAGTGCGCTCGGCAGACTCTTTGCGGAAGGCGCGATCCATCCCGCCCTGCACGATGCCGAAGAGGGACTGAGTGCAGTTCCCAGTACCCAGTTGCCAGTTGCCAGTTCCGCCTTCACTGTCCACGCGGGGAGTTACTGGGTACTGAGTACTGGGTACTGAGTGCTGTTTCCAGGGCACTTCGTGCTTGTTCTCCTCAAAATACTGCTTGCTCCGGGCCGCCCAGCGGGCCGTCAACTCCATTGACTCGCGGACTCGTGAGGGCTCCGCCGGGTACTCCGTACACTCATCGAACGCCATGATGATGTCGGCGCCCAGCCCGATCTGTGCCTCCATCGCGCTTTCTGGACTGAAGAAGTGCGATGAGCCGTCGAGATGCGACCGGAATGTGACACCTTCCTCGTTTAATTTCCGCAGTTCGCTCAGGCTGAAGACCTGGAATCCCCCAGAGTCAGTTAGGATCGCCCGATTCCACGACATGAACCCGTGCAGTCCGCCCATGCGCCGAACGGTCTCGATCCCTGGTCGCAGGTAGAGATGGTAGGTGTTCCCAAGGATGATCTGAGCGCCGAGTTCTTCCAGCGTTTCCTGGGGCACGGCTTTGACCGAGGCCACTGTGCCAACCGGCATGAAGACCGGAGTCTCGACCTCAGCATGAGGAAGTGAAACGACCCCACGCCGAGCCGATCCGGCAGTCTTATCTACTCGAAACGATAACGACATTCAGTCGAAATTGTAGCAACCGCAACTCTCAGGATTCCCTGGCCTTAAAATTCTGTCCCGATCGTTAGCGAGGAACCTTTGCCGACGGATGCACGTCTGTTCAACTGACGAGGGAGCCAATAGAGTCCGCAATCGGAAATCGTCAATCGGCAATCTTGATGATCTCTGCGTAAACGTCTTTACCATCAACAGTCAATTTTCCCACGCAGATAGGCAGCTTGAACCTCCGCGGCCCGGCGCTACCCGGATTCAAATAGAGCACGCCGTTGCGTGTCTCTTGCTTCGGAACGTGACTGTGTCCGGAGATGACAACTCTGAAACCCGCCGCTTCGGGCTTCAGATCCAACTGCCCCAGATCGTGGAGCACATACATCGAAGCTCCAGCGATTTCAACGACCTCTATTTCAGGCAATTTGCGCGCCCACGCGCCTTTGTCGATGTTGCCGCGCACGGCGGTGAGCGGAGCGATCTCCAGCAGTCTGTCGAGAACCTCCGGATCGCCTACATCACCGGCATGAATGATGTGATTGGAGCCGCGTAGCGCCTCTACAGCTTCGGGTCGAAGCAATCCGTGTGTGTCGGAGATAACGCCGATCAGAATGGTCAGTTCTCAATCCTGGTTTTGCGGATTCCGTCCATCAACTGGTTCATCTGAGCATGAGACGGAGCGCCTTCCAACAGCTTGTACGTGCCGATCCTCTTCACTTCCCCTGCGAGTCTTCCCAGGAACCCCATAGCCGCGCGCATCGGTCCTGAGCCCAGGCTGATCCGTTTCACTCCGAGCGCCGATAATTCCGAAACTGAGGGCAATCCGGGCCCGGCCAAAATGTTCACCGGGCACTTCAGATCCCTCACTAATCGCCCGATTGTCTCGGGATCCCGCAGCCCTGGAGCAAACACACAATCCGCGCCAGCATCGCGATACGCTTGTAGCCTTTTTACAGTCTCGTCGTACCGCCCGCTCTCTTCTCCGAACTGTAAAAGATAAACATCCGTCCTGGCATTCAGTACGAGCGCCAGATCGAACTTCGCCGCGGCTTCGCGGATTGCATGGATTCGTTCCACCTGGAAACTGAACTCAGCCATTGGACGTTCAGGATTCCCCGTTGCGTCTTCGAAGTTCATGCCGACGGCTCCGCCGAAAATGACGTTCCGTGCAGTTTGGAATGCCCGCTCGGGTGTCCCTCCGTATCCCGCCTCCACATCGGCAGTGAGCGGCACTCCCACGGAGCTTGCAATCTCAGCAATTTTCGCGAACATCTGGTCTGGATGGATCTTCTGCCCATCCGGAAAGCCGTGTGCAAATGCGATTCCGGCGCTGGTAGTTGCGATGGCGGGAAAACCGGCCTCTTCAATGATTCGAGCACTCGCCAGGTCCCAAACATTGACCAGCAGCAGAGGCTGGGGGCCTTCATGCATGGCGCGGAACGCTTGCGCCTTCCTCTTCTGCTCAGAATCAGGGGCTGGCACTCAACTTCTCCTATTCGAAGCCTTCTTCATAAACTTGGCAATGCTTACCACGGCTCGGCCGACAGTTCCTCGTCCAATCTCTTGTGTGTCGTCGTTCGCAGTCACCCGCAAGCTGTAAAAGCGACCATTGAACGATTCGAGGACCGCCTCGGCCTTGATAGGTGCTCCGATGCCACTTGCGGCCCGATGCTGAATGTTAATCGCTGTTCCAACGGTGATTTCATCGTCTTCGCAGTAGGGTTGCAGAGCGCGAAAAGCAGCGGTCTCCATCAGACGAATCATGTCAGGGGTGGAGTAGACGGGAGGCAGTTCTGGGTGATGCGCCGTGAGAGTGTGCTCGAATTCGACCGTCTCTGATGCGTCACCCTTAGCACCAATCGGAATCTCTCTCGCCAAGAGAATGCCTCCAAAAAACAGTGAGCCAATGATCCTACCGAACCACTGGCTCGCATTCTTCAGTTCACGGGCGCGATCAGGCGATTGCGACTGCCTGTCTCCGCGCGTCGATTCCGTCTAGCGCCAGCCATAGCATCCGGGCAGCATTCTCGGCGGCGTCGAGAGCGGCATCCGCGGCGTCGGGATTCTCTTCAATCCTCTTTTCGAGTTGAGAACGCCACACCCGCGAGTGATAAACATCGGCAGTTGCGTGCAGCGCAAAATAACCGCAAGTCTTGTCATCGGCGCCGTACATCTCGCGCAGCCCGCGCTCTTTTTCGCTGGCAATCCGGGGCACCTGACATTCATAGGCGTAGAACGCAGCCAAAGCTTCCTCCGGCGTCCCTTGACTCGCGACGTATTGGAAGTAACGAATCAAACTACGGATCTCAGGCACTGGTTGGTGCCACTCCAGGTTTCGGGTCGATCCCATACCTTCTGCGAAGTCCAGCCAAAGATCGGAATGCGGTATGGAGCCGTTTCGTTGTGGCTCCGTGCCCTTCTCGTCGCACATGTTTGCCAGAACTGCACGACGTAGTTCCCCGTCTTGCAGACGAACTCCAAGTGCCGCTAGATACGACGGAAAAGCCTCAACGTGGTGATAGTAATCTTGTGCGTATTCCCGCAAGTCTTCGCGGGTCAGGCGTCCAGCGGACCAGGCTTTGTAAAACGGATGGCAGAGCAAGTCATATTTCGCTATGCGGGTGTCCAGTTCCTTGAAGAATTCGGCGGTGGTCATACAGAAGTACTCCTGATAAGGCTGGTGGCCTGCCAGCCCAATATACGGTCGACGGGCAGCATCGGCAAGTGATGCAGATCACCGTACAAAAGCAAGTTGTTAGAATGAAAGAAAAGATGTTCTAGGGGGTTCGAGCTTCCATCGCTGGTTTCAAGGTTTTCAATGCCTTTCACCGAACAATTCGACGTCGTTGTGGTGGGTGCCGGCCATGCCGGATGCGAGTCAGCTATGGCTGCCGCACGCATGGGCCTTAAGACTGCGCTCTACACGCTGAACGTCGACCTGATCGCGCAGATGTCGTGCAATCCCGCGGTGGGCGGAATCGCCAAGGGACATCTCGTTCGGGAGGTCGATGCACTCGGCGGCATCATGGGCGAAATCACGGATGCGGTCGGAATCCAATTTCGATTGCTCAATACTTCCCGCGGCCCTGCAGTTTGGTCTCCGCGCGCGCAGTGCGATAAGCAAGCCTATCGACTGAAGATGCGCGAGGTCCTCGAATCGCAGTCGAATCTCAAGATCAAGCAGGCGGAAGTGGCGGATCTGATTTTGGAATCGTCGTTAGTCGATGGTCGTTCGTCGTTAGCCGGGAATGGAGAACCGGATGCATTCGCCAACGACCGACGACCATCGACCGACGACGCCTCTCCGCCGGAAGCCCGAAGCAGGGTTCTAGGAATCAAACTTCGCGACGGCCGCACGGTCGGCGCACAGGCCGTCATCATCACCACGGGAACATTCCTCAACGGCCTGATCCATTGCGGCGAGCAGCAGTATCCCGCCGGACGTTCTGGTGAACCGAATGCCGTGCTTCTTGGTGAGGCGCTAAAAAAGCTTGGCCTGCGAGGATGCCGCCTCAAGACCGGAACTCCGCCTCGGCTCGACGGACGCACGATTGACTGGGCCAAGTTTCCTGTGCAGCCTGGCGATGAGGATCCCACGCCATTCAGCTTCCGCACCAAGCGAGTTGCTCATCACGATTCGCAAGTGCCGTGCTATATCGCGTGGACCACGCCCGAAACACATCGAATCATCCGCGAAAACGTGCACCGTTCTCCCATGTACAGCGGGCAAATTCAGTCGATTGGTCCGCGCTACTGCCCGTCGATCGAAGACAAGATCGTCAAGTTCCCCGATAAGGAAATGCATCAGCTGTTCCTCGAGCCCGAGGGATTGAACACACACGAGATTTATGTCAACGGCATGAGCACCTCGCTCCCAGTCGACGTGCAGCTCGCGATCTTGAAATCGATTCCCGGACTAGACACGGCTGAGATGCTGCGTCCCGGATACGCCATCGAATACGACTCCATCGATCCGACCGAACTCGAACGCACCCTCGAAACGCGAAAGATTTCGGGACTTTTTCTGGCAGGACAGATCAATGGCACGTCAGGATATGAGGAAGCGGCTTGTCAGGGAATTATGGCGGGCATTAACGCTGCCCTGAAAGTTAAGCAGCAGGAAGCACTGATTCTCGACCGCACAGAGGCGTACACGGCGATTCTGATTGACGATCTGATTTCGAAGGGAACGAACGAGCCGTACCGCATGTTCACCTCGCGGGCCGAGTTCCGGCTCCATCTGCGAATCGATAATGCAGATAGGCGTCTCACACCTCACGGCCGGCGCGTAGGCCTCATCTCAGATCAGGCGTGGTCCGATTTTCAGGCGAAACAAGAACGGCTGGCGCAGGTGAAGACCTCGCTGGAGAGCACGCGTCTTACAAGAGATCTCTCGACCCTTTGTCATTCCGAGGCGCAAAGCGCCGAGGAATCTGCTGTCGCCCGCAGCGCATGGACTTCCGCCGAAGGGCAGACTTTAGCCCAGCTGCTGAAGCGGCCCGAAGTCACAATCGAACAGCTGTCGCCAGCGCTACGGAAGCTCAGGCCGGAGTTTTTTGACCGCGACTCCTCTGCCGCGGCGAACTCTGCTGGAAAACTTTCTTCAGAAGTGAAAAACGAGTTAAAGTCCGTTGAGACGGAGATTAAGTACGAAGGCTATCTCCAGCAGCAGCAAAAGGCGATGGAACGGCTGAAGAAATCCGAGCAGCATTCGATCCCCGAGTGGTTCGATTACCGCTCTGTGAGCGGACTCTCGCGCGAAATGCAGGAGAAGCTAACCAATGTCCGTCCGCGAACAATTGGGCAAGCATCGCGCATTCCGGGAGTAACGCCAGCCGCCGTGTCTCTGGTGAACGTCTACATTGAAATTCAGGCACGGCGACGCCAACAGGCCACTGCGATCTGATAGCAAAAGCCTCAACCACAAAGGACATGAAGGTTCACAAAGGGAAACACGTAGTCCTTCGTGAACCTTCGTGTCCTTCGTGGTTATAGCCTTTACTGCAGATCTTCCGTGCCGTGTAGTTCCTGGGCAAGTTTCAGTTCCACCGCCGCATCGTCTTTCCTTCCCATCTCTCGATAGGTTTGGCCGAGTAGATAGTGAGACGTTGGATTGTTCGGCTCCATCGTCACGGCGTGTTTCAGTGATAGAACCGCGAGATCGTAGTCACCCTTCTTCTGCAAAACCTGGCCCATCAGAATGAACGGCACGCTCGAAGTCGGGTCCAGCCGGATCGACCGTTGCAGCATGGTTTGCGCCTCATCGTACTTCTGCGCACGCGCATAGGCGTCACCGAGTTTGTAATACGTGGCCGCGTTTGCGGGGTTAACCTCCAACTCTTTCTGAAATTCCGCAATCGCCTCTGGCAGCCGAGCCTTGTACAGATCAAGTTCTCCGAGCAGGTAGTGAGCTAAGGGCAGCTTGGGATCGAGCGATACTGCTTTCTGCGCGTACTGTTCAGCAACCGGATCAAACTCCTGACGCAACAGCATCCGCGCGGTGAACAGGTAAGCCGCCGCCGAATCACCTGGGACGCCGAACATCTTTGCAAACGCATTGCGCGCCCCGTCGTAGTTTCTGATCTGGATGTAGCAAGTGCCGAGAATGTAGTAGCCATCGGCGTTGGCGTGGGGCATTGATCCCTGTACGTGCTCAAGCAGGGGAATCGCATCGCCGGGATGGCCACTCGCGAAATAGGCCATCCCAAGCAACTGTGCGGCCTCCTGGTTCGCTGGGTCTTCCGTGTTCGCCTTTTTCAGATATGTAATTGCCTGCGAGAAATCACTCTTCTTGTAGTAGGCATTGCCAAGTTCGAGGGCCACACCTTTCGTGGATTGGTCAAGCTTCTGCAATTTCGCAATCGCCTCATCGGGTTTGCCTTGTTGCATGAGCTGGCGTGCCTCGGCAAGCTCAGTCGCAGACGCCGTCATCGCTGCGCTCGGGGCATCCGGAGCCGATTCCTGTCCAAAAGCCGTTACAGAACTGCCCGCCGACACGACAAGGCAAAACAGAAATCCGCATGCAAGGCGTCGCAATTTCATAGTGAAAATTAGAGCACAGTCGACCGGAATCGACGGGCCATGGATTATCGAGCGCTCATTTGTTTCTGCAACGCCTCAAGATTGTCTTTCGCGTCTTGTTGATTCGGATCAATCTGCACTGCTCTCTCGAGGTGTGTCTTCGCTTCGGCGTACTTTCCCATCTCGGCAAATGCAGCGCCAAGATTGGCTTCCGCATTGGCATCGTTTGGCTTCAGTTTCACCACGATGCCGAACTGCTCAGCTGCCCGCTCCATATCACCCGTTTGAGTGAGGGCGATGCCGAGGTTGTAGTGAGCCTCAGCATAATCGGGACGCGCCTCGATCGCCTGATTCAGGATTGCAGTCGCAGGCCGGGGCTGTCCAGCAGCGAGCAGCGCGGCTCCTAACCCGTTGTTAGCCGCGGCATCGTCAGGGCGCAAACGCACAGCCGTCTCATATTCATTGACTGCCGCTGCCAATTGATTTTTTGCCTGTAGCATCGCCGCAAGATTGTAGTGCGCCTCAAAGTCTGCTGGATTTTTCTGAACGTTGTGACGCGCCAAGGCCTCCTGCAATTCCATACGCGGATCTCCTTGCGCCCGATCAAAATTCACCGGCAGCACTTGCAACCACAAGTGGCACATCTCATCCGTCGATCGATTGCCGCCCCTCACACGAATCGGCGGATGATTCGGGTTCATCGGATTCTCGTCCGAATTGTCATACGTGTAGCGCAGGCTAATAGTCGTTCCTTTGGGCAAGATCACTCGCTCTGCATAGCGATACACGGCCTGCCAATTCAAGTTCCACTGCGGAATGTGGATCAAGGTTTTCTTAGTTTCATCAGGGAGTGTTGCAGTCGCTTGAATATCTTTTCCTAAATAATGCGCGTGCGGATAGATGCCGAGCAGATCGACATCCACAGGAAGAGTGAAATCATCCGTGACCAGGAAGTTTTTCTCTCCCGCAGGAACGTCGAGCTTCGCATCGTTCTCGAGCTGCAGCAGCATCGGAAATTTCGTAGCCGGCTTGTCCGTGAAATACAGGCCGATGCTCGGCTGGATGACTTCCGGCTTTCCCGACGGTTGCAGGTGAGTGTTAAGAATCAGGTCCGTCCCTTTGTCGAGGCGCAGCGCCATCCCGTCCGGCTCAGCCGAGGGCATTGTCCCAGGCTTCCAGAACAGCAGATGGCTATCCGGATCGAAGACCTGCGATTCGATACGGATTTCCATTCCACCGAAACCTGCGCCTGGCACGCTCTCGCGGCTACGCGACTGTTCGGCGCGATCCACGAGTATGTTTGCGTGATGCACGTAACGCTTATCGCCGGGCCGGATCTCCACGGCTTTCACCCAGCGCGTCCCATCAATTGGCACAGGAAAGATGAAGTTCCAGTAGGTGTCGGTACCGCTGGGTGGCAAAGTAAACGGCTTGCTCGCAGTCAGAATGAGATCAGGTTTTCCCAGCCGCCATCCTTCCACAAACTTTGGCTCCGGCGGCAGGTCTTTCGGATCTCCTTCTACCGCACCTTGCTCGACCCAGTCAGCGATGCGCTGAATCTCGGTGTCCGTCAGCCGAGCTTCGTCAGCAAACTTCAATTCTTGCGGTTGAGGCAACCATGGAGGCATGCTTCGTAATCGTGTCACGTCGGCGATTTGTCGCGCGTGTTTTTTGACATCGGGATAAGTCAGCAGAGAAAACGGAGCAGCCTCACCGGGACGATGACAGGAAGAGCAGGAATGAAAGATGATCGGCGCGATATCGCGACTGAAAGTGACCTGAGGCGCAGCGGCCGTCGCTGGTGCGGGGGGTGCAACCAACCACAAGATGGCTGAAAGCACCAATAATCCCGCAAGGCAGAGCCCCGAGTTCTGTCGAAGAAAACTCATTCGACGTCCGAGATGTAACATCCCACTCCCCGGACCTCACTCCGCGCGACTGATCCGCCTGATTTCGCAGCACGAATAGCGTCTTCGAGTTCGTGAGTGGTCGGTGCCGGACGCGCGCGGCTCAGATCGATGTACCAATCATTAATACGGCCGTCATAGATCAATTTCTGATTGCGATCGAAAACGGCTACTTCCGGAGTGATCTGAACATGACTCAGTTTCACAAGCGCATGATCGGGATCGCGCAGGACAGGCAGGTGATATCCGTAGTCCTCCAAAGACTTGCGAATCCCGGGTACAGTTTCAGTTTTATCCGGATAGACAAGAAAAAAAATCGCCGCGTTGGAGTAGTCTCTGCTGATCTGCTGAATCGTAGGCGCGTACCGACCAGAAACCGGACAATCGCGGCGCAGAAAAATGAGCACCACTGGCTTCCCTGGATCCCCTGCGAATGGATTGACCGCGTGTCCTTCCAGATCGATGACGGTCTGGGCCAATGCATGCGGACCCAAAGACATCCAGATCGATACAATCATCCAAACTCGAACCCAGCCTCTGTACCCCATAATCGCCGCCAGAACGTTGTATCGATTTTAAGAGGCTCCGTTCCTGGTGTCTACGCCACCGGGGAAAAAGGCGAGCAACACTCGGGGACCACAGATCGAAGCTCCCGGCTTATATCCAAGCTCTACATCTCGCCGATACAATGACACTGCATGATTGCGCATCTCCGCGGGAAACTGCTGTCTAAGCATCCCAACCAGGCAATTGTTGAAGCGGGCGGCGTCGGCTACGAGGTCACAATTTCGGTACCTACATTTTCTGACCTGCCGGCTGCGGGCTCTGAGGTTGCACTGCACATCCACACGCACGTGCGCGAAGACGCACTGGCTCTTTACGGCTTCTTGCGTTCTTCCGAGAAGTTACTCTTTGAGAAGCTGATCACCGTGAGCGGGATCGGGCCGAAACTCGCGATAACCATTCTTAGTGGCATGGCTGCGGACGAGATGGTCGGAGCGATTCGCGGCAACGACGTGGCAAAGCTCACGCGGATTCCAGGCATTGGCAGGAAGACGGCAGAACGCATGGTGCTCGAACTGCGCGACAAACTACCAGAAGTGAGCTCCGCAGCCGTCACAGCAATGCCGGCCGTAACTGCGGTCGAGGAAGACGTGCTTTCTGCTCTGGTTAACCTGGGATATCAGCGAGCGGCAGCCGAAAAGGCATTGGCCGGGGCGACGAGGAATGGAAAGAGCGGGACGTTCGATGCATTATTTCGCGAGGCACTAGCGGCGTTGTCGAAGTGATAATATCCGTGCGCAGGAGACTTCGATTGAGTCCTAGAAGCTTGGTCCTAGTCGGCATTGTTTGGTTCCTCGCAGCAGCGACCTTCGCAACCTACCTCGGGCGAACGGACTTTGCCATCGGCTGGCTAGTCCGGGAGCCGATATCCAGGGGATCCTCAATTGCCACAAAAAACTTTCTTTTCATCGGTACAGCGCTCCTTCTCATCGGTTGGACAATTCCAGTTTGCATCGGAGTGTACCGTCTTCTACGGCATTGACCTCCTGTCGCTTTCCTTCACTTCCCAACGCAGAATGTGCTGAAGATCAAGTTCAGGATATCGTCGGTCGTGGTCGCGCCTGTAATCGCATCGAGCGGACGCAAGGCATTGTAGAGATCGAGCAGCAGCATCTCATGCGGTATCCTTCCACTCACAGCTTTCGACGCAGCTTCAAGTGCTGCCAACGAATCTTTGATCAGTCCGATATGACGCACGCTCGTGAGAAATCCCGCTTCTACCTGAGTTCCGGTTTCACCACCGACATGACCAAGAATCTTCTCTCGTAGCTCGGCAATTCCTTCGCCCGTCAACGCCGACGTCTGAATCTGACTATCGGCTTGACCACGGGCAGCTGAGAACTGAGCACTTGCCAGGTCAGTCTTGTTCCGAACAACAATGAAGGGACGTTTCTGCGCCTGCTCCAACAATTCAACATCTTCCTGGGTGAGAGGCTGCGAAGCATCGAGCACGATCAATAGCAGATCGGCATCAGCCAACGCCTCCATCGACTTCCGAATGCCGATCGACTCCGCCTCGTCCAGCGCCTGCCGAATCCCTGCGGTGTCCACGAGCTTTACCGGGATGCCTCCAATCGCAACGGTTTCAGTGACAAGGTCGCGCGTTGTACCAGGAGTAGATGTCACAATCGCTCGTTCACGCTCCACAAGGCGGTTGAATAAACTCGATTTGCCAACGTTCGGCCGACCCACGATCGCTAGCGTCAGGCCTTCGTGCACAATCTTGCCGTAGGAATAGCTGGTGCTCAGATGCTCCAGCGGCTTTCGCACCTCATCGATGCGCTCAATAATTCTGGCGTCCGGCAACACCGAAACATCGTCTTCCGCGAAATCGATTCCGGCTTCCAGCACCGCAATCAACTCGACCAAGTTCCGCTTTATCGGCTGCAGCCGTCGCGATAGCGCTCCCTCAAGTTGCTGCGCCGCGACTTTAGCCTGATAGAGCGTCTGGGAGTCGATCAGGTCGCGCACAGCCTCGGCCTGTGTCAAATCAATGCGTCCGTTCAGAAAAGAGCGCATCGTAAACTCGCCCGGTTCGGCCAGACGTGCTCCCGCCGCCACGCACATCTCGACGATGTGCCTCAAGACAACGGGAGCACCATGCGCAGAGATCTCGACGATGTCGTCGGTTGTATACGAATGTGGTTTCGCAAAGTAAGTCACAACGACTTCGTCTATCCGTTGGCTAGCAGTATCAATCGTTGAGTGCCCCATCTCTCGCGCGCCGTTTGCACGAGAAGTGGGGATTTCGTCTTCCCTTGTAACGAACTCGACAAGTTCTCCAAACACCGCCCGCCCTGGCTCCAACGGATGCGGTAATCGCAGCATGGGATCAGCGATCTTTCGCGCATCCGGGCCTGCAAGCCGCACTACGCCGATCCCGCCACGGCCCGGAGGCGTAGCGATCGCCACGATCGTGTCGTCCAGATTCACGGGGCGATTGTAAACTGGTTGGTTTAAACGTCGTTGGTCGCTCGTCGCTGGTCGTTGGCCAATCACTCGGCCGCCGCTAACGACCAACGGCCAAGGACTAACGACTGGAGAAGACCCTTGTCCGTAGCTGACGAACTCTTAGCCGCCAATGAAATCTTCGCGCGCAGTTTCAACCTGGGCGATTTGCAGGTCCGCCCTCGCCGTCACGCTGCCGTGCTTGCCTGCATGGACTCCCGAATTCTGTTTGAGCATTGCCTCGGCCTCAGGCCGGGTGATGCTCACATGATCCGCAACGCCGGCGGAATCGCGACTGATGACGCGATTCGTTCGCTGATCGTCTCTCATCACCTGCTTGACACGCAGGAATTCATCATCATCAACCACACAGATTGCGGATTGCTGAAGGTGAAGGAATACGAGATGCGAGCGAAGCTAGCCGAAAAAATGGGCGCCGTCGCCAGTGAGCCGGCCCATTTCTATGGATTCGAAGATCTTGAAGAGAATGTCCGCCAGCAGGTGAAAAAGATACACAACCACCCGTGGATTCCGAAGAACATTCCTGTGCGTGGATTTATTTATGACGTCAAGACGGGAAGGCTTACAGAAGTTCGCTGAAGTTGACTGACCGCGATTCTGAGAGGACAATTTCTCGTTCGTCCAAGAAAGAACGAGATGCAGCGCTGGTTTTTGACTTTCCTGTTGGTTTTCGTTTCTGTGCTTGGCCTTTGTGAGAACAAGAAAGAGGCCGACGCCCGCTATGCTGATCTTGTCGCCAAGGTCAAGGCCGGTGATAAGAACATTGACTTCAAGGAACTAAGGCTGGCGTACGCTGATTCGAGTAGAGGAAAAGATACCGACCCCCAGAAAAAAGCGATGACCGCGGCGCTAAATTCTAAGGACTTCGAGAAGGCTCTAAAGAACGCCGAGATCGTGCTCGCAGCCGACTATGCGGATATGGATGCACACTATGCCGAATACATTGCGCACCGCGAGCTTCACAACAGAGATCAAGCCGAGTTCCACAAATACGTTCTTCAAGGTCTTCTGAATTCAATCACTCAGTCTGGTAACGGAAAAAGTTTCGACACCGCGTTTCAGGTCATTGAGGTGCATGAGGAATACGTATTGCTGCGGTTCATGGGTCTGATGCCCTCGAAGCAATCGATGTCGGAGAAGGGTGGCCACTCATACGATGTCATGGAAGCTGTGGATCCGAAATCCAGCGAGAAGGTAACTCTCTACTTCAACATCGACATCGAAGAAAAACATCTCAAAGAGGCACTGAAATAGGTATCGAAATCACCGCACCACTTTCTCAATCTCTCCCCTCAGCTCTCCATAGGGCACGGCCCCGGGATGATACCAAGCCACTTTCCCTGTCTTGTCCAGAAGCACCAGCGTAGGAGTTGTCGATGCGCCATACGCCAGAAAGTTCTGTGTGTTGATAGGCACCGGCATGTCGAGCAGTCCACTGTAGTAACGATGCCGAACCGCATCGATGTATTGCAGTTCATCGCTAGGCCGGGCGTGCTCGATCTGTGCCGTGTACCCGTAGTAGCGCGTCGGCCCGATGACCTTCAATCCTTTTGGTGCGTACTCTGACCGCAGCTGCGTAATGATCGGCGCTTCCGCTTTGCAGTCCCCGCACCAGTGCGCCCAGAAAAAGAGCAGCACCGGAGATCCCTTCAGCTCTGTCGCAGCCGGAAGTGCTGCGCCCAGATGCTGATCAGCCTTCAAGACGGGCGCAAGCTTTCCCTGAAACGAAATCAGATTGATGTTCTTCTGAATTCGATCGTGGATGGAGGTATTTCCATATGTCCGAAGCGCCATTTGTAACAATGTGATCGCTTGCGTCTTCTGCCCGCGCGCAGCCAGCACCTGCGACTGTACTTCCAGGGCTGCTCCCAGGGCGAGAGGGAGGTCTGGCTCTTGATCGAGCGAACGCGTCTTCAGCTGCTCTATCGCCAGGATCTTGGTCTCTTTCGCGTAGGCAGCCGCTTGATCGTACTGTCCGGCATCAAGCGCGGCACGCGCGAGCCAGGAATATGCTTCCAGATATTCGGGATCTGTTCCTCGTTGATTCCGGTATGCGGCGAGCTGGGCTTCGGCTCCAGCGAAATTATTTTGCGCCAGCAGATATCGGACGTTCTCAACAATGCCGGCCCAAGCCGTCACGGAGAGAAGAAAGACAACCAGAAAAGGACGGAAACGCATTTTTCTTATGATGATGGAACTCGCGAAAGGTAGCAACTGAGACGTGGAGATGCAGATTCAAGCTACCTGCGGCAGACACAACTGACACACCAAACATTCGACTCTGATCTCACGCCTAAGGTTCTAACCCGAAATCGACTATCCACCGTCAGCCCGGAAAACCTATGCAATCCAGCAACTTACAGCCTCGATCCGCTGATTCCAGTAGCTATTTAATGCCACCTTCACGTATAATGTACTTGCGTTTGACTTTAGAGTTCCTCGCAGTACAAGCATCTCCGCTTAACCCAGCGTTGACCTGCCTGCAGAAGAATCCGAAAGTTTCAGCGCTACATCAAGAACAAAGGAACAAGCACCAACATGGAAACAGGAACAGTGAAGTGGTTTAACGACGCCAAGGGCTATGGTTTCATCAGCCGCCAGAATGGAGAGGATGTATTCGTACACTTCTCCGCGATTCAGGCGAGTGGATTCCGCAGCCTGCAGGAAGGTCAGCAAGTACAGTTTGACGTGGTCAAAGGCCCCAAGGGCTGGCAGGCAGAGAACGTCAAGGGCGTCTAACACCGCTTCGCAAGTAAAATCCGCAATGAGGGCGGCCAGCAATGGCCGCCCTTAGTGTTTTGCGCAGTTTTCGTCAAGGATGTTCAGAACGCGAGCCTCTTTCCTACATCTGCTCACTTCGAATCAGTACCACATCCGAATCCGTATGCCCGCGGACAATTCCGAGCTTGGATCCATCCGGCGACCAGTGATAATCCCAGATGTGCTCCGACTTGAACGACGTCAACTGATGACCTGGCGACCCATCGAGCGGTTGCTGCCATAGGTTGTCCGCATTGTTCTCGCGAATGGGATAGATGATTGCTTTGCCATCGCGGGAGAAGTGCACCAACCCTATACGAGGACGCTGGAATTCAATCTTGTTTATAAGCTGGCCAGAGTCAACGGAAACCAGCGCTAGCCGCTCCTGGTGTCCCATCGTGTGATCGACGGTCGCAAATCCCACCGTGCGTCCATCGGGCGAGATATCGAAAGACTGGGCGACATTCAATTCCGAAACCGTTCTCGGTGTGCCCCCATCGATCGGAACTTGCATGATGTGACCGGTATCCCCTGCGACGTAAAACACAGATTTCGAATCAGGCGCACACGCCGGAAAATTGTCGGATTTGCCCTGCGAGAGCTGTTTGAGATTGCCGCCTGATGCATTGGCGCGCCAAACCCTCTCGTTGGTATCGCTCCCGTGCAATCCAAAGAGGAAGACAAGATAACGGCCGTCGGCGCATTGCCAGGGATCGCCATTGGCGGAGTTCTGCTCGGTCGCCAATATTCCTTTCGCACCGCTGTCCGGGTTCACCCAGTTGAGCCTGTTGTCTTTATCATGGAGCAGGCGGCCGTCGCGCGTCCACGTGAAATTCGTGAACATCTCCGCCTGCGCGACGGGATGTACATCCGCTCCAGCGCCGGAGGCCGACATCACTTCCAGATTCCAGCGCTCTTCCGTGAGCACACTCGCCAGAATCTGCCCATTGCCCGCAACACTCAGATCGCGATAGTTGTTTGTGTCGCGGGTGATCGGATCCATCTTCCCTTCGGGGTAAGCCATGAAGTAAATCTGTTGCCGCGTGTAGTTGCTATCTGCCCCTCGCACCAGCACCAGCAATCCGCCAGTTCCCGGCAGCCACGTCGGCGAGATCAGCACGCTGTCGGAACTCAATATCAACTTCTGATTTCCATTGCTTGCATCAACCGCGATTAACCCCGTCAGTGCATTGCCGGGATGATTCACGACGCACAGAATCGTCCTGCCATCCGGTGACCATGCAGGATTCACGAGGCTCTGGCTGTCAGAACCGCTGGTGAGCGGCGTCTCCTGTCCCGTGTCGAGCGAACGCACGATCAACTGGTACTTCCCCTGCTCGGGATTGTCATAGCGCATAAAGGCGACTTTGTGGCCATCTGGAGAAAAGGTGATATTCGAATCCACATCTTCGGCGAGCCGTTCCGGCGTACCTCCTAGAAGCGGTGCACGGTAGAGATACTTCAAGTCCGCGTTCCCAGGATCACTGCGTACAAAATAGAGATAGTTGCCATCGGGCGAGAAGCGCAGCCCGTTGAAATACACGTCTGCCGGAGGCTGCACCTGCGTGTTGCTATTCGTGGGAACGTTGCGCAGCCACAGACTAGCCAGTCCCGTGCTGCTGTCGCGCGCGAGGCTGAGGGTATAGTTACCGTCCGGCGAAATCGCGACCTGGGCCGAGTTCCCCTCTTCGGTCAACTTTTTGACGGTGAAGTTTCGAAATGGCCGCATCGGGTGCCGCATCAGGAGCGAGTACACGCCATATCCCGCCGCCAGCAGAATGACGAGACCCAGCAGCGCCAGAAATCCAGTTCGCACCTTTGGCATGGCGGTTGCGATTGCAGGCGGGAAGTCCGCCTCCGGACTTTTAGCTGCAGCTGAGCCTGAGTCAGCGACCGGTACGCCGATCGTAACTGCAGAGGAACTCAAGGCAGGCGCTGATGTCCGCCTGCTCGATTCCGAATCGCGTTTCAATCTCTTCAGATCACCTCTCAAGTCAGCGGCAGACTGATACCGGAGGTCCAGATCTTTCTCGAGCATCTTTTCGATGATTTCCTGCAATTTCGGCGGCAACGAAGGATTGAGCTGGGAGACAGGCGGTGGATCGAGTTCCAGAATCGCGTGAAACGTCACCGCAGAAGTCGCCCCGGTAAACGGGAGCTTGCCGGTGGCCATTTGATACAACACAGTGCCGAGCGAGAACAGGTCGGTCCGCCGGTCGAGTTCCTCGCCTCGAGCCTGCTCTGGAGACATGTAAGCAATCGTTCCGACGGTCGCACCGGGATTCGTCAGGTGCTGCATGGCAGGCGAATCTTGCGTCGCGCCGATCGTCTCCATCTGCATTTCAGGACGAGTCAGCTTTGCTAGTCCAAAATCGAGCACCTTTATCTGGTTGCGCGGTGTAATGAAAATATTCGCCGGCTTCATGTCCCGGTGAATGATTCCCTTGGCGTGCGCCGCATCGAGAGCGTCGGCAAGTTGAATCGCGATATCGAGCATGCGGTCGAGCAGCACTGGTCCGGAGTAGAGTTTCTCCGCGAGGTTCTGTCCCTCGAGCAACTCCATCGCAATAAACGATCGGTTCTCGCCGTTCTCTCCCGAGGCATTCTCGACCGCGTAAATCGTGCAGATGTTTGGATGATTGAGAGCTGACGCCGTGCGCGCTTCGAGCAAGAACCGATCAAGCGCGTTCTGATCGCGCGAAAGTTGTGGGGGCAGAAACTTCAGCGCGACCTTCCGCCCCAGAGTTAGATCTTCGGCCTCATACACGACTCCCATCCCGCCACTTCCCAGTTTTCCGGTAATGCGGTAGTGCGAGATGGTCTGGTTGATCATATTTTCGGTACCCATGAGGAAGGAGCGGAGTGTCCCATCTTAGGAGGGATGGCTAGTGCAGTCAACGCAACAGGCCGAAAGAACCACGAAACACGCCGAGGAAAGTGCATAGACTTCCCTTCGTATACCTTCGTGCCCTTTGTGGCTAAGATTTTGGGAAAAGCTCTTACTTCGAAGGAGTCCCAGGTTGATTCTGTTCCGCGTCTAATTTCTCGGCCATCGACTTCGGAACATTGCGCAGCAATTCCAGAAACGCCGCATTCGTCCAGCCAAATCCAACAACGTTCATGTGGTAGCCGAGTTCAGCATGAGCTTCGGAAGAGCGCGTGACTACGTTGTACTTCTCGACAATCACCCCGTCGCGCCGAAAGTTTTCCGCAACGGTCGACAAGAATTCATAAGAAATCCGATCGGCGTCGGCGTTGTATCCATATTTCCGCAGACCGTCGATCACGACCATCTCAATATTGCCCCAGCCGTACGGCAGATCCCACTGGGCTCCAGTGTCTTCGGTACTCACCGGAATTCCGCCGGGACGCTCGAATACTTTCACATTATTTGCGACTGCCTGCGCCTGCTCTCTGGTCGCGAGTCCAGCCCAGAGAGGATAAAAAGTGCTGGCGTACTTATAGCTCGACATCCGATTAGTCGTGAAATCGTAGTCGTAGAAAAGGCCTTGTTGCTCGTTCCATAGAAATTTCGTGATCAACTCCTTGCGCAGCGCGGCTCGTGTCGACCAGATGTTCGCATCATTCGTTCGACCGAGCCATGAGCTGATCTGTTCCAGATCCTTTTCCGTTTTGTACAACAGGCTATTTAGACAAACGGGCGCATAGTGATGCGTCGCCGAACCGAATGCCCCGAAGCGAAAGCTCACATCGAAGCCTGACTCGCGCATCGAGCGGTCGCCTTTGTAGTAGTCCTTGCTGAGTTTGAATTCCCGCTGTTTTTCGCATTGAGGACGCGCCATCGTCATAGGCGCATCACAAACTTGCAATTCGTAAGCTGCACCTGCGGCGTTCTCTGCGGCGCCGGGGAGCGATTCGACGATGTATCCATTCGCCTGCGCGGGATGAAGAAAGAAATACTGTGCGACCTCGCGATAAAAGCCAGTTTCATCTTTGACAGCTTCCGGAGGAGGTCCATCTCCGAAGTCGTAGTAGCGAGATAGTCCGGTCTCGCCTGCGAGATGTGGGTCGTGCGTCCACATCTCATAATCTTTACTCAGGTCTTTGTAAGCACGTTCCAACCAGACTACATCCGGCTTATCTCGAGGAGTCGCGTTGTACACATCGATAAACATCGAACTCAGAAATGGAGGCTGCGACCGTGTGAGGTAATAAGTGCGGTTTGCATTGAGCATCGCCCCGTAGTGCTCGATCTCGAAGAAAAAATTGTCTACCATGCCCCGGGCAAGCTCAACCCGCCCAGCCTGAAGCAACCCCCGAACGATGAAATAGCTGTCCCAGCCATACATCTCGTTAAATCGCCCCCCGGGCACAACGTATTTGTTTGGAAGATAGAGCAGTCCAGGAGGATCGATGTTGCTGGTCGAAATTTGCCCCAAGTGATCGATCACCGTCGGAAGATGTTCCACTCGAACGTTGCATGTACCGCTCAACGTCTTCAACTCAGCGGGCTCGGCAAAGTCTTTTGGCAGGTGGAGAACGGACTGTGCCGCAATCTTCGGATCAACGATACTCTGGCAGTCCGTCATCGAGCGCGTGAGAGTATCCCAGGCAGTCGAAATGTAATTGAGAATCGGCTTGAGGCCTTGCCCATCAGGCTGCTTCGGCCCTGCCCCGAAGAAAAAATGCGGGGCAAAGATCAAAACGAATGAAGCGATCAGGCCAGCGGACCGTACACGGCGCGACAAATGCAATCTGGTACGACGGCTCAATTTCATTTATGACGAACCCTCGCCATGATAACTGCCTCTGAATACAGCCACCAAATCGTCTAAATCGCTCTTTCACGCCATGAGGTGGATTGAAACCGAATAGCGCGCCTTTGATTTATCCTATGAAGCTTGTTGAGGGGGTAAACGTGAAACGAGCACATTCAGCCCTTCGCCTGGGTGGATGTTTTGCAGTCCTTTTAGCAGCGATTTCGGCCAGCGCGCAAATTCCAGAGAACACATATCAAGACTTACGCTGGCGCATGGTCGGGCCTTTCCGCGGCGGACGCACCCGCGCTGCTGTGGGCGTGCCTTCGCAGCCCAACGTCTTCTATATGGGCCAGGTAAACGGCGGCGTTTGGAAGACGAATGACTACGGCCGCACGTGGAATCCCATCTTCGACGATCAGCCGACACAATCCATCGGCGCGATTGCCGTGGCGCCATCCGACCCCAACATTGTCTATGTCGCGAGTGGCGAGGGCCTGCACCGCCCTGATCTGTCGGTCGGCAACGGAATCTACAAATCCACTGACGCCGGCAAGACTTGGACACATCTCGGCCTCAGAGATGGTCAGCAGATTCCAGCACTCGTCGTCGATCCCCGCGATCCAAACAAGATTTTCGCCGCTGTCCTGGGTCACCCGTACGGCCCCAGCGACGAGCGCGGGCTCTACCGCTCGACCGATGGAGGACAAACCTGGCAACGCATCATCGCCAAAGACGAAAACACCGGAGCGTCCGATGTCGAGATTGATCCCTCAAACCCTGACGTGGTTTACGCCTCAATGTGGGAAGTGCGCGAGGGCCCGTGGGAAGACGGCAACGAATTCAACGGTCATGGTGGAGGCCTCTTCAAATCGACGGACGCCGGAGCAACGTGGCACCAGTTGACCAAAGGTTTGCCCGAGGATCTCTCGCAAATCTACGTTGCGATAGCTCCCAGCGACTCTCGCCGCCTCTATGCCACGCTCGGCACGGCTGGTGGAAAGTTGGCGGTTTATCGCTCCAATGATGCTGGTGAAAGTTGGTCGCAGATCACGGAGGATCCGCGCCCTTCCGGCCGTATCGGCGGTGGCGACCTTGCGATCCCCAGAGTTGACCCGAAGAATCCCGATCTTCTTTACGTCGCCAGCACCGTGACAATGCGCTCGTCTGATGGCGGCAAGACATGGTTCAGCTTTCGAGGCGCGCCGGGTGGCGATGACTACCAGAACCTCTGGATCAATCCCAACGACGGCAAGACCATCCTGCTTGTCAGCGACCAGGGCGCAATCGTCACAGTCAATGGCGGCGAAACCTGGAGTTCCTGGTACAACCAGCCGACGGCCCAGCTCTATCACGCGATCACCGACAATTCCTTTCCGTATCGCCTTTGCGCCGGACAGCAGGAGAGCGGCTCGGTGTGCATTTCCAGCCGCGGCAATGACGGCGCGATCAACTTCCGCGACTGGCATCCCGTGGGCGTGATCGAGTACGGATACGTTGCGCCTGACCCACTCGATCCCAACGTCATTTACGGCGGAGGCCGCACCGAGGTCACCAAGTATCACTGGCGCACAGGTGCGGTGCAGAACATCACTCCGATCCCCCTACGCGATCCGAGATATCGCGCGGATCGCACAGAGCCGTTGATGTTTTCCCCGGTCGATCCACACACGTTGTATTACGCGGCCAATGTTCTCTTCAAAACCACCGATGGCGGAAATTCGTGGCAGACCATCAGTAAGGATCTGACGCGTGAAACCCCCGGCGTGCCTGAGAGCGTTGGAAAACTTTACAACAAAGCGGTCGAGAAACAGCGCGGAGTGATTTACGCACTCGCGCCATCCTTCAAGAGTGTTAACACTCTCTGGGCCGGCACCGATGACGGCTTGATCTGGATCACTCGCGATGCCGGCAAGAACTGGTCCGATATCACCCCGAAGGAACTGTCCCCATGGAGCAAAGTAACCCAAATCTCCGCCTCGCACTTTGACGAGCAGACCGCTTACGCTTCGGTGAGCCGCTTCCGCATCAACGACACGCACCCCTACATCTATCGCACACACGATAGTGGGAAGACATGGACCATGATCACCTCGGGCCTCCCCGATTTCGGCCCAGTCGATACAGTGCGCGAAGATCCTCTCAGGAAAGGTCTACTGTTCGCCGGCACCGAGAATTCCGTGTGGGTCTCGTTCGATGATGGCGATCACTGGCAGTCATTGCAACTCAACCTGCCGCACACTTCCATGCGTGATTTGTGGATTCACGAAAACGATCTGATTGTGGCGACGCATGGCCGCGGATTCTGGATCCTTGACGATATCGCGCCTCTGCGAGAAGTCGGCGCGGACTACGCTAACTCAGTCCATTTATTTACTCCTGCGATCGCATACCGCATTCAAAGAGACACCAACACAGACACACCAATTCCTCCCGATGAACCGATGGCGGCCAATCCGCCCCAAGGCGCGATCATCGACTATTTCCTGCCCAACGCCGCGAGCACCGTGAAGATCGATATTCTCGATGCTCAGAACAAGGTCATTCGAAGTTTTTCGAACACAGACCAACCTGACGTCACGCAAGAAGAACTGCAAAAGCAATTGGTTCCCATGTACTGGGCTCGGCCCCAACGGAAGGTCGCGACCGAAGCGGGCATGCACCGTTGGACTTGGCCTCTGCATTATTCCGCTCCCGCTTCGTCGCGCCACGAGTATCCGATCGCTGCAATTGCGCACGGTACGCCGCGGCTGCCTCTCGGTCCGACGGCCGTGCCTGGAAGATATACGGTCCGGTTGACAGTCGACGGAAAAGTCGTTACCGCTCCCCTCACCGTGAAGATGGACCCTCGCGTGAATGTTTCAGCGGCAGACCTCGAGAAGAAGCTGCAAGCAGAGATCAAACTTGCCTCGATGATGAATCAGTCTCACGAGACACTCTCAGAAGCCACGTCTTTGCGCGCCCAACTCGCCAAAGCGAATGAATCCTCGAACCCGACATTGAAAGATGCTGTTAAGAAGTTCGAAAAGGACCTTACTGACATAATTGGATCACCTGCAGGATTCTTTGCGCCTGCATCGGCGCAGATCACTTTGAACCGCGTTAACGCGAATGCCGGCGCGCTCTATCAGCAGGTCTGGCAAGCCGACACCGCACCTACATCGTCGCAGGAACAAGCTCTTTCCACCACACAACAAGACGGCGCCGACATGCTGAAACGGTGGATCGAATTTAAGGATCGTCAACTGCCGGAACTCAATCGTCTCCTTCGAGAAGGCCATATCGCTGAGGTCAGCCCGCAATCCGATTTTCATCAAGACGAGATTGACGTCGACGAAGAGTAAGGGCCTTCGACAAATCCGCGAAATGGAGATTTCTTCCTCCATTCGCTCCGAGTTGCAAGAATTTGCGCACTTCATCGCTCGCGAAGTGCAAATTCTTGCGGAGTGACGCCTTCGTCAATGCCAATTTGTAATTTTTCTGTTCAGCACTGTCTTGTTATGGATGGAAGCGGGTTATAATCCTCCCCCGACTCTGGGGTTTCGATTTTGGACTGCCGCTTCTTCTTTTTGCCTGGGGATCAATGGAAGTCCGCGTCTGAAACACCTTTCCGATAACCCAAACGATGCGAGGTGAAAATTTTATGAAAGTATTCCGAATGCTCGGAATTGTCTTGCTCGCGCTGGCTTGTTGCAGCATCGCGATTGCCCAGCAACCCTTCACGGCCGGCACCTGGACTCGAGTAACTCCTAGCAGCACTCCGATCGCCGGTGGACACCCGCAGCTACTCACCGACGGTTCGGTGCTCATCCTCAACAACACTTGCAGCACCACTGGCAATTGGTATCGTCTGGTTCCGGACAGCTCAGGAAATTACGTCACGGGAACATGGGTTACGGC